>Ga0316220_1002415_pt1 | contig 17390 bp, 10 predicted proteins | sample TBH18005metaG_FD_203632 | JGI IMG/M metagenome (GOLD analysis project Ga0316220, IMG submission 203632) | Freshwater microbial communities from Trout Bog Lake, Wisconsin, USA - TBH18005 | ecosystem: Environmental > Aquatic > Freshwater > Lake > Hypolimnion/Profundal zone | place: USA: Wisconsin...
GTGCCGACCTCCAAGCACCATGAGGGCTTCTGCCTTTGGCAAAGCGCCGAGGCCAACCGCGACTGGGGGCGCCCCTGGAACGCGGTGGACGCTGGGCCGCACCGTGATCTGCTGGGCGACCTGGCCGCGTCCTGCCGCGCCAAGGGCCTCCACTTCGGTTTCTACTACTCCCTTTACGAATGGTATAACCCGCTGTGGTTATCGAACAAGCAGCGCTTTGTAGATGAGCACCTCTTCCCCCAATTCAAGGACGTGGTCTCGAAATACAAGCCCGACATCATCTTCTCCGATGGCGAATGGGACCTGACCTCCGCCGAGTGGAAGAGCGAAGCCCTCCTGGCGTGGCTCTACAACGAGTCACCGTGCAAGGATTACGTGGTCGTTGACGACCGGTGGGGCAAGGATTGCCGACACAAGCACGGGGGCTATTTCACCACCGAATATGGCGCCGGGATGAAGGACGCCTCCCACGCCTGGGAAGAAAGCCGGGGCCTGGGGTACTCCTATGGCTTCAATCGGGCCGAGAGTATTGACGATTATAAATCGTCACGCGAACTGGTCATCATGTTGTGCGACTTGGTCTGCCGCGGGGGCAACCTGTTGCTGGACATTGGCCCCAACGGCGACGGCACCATACCCGTGATTATGCAACAGCGCCTGACCGAGATGGGTGATTGGCTCAAGGTCAACGGGGAGGCGATTTACGGTACGCGGGTCGCCGGGAGGAGTTGCCAATGGACCGCCGGCAAACGCCCAGGCCAGGAATACAAGGAATTCATGCAGGAGTACAAGCTGATGGATACGGTCGGTCAGAAGGCCAAGGGGGAGCAGGCCGTTAAACAAATGTTCTTCACCAAAAAGCCGGACGCTCTTTATGCCATCAACGTCGACTGGCCGGGCGACGAGATGTTAACCCGTGAAATCACCGTCCCCAAAGACGCGCAAGTGACGATGCTCGGAAGCAACGGTCCCCTCAGCTACGACTACGACCAGGGCCAACGGCTCCTCAAGGTGAAAACGCCGCATTTCGCTCCGGGCCAGGTCCCGTGCAAGGACTGCTACTGCTTCAAAATCACCGGAGCGCAACTCCTACCCGAGGCAGCCGCAAAATGAACGTCCGGCCTCAATGAGCCAGACAACTCTCTTCGCGGTTATCGTCGCCACGGAACTGCTTGCCAGAGAACTGGGGGAGTCGGCAGCCCATACCGCTCCTGGAACCCTGGTTGCCACTGTCCGACCGCAGGAGACCGATGCCCCGCTGGTCAATCCCTATTGCGGTGGGGGCATCTGGGCCGGGCCAAGGTTCTACGACAGCCGCCCCTTCAGCGTCGATTATAACACCAAGGGCTTTGGCGATGACGCCCCGCTGTTCACTTGGGTGTTGATCGACTGGATGTGGGCGGACTTGGAGCTCAAGGAGGGCGAGTTTGACTGGAGCGACATCGACCGAGTAGTGGATTATTGGCAAGCCCGGGACAAACAGTTGGTGGTCCGTCTCTGGGTGACGACCGACCCCGGGTGGGCCGGCGCGCCTGGCAACAAGGCCTGTCCGGATTGGCTCTGGGAGGCCGGGGTCAAGTACCACGAGTACAAAGGTGAGGGCGGGGTGAAACAGCGTTGTCCGGCCTACGCCGACCCGACCTGGGAGACGATTTACTTGCCGAAACTGAAGCACTTTCTTTCCGCCTATCGGGACCGGTATCACCCGGGCGGCAGTCCGATCATCCTGGACCACGTGATGGGTTTCGGCGACTGGGGCGAATGGCATACAATGTGGTCGCATTATCCCTGGCCCAACCGGGAGCAAAAGCGCGAGGTGCTCGGCCAGGTCATTCGCGCCTATTTGGACGTCTTTGCCCCGAATCAGCCGGCGGGGGATCCGGTTCGCAGCCTGGCCATCGCGCACGTGTACGACGAGGACTGCGGTGGGGACCTCCCGCTGGCAGAGGCGATTCACCGGCAGGCTCTGGACCTCGCGCTCGCCAAGGGGTTCGCGTTGACCCGAAATGGTTTTATCCACGGCCTGAGCGGTTGGCCGAACGCCCTGATGGACAAATACTGGCCCGATCACCAGCTCATCGGGGAAGGCAACTGGTCCTACGAACAGGTTAAGAACCACGTACCCAGTTCAGAGCCAGTTTCAACTCCCGGAAAGCCTGAAACCTGGAAGCTACGATCTGCTGATCGCGCTCGTGGACGAATCGGACACGCCAAGGGTGCGACTGGGCGACGCGGGCGGCGATGCCCGCAAACGCTATCGGATCGGCTCCCTAACCATTGCCACGGGCAAACCATGAACTGCCTCTTCGCAGCGGCGTCTCGGCGCCGCAAATATCCTGAACTGGAAACAGCGGCGCTCAGCCGAGCCGCCGCTACGCCTCTCTGGTGCCGCTCCGGCGCCCGAAGTTTGAAATCGCATCGACTATGAACACCCACACCATCAAACAAATCACCCTGGCCATCGGTCTCACGTTGAGCTGGCACCTCTCCGCACAAACAACCAACCCCAATACCGGCTGGTTCAGCCAGGCGAAGTACGGCGTTTTCACGCACTTCCTCCCGTCCGGCAGCGCCGGCTTGAAGTTGGTGGAGCAGTTTGACGCGAAAGCCCTGGCCGGCCAGTTGGAAGAGATGGGGGCAGGGTATTTGGTGCTCACTCTGGGACAGAACTCCGGCTATTTCAACTCCCCCAATGCCGTTTACGACAAGCTGACCGGCTACGCACCGGGCGAGCGCTGCTCCACTCGCGACTTGCCCCTGGACCTCTATGACGCTCTTCACGCGAGGGGCATCCGCTTGATGGTCTACCTGCCGTGCCAAACGCCCAACGCAGACGCCCGGGCCCAAAAGGCCTTTGGCTTGCCTCAAGGTGCCGGGGATCAACGCATCGACCTGGCCTTCGCCGAGAAGTGGAGCCAGGTGATCCAGGAATGGTCGGATCGCTATGGGGACAAAGTCTCGGGTTGGTGGTTCGATGGCGGTTACGGGCACATAGGGTTCAACGACGCCATCGCGACCCGCTACGCGGCGGCAGTGAAACACGGCAATCCCAAAGCCATCATCACCTTCAATCCCGGCGTCAAAGTCATCCGCTGGACCAAAGCCGAGGACTACACTGCGGGCGAACTCAACGAGCCGCTGCAAGTCGTACCCGCTGACCGCTGGCTGGATGGTTCGCAATGGCACGCCTTGACCTACCTCGGTGGCTCCTGGATGCAACGCAACACGCGATTCAGCACGGATCAATGGGTAGGGTGGGCGCGGAAAGTCACCGCCCATCAAGATGTCTTCACCCTCGATATGGGACCGAATTACGACCCCGCTGCGGGGCCGATCGGGCAGTTGGCGGCGGACCAGGTTGCGCAAGTCAAGGCTATCCGGGCAACCCTGCGCCCGGGAACCAAAGCCGCGCTGCCCCCGCGACTCAAGCGGGCGGAGAGTTTCTTTGGCATCCACTTCGACTTCCACGCCGGCCCTGACAATCCGGAAATCGGGCGGAACACCACTCCGGAGATGATCGAGCGGATCATCGAGGCGGCGCATCCCGATTACATCCAAGTCGATTGCAAGGGCCATCCGGGGATTTCCAGCTACCCGACCAAGGTCGGCAACCCCGCACCGCGATTTGCCAGCGACCCGCTACGGGTCTGGCGTGAGGTGACGGCCCGGCATGGCGTGGCGCTCTACATGCACTACTCAGGTGTCTGGGATTCGGAGGCGCTACGGCAGCATCCGGATTGGGCGGTAATCAACGCGGATGGCACGACCAATCACAACGCGACCTCGTTCTTCGGCCCTTATGCGGATCGTTTGCTGATCCCGCAACTGCGCGAGCTCGGTAGCGAATACCGCGTGGACGGTGTTTGGGTCGATGGTGATTGCTGGGCGGCGGCACCGGATTACGGCATGGCGGCGCTGAAGACCTTCCGGGCCGCCAGCGGCTTTGAGGATGTCCCGCACCAGCCCGGGGATCCCCACTGGTTCGAGTTTCTCCAGTTCAACCGCGACGCCTATCGTGGTTATCTGCGCCACTTCGTGGCGGAAGTGAAGCGCACCAACCCGGACCTTCAACTTTGCAGCAACTGGGCCTTCTCGGACCACATGCCCGAGGAGGTCTGCGCGCCAGTGGATTGGATCTCCGGCGATTTGTCACCCGAGGATTCCGTGAATTCCGCCCGGTTCTCCAGCCGCTACCTGGCGGCCCAGGGCAAGCCCTGGGACCTGATGCCCTGGGGCTTCACCATCCACGGCGAGCAACGCAATGGCTCGAACCAGAAAGCGGCCGTACAAATGGAGCGCGAGGCCGCCGAGATTCTTGCCCAAGGGGGAGGCTTTGAGTCCTACTACGGACAAAACCGGGATGGCTCGGTTCCCGATCGGCACCTGCCGGGCATCGCCGAGGTGGCCCGCTTCTGCCGCGCACGGCAACCTTTCTGCCAGGGCGCCACACCGGTGCCGCAGATCGCCCTGCTCTACTCCACAGCGTCGCATTACCGCGAATTCAATGGCCTTTTCAACCGTGACCTCTCGCGGCTTAGCGGCACGCTGCAGGCCTTGGTGGAAAGTCAGCAGGCGGTGGATGTCGTCAGCGAACACACCCTCGCTGCCCGGATGTCGGACTATGCATTGGTGGTGGTGGCCGAATGCGATTATCTCGAGCCAGACATCAAGCGCCGATTGATTCGCTACGCGGAAGGCGGCGGCAACCTCCTGCTGGTGGGGCCCCAGGCGGCCTCCCTCTTCGCCGCGGAACTGGGCGTTTCATTGGACGGAGCCCCGGTGGCACCACGCTACCTGGCTGTCGGCGAGGCCCTGATCCGAACCCGTGACGCAACCGGGAATGCTATACTCGAGTCACGGACCCAGCCGTTTGGTCGTTTGCACACCGCCAACGACCTCGATTCCCCCGCCCAACCCGCGGCCTCAATCACCGCCTTGGGCAAGGGCCAGATCGCGGCGACCTATTTTTCGTTCAGCCGCGGATATCTCAACGAACGCTCACCGCAGATGCGGTCTTTCCTCAACGACCTGGCGCGCCAGCTCTTCCCCCAGCCAATGGTCGAAGTCAAAGGTTCGCCAGATGTGGATGTCTCGGTGAACCGACTGCAGGGCAGGCTCGCGATCAACCTGATCAATGCCTCCGGCCGGCATTGGGACCAGCAGAAACCGTTAATCGAAGCGATCGCCCCAATCGGCCCGCTGGAAATTGCGGTTCGCACCGCAACCAAGCCGGGGAAAATCACTCTGCAACCCGAAGGCCAAACGCTCGCCTTCGATTACGGCGACGGTGCCGCGCGATTAACGGTGCCTCGACTGGAAATCCACAGCGTTGTCGTTGTCGAGTAACCAGTTGCGAGAATCTCCGTATGCAAACGATTCCCCAAGAGAAACCTCAATCGGCCGCCTCCAGGTGGTGGTGGATTGCAATCCTGTGTGACCTTTTCATCCCGCTCATGGCAGGCGCGGCGCCCGGAGCTTCGAGCAACCTCCTGCGCAACGGCTCCTTCGAAGGGGGGATGCTTTACTGGCACAACCTGGAAGCCAACGATTACTCGCTGGTCCGCAGCGGTGCTGCCGTTGGCGAATACTCGCTGTGCCTCAAGAAGGGTTTCGCCATGAGCGCGCCATTCGTAGCCCAGCGGGGCGAGCCATTTACGGTCAGCTTCTTCGTCAGGGGCGACCAACCGGGCGTCGTTGAGGTCTCCATGCCGCCCAGCGCGCGCGAAGTGGGCACCAAGGCGGATCGCCTGTGGACTCAGGGAGCTGGACAAACCGCCAAGTTCGGCACCAACTGGCAACGCGTTTCCTTCACTTGGATGGCCGACGTGCCACCGGACGGGTTTTGGCCGTACCCACACTACCTCGTCCAGATCGGTGGCGGTAACACGTCGCTGCCGATCTACATCGACGGCGTAACGGTCACACCTGGGGGCGAAGGTACGCCCAATTACATCCCACGGCGCGAAATCGAAGTTTTGGCCGAATGCCCGGATCTGCCCGGCTACGCCGGTGCCCAGGCGAACCTCCTCGAGCGTGGCGCGTCCCCGCGAGTCACCGCGCACGTCTCCAATCCCGGCCGGGAACCCCGCACCGTCACCGTGCGCTGGCAGCTCTTCGACTACGAAGGTGAACGCCGCGTCGGGGACGCGGTGGAAAAGAAACTCACGCTCGCGCCCGGCCAGACAATCAGCGAAACCGCGCAGATAAACCTCAGCGCGGCGGGTATGGTGTTGGCGCGTGTCTCCGTCCTCGACGCCCGCCTTTCTACCCTCGACGCCTCGGAGCTCCCGCTCACCTCCCTGCCCTACCCCAAGTCCGCCACCAAACCCGACTGGCGCGAGCGGTTCGGCGGCTCCTTTGCGGGAAGGCTCGGCTGCGTTGAAAAACACCAGCGGCTCGGCTTCGGCTGGATTCGCTGGCGTCCGCACAGCAACGGCGAAGACCATTTGCCGCAGGCGCCGTCGGATGTGAGGGACGCGGCCACGTGGCAATGGAAGTGGTTTGACCCGGAACTCGACGAGCAGGAGGCGCACGGGCAGTCGTCGCATCTCGTCCTGTACCCCCCACCGAAATGGATTATGGAGAAGGACCATCCGCTGCCTAAGGACATGCGTTGGTCCGCCAGCGATCCACGCTGGGACGACCTCAGCGTCGAAACGGTCTGGGACAAGTTCGTGAGGAGCGCCGTCACACACTACCGAGGCCGGTCGGTCATTTACGAGATCGAGAATGAACCGGACTTCGACCACTGGGACAAGCTGGAGGAGACATACGCCCGGTTCACCCTCCGCACCGCGCGGCTCATCAAGCGCACCGACCCGAAGGCGCGCGTGATGGTGGACAACGTCTATGGCATCCCCAGCGCCGTGAACGCGGAGTTCTTCAAGGCGGGCGGGCTGAAGTTCATCGATGTCATGTCGTGGCACGATTACCACGAAGGCTGGCTCACGGACGCGGTTTCCCTGAAGCGAATGCGCCAGAACATGGACGAAGCGGGGGGAAAGCACGTCGAGATTTGGTTCAACGAAGGCTGGGCCTTTTCAAACACCGCGGTGGACGAACCCATCGCTTGCACGCACCTGACCAGCGCGCAAAGCGCCAACGCGATCGTCGATTGTGTGGCCGAGCTCACCGCCAACGGGCAGGCCAAGACCATCCTCTTTCACACCGCCTACGAGACGCATGGCATGAGCTTCTGGGATTACAGCGGACCCGGCACGATGTTGTGGGATTGGTACAACTACCCGCTGCCACTGGTGGCCGCGTGGAATGTGCTGGCGCACCACATCGGCGTGAGCGAGACGGCCGGCTTTGTGCGTCCGCCCGGCGCGAACTTCTGTATCTTTCAGGACCAGCGGAACCATCGCGGCGTGATGATCGCTTATGCGGACCGGGAATCAAAAGCCGACGTGACCGTGGACCTGCCGGATTTCGGCACGCCGCTATTGGCGGAGGACATGATGGGCAACACCGCTGCGGCGGCCCGCCAGCTGGTTCTCTCCCAGACCGGCCGCCCGGTTTACCTTTACGCGGCGAATGGGAGCGTCAGCGGGGACCAGTTTGCGAAGGAGTTGGCGCCGCTCGACCGCAAGCATGCCAGCTTTGTCAGCGCCGCCGGAGGCCTGGCATCATCCTGGCGCCTGCCGGCCGCCTGGGAAGGGGTGAAGAAAGGCAGCGCCGATGGTAATCCGGCGTCGGCCGCCGGCCGACCGATCTGGCGCATCGACCGGGTTTACCCGAGTGAGCCCAACTCCGTCGTGAACTACGGCACGGTCCCCTGGGACGGCACGACGTGGCATCCGACCGACCACGAGCAAGGCGGCCAGCCTAGCGTGCGCGTCGAAGGCGGCGTGATTTACTTGAGCGTAAGCGGTCCGTGGCAGAACAACGAGTCCCAGAAAATCGCCGGCCTGGTTTTCATCGCCCCCCAGAGCGCCCGCTATCGAGTCCGCGCCAGCGCCAACAGCAAGCCCTGGACGGGCGGCGCCAAGAGCTTCCGCCTGGCCGTGCTGAAGAAAGACACCCAACGCGCCGCCGAAGTGCGGAGTTTTGTCCTCCCCCGCGAGGGCACACCGGTGCCGCTGGATTTCGAGGTGGAACTCACCACCGGGCACGAACTCGTTTTCCTGCCGCTCCTGCCGGAATGGAACAACGCCACTACGACCCGGATTGAAAACCTGGTCATCGAACAGGAACCTTGAAACCAAAATGGCATCAGGCTGCTCACCCGGTACCATCGGGATCTGGATTGCTCGACGGACTATGCCGCAAACCCGTTGGAGTTAGCCTCAGGCGGACAAGCTCAGGCCAACGGGCCGCGAAGAAACACCAGTGAAGAGATTAGGGCGAGCAACGACGCGAACGCAGGCACACTGCCTCGCAAGAAGTTCATCGAGGTTGGTTGGGATATTCCGGACACAGCATTCCTCCGCCAGCACTGGCCCGAGATGGAGCGCACGGCACCGTGTGATGGCCTCAACTTCTACGTGACCGTAACCAAGCCGGCGGGCGGGCAGGCCGACTCGCTGAAGCTGTGGGATGGTTCGCCTTGGCAGTGGACGTGGTTTCCCAATGCCATCGCCGACCTCAAAGCCTGCCGATTCCCCCGCTTCACCGAGAACTTCCTCCGCATCGACGCCTCTCCTGGAACGCTCGACTGGGCCGAAGACCAAGGGTGGAGCAACCTGGCGGAGAAGCTCGCCATCTGCGCGTGGGTCGCACGCGAGGGTGACGCCAGAGGCATTTGTCTCGACCTCGACCCGTTATGTGGAGACCGGTCAGATCGCCGCGGCACGCAAGGAATTCAAGACTTGGACCAGCAATTACATCGGTGCGGCCCAAAGCTTGAGTGACGACCTGCTCAACGCGATCGCCCGCGACGCGGGCGCGTATGTGGCCGGGCCGGCTGGGCACCAGATCAACCTCAACGGCGAATTTGCTTCGCTCCATGCTTTGCGCACAGGCGATTACACGCTCACGCTCCCGCCCGGGCGTCGCCGGGTGATGGACGCCGACACCGGCCGTCAGCTCTGGAAAGACGGTCGGAGTTTCACCTTCCCGGTACAAGCGCAACCAACGTACTGGTTCTTGTTCGAGTAGGATTTTCCCAGACAACAACAAATGGCCCTCATAGGTTTAGATTCCAAGACAGACGAAACTTCCGCGAGAGGACAGAGAATTTCAAAGCTCGACGGCTTTGCGCGGACAATTATCCTGAACTGACTATGAATCGAAGAGAATTTCTGCTTTCCTCGACTGCGGCCATCGCCGGACTGAGTTGCACTTCCTGCCAAAGCGACTATGGTTCCGCACCGAAGGGGCGGCGCATCGCTTTCAACACCGCCAACCTCGTGGGCCGCGTCTCCGGCTACCGCTACGAACTGAGCCACTGGGGCGAGCAGCACCAGAAGACGGTCGCCGCCACGGACGAACGCGCGTGGGTCTCGATCTGCGAGGACATCGCGGCCGCCGGTTATCGCGCCGTTGAAGTCTGGGAGGCACATGCGGCGCCCGAGAGCCTTAGCGCGGCCAAGGCGGCGACCTGGCGGCGTGTTCTTGAGCAGCATCAATTGCAGCCCATCGGTTATGCCGGCAGTCTCCGGCCTGAAACCATCCGTGTTTGCCAGTGGTTGGGTATCCCGCGCATCAATGGCGCCTTGCGCGGCCAAAGTCCCACCCAGGCGACTGATTTGTGCCGCGAGTCGGGGGTGCGGTTCAATTTGGAAAACCACCCTGAACAATCGACCGAGGAATTGTTGAAACCCATCGGCGGTGGCAACGAATGGCTGGGGGTTTGCGTCGATACGGGCTGGTTTGGGACGCAAGGTGTCGATGTTCCGCAAGCCATCCGGGTGCTGAACCAATTGGTGCGCCATACGCACATCAAGGATGTGCGGCGCGCCGGCGGCCATGAGACCTGCCGGCTCGGCGATGGGGTGGTCAAAATCCCCGCGGTCCTCGGGTCACTGAAGAGCATCGGCTACACCGGTTGGTATTCCTGGGAGGACGAACCAGAGGATCGCAATCCCTTGGACCTCGCCAAATGGACTCTCGATTATCTCAAGACCCAGGTGTGAACGAAAGGTGGCGTCGTTCGCCCACCCGGTCGCTATCCGTTTCATCCCATGAAAACAGCCGGCTTCCTGAACTGCTACATCCTGCGGCTGGCTCCGTTTGCCATGCTCTGCGCCGAAACTGCTCCGAACGCGGCAGCCGGTTCGGCACCGCCCGCTGCGGCCAACCAGACCGTGGGCGATCATGGTTCCCATACCGTCGCGGGCAATGCCGTCGTGTTTAAGTGCTCGGGCGGCGCGACGGTGAGAATTGAATTGTGCCAGGCGGATGTCGCCCGCATCCGCATGGCGATGCCGGGGGCCGATTTTGTCCCCAACGAGCCTTATGCCGTGGTCAATTACGACTGGCCGGCAGTGGGCGCCACGGTGGCCGATGCCGGCGACTCTATCAAGATCGCCACGACCGAAATGGTCCTCCGGGCCAACAAAGTCCCGTTCCATCTGGGCTTTTATAAGCGCGACAACACGACGCTGATCCCTCGGCAAGGCGCTTACTGTACGACTGAGTATGAAGCCGTTCAGCACGCGGGCAGCGTTACCATCGACATCGGCGCACGCAAAGCTCCCGGCGCGTACGTCCCACCGCCAAGGCATTACCTGTTCAAGGTCCATACCGGTTCGGATCCCGGCAAGGTCTATTTGGCCGGGACGGCCCTCGAGAAAGAGCCCTCGGAACAGGCATTGAGCGCCTCCGCCGGCGGGTGGTTTTATGCCGATGGCATCGCGCAGATACGCTTTCCGGATAGCGGCAAGCAGATACGCCTGGGGCTGGGGGCCGCGGTTCCGGGGAGACTATGAAACAAAACATGAAAAGCACCCAAACCATGAATGCAACTGAACTCGACGCGCAGCTAAGCCGCGTCTCGAATTCGCTCAACCGGCGGCGATTTCTCGGCAACACTCTGGCCATAGGAACGACGGTTTCCGCCTTCGGCATCCTGCGCAGCCAGGCTGCCGAGGCCACGGCGGCGGTTTCTCAACCGACCGAATTTACCCGCAAGATCAAGCTCGGTGTCGTCGGTAACGGCGGACGTGGCGCCTGGATTGCCAATTTGTTCAAGCGGCACGGGGGCTACGAAATGTGGGCGGTGGCGGATTACTTCCAGGAGGTGGCTGACGCCTGTGGCGACGCGCTGGGCGTGGACAAGTCGCGGCGCTTTGCGACCCTCTCCGGCTACCAGCGGCTGATCGGGTCCGGCGTCGAAGCCGTGGCCCTGGAGACGCCGCCCGATTTCTTCCCCGAGCACGCCCGTGCCGCGGTCGAGGCCGGCTTGCACGTGTATATGGCCAAACCCGTGGCGGTGGATGTGCCGGGCTGTCTGGAAATCGAAGCCGCCGCGAAGCGGGCTGGCGCACAATCACGCTGTTTCCTGGTGGACTATCAACTCCCGACCGATCCGCACAACCGCGAGGTGATGAAGCGGGTCGAAGCCGGCGCGATCGGCCCGGTGGTTGCCGTGAACAGTCACTATTTCGCGGGTCTCTTTCCCGATCCGGCGTTCACCGCCAACCTCGAGAGCCGCCTCCGCAGCTTGATCTGGTGCAACGACGTCGCCGTGGGCGGCGGCTACCACGTGAATGCCTGCATCCACGGCGTGGACGCCGCCCTCTGGGTAACCGGCAACCGGCCAGTGGCGGCGATGGGTCTGTCGCGCCGCATGCGACCGGATCCTCATGGCGACAGCCACGATGCTTTCTCCGTCCTGTTGGAGTTCGCCGATGGCCAAATGGTCAGCCATCGCGGTAAACACCTGAACAACCAGTCCGCCTTCGATGTGGTCTGTCAGATCCAGGGGCAAACCGGTTATGCCCAGACGAGTTACGGTGGGAAGGTGTTGCTGAAAGGCCCGGAAGACCACTACGAGGGCCAGGTCGAGAATCTCTACGAGGCGGGCGCCGTGCGGAATATCGCCACCTTCTACGAGAATGTGGTCGCAGGCCGCTTCGAGAATCCCACGGTACGCCGCGCGGTGGACAGCGCCCTCGCCACGATCCTGGGGCGGGAAGCCGCCCTTCGGCGCACCCGGTTGACCATGGACCAACTAATCAAGGAGAACACGCGCTTGGAAGTGAACCTGCGCGGCTTGAAGACTTGATTTACATGATAGCCGGCACCGCATGCAAAACCTGAATACGTATAAACTTGGCGGGAGAGGGCCGTTGCGATTCTTGCTCTGGTCGGCGCTCGCGCTCTCAGCGAGCCTTTCGGAAGCACAAGTCCCAGGTGTTTTCAGGGTATCCGAAGGGGTACGGCCCAACGCTGTCGTTTCCCTCTACGGGGAATACCTCACCGGCACAGCAGCGGTCCGCTTCCTCAAAGCGGATGGGACCGTGGCCTCGACACAACCGGCGATCCAGACCGACCCCGGCGGTCATTTTTGCCGGGTGGTGTTTCCCGCGATCCCCCCGGGAGCATACCAACTGGCCGTTCGGAATGGGGTGGGGTGGTCCACGCAAACGATTTATGTGAACCGGGCGGAACCCCGGTGGATCTCCGAAGAGCGCGCCTACCCCGGCCTCTCGATCAAGGTCATCGGCAGGAACCTGGATGCGAGCGAGTACAATGGCCGGCAAAACACGGAGGTACGGATGGCGCCCGTTCATGGGGGTAAACCAATAGTCATCGCGCCGCAGAGCACGAATCCCTATGGCGTAGATTTCACCATTCCGAAGGACCTGCCTGCCGGAAATTACTACGTAGAGGTGAACGCCCATTCCGCGGAGTTCGGGGACAATTGGGTGCGACTCAACAACCACAGCGAGTTTCCCGACACCGTCCGCGACACGGTGGTCCAAGTGGGGGCGACACCCACAGACCCGACCGCCCTGGCGTTGAAGGTGGCCTGGGCCAACGACTTCAATTGGACCAACGTAATTGATGCCAGACGCGACTATCGTGCCCGCGGCGATGGCTTCGCCGACGACACCCAGGCCATTCAGCGGGCGTTGGATGACGCGACCGCGCGCGGCGGCGGAGTGGTCCACCTTCCCAACGGGGTCTATAAGGTTGACGGGCTGACCCTCGGCAGCGGGTGCATCCTTCGCGGAGAGAACCGCGAGCAGACCATCATCGCCGTTTCCCGAACCGAAGGCGAAGCCATCGTCGCCAAGGGCAGCCGGCACGGGATTGCGCAGCTCACATTGCGTTATCAAGCGCAGGCACCGAATGACGTCCAATCCACGTTGCTCGGCGGCGACGCCGACCAACTCTTTCTCCACCACGTCACGTTCGACTTGCTCCGAAACCCTGATGTCCCCGTCCAGCACTCGCCGTATTATGTTGCCGGACCCGGTCCCATGCTGGTCGCCGGATGCCGCTTCTTCATTTCCTCTCGCAACCTCTGGAATCACAACGTGCGCAACCGGGTGACCTTCCGCGACAATTTCATCGACATGCATGATGGCCTGGGACTCTGCATGTCCTCCGAGAAGCTACTCGTGCTCGACAATGAACTCGTGTTTCATCCCGCAGCTTACGCAGGCCAGATGAACGGCTTTTTCCTCAACGAAGGCTGGATGGGTCGGAACATTTTCAATGCCTACATCGCCGGCAATAAGGCTCATGACTTGAATGGCCCTGGCGATTGCCAGCCCTACGCCGCCGATTCCGCGTGGTCGTGCGTGGCCGGCGCCGTTACCTCCGCGAGCACCAACACGGTCGAGGTTCGCAATGACATGAGCGGCGACTTTAAGGGTTTGGACACGCATGAACTGGAACTGATCGTGGTCCAGGGGAGGGGCTTGGGCCAACTCCGTCGCGTTTCCGCCCGCAAACACCTGGGCGGTGACCCCGCCGTTGTTCGGTTCACGGTCAGCCCGGCTTGGGACGTGCCGCCCGACGCCACCAGTATGGTCAGCGTCGGCTGTTGGCATGTAAACAATGTTTTCTTCCGCAACCAGGCACGGCGCGCGAAGTCACCGTACAACATGTATTACGGAGGCAGCTACGATTGCGTGGACGCCGAGGCCGTCTCCGAGGATACCGAGGGGTGGTACAACTGGGGCCGGATCGGTGAATACCCCAGCAAGCCGCCCTGGCATTGCCCGGTCTATTTCAGCCAGTTGAAGCGCAGCACCTTCACCGGAAAGTCGCCTGCCTACTCGACCATGGGCCTTACCCTGCGCGTGGAAAACGAAACCACCCGCTACCGCGGCATCGGCGATTATGGCACGGAGATCCGGGACAACCTCATTGACCGGAGCGCGTGCTCGAATGCCAGCCAACGCCTGGCCGGCAATGCCGCCATCGCCACTCGGAACCAGGTCTGGACGAACCTGACGGGCGGCACCCCTCTGGTTTTCGCCACGCTCTGCGAAGGCAACCGAATCCAGAACTCAGCCGTGGGATTTGATTTGAACCAAAGCTATTCCTTCGCCATCCGCGGAACCGGCTACGAGAACTGCCCGCGGGCGGTGAACGACCACGGTTTTGACACGGCCCTCCTGCCTGGCGCTCCCGCCCCAGTGGCCCCGGCTGCGGCGACAACCACCAACCTGAACTACGCCGTTTCGTGGGTGGGCAACTCCTTCTCCGGCGCGGACGACAAATGGGTGCAGAACTTCTTCATCCACATGAGCACGACGCCCGATGGCTCCTGCTACACCTGGAGTCACTGGGACGAAGGCGGCCAGAAGTTCGGTGTCTATCGGGACGGTAAGGTCGCCGGGAACCAGGATGTGAAGGCGAACAGCCTTTCGGTGAAGGACCACCAAGGACGAACCTGGACCATCTCCGTGCAGTACACCGATCCGCAACACCAGGAATGGGACTTCATCCCGCAGGGAATTCAATGTGAAGGAAAGACCATCGCGTTCCCGGAGCTCGTTCAGCCCACGGCGCTCGCCTTGGCCAATGACGGCCGGTTGATGGTGGCCGATTCCCTCACCGGGCCACGCCAGCAAGTCCTCTTTTATGACATTTCCGATCCGGGCCACCCCAAGCTGATGAAGGCCTTCGGCGACTACGGCGGCATTGCCTCCGGCACCCCCGGCGAGGTCACGCCCACGAAATTCTGGGGCATCCGCGGTATCGGCATGGATGCCCAGGATAATCTCTATGTCGCCATGAGCGAAATGGGCACCGTGCTGCGGAAATTCACCCCCGCGGGGAAACTGGTTTGGGAACTCTACGGGCATTTCTTTGTGGATGTTGCCTGCGCGGACCCGTTGACCGACGGCAAGGACGTTTGGGCCGTCCAGGAACATTATGTTATGGATTACACCCAACCGGCCGGCCAGCAGGCAAAGTGGGCGGGGTACTCGCTGGATCGACACAAGTACCCGAACGATCCGCGCGGCCTGATGTTTGTGAAGCAGCAAGGCGAGCACGGCTTGACTTCACCCCAGGTGGTCTATCTCAAAGGCCGCCGTTTCCTGTTCGTCGGGGGCATGTTCGCGTCCAACTTTATCAACATCTTCCGCTATGACCGCGACGGCCTCGGAGAAATGGCAATCCCCGCGGGGCTGATCATGCAATGGGGCCACGGCCTCTATAACACCGGCCTGCATTGGCCCCCGCAACGGCCCGAAGGAAAGCCGTTTATTTGGCGGGATCTCAACGGCGACGGCGACTACCAAGCCGCGGAATACGCGCCTAACACGGACCGGGTGCAACCCGGCCCGTTTTATGTCGATAAACTAGGCAATATCTGGATGGCCAACGGATTCTTCCGGTACGACTTCCAAGGCCTCGACGAGCGGGGCAACCCGATCTACTCCGCGGACAAGATCACCGTGATGGAAAAGCCCAAGGGTATGAAAGACGTGGCCCGGGTATGTTATGACTCCGACACCGACACGCTCGTGGCCGCCGAGCAGGGCGTCGAGGAACACGGGCGGGCGGACATGCGCCATATCGGCCGTATCTTCGTGTGCCGGAACTACTTGGCCGGAAACCGTGACGCCATCAGCTTCACCTCGGGCGCAGGGCGGGAAGCCGCCTGCGTCGCGGCAACAGGGGATTATGTCTTTACCGGCGGCTGGAAGGAGCGGGGCCGGGTGCATGTGAACCGTCTTTCCGACGGCGCGCCGATGGGTGTCTTGGATCCCGGCCCGACCGTCGGTGGCGTCGAGAAGACCGGTTGGGTGGACATTCTCACAGGCATCACCGCTCACCAACAACACGATGGCGCCTATTTGGTGTTCATTGAGGAAGATTATCGCGCCAAGTCAATTTTGTACCGCTGGAGGCCATAATGCGAACTCACGGTTTAATGATCCTGCTGACGGTCCTACTCCTCCCGTCGGCCGTGCCGGCTGAGGGGGGCGACGGGTTGGAGGGGCGCCATTTGCTCGTCACCTCCGTCCGCACCGGCCATACCGAGATCTTCGACGTCGACCCGGCCAGCGGAGACGCGCGCAACATCACGCGTAGCCGTGACTGCGAGAACCGCTATCCGTGTTGGTCGCCCGATGGCCAACAAATCGCGTTCACCTCGAACCGGGAAAGCGGAACCTACAACCTGTTTGTGTGCGACGCCGATGGATCGAATGTGCGGGCCATCACCCACGAACGAGGCACGGGGGTGGCCTACATGCCCAGTTGGTCGGGCAATAGGATCGTCTTTGGCTTCCACCGCGCGCAACCAGAAATGGCCAGCATCCGCCCCGATGGGTCCGGCCTCACGATTCTCGGCCGTGGGCACGACCCGTGCCTCTCGCCGGACGGAGCGAAAATCGCCTACACGGGAGAAGTCCCCGGTGGCGTTTCCGTTTTCGTCATGGATGCCGATGGCGCCAACAAGCGGCAAGTTGTGCATGAGGCCAATCCCTGGGGTGCCATCTTCCCAAGCTGGTCGCCGGATGGGGCGACCATCGTCTATTCGTTCAAGGCTGGTGAAGCGCTGGAGTTGTTTCTCACCGATACCGCCGGACAGCGTCCGCCTCGGCAACTAACCCATCTCAATCAAGTCTGCACCCCGGCGGCCTTCTCCCCGGACGGCAAGTGGATCTCGTTTCGCTGCACGGATGAGATGTACTGGCGCAGCCAGGAGCGCATGGAAAAAGTCTATGCCGAAAAGCCGGGCGACAAACGGCCCGTCTGGGTAATTCACCCCGACGGTACGGACGCGCACGTAATCGAAGCGCTGCACTACCAATGTTCTATGGAACTACCCCGGTGCCGCTGAATACGTCAGGCAAGTTGACGGAAAACTGCTCATTCCCGAAACCTGCGAGAATATGGGTGTGGGTTGGATCGACTGGCGAAGCTGGGGCGACACGAAGCTCGACCGCATCCGTCAGAGCCTGATCCCCGACGCCAAAGCCAAGGGCTACTGGTGGGGGAAGAACTGATAACCGACCGTCTGTGGTTTCATC
>Ga0316220_1002418_pt1 | contig 17358 bp, 14 predicted proteins | sample TBH18005metaG_FD_203632 | JGI IMG/M metagenome (GOLD analysis project Ga0316220, IMG submission 203632) | Freshwater microbial communities from Trout Bog Lake, Wisconsin, USA - TBH18005 | ecosystem: Environmental > Aquatic > Freshwater > Lake > Hypolimnion/Profundal zone | place: USA: Wisconsin...
CCGGCATCCTGCCGGCGTGCTGGTGCCGGCGTCGGATTGCACTCGGCGCGCGCCCAAGCCTCCGGCAGGATGCCGAAGGCAGCAGGCTGGAAGCCCGCGCTCCCCTTCGGATACACGCGCATCGGTATTTTCGGAGTAGCGCTATTTGAACTCTGGCGTCAGGTTCGCAAATAATGTGGGTAATGGAAAGGTCTTTCTACCCCAATCTTGAGCGGCTCCCGCCGATCGCTTTCTTGGCTAAAGATTGGGGGAAAAAGCCGATTCTGTTTGACTTTTTACCCCCTTTTCATAAATTTTACCACCATCGACTCGCCTGAGGAGGTGAGGACCGTAATCGTTCACAAGCCTTTACCACCCAGATACCTATGTCCACACCGCACGCTTCAATCTGTGACAAACTCTTCGGCGATTGGCTAAAAGACGCCCAGGATTCAGTAAAGGAGCTCAAGCTGGAAATAGAAGCTCGCCCCAAGGATGAAGCAGCGAAGAAGGTTTTCGAACAAGCGGCACGCCAGTTTAAAGTCGACTGTGACAAATTAGACAGAGCCAAGGCTTCCCTTGTAGCGGTGTTGACGGAACTCGACACCCATATCAAGAACTTGACGGCAACTCCACCCTCCGGCCGCGAAGAGGAGCCGGACCAACTCCGGACCAATCTGGCAACGTTTCGATCCGAGCTCACGAAATTCAAGCGCGATCTGCTCTCCGCAACCAATGACATCGGCGATCTTCCGGATTCCACCGTCAATCGCATTACCGCGAGGTTTATCGGCGGTCTCAGGAAACTGGAAGCGGAGGTTGTCAAGCAGGCGAAAGCGGCGCTTAAAGAACCCGCCGATAAGGAGACGGAGATCAAGTTGCCGCCGACCAAATTCGCCACGCTCTTCGCGAAAGATTTTGGCGCGTCCGCCATTCCGCAGGCCTTCCTGGTTGCGCTGCAAAAGATCGACGAGAACGACGATTTCGAACGTCTGGAAGGGCTGGTAACCAACGCCGAAAAGACTGGAAAAGCCGCCCTTGCCGACCTCAAGCGCTCGGGAAAAGCGCCCGCGAAAGACGCCGGGAAAGAGGCTGAGAAAGCCGCGGAAGCAGTTGCGAAAGCTGAAAAGGCCGAAGAAAAAGCGGAGGAAGAGGCGCAGAAGGCGGAGAAGAAAACGGAGAAGGCAGACAAAGAGGCCGAGGAGGCTGAGAAAGATGCTTTGAAAGCGGAGAAAGAAGCCAAGGCCAAGAATGCGCCTCCCGCCGCCAAGGTCGCCGCGCTTAAAGCAGCCAAGGCCGCCGAAATTGCCGCCAAGGAGGCCAAGGCCGCCGGAGCCGACGCCAAGAAGGCCCAGGAGGAGGTCGAAAAAGCACAGGAAGCTGTCAAGAAAGCAAAAGAAGCTCTGCGGAAGGCGTCGATGGAGAGTGTTGGGCAGGCTCAGGATGCCATCGAGAAGGCAATGAAGGAGGTCGGGGATTTCGACAAGCGGATGTGGCTCATCTCTCGCCTCCATTAGTTTTCAACCGCAAACAACCTGCATTTTCCACCCATGCCAATGTCCTCCTATCAAGTCAATTTCGGCAGTTTCACAGCCGCCAAGGCCCCGCCGGTCGCGAAGAATACCGGCAGTTTCAGAATCGCGCTCCTTGGCGACTTTTCCGCCGGCGCCGGCAGCGGGCGCCTTGAAACCGGCGCCGCCCTCGCCGCTCGCAAACCGCACCGGGTGGATTGCGACAACCTGGACGCCGTCCTCGCGCGCTTCAAGATCAACCTCAAACTGCGCATCGGCTCGGGCATGGTGGAAGTGCCGATCTCGTCCATGGACGATTTCCATCCGGACCAGCTTTACGCCAACCTGAACCTCTTCAGCGAGCTCTCCGGCTTGCGGCAGCGCCTCAAGAGTTCCAGCACCTTTGCCAAGGCGGCCCAGCAGGTGCAATCGTGGGCGGGACAGGCGGATGAACCCGCTCTCCGCCGTCCGAAGAACCTCTCCCGCGGCGCCGCCATCCCCAATCGCAAGTTGAGCGACTTTGCGAGGCTGGTCGGCGTGGTGGACGATGGCGCGGCCGCCGCGGCAACTCCCGCCTCCGAGTTCATCAAGCAGATTGTCGGCCCGCATGTGGTTGCTCAGGCCGATCCGAAGCAGGCCTCGCTGGTCGCAACCGTCGACAGTGCGCTGGCTGCCGCCATGCGTTCCGTATTGCACCATCCCGACTTCCAAACGCTGGAATCCACCTGGCGCTCTGTCGATTTCCTGGTGCGCCGTCTGGAAACCGACACGAAGCTGCAAATCGTCCTGTACGACGTCACCGCCGAGGAACTTGCCGCCGATCTCAGCCAGGTCCACGAGCTTGAGGACTCCGGCCTGTACAAGATGCTCGTCGAGGAACCGGCGTCGGACATTCATCAAGGCGCTTTCGCCGCGATCGCCGGCTTCTATCAATTCGAACATACGCCGCCGCATGCCGAACTGCTCGGCCGGCTGGCGCGGATTGTGTCAAGGGCGCCTGCTCCCTTCCTGGCGGCCATCGACAGCGACGTGCTCGACGAGGATGTCAAAGAACTTCATCCACTGATCAAAGAGGCATGGTCGGCCCTCCGAGCCATGCCGGAGGCGGGTTATCTGGCCATCGCCGCGCCCCGCTTCATGCTGCGCCTTCCCTACGGGGACCGAACGGACCCGATCGACTCCTTCGATTTCGAGGAGTTCACCGCGGCAAGCGGCATCCGAAGCATGCTCTGGGGCAGCCCCGCGGTCATTGGCGCGCTGCTGCTGGGGATGAGCTTTACGAAAAACGGAGCGACGCTGAACCTCGGTTCCGTCATGGGCGTGGGCGACATGCCGTTCTATTATTTCGAGGACAAGGACGGCGACTTGATCCCGCTTCCATGCACGGAGCGGATGATCACGTCGCGCGTGGCCGCCGGGCTTGGCAGCCAGGGGCTCATGCCGCTCGTCTCCATCAAAGGCAGTCCGCAGGTGCGACTGGCCTCGTTCAACTCCCTGGCCGGCGCGCCGCTGGCCGGAAACTGGGCGCCTGTCGCGGGGTCGTCCCCGGCCAGCCCAGTTCCGTCTGTTTCCGCCGCCGCCTTTTCACAACCCGTTGCTGCTCCGGAGCCCGCCGCAATCTCGGAGGCGCAGCCCGAAACGACGCCAGAACCGGCTCAGGCCGAACCCGCCGCCCCATCGGCCGAAGACGAACTCGATTCGCTTCTCGCCAGCCTGGGCGCGGAACCGGAGCCCGCACCCGCTGCGGCGGGCGCAACCGAACCGCCGATGGACCCCGAGCTCGCCGCGCTCCTGGGAGATCTGGGCGTCTGACCCGAACGGCGTTAACCGTCATGCCTTCGGAGTTTCGAGAATCGCAACCGCCGATGCCAGGTTCATGCTCAACAGTACGGGTATGCTGCGGTTTCGAAGACGGTCGGGTCGCTAATGGTCGCGCCAGCGTCTTGGAGTGCGGCAGTCCTGTCCTTCCATTACCCACATCTTTTCGAAGCGCGTGCGCAGGCCTTTCAGGGCCAACGGCCCGGCTCCATACCAGCCTAGTAGGCTGTACCAGTGACCAGTTCGGATCGCTAGATGATGGCAAAGCGCGAAAAATCGGGAGAGGCTCGGCAGTCGCGTCAGCGTCTTGGAGTGCGGGTAGTCCTCTACCGCTTTGGCAGTGCGCCTGGCTACGTCTGGCGTCAATTCCAAGCGCAACATCCTCGGTCGGAGAGATGCGGAAAGCTCTGATGGCAAAGGGAAGCTTCCGTAGGCTGGGGACTTCCCGGTTTGCGAAAGCGGCAGAGGACTGCCCGCACTCCAAGACGCTGACGCGCTTATCAAAAGCCCCACTCGGCTCAGTCCTGTGCCGCCTTCGCCCGCCGGACCAACCCTGTGCAACCGGCGAACGTGCTCAAATCAGGGGAAATCCCCATCAGAGACCCCCTTCCAGAAATGCGCGTCAATCGCGACGACGCCTCATCCCAAGGCGGCACAGGACTGCCGCACTCCAAGACGCTGACGCGTTTACCGGGGCTCCCAACCCATTCAGATCGCTATTTGCAAACAACGTTAACAGAATAGAAATCCCATGCCTCAACAAGTCGTCGCAGGCGCGCTGCTTCAATGCACCTTCGGTGTGGCCCCCAGCCCGCTGACCGTGCTTCCCACCAACAAGGTGCTGGCGTCCGCGCCCGCCGCCACCATCATGGATCACATCCCCATGGTGAACATCATGCCCTTCGGCATGTGCAGTTCCCCCGCCAATCCCATGGTGGCCGCGGCAACCGCCGCCGCCTTGGGCGTCCTCACTCCCATGCCCTGCATCCCCGCGACCGCCGCGCCCTGGATTCCCGGGTCGCCAACAGTGCTCATCGGCGACATGCCCGCGCTCAACAACACCTGCAAGTGCATGTGCAACTGGGCCGGCGTCATCTCCGTCACCATGCCGGGACAAATGCAGGTGGAGATTGCGTAAGGGTCTTGGGGTGTAGGGCGGAGGCTGCCGGTCCCCGTTTTTTTCCCGAATCCCGAATTCTCCTTGCCTTTGCCCCCCATTTTCAAGCTAAAGTTCACCGAGAGATTGAAAAAGAATCCAACAAAACAATATGGGGAAGCGATTACTGACGCGCATTTTTGGGCGCAACTCGAAACAACCGGTTGATTTAGCGCCAACCTACACGCCTCCGCCCGATTTCGTGCGAACCACGGCTCTGGCGAAACGATCGGTCGCTCTCAATCATGAGGCAATTCGAGAAAACCTGACGCTCAAGGGCACTCTCGACACTCGTCGCGCCGCCATTCTTGCCGCGCTGAACGAAGATCGTTTGAACGACGCGGAGCCGTTGATTGCCGCGCTGGAGCGGGACGTCGCCGAGGCACTGCGCAAGAAGCAAGCGTTCACCGCCGAGTACCCGCCTTTGCTTTCACAAATCGAAGAGATCGTCGCGCTCGACGCCAGCATTCCCACGGCGCTTGCGGCCATGCAAACCGCAGCCATCCAAGCAAGGGCAGCCATTCAGGCTCAAATCAACCTGTCCGACTACGCCGCCGCCCAGACGCTGCTGGATTCTTATAAGGCGAAACTGGTCACCGACCTTGCCACCAAGAACGCGTTCGTAGCGGCCAAGACCAAGTTCACCGCCGAGTACCAGCCGTTGCTTTCACAAATCGAAGAGATCGTCGCTCTTGACGCCAGCATTCCCGCGGCGCTTGCGGCCATGAAAACCGCAGCCGTCCAGACGAAGGCAGCCATCCAGACCCAAGTCAACCTGTTCGACTACGCCGCCGCCCAGACGCTGCTGGATTTTTATAAGGCGAAACTGGTCACCGACCTTGCCGCCAAGAACGCGTTCGTTGCGGCCAAGGCTGCTTGGATGGCGCTCAATGGCGACTGTCAAGCGACCCTGGCGAAATTGGTCCAACTGGAGGGTTGGGCCGCGCCAACCGCCTCCGCATTGCGCGCGCGGATGAATACGATCGATCACGCGAAAGCCCAGTTCGACTACCCCCAGGCAATCGCGTTGCTGCCCGCATTGAAGACAGACGTTGCTGCCGCTCATCAAAAGGCGATTGACAAAATTAGTTGCGACGCCGCTTGGGGAGCGGCCGCTTCTTTATACAGTCGAGCCCGTGAAATGCCGGTACTCGACCCGCCGCTGACGGGGCTCGTCGCTGCGCTGAATGCAGCCTATGTCCCATTTTACAACAAATATACTGCCACGAGTTACTCTGAAGCTGAGCCGCTCATCGCGCAGGTGGTCACCGCCGCGATGGCAGTGATCCAAGCAGGAATGGTCGCCGGAGCCGATACAACTCCCGCGTTCGTAGCGGCCAAGACCAAGTTCACCGCCGAGTACCCGCCGTTGCTTTCACAAATCGAAGAGATCGTCGCTCTTGACGCCAGCATTCCCACGGCGCTTGTGGCCATGAAAACCGCAGCCGTTCAGACGAAGGCAGCCATCCAGACCCTCAACCTGTCCGACTACGCCGCCGCCCAGACGCTGCTGGATTCTTACAAGGCGAAACTGGTCACCGACCTTGCCGCCAAGAACGCGTTCGTTGCGGCCAAGGCTGCTTGGATGGCGCTCGACGGCGACTATCAAGCGACCCTGGCGAAATTGGTCCAACTGGAGGGTTGGGCCACGCCGACCGCCTCCGCATTGCGCGCGCGGATGAATACGATCGATCACGCGAAAGCCCAGTTCGACTACCCCCAGGCAATCGGGCTGCTGCCCGCATTGAAGACAGACGTTGCTGCCGCTCATCAAAAGGCGACTGACAAAATTAGTTGCGACGCCGCTTGGGGAGCGGCCGCTTCTTTATACAATCGAGCCTGTGATATGCCGGTATTCGACCCGACGCTGACGGGGCTCGTCGCTGCGCTGGGAGCAGCCTATCTCCCCTTTTACACCAAATATATTGCCACGAGTTACTCTGAAGCTAAGCCGCTCATCGCGCAGGTAGTCACCGCCGCGAAGGCAGTGATCCAAGCGGGAATGGTCGCCGGAGCCCATACATCTCCCGCGATTACTCCCGAGCAGGCTGGTCGGTCCGCTAATAAGCTTGCCGCCATGTCCCCGCCCGACCAAGCAGCGGTCAAGGCCTTGATCGCCGCAGCCCCCTCTGAGCGGCACAAACAGAGCTTGAACAAAGCCGTTGCCGCCGGTTACTCCGCCGCGGAGTTGGCCACTTTTGCCGGCAAGATCGCCCCTCACGATGAGCAGTGGCTCCAGGAGAACACGACGGTGGCATGTACGGCGACTGGCACAGGCATTCAGCAGCAGTTCCACATGTCCTGCAATGCCACTACCGTCCAGGCCGTCCGCGCCGCCATGGACCCGGTTTACGCCTTGAAACTGCATGAGGACAACCCCGATCTCGATAAGGTGCAGGCCAGTGCCGCAACTTCTTTGGCGGTCGAGCAAAAAGCAATGCTGGAATCCGCCTCTGGGCCGGACTTGATTGCTGCGGGGCTCCCTACCGACGCCGGTCTGGCAGTCCACCGCTCGGCTGCGGGCGGCGGCGTAGGAGCAGGTCGTTTTGCAGTCGATCTGCTGAACAAACAGAGCGATGTGACCGGATTGCGTTATGAAAACAAAAAAGTGGACGCAGCCAGTCGAGACGCGGCCGTGGACACCATCGGTCAGGAATTGACCTTGGGAAGGCCTGTTCCTCTCATCGTGGGCGCGACGGAAGGAGGTACATACCACTATGTCTTGGCCGTTGGCACTCATCCCGGTCCGCCGAAAACTTTTTTCATTCATGACCCCGGCTTGGGTATCACCGTGGCTCGCACGGAAGCCCAGATCAAGGGCAATGCCATGAATCTGCCCTCCGGCTGGAGTCGCCTGACGATGTATGAAAAGCCCACTCCCGTCTAACTATGCCGCTTTACTAACCGAAGAACCAACCATGGAAGACATCAACCTAGAACAACTGCTCAGCCAAACCCCGTCGACCTATTTTCAGAATGGCTTTCTGGATGAAGCGGGCAAGCCTCGCCCCGAATTGACCGGCATGAATGCTTTTGCCGTGGCCACCCAGCTTGAGTACGCTCAAACGTCTCTCGACGAACTGGGGCTTACGCTGGAATCGTTAAAACAAATCTTGCCGATGGGAACGGGCGATCCCTCACAACGCTTCGCCGGTGCCGTGAACGAGGCCTTGGCGTTGGTGCGGCAGGTCGCCAAGATCGACAATAATATCATGCTTGGCGGCTGGCTCCGCAGTTGCGCCTCATTTGTGAAGGCCGACGCGGACATCGCCGCTTTCCTGCAGCACGCCAAGGCAGTGATGCTGCAATATGCGGCCCTGCTGGCGGTGAAAAGGCCACCTGCGGCCCCGGAAGCCAACCCCTGATTTTTTCAGTGCCACCGGGGCTGGTCTGCCAACGCCGACCGTGCTCCGAAAAATGCCGGTCAGGCTTTGGCTTCCAGGCCGGCCTTGAGCGGAGCAAGTGCTTCAAGCAGCGGGGCGCGCAGGCTGAGGGCGGGGCCGAATGGGTTGGGCAACTCCGCTTCTGTCACGATATCGTCGGTCTCAATATAGCGCTCAAGCTCCTTCACCATTTGCGCAGTCGCGGGGGTTTCAGTAAGGTTCTTGACGATTGCTTCCAGCACAATCAGGGCCTGATCGGCCTCCGGATCTTTGGCGGCCTTGATGGCGGCGCCGAGGCCGCGCAACTGATCGATGGCGGCGGCGCGCGCCTTTTGCCAAACGGCCATGGCGGCGGTCGAATCGGTTACAGAGGTGGCTGGTTCCGGCGAAACCGCCTGCGCCGTCCCGGTTGCGCCGAGAAGTTTTTCGAGGGCGACAAGCGCTTGGAGTGCCGAGGTAAAATTGCCCGCGCCGGCCTTTTCGCGGATGAATTCCATCAAAGCGCGTATCTTTCCTGTGTCGCCAAGTTGTTCTTTTAATGCACGCTGCAAAGCTGGCATGATCGCGGTCAACCGCTCACGATAAGCCGCCGCCAGATCGGCATCCTGCGCCGGTGGCGCAGGCATTTGCGGCGGTGACGGCGGAAGAGGCGAACCCGCCTCCGGCGCCGCATCCGGGTCTATATCCGTTTCGTCGTCCAGTTCCGCGGAACCGTCGAAGGTTCGCACGCGCACCTTGTATTTCTTCCCGGTTGTGTCGCGCAGGGAGCGGACGAATTTTTTGGCCAGGCCTGGGGCGAGCTTTTCGAGAACGAAAGTGTGTGCGTTCTTCTCAAAAATGCATTCGCCTTTCAAGTGCTTGCCGCCGCTCACTCCGCCCGAGATCTGGATGAGCAGCTTCTTTGCCGCGCCGCCGGTCTTCTTGGCCACGAGCAAGGCCGCATTGCGCCCCACCAGATAGGCTGCGAACTTCAACTGCGGCCCGGCCTCGGTCCCCGGGGCAAGTTCCCCCGGCGCGCGCGACTTCACCTGATTGAGCGCGGTCACCAGCTTCTTGCCAAGGTCCGCCTTATATTCGGCGATCTCTGCGTCGTCCTCGCCCTCGTCCTCGTCATCGTCGTCCTTCTTCTTTTTCGCTTCCGCTTCCGCTTTCTTGCGAACCTTATCCACTTCCGAAAGCATCTTGTCGAGAGAATCGACCGCGTCTTTGTTCTTCTTATTCTCTTTCTTGAGCGCCTCGGCGCATTTCTCGACCTTTTCAAGCGCCGCAACCTGCGCGGCAGGGTCTTCCTCATCGGCCTTGCCGTACAGGGCCAGGGCTTTCGCCAAGTCCGAGTCTTTAATCTTCTGTTTCGCCGCCAAGGAATTCCATTGGCGTTCGGTCGCGAGTTGTGCGCTCATCGATTTGCGTTCGTGTGAAGGGTTGGTTTTCGACAGGGTGCTCCAAGGTTCGAAGGTGGATGTTATCGCCCTCGGGGCCGGCCGGGTTCATTGATTACCCGGGTACGGCACCGGGCGTCAATGCGATAACAGAGAAAATTCTTCTGGTCGGAGACTCTGGCGGTCAGGCCTGCCGCAGTCCAAGACGCTGACGCGTTCATCGGATGCCTCCCGCGGTTCTGCCGCCCGTGGTACAGCCTGCTAGAAATAGTTCGCCCAGTTCACCTGGCGCATGTCGCCGGTGAGCAGGAACTGCTGGTGCATCGCGAAGGCGCCGCGCAGGGTTTGCGGCGTGTGGCTGTGGCCGACCTTGCTGAGGTACTCGCGCAGGATCGGCTGGTAGTCCGGATGCGCGCAGTTGGAGACGATCAGTTCGGCGCGCTCCTGCGGGGACTTGCCGCGCAGGTCGGCGATGCCGCGCTCGGTGATCACAGCGGAAACGGAATGCTCGCTGTGGTCGAGATGGCTGGCGAATGGAACGATGCTGCTGATTGTCCCGCCCTTGGCGCACGACGGGCAGGTAAAGATCGACAGGTAGCCGTTGCGGGTGAAGTCCCCTGAACCGCCGATGCCGTTCATCATCGACTTGCCCATGATGTGGGTGCTGTTGATGTTGCCGAAAATGTCCAGTTCGATGGCCGTGTTGATGGTGATGAGCCCGAGGCGCCGGATGATTTCCGGATGGTTGGAAATCTCCTGCGGACGCAGCAGCAGCTTGGAGCGGAAGTCCTCCAGGTCCTTATAAATGGATTGGAGCACGTCGGAGGTGACCGTCAGCGAGGCGCCGCTGGCAAACTTGACCTTGCCGGAGCGAATCAGCCCGATGACGGCGTTCTGGATGACTTCAGTGTAAATGTCGAAGCGCGGAATGTCGGGGTGCGATCCCATCGCGCCGAGCACAGCGTTGGCGATGTTGCCCACGCCGGACTGCACGGGCAGGAACTCCTTGGGAATCCGGCCGGCCTGCAATTCGCCGGCGAGGAAGTCGGCAACGTTCTGGCCGATCTTGTTGGTGATGTCGGTCGGTTCGTCGAAGCCGCCGACTTCGTCGTTTCGGTCGGTCTCAACGACGCCGACAATTTTCGCCGGGTCCACTTTGATGACCTCGCTGCCAATCCGGTCCCCGGGGGCAAACACGCGCAGTTCGCGGCGGTGGGGCGGATCGGCCGGCTCGTAATTGTCATGAAAACCACGCAGCGCTGCGGGGTGTTTGTGGTTGAGTTCAATGATAATGCGCTCCGCCTGGCTGCAAATAGTCGGGGAGATTCCGACTGCGGAGGTGAGGACGATCTCGCCGTTCGGCGTCACGTCGGCCGCCTCCACCATGGCCCAATGAAGCTTGCCGAGAAAGCCGTACCGTATCGCCTGCGAAACGGCGGAAAGGTGCATGTCGAAATAGCGGGTTCTGCCGGCGTTGATGTTCTTGCGCAGGTCTGGATTCGACTGGTAGGGGGTACGGAAGGAAATAGCGTCGGCTTTGGCGAGCGCTCCGTCGACGGACGGTCCCGTGGACGCCCCGGTGATCATGCCGACGCTAAACGGTTTCCCGGCGGCGTGCATTTCCGCAGCGCGCTCGGCGAGCGCGGTTGGCACTGCTTTGGGCGTGCCGGCTGGTGTAAATCCACTAAATCCGATGGTGTCCCCGTCGGAGATGAATGAAGCCGCTTCAGCGGCGGTGAGTCTTGGCAGAGGTCGATTCATAATTCCACGAAAAAAGCTGTAGGGAACAAATATGCACACAGGGTGGAGGCTGCGCTGTGCCTAAATTGCTCAGACTCAGCCAAGGATTGGCTTATTTGAGAAGGCGGATTTCGCCGAATGGAGAATGGAGGAATGCCGGGGGCAAACCCGCGTGAGCGAGGAAATTCCGAGCAAAGCGCTGTGCAGTGCGGCGGCCCTCCGCCGCTTTGAGATGACTCCCGAGGAGCACCGCACGCCTCCTGATTCAGCAGAACCTTACTCCGCTACTCCGAAAATAGCGACGGGCAGCGGGCGGACGGTAGGGATGGCACTCCGGGCCGTCCGTCCGGGGGACGTCGAAAGGGCTGAGACGCGGTATTGGGCAAACACACTCCACTCCCGGACGGCTCGGAGTGCCATCCCTACCGTGGAAACCAAGGCCGCTCCCGTTTTTATCATGCGTGGTGGGCGCCAGCCCATGACGACTCGTTTCCATCCTGGAGCCTGGGAACGAACGCGAAAAATCCGCGTAATCTGCGGACTTTCTTCTTCTCCGCGGATGAAGCGCACTGCCAAAGCGGCGAAGGACCGCCCTTCCCATTACCCCACAAATCGAAGGCCGGGCATGAAAACGAAAGCGGCCCTTATCATTTGTCATCCTGAGCTTGCGAAGGATCCCACGAAGCCGGACAGGCGTTATGTTTTCCTCGAATGTTCTCGGAGCTAACGGCGTCCGTCGCAGCGCCGCCAGCTTCGGGAAGCAAATGGTACTTTGGCGCGCTCTGGCGTTTCGTGAGATCCTTCGCAGGCTGCCAATGAACCTGCCGGTTGGAGAGAGCCGTTCAGCGCCAACGGCGCGACCACAATGTAGCCTAGGGCAACGCCCTAGGTCGCTGAGCCACAACGGCTTAGGGCTGAAAGCCCGCAACAATTCCCGCTCAACGCATTGTGCCAGGCCTACAGCCTGGGACGCCTCATTTGCAAAAGTCCTAGGGCGTTGCCCTAGGCTACATTGTCGCTGGGCCGTTGGCCCGGAAAGGCGCCAGGCGATGCCAGGTTCATGCCCAACAATCACCCTCGCGCTTTGGCGAGGTTAGCTCCTCAGGATGACAGCATTCGGGGCTCCGTCCTCGCTCGCTCGTGCGTTCGGTTTGCAAACTTGTGGGTAATGGAAAGGGCTCCCCGTTAAGGACGCCTTTCAGCGAGGGCGCGTGCGCTTCCCGGAAACCGCGTCCGTCGCCGCGCCGCTTGCTCGTGGGTCCCATGCCCACCGAAAAGCATCCTTAACTTAGTGCCATTCCCGCATATACTGCCCCCATGAAACGCGCCGAATACCCTGAGGCCATCCGCGATCTCGTTGCCCAACTCAAACGCATGCCGGGCATCGGTCCGCGCTCGGCGGAGCGCATCGCCCTCTGGATGGTCGGCGCCCGCAATGCGCGCCCGGCGGAAATCGGCGCGGCGATCCTCGCCGTGGCGCAGACGGTCAGGCCGTGCAGCCAGTGCGGGTTTTTCACCGTGGACGCAACCTGCGAAATCTGCCGGGACACCGCGCGCTCCGCGGAACTGCTTTGCGTCGTCGAACAGGCGACCGACATCCTCCCGCTCGAACGCACCGGCGCGTTTCGGGGATTTTACCATGCGCTGGGCGGGCGGATTTCCCCGCTCGACCACATCGGCCCGGAGGACTTGCGCATCGACGCCCTGCTCCGGCGCATCCGGGACGGTGCTTTTGCCGAGGTGATCCTCGCGCTGGGCGCCGATGTGGAAGGCGAAGCCACCGCCAATTACCTTGCGGGCCTTTTGCGCGAGTTCCCTGTGCAAGTAACGCGGATCGCCCAGGGCCTGCCCGCCGGCGGCGGGCTGGAGCACGCGGACGAACTCACCTTGAGCCGGGCGCTCAGCGGACGCGTGCGGTTGCCGTAGCCACCGCCCATTGATAATTGATAATTTTTGATTGATAATTGATCGCTAATTGCGGTCAAGCGTCACGCCTGTTTGAATCGGGTTTTCGGTCGGCAACGACGAGGCCTCGATTCGCCGAAAAACACCGGGCCGCCAAAAGGATTCCCATCAATTATCAATCAACAATTATCAATTATCAATTTTAATAGCCACCGCCCATTGATAATTGATCGCTAATTGCGGTCAAGCGTCACGCCTGTTTGAATCGGGTTTTCGGTCGGCAACGACGAGGCCTCGATTCGCCGAAAAACACCGGGCCGCCAAATGGATTTCCGTCAATTATCAATCAACAATTATCAATTATCAATTTTAATAGCCACATTTCGCCCGCACTCTCTTCGACTGCTAAGGCTTGGGGCCATATTGCGATCAGGGCGAATCGGCATTGCCTTTATCGGCGTCTTCGGGTGAAGTTTCACTGACTTTATGGCCAAGACCTTTTTCATCACCACCGCCATCGATTACACCAACGCCGCCCCGCATATCGGGCACGCCTACGAGAAGATCCTCGCGGACACCCTTGCGCGGTACCATCGCCTCAAGGGCGAGCCGGTATTCTTCCTCACTGGCGTGGATCAGCACGGCCAGAAGGTGCAGCAGACCGCCGCGAAACAGGGCGTGGCGCCCGACGAGTTCGCCCGCGATGTCACCGCGAAATTCGTTGAGCTCTGGGAAAAACTCGGGCTTTCCCACGACGGCTGGGCCGCCACCACCGAGCCGCTGCACAAGACTGTGGTGCGGCGAATCCTCCAGCGCCTTTTTGACGCCGGTGAAATTTACAAGGCGGCGTATTCCGGATTCTACAGCGTCCGCCAGGAGCAGTTTCTCACCGACAAAGAGCGCGGGCCGGAAGGCGAATTTGGCGAGGAATGGGGCGAGGTCGTCGAGATCACGGAAGAAAATTACTATTTCCGGTTGGCAAAATATCGGGAATGGCTGGAGGCGTTCCTGGATTCGCATCCCAATCACGTCGCCCCCACGTTTCGCCAGAGCGAACTGCGCAATGCGGCGGGCCGGATCGCCGGGGACCTCTGCATTTCGCGGCCCAAAACGCGCCTTGAGTGGGGGATCGAACTTCCGTTCGACAGCGAGTACGTCACCTACGTTTGGTTCGATGCGCTTATTAACTACATCAGCTTCTCCGGCTACTGGAATCGGCCGGAGGAAGAGCGTTCGCCTGAATTCAACGAACGCTGGCCGGCTCTTCATGTCATCGGCAAGGACATCCTCGCGCCCGCCCACGGAATCTATTGGCCGATCATGCTGCACGCCGCGGGATTCCCCGATGGCGATATTCCGCCGCTGCTCGTCCACGGCTATATCAACATCGCCGGGGCAAAGGTAAGCAAGAGCCTGGGGAACGTGGTCGACCCCGAGGCGCTGGTCGCGAAATACAGCGCGGAAGCCCTGCGGTTTTATCTCATGCGCGAGGCGGTGACCGGGCAGGACCTGGATTTCTCCGAGGACCGGCTGGTGACGCGCTACAACAGCGATCTGGCCAAGAACCTCGGCAACCTGCTGAACCGCGCGCTGAACATGGCGCATCGGTACCGGCAGGGAGTGCTCAAACGCCCGGCGGTCGATACCGGTTGGGAAGCCGCCGCGCGCGCGACGGTCGAGGAATACACCGGGCGGCTCGACCGCTGTCAGGTGCATTCCGCCCTGGAGAGCGTGTTCGATTTTGCGAGCCGCTGCAACGGCTACATTGAAAGCGAAGCGCCGTGGAAACTGGCCAAAGATCCGGCGCAGGCCGCGCGGCTGGACGAAGTGCTCTACAACCTGGCCGAAGCGCTGCGAATCCTGTCGATCCTGATCGCTCCCGTGCTGCCGCTGGCCGGGCGGGCCATCGCGGCCCAGCTCAACGCGGTCGATGAACCGCGCCTCTCCGCCGCCGCCTGGGGCGGGCTGGCGGACGGCCACGTTCTCGGCCAGCCAACGCCGGTTTTTCCACAGATTGAGACCACGACGCTTTCCTAGGAAAACACCTTTTCCACGCTTTTTCCTTGCCAACCCGGCACCGCCGCGGGTTGACTGTGTTCGTAGTGAGAATCCACCTTCACCGATGAGAGAGGCGCTCTCCAAGCCTGCGGAATCGGGCTCGGCGCAACGGCGTGCAAAGCCGGGCGAGTTTGGCGTTTCCATTTTCCATCGGGCGTGGACTCTTCTCGAAATCGTGGCCGTGCTCGCCATTGTTGCCGCCACGCTGGCAGTCGCCTTGCCGGCGGTCAGCGCGCTGATGCAAACCTCCGGCCGGCGCAGCGCCATCGACCAGGTCACGGCCATGCTCGACCGCGCCCGCATGTGCGCCATCGCCGAAAACCGCCCGGTCAGTTTTGTGGTGGCGGACAGCAGCGTCGCCGTGGCGGATCGCCGGTTTCGCGCCGCTGCGATTTTTCAGGACAACGCCGATCCCGCTCAGCCACCGGTAATGATCACACCGTGGAGAGCACTGCCGACCGGCGTCCGGTTTGCCGCAACAAGCTCATCGCTGTTCGACGCCCCGCCGGAGATCTACCCGGATGGCGTTACCGCCGTTTCGTTTCCGGTGCCGACTGAGGGAAACCTGGTGTTGCCGCATCTCAAGTTCAGTGCGACCGGCTCGGTGGTTTATCCCGCCGACGCCGCGCGAGCCGGAATGGTTCTGGTCACAGGAGGTCCCGGCCCGGCGGTATCCAGCGGCGGCATGGGGCCGAACGCCGATCGCATCCAGGTTTCTCCGGCGACCGGCTGGCCGCGGGTGCTCTCCGGTTCGGCAGTTTTGGCGAGCCCCCTTCCATGAATGCAGGAACAGCAGGTAAACCACAGATAACGCAGATGTTCGCAGATTCCGATCCATCGAATCATCTGCGTACATCTGCGAAATCTGCGGTTTCAACTGCCGCTTTCTCCCTGGTTGAGGTCGTCCTCGCGCTGGCAATTGTGGTGTTCGCGCTCGCTGCCTTGTTCGGGTTGATTCCAGCCGGGCTGCAACGGAGTCGCGAAAGCATCGACGAAACGCGCGCGGCGCACCTCGCCCGGACCGTGTTCGCGACAATGCAGGGGTCGGATTTCAAGAACAGCCAGTCTTTTTTCGACGGCCCGCCGCTAGACCTCTCCTGCATCCCGGATTTCTCGGGCGTGCCAACCCGCAACAACGCCCAAGTCACGCTCCGCGCTGTTTTTCCGGCGACCGGCACACTGCTGATTACCGCAAACGCCACGCTCGCGGCGGCCGCGGGTGGAAGCGATTGCACCATCGGCCTCTGGTTTCAGAAGCTCGCGAATCCGGCTCAGACATCCGGAAGCGGCGCGCCTGTTGCGGCGACGCAGGTCACGATGATCGTTTATCCACGGGACGTGTCCGCCGCGGGAATCGGATTTGAGGCGAGCGTGGGGGATTTCTGATGAACCGGCGAAGCAAGGATTGCGCATTTACGTTGTTCGAGCTGTTGCTGGCGACCGGGGTCACCGTGCTGACGGTCATGTTTGTCATTTACGGATTTCTTGCCGCGACGACGACCTGGCGGGCGACGGAGTCGCGCACCGACACGTTTCGCCAGGCCCGCGCCGCCCTTGATTGCATGGCGCGCGACTTGCAGGCCGTCGCTCCGGCGATTTCCGGCACGGGCGCGGCGGTGCCGTTTCTGGTGCTCGATTACGATCCGGCAACGCCGCCGGCGGATCGGGTCAATGAAGAGGTTTACGCGATTGCATCGCTGGCCAACAGTGGGCGCAGCGATTTGTGCATGGTGGGTTACCGCTGCCAATGGGACTCCGCCAGCAACGCCTTTGTGCTGAAACGCCGTTTCAAGGACAGCAATGTTCTGTTCGGCGATTTTCTGGCCGCGTCGGGAAAGACGCCATTGGCGTTTGCCGACATTTACCCGCTCGCAAAAGCAACCGAGGAGGACCTGGCGGCATGTGTGTGGAACCTGCGGTTTCGCCCGTGCGTGGACCAGGCAGCGGGCAGTTATCCGCGCCAAAGTTATGCGGACCCGTCGGAGCTGCCGCGGTGGATCGAGATCGGGTTCAACGCTCTGGGCGCCGTAGCCGCCGACAAAATCAGAGCGCTTCCAATCACACGCAGTACTTGGAGCGACGGGGCCGCGACACCCGTATACCGCAATGCGATCCACCCGGGGATGCAGCAGTTCGTGGTGCGCGTAAGGTTGGGCGCCGCAAACCGACCGTGAAGCCATGGGTGTTTTGAGAAAAAATAGAGAAATTCGCCGCTCGTGAAAGTCCGCTCAGAAAATCGCAACGCCTGTCCTGCAATTAACGCCGCCCGAATCAGAGATTCGCAGACAATCGCGTTCCCAATCTCAGAGCTCCTGATCCTATGGAATTAAGATGAGCCGGCGATCTGATAAATGAGGCGAAGATCGGTGCCGGGGAAGATGGTCTCGGTATCGTTGAGTTCGTCGCAGAGGGCGCGGATGACTTCGTCG
>Ga0316220_1002422_pt1 | contig 17343 bp, 15 predicted proteins | sample TBH18005metaG_FD_203632 | JGI IMG/M metagenome (GOLD analysis project Ga0316220, IMG submission 203632) | Freshwater microbial communities from Trout Bog Lake, Wisconsin, USA - TBH18005 | ecosystem: Environmental > Aquatic > Freshwater > Lake > Hypolimnion/Profundal zone | place: USA: Wisconsin...
CGATTTCCTCTGGCGCATCCACCGCGCGGTGCCGCCGCGTGGCACCATCGGCGTGTTCAACCGCTCCCACTACGAGGCCGTGCTCGTCGAGCGCGTCCAGGAAATCGTGCCCCCGAAGGTCTGGAAAAGCCGTTACGGGCAGATTGTGGATTTCGAGCGCATGCTCATGGAGAACCGCGTCGTCCTGCTGAAGTTCTACCTCCACATCAGCCGCGAGGAACAGGCCCGCCGCTTCGAGGAACGCTACGCCGACCCGAAAAAACACTGGAAATTTTCCAGCGCGGATCTCAGCACGCGGCAGCACTGGAGCGACTACATTGACGCCTACCAGGACATGCTCAACGCCACCAGCCACCGGGCGGCGCGTTGGCACGTGGTCCCCGCGGATCACAATTGGTATCGCGACTACGTGATCGCCCGTGAGGTCGTGGCTGCGCTAACGGCCCTGAAGATGACCTGGCCGAAGCTGCCGAATGACCTGAAGAAGCTCCGGATCAGGTAGACGGGTCGGAAGCGGCGGTGGTCGGATCGACCGGCGCTTTCAGGAAACAAAAAGAATGGTAAACCACCTGCCCACGCTGGAGGGCGTTGTAGACGACCGATCCGGGCACGCCCGCAAAATCCCGGCCCAGGGAATGCAGCCACTTGGGCAGGCAGCGGGTCACGAGTTCCTCCGCCCGCGTGGCGTTGCGATCCAGCCCGCGCACGACCTCGGCGGAGATGGCCTGCGAATGAATCAGCTCCAGCGGCGAGGACGTGAGCGCGAGATTCCACGCCGGCACTTCGTCGTGAAACCGGAAGTCCGCATAGAGAAAATAGCCCCCGGGCCGCAGCACGCGTTCCACCTCCTTCAGGAACAGCCCGAAATCAGCATAGCAATGGGACGCCTCGATGTTGATCACTGCGTCCACCGTTTCCGCCGCGAACGGCAGCAGCTCCGCATCCCCCCGAAAGAAGGTCAACCCGTCACTGGTGTAGCGCGCCTCGCAAAGCCGGATCGCCGCGGCGTTCAGGTCGAGGGCCGTGTAAGTCGCCGGACGCAGGACTTGGTTCAGATAGGCGGCGCCCCCGCCGTGTCCGCAGCTGATTTCGAGGACGTGCTTCCCCGCGAGGTCCGCCTGCGTGGCGACGTGATGATAAAGCTGGATGCAGGCGCGGTCCGGTTCGTCCGCAGCCGGGAGCGGCAAGCCCATGGGCGGGTCCGTTTCAAAGCCGTAGTTGAGGAACCGGACCTCCTCCCCCCGCAGGCGGCGCGTGACAAAGGGGTACCACAGGCGCCAGAGCGTGGCGCGTACACCACCTACCGCGTAGAGTCGGGAAAAGAGGGACATTGCCGCCGAATCAGGGTCACCATAACCGCGCGACGGGCTGAATGGCGAGCTGGATTGACGCCCTCGCCATAGGCCGCACGCTGCCGTGCACCACGCCGCGCCCGCACCTTCCCATGCACCGTTTCGCCTCAATTGCCTGCCTCGGACTTGCCCTTTCCGCCTCCTCGCTCGCTGCCGACACCGTCAGCACGCCCCCGCCGCCGTGGGCGGCCCCCGAGTGGACGGTCGAGTCTGGTGTGCTCTGGGAAATCGGCACCGGCACGCCTTTTCCCTACCGGCTGATTGAAACGCAGCTGACGTGGAAATCCGCCGAGTTCATCACGCACGTGAACGACGACGGCTCCCGCATTATCATCCGCCATCGTTTCGCCCTGTTCGGCGCACGCATGCAGCAGGGACCCGAGTCGCACTACATCGCCTTTTCTGCCTCCCCCTCACTCGAGTGGTGGAATGCCGCGGGGACATGGTCCGTCTTTGGCGGCATCGGCGGCGGCTTCGGAGGCCTTGACTCGCAGGGCATCAAGGGCGGCGAGGGCCAGGACTTCACGTTGAACTGGATGATGCGCGGCGGTCTCGAACACGCCATCTCCCGCCACGGCCGCCTCAGCGCCGGCATCATGTATCAGCACATGTCCAACGGCGGCCAGACCAAGCCCAACCCGGGCATCGATGCCCTGGGCTTCATGATTGGGTATTCGTGGACGCACTAGGCCGCCGTTCCTTCGCACAATTCATGAATGAACCTGCGTCACGCGATCCGCTGCACGGCGTGACGCTGGAGAAACTGCTGACCGAACTCGTCGAGCACTACGGCTGGGCGGAATTGGGCCAGCGCATCGACATCCGCTGCTTCAATTTCGACCCCAGCATCTCCTCGAGCCTGAAGTTCCTGCGCAAGACGCCTTGGGCGCGCGCGAAAGTTGAACAACTTTACGTCAGCCTGAAGCAGGTCTGAACGTTTTCGCGTCGCGTCCGTCGCGGACGTCGCGAGTCACTTCAGTCCTCCGCCCCGCCGACGCTCAATGACTTGCCGTTGTCCTTGGCGTCAAGCCCGAGAATGAAAGGCGCCGCCTGCTTGGCCCACGCCTCGGCCTTCGGATAAGCCGCCGCCCCGTCCGCCCACGCCTGCCGCAGCATGTCGGTGTCGATCACGCCCGGATTGAGCGGAACCGCCGCCATGCCGGCGGGCAGCTCGGCCGCGAGGGCCTTCGTCAGACCCTCGATGGCGAACTTCGTGGCGCAGTAGGGCGCGACGTCGGGCGACACGCTGCGGCCCCAGCCGGAACTGAGATTAACGATGACGCCCTTCTTGGCCGCCACCATGGCGGGTACGAAATGCCGGATCACGTTCACCACGCCCCGGATGTTCACGTCGACCACTTTGGTAAACTCCTTGTCGTCCTGCTCCCAGAGCGGCGACAACCGGTTCATCAGCGCGGCGTTGTTGATGAGGATATCCGGTGGGCTACCCGCCTCGAGCACCTTGGCCGCCCAGAGCGCGACCTTGCTGTCCAATGCAACATCCACGACCGAGAAATCGTGCGGCGCGCCGTGCGTCATGCGGAGGTCAAAGACCGCCTCGCCGCCCCGGCCGCAGCCAAGGACCGTGTGTCCGCCCCGGATAAATTCCTCTGCCAGTGCCCGACCCAGTCCGCGAGTCGCGCCTGTGATGACAATCTTCATGGATGAAGTATCAAGTGTCAGGTAACACGTGCCAAGAAGCTAGTCTTAGGACCCGTTTGTTACTTGGCACTTGCGACCTGCCACCTACGCGGCGCCCAGGCGCCGCGTCACTGCGATTGAAGGCTGATCTTCATCATGCCATTCTTGCGGCACGCGTCCCAGACGTAGGTCACCTTGCCGAGCTGCGTGGTCACGTCGGCGCGAATCAGCACGGGGATGTCCTTGTCGACGTTGTGCACTTCAGACAGCAGGCCTTCGATCTGGTTGTCGGCGACTTTCTTGCCGTTGAAGGACATCGACCCGTCCTTGTCGATCGAGATGGTCACATTGCCGCGAAACTCGTTTTTGCCGGCCGTCTCGACCTTCGGGAGCGTGATATTCAGCGTTGCGGCCGACTTGAACTGCATCGTGACAAACGCGAAGAAGATCAGCATCACGAGCACGTCGATCAACGGCACGAGGTTCAGCTCGGGCCGCTTGCGCCGTTTTTGGTAAAACCCGCTCATGAAGACCGCCCGCGCTGGAGGATGCGCTCAAGGAGCACGTCGAGCTGCGCCGCGTAGTTCTCGATCCGGCGCGAGAGATAGCCGCTGCCGACCAGCGACGGGATCGCGATGGTGAGGCCGATGACCGTGGCGGACAGCGCCAGCGCCACACCCTTGGTAAAGTTGACCGGGTCCGGCAGGCCCGTGTCGGGGGCGATCTGCGAAAACACCTGCAACAGGCCGGTGACCGTGCCGGTCAGGCCGATGAGGGGCGCCGCGGCGTAAATGATGTCGAGATATGGTACTCCGCGCTCCATGCGGTTGATCTCAAGGCGGGCAAAGGCCTTCACGGCCTCCTCGTCCGTCTTGTGCTCCTGGGAAAAATCCACGATGCGGGCCAGCACCGAGTGGTTGCCGCCTACCAGGGGCTTGCCCGAGACGATCGCATCGACGAGATCGCGGGGCATCACCGCACCCTGGCGCAGCGCGTAGGCGCGCTCGCAAATGATGAACGCCGCCACCACGGAACAGATCCCGAGGGGATAAATGAGCAGGCCGGCGCCCTTAAACACTTCAATCATAGCAATGGACATGGGGGGAAAGGTTGCGGTTAAGACGCCAGGGATTCGAAAAAGGTTCAGTTTATTTTTGCGGGACAGCTAGATACGGCAATTGGCTGGCGGTAGCAATAACGGCCTCACGGCCTTCCAGCAGCTCGCCAATCGAGTCCCAGCGGCCGTGGACCAGCGCATCCCGGGCGGAATCGCGCATCGTCAGCTTCGCGGCCTGCCCGTCAAAGCGGATGACCTGCGCTGCCAAGTCGACAGTGATGTCCACCGCCGGGTTGGCGGCGATGGCTGCTTCGATCCGGGCGATGTCCGCGCGCGTGGCGCTCACACAAGGCAGCCCGATGGTCGTGGCGTTGCCAAAGAAGATCTCGGCATAGCTCTCCGCCACCACCGCCTTGAAGCCGAACTTCTGGATCGCCTGCGGCGCGTGCTCGCGGGAACTGCCACAGCCAAAATTTGCGCCCGACAGCAGGATCTGGGCGCCGCGAAACCGCGCGTCGTCCAACGGATGCACCTGTCCCGCTGCCGCCGTCGCCTTCCGCGCGTCGAAAAACAGTCCCTCCCCGAGCCCGTCGAACGTGATGGATTTCAGAAAGCGCGCCGGGATGATCCGGTCGGTGTCGATGTCATTGCCCGGCACGGTCATGCCGTGGCCGGTGATGGAAGTTATTTTTGCGAGAGCCATGTCGGGGCGAAGCGCCGGAGTTGGGAGATGGAAGATGGGAGCTGGGATTCGGAAAAGTGCGTCTGGAGTCAGGGGAAGGTTTTCCTATCTCCCATCTGCTATCTGCCATCTCCCGAAGTCCGCTCGCGGACTTCGAACACTTCGCGCGCGTCCGCGACGGAGCCGGTGACCGCGGCGGCTGCGACCATCAGCGGGCTCATCAGCAGCGTGCGCCCCGTCGGGCTGCCCTGGCGGCCCTTGAAATTGCGGTTCGACGAACTCGCGCAGAGCTGGTCGCCCACGAGCTTGTCGGGATTCATCGCCAGGCACATCGAGCAGCCGGCCTCGCGCCAGTCGAAACCCGCCTCGCGAAACACCCGGTCGATGCCGAGTTCGGCGCACAGCTTGCCAACGATCTGCGAACCCGGCACCGCGATGGCTTTCACTCCAGGCGATACGTGTCGGCCCTTCAGATATTTGGCCACTTCCTTGAAATCCGACAGCCGCGCATTCGTGCAACTGCCAAGGAACGCGACATCGATCTTCGTGCCCTTGATCGGCGCGCCGGCGGTGAGCTTCATGTAGGCCAGCGCTTCCTCGATGGCAGCCTTCTCGTCGGGCGCGGTCGTCCGGGTCGGGTCGGGAATCGCCTCCGTGATGGAAATGCCCTGCCCCGGGTTGATGCCCCACGTGACGGTCGGCGGGATCTCGGCGCCCTGGATCGTCACCACGTCGTCGTAGTGGCAGCCGGCTTCGCTTGCAAAGCCGCGCCAGCGCGCCACGGCCTCGCCCCACGCCGCGCCGGCGGGCGAATACGGCCGGCCTTTGAGGTAGGCGAAGGTCGTTTCGTCGGGATTGACGTAGCCAACGCGCGCGCCGCCCTCGATGGACATGTTGCAGACGGTCATCCGCTCCTCCATCGAGAAACGGTCGAACACCGCTCCGCCGTATTCGTAGGCGAAGCCGGTGCCACCGTTCACCCCGAGCGTGCGAATGATGTGCAGGATGACGTCCTTGGCGTAAACGCCCGGTCCCAGCCGGCCCTCGACATTGATGCGGCGGACCTTGAGCCGCCCGAGCGCCATCGTCTGCGTCGCCAGCACGTCGCGCACCTGGCTCGTGCCGATGCCCAGCGCGATCGCCCCGAACGCGCCGTGCGTGCTCGTGTGCGAGTCGCCGCAGGCAATCGTCGTACCCGGCTGCGTGATGCCCTGCTCGGGGCCCACCATGTGGACGATACCCTGCCGCCCCGATGCGAGGTCAAAATACGTGATGCCGTGTTCCGCGCAATTCTTCCGCAGCGCCTTGATCATCGCGTCCGCCAAGGGATCGCTGAACGGCTCGGTCTGCCGGTCGGTCGGCACGATGTGGTCCACCGTCGCAAACGTCCGGTGCGGCATCGCGACGGACAGCCCGAGGTCGCGCAGCATCGAGAACGCCTGGGGACTCGTTACCTCGTGGATGAGGTGGGTGCCGATGAGCAATTGCGTCTGTCCGTTCGCCAGCTGGCGGACGGCATGGGCGTCCCAGACCTTGTCGAAGAGATTACGCGGTGATGTGCGCATGTCGCGAAGGGTTGACGGTGCAACGATTCAATTCCGGCGCAACATGAAATCCCGTCAGCCATGTTACTGGCCGTGACGTTCGATCAACTCTATCACCAGCACATCAAGTGCTTGCTGCGTCACCTTTGGCCAAGCTGGAAATAGCTACCGCACCGCCGGGGCGGTTTTCAAATCCCTGAAGAGTCGGTCAAATTCGCCCTCAAGCTGGCTGCCGGGCGGGACATACAGCGCCGCGCGGGCCCGGTCGGCGGCCTGGCGGGCCTCGGCGGAGCCGTTGTGCTTCACGAGATACTGCACAAACGGCGTCACGATCTTGTCGTAAAAATCGATGCCTGCACCTCGTCCCTGCGTATCCACCAGGGTGTTGTAGGCCTTGATCGCCTCGGCCTGTGGGCGGGTGTCCACGGTTTTCTGCAGCGATTCCTGCGCGCGCAGCAGGGCGAGGTCGCCCCGCGCGATCCGGTTCTTGGCCAGGATGCGCTGCTCCTCGAAATCCGCCGCGCTGAGCTGGCCCCGCGCGCGCAGGCTGGCGCAAAGCCGGCTGGAAAAAGTTGCCTCCAGGTCGGGATAGTTTCCAAAGGCCGCGATCGCCTGGTAGAGCGTGGCCTCGATTTGCTTGGGGCTGTCGCCCTGCGCCGCTTGCGCCTCAAGCAGCGTCGTCCAGGCGTCCAGGTTGCGGGGCTCGAACTTGACCGCAAGCCACGCCGCCTTGATCGCCGCCGCCGGGTTCTTTGCCTGCTGGTAATCGTCGGCGAACTGCCGGTGCACCGTGGACGTATGAAACGCCGGCAGGGAACGGAATCGTTCGCTCAGGAACTTCAGCTCGTGGTCGGAGATCTCCTTCCACGTCTGGGGATCCCGCGCGTAGCCAGTGACAAAACGCAGTTCGCCGTAGCGGCCCGCATCCAGCTGCCACTGCCCGTTCTCATCGAGAAAACCGAACCACGCGTGTCGGCCATCCTGGCCCTCGCCACGAAAGAGCAGCGTGGGCACCGCCCGGGCCTTGCCGACCTGGATGGCGAAATAGGCCTGGTCGACGCAAATGCCGCCGGCACCAAGGATGGCCGCCAGCGTGTAGGGACCGTTGGTCCAGACGTAGGCCTGCCGGTTCTCGCGGTCGAGGTTGTAGCGGACCAGTGTGTAGGCATTGGCGAGCTGGTGCAGGGGCACATCGACGTTGCGCTGGGACCACTCGAGTTCGGTAAACGGCGCCGTGGCATCCACCACAAACTTCAACTCGTCCGCCCGCAGGTCGGCGAGCCGGTGGTAGGTTCGGTCGAGCTGATCCTGGCGGATCCACCAGTCGAAGGCGTTTTCCGGCGTTGGCAGCCGCCGCGCCAGATCCTCTCGCGATGCCTGACCGTGCGGCCAGTCCGGCGGCGGCGGCAGGTCGTAGACCACGGCAATCGCCAGAGCCAGGTTGGCGTAACGCGCGAAGCGTCCGGGGCTGCGCTCGTGCAGTTCGTTCAGAATCCGCAACACCTCCGGCAAATAATCCAGTCGCGAATACAGCCCGAAAAACTCGGCCGAGAACTGGGCGTCGCCCACTAGCCACGCCTGCAGCCCAGGCGAGAGCCATTGCCCCAAACGCGCCTTCGTGGCGATGTAGCGATGAGGCAGGTTGGAATGAACAACCCGGGCGTCCTGCATCTCCTTGATCCACTGCTGGATGAACCGGTTCTCGGGCTCGGCGAACAACGCTGACCAGCGGTAAATCTGATACCAGCGTTCCGCCGCATCCAGTCGCCCTTTCTCATATGCGCGCAGCGCCGCGGTGCGAAACATCGGGGTGAGTTGGCCCCAATCCGCCTGGTTGGCATAGTTAACCAGCCCCGACAGGCGCTCGGGCGTGGGCGGCTGCAGCATCTCCGCCTCGCTGAGCGGCCGGTAGGATTGAGCTCCCAAGCGCGACGCGCCCGCCAGCAGGATAACGATGGCCAGCAGGCACGCCGCGCTGAATCCCAGTTTCGGCCAACGGGCTCCGCGCCAATGAAAAACCCGGTCCGTAGTCATCGGGCCGGGTTCATCAAAGGATCACGGCCACGCGGCCAGTGCCATCAGGGCGCCACGCCGGTGTCAGCGGTGGGCGTTTTCTGCTTGAAGATCAGCGCGTCGCCCTCGCGGACGACCAGCACCGGCTCGCCGTCCTTCACGTCGCCCCGCAGGATCGCCTCGGCGAGCGGGTCCTCGAGGTAGTGCTCGACGGCCCGGCGCAGCGGACGCGCGCCGTATTTCTCGTCGTAGCCCTTCTCGATGAGCAGCGCCTTCGACTCGGGCGTGAACTCGAGCGTGATTTTCCGCTCGGCAATGCGCTTCGCGAAATTCGCGGTTTCAAGCTCGACGATCTTGGTGAGGTCGTCGCGGTCCAGCGGGCGGAAGAACGTGATGTCGGAGATGCGGTTCAGGAATTCCGGCTTGAAGACGCGCTTGGCCTCCTCGAGCACCTTCTCGCGCATCTTTTCCGCGTCGTTGAAGTTCAGCGCCGCGGCGCCAAAGCCCATCGACGTCTGGCGCTGGAGCAGCTGCGCCCCGACGTTGCTCGTCATGATGATGATGGTGTTGCGGAAATCCACGGTGCGGCCGAGCGAGTCGGTCAGGCGGCCGTCCTCGAGGATCTGCAGCAGGATCTGGATGACATCCGGGTGCGCTTTCTCGACCTCGTCGAAGAGGACGACCGCGTAGGGCTTGCGCCGCACGGCCTCGGTCAGCTGGCCACCCTCGTCATAGCCGACATAGCCCGGGGGCGAGCCGACCAGGCGGGAGACGGCGAACTTCTCCATGTACTCGGACATGTCGATCTGGATGAGTGCGTCCTGGTTGCCGAACATCTGGGCGGCGAGCTGCTTCGCGAGCATCGTCTTGCCGACGCCCGTGGGGCCGACAAAGAGGAACGAGCCGATCGGGCGGCGAGGGTCCTTGAGGTCCGCACGCGAACGGCGGAGGGCGCGGGCGACCGCACTGCAGGCGATATCCTGGCCGATAACGGCGCGCTGGAGCTCGCCCTCCATGGACAGGAGCTTCTCGCTCTCCTTCTTTTCCATGCGGTTGAGCGGAATGCCGGTCCAGTCGGCGACGACCTGCATCATGAGGTTCTCGTCGATGGCGACGCGTTTTTCCTCACGAGCCTTCTTCCATTCCTCGGTGATCTGCTCCTGCTTGGCACGGAGCTGCTTTTCCTGGTCGCGGAACTTGGCGGCCTCCTCGAAATGCTGTTCAGCGATGGCCTTCTCCTTGAGCGCACAGACGGCCTCGATCTCCTTCGTCATGTTCTCGACGTCCGGCGGACGCGTCAGCGCGCCGATGCGTGCGCGCGAGCCGGCCTCGTCCATCACGTCGATGGCCTTGTCGGGCAGGAAGCGACCCGTGATGTAGCGGTCGGAAAGCTTGGCCGCGGACTCGAGCGCCTTGTCGCTGAAGGTGGCCTTGTGGTGGTCCTCATACTTCGAGCGGATGCCCTTCAAGATGAGGATCGTGTCCTCCACCGAGGGCGCCTCGACCTTCACGGACTGGAAGCGGCGGTCGAGGGCGGAGTCCTTTTCGATGTATTTGCGATACTCGTTGAGGGTCGTCGCGCCCACGCACTGCAGCTCACCGCGGGAAAGCGCGGGCTTGAAGATGTTGGAGGCGTCCATCGCACCCTCCGCGGCACCGGCGCCGACGATCGTGTGGAGCTCGTCGATGAAGAGGATGATGTTCTTGGCGCGCTTGATCTCGTCCATCACGGCCTTGATGCGCTCCTCGAACTGGCCGCGGTATTTGGTGCCGGCGACCATCAGCGCGAGGTCGAGGGTGATGACCTTCTTTTCCGCGAGGATCTCGGGCACGTTACCCGCGGCAATCTCCTGCGCGAGACCCTCCACAATGGCGGTCTTGCCCACGCCCGCCTCGCCGATGAGGACGGGGTTGTTCTTGGTGCGGCGGCAGAGAATCTGGATGACGCGGCGGATTTCGTTCTTCCGGCCGATGACCGGGTCCATCTCGCTCTTGCGGGCGAGTTCGGTGAGGTCGCGGCCAAACGCCTTGAGCGCGGGCGTCTTGACCTCTTTCTTGTCCTCGCTCTGGGCGCTGGGACGCTGCGGGCCGCCGGCCGCGGCTTCCTCGCCGCCGCCCTGTTCGCCGGCGGAAAATTGCGGGTCGAGCTCGCGGAGGATCTCGTTGCGGGTGCGCTCGATGTCGATGTCGAGGGACTTGAGCACGCGGGCGGCGACGCCCTCACCCTCGCGCAGCAGGCCGAGGAGGATGTGTTCCGTGCCAACGTAGGAATGGTTGAGCGTCTTCGCTTCCTTGCCCGCGAGCGCCAGCACCTTCTTTACGCGCGGCGTGTAGGGGATGCTGCCCTGGGTCTTGGTTTCCTGGCCGGTGCCGACCTGCTTTTCCACCGCGGCACGCACCGTCTCCAAATCGAGCCCCATCTTCTGCAACACGCTCACGGCGACGCCCTGCCCGAGCTTGATCAGCCCGAGAAGGATGTGCTCCGTGCCCACATAGTTGTGGTGGAAGCGGTCCGCTTCCTTGCGCGCAAGTGCAAGGACTTGCTGCGCGCGCGGCGTGAAGTTGTTCATCGGCTCTTGGGACATAAATAGGTGGTTGAAGGTGGGATTAGTTCGGCCCGTCTGAACTCAAAGTAAAATTGGGTTTCATGAAATTTGCAAACTCACTGCGGAGCCGCATCGCGCGCAGCAGGTCGCGCTGGCCGGGCTCAAACTCGCCGCGCTGCGCGTGCTGCAGGTGACCGGGCTGCGACTCGATCAGCAGGCGGTCAATCACGCACCGGTTGGTGTCGGGAAACACGCCGAGGTCGACGCCGAGACGGATCAGCGAGAGCAGGTTCATCGCCTCGCTGGAGCTCAGCACGTGGCCGTTCTGCAGGATGCCGAAGGCGCGGCCGATCTTGTCGAAGATCTTGTTCGGGTCCGCCTCGAGCAGCTTCTGGCGCGCGTTCATCTCATGCTCGATGATTGAATTGAGCACGCTGCCCAGGCGCTTGATGATGCCTTCCTCGGACTCGCCAAGGGTCGTCTGGTTGGAAATCTGGAAGATGCTGCCGCTGGCATCCGAGCCCTCGCCGAACAGGCCGCGCACCACCATGCCGAGCTGGTTCACGGCGCGGACGACCTTTTCCATCTGGCTCGCGATGACCAGCGCCGGGAGGTGCATCATCGCCGAGGCGCGCATGCCGGTGCCGAGGTTCGTCGGGCAGGCGGTGAGATAGCCGAGCGTGGGCGAGAAGGCGTAGTCGAGGCGGTCCTCCAGGGCCGAGTCGAGGTCGTTGATCGTGGTCCACGCCTTCTTGAGCTGGAAGCCCGAGCGCAGCACCTGGATGCGGAGGTGGTCCTCCTCATTGATCATGACCGAGTAGGCCTGGTCGCGGCTGATAACCGCGCCGGCGCCGGACTTGGCGCCGCTCAGCTCGCGACTGATCAGATGCCGCTCGACGAGGATCTGCTTCTCGAGATCGCTGAGCTCGTCGATGCTGAGGCTGAGGCTGCGCTTCATCGGCAGCGTGGCGGAAACGGCCTCGCGGCAGGTCGCAAGGATTTCCTCGCGCTGCGCGGGTTTGGCCCAGCCGGGAAAGGAATTGCCCGCCAGGTTGCGCGCCAGGCGGACTCGCGTCATCAGGACAATGGCGGTCTTGCTACTCGCGGCATCGGTGAGCTCGGAAGGAGTATCGATGAGCGAGGAGATCGTCATGGCCTCAACGCGACGGTTTCTGCCCGAAGGAGTGTTTGACTTGGTTGATTTCATCGCGGGTGCGGGCGGCGTCCTCGTAGCGCTCGGATTTGATCGCCTCGGTGAGGTCCGTTTCGAGCTTGGTCAGCCGGTCATAGAGTGATTTGCGGGCGAGCGCCTTCTGCGGCACCTTGCCGGTGTGCGTGATGCCTTTGTGCATCGTGTCGAGCATCGGCTCGATGAGCGCGCTGAAGGTGTCGTAGCACGCCGGGCAGCCAAAGCGCCCCTGCTTCTTGAAGTCGTTATGCGTGAAACCGCACTGTTCGCAGCGCACCCCCGCCGCCGCGGCCGGTTCGGGATTGAGCGAGGCCTTCAACAGCAGGTCGGCCAGGGAGAATCCGCTCGGGTCCGTGACGCCCTTGGCCTGCGCGCACTCCTCGCACAGGTCCACCTTGTGCACCTTGTTGTTCACAATCTGCGTAAGGTGCACCGTGGCAGGCTTGGTGCAGAGATCGCATTTGAGCGGAGTGGCCATGGGTGGTTGTTTAAAAACGGTTAAATTACGTGAGGGCACTATGCCACAGCCGCGCGAACTGGCAAGCGTGCGCGCACAATGCAGCTGATCGACACCGCCGCGCGCCACCCAAGTCTTTTCCGGTTTTTCCCCGGAAAAAACGCGTCAAATCCGCGTGCCCTCGACGAGCACCCGGCGGCGGAAGGCCGCCAGCACCTGCTGCGTGATCGGGCCGGGCTTGCCGGAGCCGATGACGCGGCCGTCGAGCTTCACTACGGGGATCACTTCCGCGCCGGAGCCGGTGAGAAAGCACTCGTCAGCGACCCACACGTCGTAGCGCGTCATGTCCGCCTCGCGGATCGGCAGCTTGAGTTCCTGCGCGATGGAGAAGATCGTGGAGCGCGTGACGCCCTTGAGCGCGCCCTGCGACGCGGCCGGAGTGATGAGCTCGCCCTTGTGGACGATGAAGATGTTGTCGGCGGTGCACTCCGCGATGTAGCCCTGGTCGTTGAGCATGATCCCCTCGAGCGCGCCGAACTGCTTCGCCTCGATCTTGCCGAGGATGTTGTTGAGGTAGTTCAGCGACTTGACGGTGGACGGCAGCGCGGCGGGGTTGATGCGGCGCGTCGGCACGGTGACGATCGCGAGCCCGTTGTCGTAATGCTCCTTCGGATAGAGCGAGATCTTCGACGCGATGATGAACAGCGAGGGCTTCGCGCACAGCCACGGCGCCAGGCCGAGATCGCCCACGCCGCGCGTGATCACGAGGCGGATGTAGCCGTCGGAGAGGCCGTTCTGCCGGCACGTTTCACAGATGGCGTCGCTCAGTTCCTTCCGCGAAAGCGGCATCTGCAGCAGGATGGCCTTGGCGGAGTATTCGAGGCGCTCCAGGTGCTCCTCGAGGCGGAAGACGTTGCCGCCGTAAAGCCGGATGCCCTCGAAAACGCCGTCGCCGTAGAGGAGACCGTGATCGAACACGGAGATCTTCGCATCGGCTTCATCGACGAATTTGCCATCCAGGTAAATTTTCATGACCGGCCATGCTAGCGCACCGGACAAAGTCTTGTCGAGTCCCGGGCGCAGTTTCCGCCCGCGCCGCCGCCGGAGGAGAAGCCACCGTCCCCGCTGCCCATTTCCCATGACCACCCCACCCCGTCTCCACGCCCGCGCGGGCTTCACGTTGATCGAATTGCTGACCGTGATTGCGATCATCGGAATCCTCGCCGCCATCATCATCCCCACCGTCGGCACCGTCCGCGAAAAGGCCCAGCGCACCGTCGACGCGAGCAACCTCCGCGAGATCGCCAAGGCTGCCATGATCTACGCCAGCGACAACAACGACCGCCTGCCGGATCCCGTCGCGCTCCAGCAGCAGGGCGTCCTCACCGCGCCTTCCCTCGCCTATCTCTGGCCGGCGATCCTCGCACGCAACGGCATGCTGAACGACCCCACGTTCTACTACGCCAAGAACGACCCGCTCTTCAACGGCACCTACCCCGATGCCATCCTGGCCAAGACCGACGCCACCCGCCGCACCCTCGACGCCACGTTTACGGCCAACGCCGCGTTGAGCTGGGAATTTGTCGGCGGCCTGAAGATGGGCGACCCCGCCACCACGCCCATCGCGTTTACGCGGGGATTGACCACTGCGGGGACCTGGGACGCCGTCAACGGCGTCTACAAGGAAACCGGCGGCCAGGTCGTGTTTCTCGGCGGCAATGTCGTGTTCTACCCCGACACCGTCCAGAAGTTCGTCTCGAACAGCTCCGGCCGCCTCGTCGACAGCGTCTTGCAGGCTATCCCCGCCAACAGCGGCAATCCCGCCCGGGTGTATGCCACCGCCAACGGCGGGACCGGCACCTCCGACGGCGCCGTCGCTGAGGTTGGGCCGTGAGGAACGAGCTTACTGGACCCCAGGGGGACCGTGCGCTCCGCGCGCGGCATGTTTGACTCTGCAAACAGTCCACTCACCCACGCCGACACTAATCCTGCCGCGCGCGGAGCGCCCAGCCCACCCGCAAACGGGTTCCCCGGCATATCTTGCCGGAGGGAATATTTCCCGCTTTCCCCGGCTGCGTGCGATGGTCAACCTCCCGGGCCCGAATGACGACCGCTGCTTCCGCGCCTACCCGCCCTGATTCCACTCCGCCGGCTCCCACGCCGACCTACGTGGTCGGACACAAGAACCCGGACGCCGACGCGATTTGTTCCGCCATCGCCTACGCGGCCTACAAGACCCAACGCGGCGAACAGGGTTATGTCGCCGCACGCTGCGGCAATTCCAACGCCCGCATCGACACCATCCTCGCGCGTTTCCACCAGCCGTTGCCGCTGTATCTCAGTGATGTCAGCCCGCGCGTGCGCGATCTCATGACGACCGACGTCGTGTCGGTGCCGGAATCCGCAACCTGCGCCGAGGCACTCGAGCTGATTGACCGCCACGACATCCGGCTGCTGCCCGTGCTTTCGCCGCGCCGCGGAATCGTGGGCACCGTCTCGCTCGCCGCGCTCGGCAGCAATTTCATCCCCCGCGCCCACGAGCCGCGCCTCATGCGGCAGGTGAAGACTTCGCTCGCCAACATCACCCGCGCCCTCCGCGCCCGGCCGCTCCACCTCGTGGGTGAACGCAAGATCGAGGAACTGTTTGTTCGCCTCGGCACGATGGACATCCGCTCCTTTTGGAGCATCTCGGAGCGCGAAAAAATTCCGGCTGACCAGTCGCTCATCATCGTGGGCGATCGCCGCGATGTGCAGAAGCGCTCCATCGAGCTCGGCATTCGCGCCCTCGTCATCACCAGCAATCTCGAGGTCGAGCCCGAGATCATCGAACTCGCCAAGGCCAAGGGCGTCAGCCTCATCAGCAGCCCCTACGACTCCGCCACGACCGCCTGGGTCGTCCGCACCGCGTCCACCATGGATCGCGTCATCGACCGCAAGTTCGCCACCGTCAGCGCTGATGCCCGCCTCACCGACGCGCGCAAGAAATTCGCCGCCGGTTCGCCCCATGCTGTGCTCGTCACGGACGATGACGGCACGCTCCAGGGCATCCTGACCAAGAGCGACCTGCTCAAGCCCGTCCGCACCCGCCTCGTCCTGGTCGACCACAACGAAATCATGCAGGCGGTCCCGGGCGCGGAGGAAGTCACGCTCACCGAGATCATCGACCACCACCGCCTCGGCGCGCTCAACACCCAGCAGCCCATCCTGTTCATCAACGAGCCGGTGGGCTCGACCTGCACCATCGTCGCCGACCTTTTCCGCCGCGAGGGACTCACGCCGTCACGCGAGATCGCCGGCATCATGATGGCCGGTTTGATCTCTGACACGCTCCTGCTCAAGGGCCCGACCACCACGCCGAAGGACGGCGCCATTCTCGCCTGGCTTTCGAACCTCGCCGGCGTCGATCCGCAGCAGCTCGCCGACGAGATCTTCAGCTCGGGCTCCGTCATTCTCGCGAATCCGCCCGCCAAGGTCGTCCGCTCCGACTTCAAGATTTACGAGGAGGAAGGCGTCCGCTTCGCCGTGTCGCAGGTCGAGGAACTCGGCTTCGGGAATTTCTGGCAGCACGCCCGGCCGATCGCCGATGCCCTGCAGGAATTGCGCAACGACGAGCGCCTCGCGTTCGCCTGCCTGCTCGTCACCGACATCAACACCCAGAACTCGCTCATGCTGGTCAAGGCCGACGAGGGTCTCATCCGCCGCATCTCTTTCGCCCACGTCGAGCAGGACGAGATCTTTGACCTGCCCGGCATCGTCAGCCGCAAGAAGCAGCTCATCCCCTACCTCGGCAGCCTGCTCCGCGAAATGGCCGCCGACGGCCAGCTCCCCACGCCCACTGGCCTGTCCTCCGCGCCGTTCCGCAAGAAAAAGTAGCGGACCGACCGGTATCGCGCCATGCCCCGTTGGCTCAAACTCACCCTCATGATCGGCGGCGGGAGCATTATCGTGGTGGTCGGCGCAATCTTCGCGCTGGCGTGGCTGGCCTTCAAATTGCGGCTCGACCCGGCGCGCAACGCCGCTCCCATCGCGTCCGCCGTCGGCCCAGCCGTAGTGGGAACCCAGGATCTTAGTGCCCTGCTCGAAACCATTCGCGCCGACGCCAAGGTTCCCGCCCTCGCCGCCATCGTCCTGCGCGGTGACCAAATCGTGGCCGCGGGCGTGACCGGGGTCCGCGAGTCGGGCCGCCCCGAGCGCGTGACGATCAGCGACCAGTTTCACCTTGGCTCCGACACGAAGGCGATGACCGCGACACTGATCGCCCGGCTGGTGGAGAAGGGGAAACTGCGCTGGGACACGACGATCGGGGAAGTCTTCGGCCCGACCGTTTCTCCGCTCGATGCCGGGTGGCGTGCGGTGACGCTCACGGAATTGCTGCACCACCGCGCCGGCGCCCCGGCCGATTTGAGCGCAGGCGGACTGTGGGGCCGGCTCTGGCAACAACGCGGCACGCCGGTGGAACAACGCCTGGAACTGGTTCGCGGCGTGCTGGCGCGACCGCCGGTCAATCCGCCGGGCACGCAGTTTCTTTACAGCAATGCCGGCTATGCCATCGCCGGGGCGATGGCCGAAACCGTCATGCAGCGCAGCTGGGAAGACCTGATGCAGGCCGAGCTATTCGAGCCGTTGGGCATGAAGTCGGCGGGAATTGGCCCGCCCGGGACGCCCACCAGCCATGACCAGCCACGCGCCCATGATTTTCTGGGTCGCGCCATCCAGCCCGGTCCCAACGCCGACAACCCTGTCGCCATCGCCCCAGCCGCGATGGTACACGTTTCCCTGCCAGACTGGGCCAAGTTCGTCGCGCTTCACCTTCGCGGAGACGCCGCCAACCCGCACCGGCAGGTCGCATTGGTGTCCGCGGA
>Ga0316220_1002427_pt1 | contig 17314 bp, 12 predicted proteins | sample TBH18005metaG_FD_203632 | JGI IMG/M metagenome (GOLD analysis project Ga0316220, IMG submission 203632) | Freshwater microbial communities from Trout Bog Lake, Wisconsin, USA - TBH18005 | ecosystem: Environmental > Aquatic > Freshwater > Lake > Hypolimnion/Profundal zone | place: USA: Wisconsin...
TATGGATGGAATCGATGGTAATTTTGATCGCATACTCAGGGTTATTGTTTTTCCCAATGGGTTGTTTTCTCAGGATCCTGATAATATCCACAGTATTGGATGGCGCCCCGCTTTCTATATTTTTTGACGATATACCCATGCTCTCAGAAAGTAACCCCGCTGTTTCAATAAACAACTTGTCTGCAATAATTTTTGTCCGGGTGGAAAAATGAAAAGCTCCGGGATCGGAAATAACAGAAGCCGGTTTTGGGATGATGAATTTTGCAGATAGCAACTGACTTTTTGTGAATACCGGGATCAATAATAGTAATGACAGGTATTTTTTCATTTCATCTGAGTTTCGGATAAACAATATACTATAATCCGGTCTCTAAACAGGAATCGCCTAATACATATATTGCAAATGTGTATATGTTTAATCGGACTGATATTTAAAAAAAATTAAAATCCTGAAGGGGCAATTATATTTCTTCAAAAACAGGTAAATCTTTGGTAATTGTGTAAAAAATACACACTTTTGTGTTAATGTGTATTTTTTACACAATTACGTTCCATCTGATTGCGCCATAATATGAAAATAAGAACTCTGCTTATTTGCTTGTTCCTATGCAATATTTTTTATTGCAAAGCGCAGTTGTTAAGTTGGTCACCCACTTTTATTACCGATACATCTTCTTCTATTACCATCACCTGCGATGCCAGCCAGGGTAACCAGGGTTTATTTAACTACGCAACCAGTTCTGATGTATATGTTCATATTGGATTAATTACTTCGGCAAGTACTTCTTCTTCTAATTGGTTGTACGTTCCTTCTTTTTCTGTTTGGGGATCTACGAATGCGCAGGTTCATGCTACTTATATTGGAAATAATAAATGGCAATACACGATTACGGGAGGATTAAGAAGCTTTTTTGGCGTTACCAATCCGGCTGAAAAAATCCTGAAAATAGCCATACTCTTTCGAAATGGTAGTGGATCGCTGAAGCAGGCCAATAGTGATGCTTCAGACATGTATATTCCAGTATATACTGCCAATTCTTTATTTGTAAGATTAGATGCACCGGCGCGTCAGCCGGAATACGCTCCCATATTGGTTCCGGTATCTAAAAGTGTTGGAGATAAAATATTGATTACGGCCAATTCAAGCCAGTCTGCGGGACTCAGTTTATTTTTTAACGGAACACAGCTTGCAACTGCTTCGAATGCAGTTACTGTTTCACAGACTGCCACCATTGTAAATAGCGGAACACAAACCATCATTGCTACAGCTGTAAATGGCGGAACCACCGTTTCAGATACTGCTACGTTTTTTGTTTCTTCCAATACCAATTTTTCCCCATTGCCAAATGGTGTAACAGATGGTATCAATTATGAGCAGGGTGATACATCAGTAGTGTTGGTTTTATATGCTCCGCTTAAATCAAAAGTGGAAGTAATTGGTGATTTTAATAATTGGACACAATCGCCCAATTATCAAATGAATGAAACGCCGGATAGCCTGCGTTATTGGATAAGGATTACCGGACTAACACCCGGTACAGAATATGGGTATCAGTATGTAATTGACGGGAGTTTGATTCTGGCGGATTATAATACCGAAAAGGTATTGGAGTGTTAGCCAGTTTGGGTTATTATATGTTCCAGGTGATTATCAGGGATGGACTCCGGCTACTGCCCCCACTTTAGGTGCGCCTAAAAACGATGGCAATTTTGACGGATATATCAATATTCCTGCGGGTGGAACATACCAGTTGAAATTTACCACTACACCTGATTGGAGCAATGGCTTAGGAGATGCAGGTGGTGGAACACTTAGTTCCAGCGGTGGCAATATACAATTGCCTGGTCCGGGGTATTATAATTTTACCGCGAATACCAAAACCAATACATGGTCTGCTACTGCCACAACCTGGAGTGTTATCGGAAGTTTTGCCGCGAGTGGATGGAGTAACGATATTCCTATGACTTATAATTCATCCAGCAATTCATGGTCGGCACAGATCACTACCGTTGCCGGAGATCAGTTTAAATTCAGAGCGAATGCCAGTTGGAATATTAACCTGGGTGATGCCGGTGGTTCCTTATTAGGCAGTTTATCTTATGGGGGGAATAATATTGGCGATCCTGCTACGAACTTAGCCGTTCCGGCAGGTAAACATACCGTGACCCTTTTCCTGGGCAATGGTGGGTATTACACATATATGATTCAATAAAAAATTGAAATAAGTAAATAAAAAAACGACTTAACTAAGTCGTTTTTTTATTTTACATACTGTTATATCTGTAAATTGATTGGGTATGGCCATTTAGTCAATTAACTGAACCCTTTATGCGTTTCCGATATATTTTTTTAGCACTCACATTATTTTTGTTTGGTTGCAACAAACAAAATGCCTCATCACAAACGGGCTCCGGGGTTGGAACAATCCCAACCAGTTATGTCTTTGCAAAAGGTGCCGATATCAGCTGGGTAACCCAGATGGAAGCTTCGGGGTATAAATTCTATGACTCAACCGGAGTTCAGCAGGATTGTTTCCAGTTAATGAAAAATATAGGGATGAATGCAATCCGTTTGCGGGTATGGGTAAACCCTTCCAATGGATGGTGTAACACGGCTGACCTGCTTGCCAAAGCCATTCGGGCAAAGAATGCGGGAATGGCTGTGATGATCGACTTCCATTATAGCGATATATGGGCCGATCCGGGTCATCAGACACAGCCTGCTTCCTGGGCAGGACAAACCATCAGCGCTTTAGAAGTATCTGTAACCAATCATACCAAAAATGTGTTGAGCACTTTACAAGCAAATGGAATCACCCCCAAGTGGGTACAGGTTGGGAATGAAACAAATGATGGTATGCTATGGGAAACAGGAAGGGCATCCACCAATATGGCAAATTTTGCAGGGTTAATAAATGCAGGATATAATGCAGTAAAATCGGTAGATACCTCTATCAAAGTAATTGTCCATATCTCTAATGGATACGATAATAACCTGTTCAGATGGGTATTTGACGGATTGAAAGCCAATAGTGCTAACTGGGATATCATTGGAATGTCATTGTACCCAGATATCAATAATTGGGCAAGCTATAATACCCAATGCTTAAACAATATCACTGATATGGTTAGTCGTTATGGTAAACCGGTAATGATCTGTGAAGTGGGGATGGATGTAAACTCGCCCGCTGTTTGCCAGTCATTCTTATCTGACTTGCTAACAAAAGTCAAATCTGTATCAAACAATAATGGTCTTGGGGTATTTTATTGGGAGCCCGAATGTTATAATTGGCAGGGATACAGTTTAGGTGCATTTGATAATAGTGGGAAACCAACGGTAGCACTAAGCCCCTTTTTACATTTTTAGATAGCCTTATATCTTTTAGTGAACGTCTTTTGTAAAGGCTAGTACAGGAGCCTTTTTTCTCTGATAACTGTTGAATTTAATCAGCCAAATCCTCATCACTATCTTTAGTAGAAATCGCCCAAAACACCCACATACAAAATGTTAGTGTTAGGGCAAGCCTGGAAAAATAAAAAGCAATGAATGTTGTCAGGGCATAACAGATAATTCCAATCACCTGTCCTTTCATCATACCCCTGATCCAGGGAATACTTTTTTCAGGATTTTGTAAAAGTTTTTTATTCGATAATATACATTGATTTAATATCAGCATGGTTACGGTGATCATGCCTGTAAATCCTGTATAAAATGCAACGGCAGTTTGTTCTGCATTCGTTCCGATAAATGTGCCTACTGTTTTTGTAGGAAATGGAAATAATACCACAAATAAAAGAACCAAGCCATTCGATAAAATGATCCAATGATTGGCAGCTTTTAATTGTTTGAATATTTTGTTATGCCCCATCCAGATGAGTAATACAGTAGCAAAAGAGTTGAAATAAGAAAAATATTCCGGCCAATGCTCCAGAATTTTATCCCAAAGATTTGCATTGTCGGCTCCCTGATATTCTTTGATCCCGATTTCAATGGCCAGTAGCGTGATGGCTACACCAAATATGCCATCACTGAATGCCTCTAAGCGGGTGGTTTGTTTTTCCATTTTTTACGTTGATATATGTATCTCTAATGACAGGTCTTTATTTCAAATATTTATCAAACCATCCAATATACCTTTCAAACCTGTCTTTTAAATAACTCGGCACAGTAATGCCATGAAATTGTCCGGGATAAATAATCAGTTCAGTAGGCGTTCCCAGCGATCTCAAAGCCTGGTACATCTGCTCACTCCCTGGAGAAGGCACATTAAAATCATTCTCTCCAACCATAAACTGGGTAGGCGTTTTTATTTTATCAGCTTTTAAAAACGGATAGGAAATGGCTAAATATTTATCAATATTCTTCCAGGGCGCCCCCAATTCATTATCATACTGCATAATATATTGGTCAACACCATACAAGGAAGATACCATCGCCACACCCGCACCACTGGATGCAGCTTTGAACCTTGTATCGCTTGCAATCAGGTAATCAGTAAGAATACCTCCATAACTCCAGCCACAGATCCCCAGTTTTTCAGGGTCTGCAATCCCTTTTTCAATCGTATAATCTACTGCACTGAGTATATCTTTTACTTCTTTATTCCCCCAGTCAGCACTGATTGTTTTAGAATAATCCCATCCTCTGCCACTGCTTCCCCGGTAGTTAACACCTACCACCGCATAACCCGCTGCGGCAAACATCTGGCGGGTCAGATCAAAACCAAATTCATCCTGTGCTGTTGGTCCACCATGTATATAAAATATGGTAGGTAGTTTTTGGGTAGAAGAAAGATGGGAAGGGCGGTATAATATACTGGATACAATATTGCCATCTTTGCTTGTGGAAGTAAACCCTTCAACAGTAGCTAAATCCAATCCAGCTAAAAATTCATCATGGTGTTTGGTTAGTTTTCTTAGGTTCCCATTTTCTACCGCGAATAATTCAGTAGGTAATTGCGGTTCGGTTATGCCAACTACCCAGTTATTGATAGAGTGTGCCTGCAATGCATTGAAACTGCGTTTTCCGCCGGCTATTTTTGTTAAAGCCCCCGACTTAATATTGTATTGACCCAGGTATCTTTCCCTGTCATCCGATACCAATACTGCAATATTCAATCCGTCTTTTGAAAATTTGATATTACTTACCGGTCTGTCAAGATTTTTGGATAATAGTCTGGGCTCCGCTCCAGTGCTAATATCTGCCAGGGTTAAAGTATACTGTTCGTATGCTGTATAAGATTCAGATGCGGAACTTAGGTAGGCTATCATCTTACTATCAGGGCTCCATACCGGGCTGATATCTGATCCCTTCCAGTTGGTTATTTTCTTGGGAACTGAATTTTTCGCAGCCGCTATTACAAAAATATCTGAATTGATATTTCGGTCGGGGTCTTCGGTATGATTGCTGACAAATGCGATCTGTTTACCATCCGGACTGAATACCGCACTGGTTTCATCATATTCGCCATTGGTTAGTGTATCTATTTTTTTAGTTTCTATATCCAGCAAATACAAATGAACAGGCTGTCGTTGGGTAATATATCCTTCTACATCTCTCTTAAATCGATATTTATTGATGACAAGTGGCTTTGGCGTTTTGGGCTTAACACTATCCAATGGACTTTTCAGCGTCATCAATATCTTTTTCCCATCTGGGCTCCAGCTATAGTCCACCAGATCGGCTTTTAAATTTGTCAGTTGTTTGCCTTCGCCACCTAAACGGTTTAGTAACCAGATCTGACTATTGGTGGCACCCTGGCGGGAAGATACAAATGAAAGGTATTTGCCATCCGGACTCCATTTGGGTTGCGATTCCGCGTCGGGACTATTGGTTAATTGCACTGACTGTTTTCCATCCCAGCCAACCATCCAGATATCTGTATTGCGTTTATTCAAAACAGAATCTATGCTGGTAAGTGTGTAAGCTACCCAATTACCTTCGGGTGACACTTGGGGGTCTGCAACTGTTTGTAGTCTGTATACATCTGAGGGTCTCAGTTTTCTTGTAACACTGGTTTGTGCAGATAAAAAAACTGGAAGGCTGATAATGCAGCTGAGTAAGCAGAGAAAGCAACTTTTTGCCATAGAACAGGTTTAATAAAATAAGTAATGAGGAAAATAAGCATTATTTAGGATAGAAAGAAATTCTGTTGATTTTAGGGTGGAACGGAAGCACAGTTCAGATGTAAGCGTCATTTCATTCAGGGCTTTTTTGAGAAAATATAAAACTGATACCATTGTATTAAATTGTATTTGTATTATTGTTTTATTAGAATAACCTATATGCAAGATTTCAAAACCAAACTTATCCGTCTTAGTGCTTTCCTGGTGTTGATATTATTTTTAATAGCCGGGGATACTTCCGGCCAAACCGTACCCTATACGAATGGCGACAATTCCTGGAATCCCGACTCTCTGGGAAATCACCGCGCCCTGGTTCAATTTTCAGGGAAAGGGAATATAGCCAAAGTGATCATACCCTGGCGGCGGCGTGATATGAATCCGGATAAAAAAAGGATTATTGTGCAAGATGCGCAAACAGGGAAGAAGGTAATCAATGTAAAAACCATTGATATGAATCGTGAATCCGGGACTCTACTATTTGAACCGGTTTCTGGTGTGGGTACTTATTATATTTATTATATGCCGTATATATACGATGGCCCCAAAACCTATTATCCGAAAGGGGTGTATGATAAGCCTGAAAATACCGCAACTGAACAATGGTTAGCTACAGCTGGTGCCGGTTCACCAGTGAATTGTCAGGTAAAGGAAATTCAGAGTATTAACGCTTTTAATAGCTTTTACCCAATGGAAGTCATTGCTACTGCTGCGGAAACCAATCAACTGATTTCACAAGCCAAAAGCAAATCATTTCTTGTATTTCCGGAAAGCCGGAAATATCCTATAAAGATGAGGGATGATCTGCCACAAAGATGGGTAAGCAAAGGAGAACAAACTACATTTTCTGATCAGGCACTAAGGGGAGAATACCTTGCATTTCAATTAGGGATATATGGTTTGGAAGACCTGAAGAATATCAGAGTCCATTTCTCTGATCTGAAAAATACAACTGGCAAAAAAATCCCTTCTGCGAATATTCAATGTATTAATACAGATGGCACTAAATATGATGGCACCGTTTTTACCAATTCAATAAGTGTTTTGAAAGGGAAAGTGCAGGCAGTATGGTCAGGTATCCAGATACCTGTTTCGATTGATCCGGGAATATATAGTGGTGTTGCAACCATTCAAGCGGGTAATGAGATAAGAGAAGTCAAACTTCATATTACCGTGAATAAGGGACTTGCAAAAAATGGCGGCATTGATCACCCCGAAAATATGACCCGTTTGCAATGGCTCAATTCTACGCTGGCTCAGGAAAATACAGTGATAGCGCCTTACATACCCTTGGTGGTTGCTGATACAGTGATTTCTTTATTGGGAAGAAAATTATTTCTGAACAAAGATGGTTTCCCCGCACAGATACAGACTTTTTTTACACCTGAGATGACAAGTATCGGCACTACTCCGAATGAGCTGATTGTGGAGCCCGTTCATTTTCATTTTTATGATACACTTGGTAAGCAACCCCTGAAATGGACAACAAATGGTGTTCAGTTTACGAAGAAAGAACCCGGAACTGTTGCCTGGCAATCAGTGAGCCTTTCCTCGGCTTTGCAAATGCAGGTAAATGCGACTATTGAATTTGATGGTTTTGTAAACTATATAGTTAAGTTCACGGCTTTGAAGGATATGGATTTTAGTGAGATCAATTTTCATTTACCTATGAAGCCGGAAACAGCCAGTTACCTGATGGGACTGGGTTTGAAAGGAGGCAACCGACCAGATACCCTGAAATGGAAATGGGATGTGACGCATAAAAACCAGGATGGAGCCTGGATAGGTGATGTAAATGCAGGACTACAATTCTCCTTACGCGATGAGCAGTATAGTCGCCCTTTGAATACCAATTTCTATCTGCAAAAACCACTGGTGCTTCCCAATTCCTGGGGAAATGAAAATAAAGGCGGCATTGATATTTTTCTGAAAGGGAAATCCGTATTGGTGAATGCCTATAGTGGTAGTCGTAAGATGAAGAAAGGGGATATGCTGTATTATAATTTTAACCTGTTGATTACACCTTTCCATCCGATTAATACAGATTTTCAATGGAATAGTCGGTTCTATCATAGTTACCAGGATATTGATTCTATTAAAAGAACAGGAGCTACCATTGTTAATATTCATCATGCAACGCCTATCAATCCCTATATCAATTATCCATTCATCGAATATAAAAAAATGAAGACCTATATTGATGAAGCCCATACTAAGGGCTTACAGGTAAAAATCTATAATACCATTCGGGAACTTAGTAATAAAGCGTATGAAATTCCTGCGCTTCGTAGCCTGGGACATGAAATATTTTCTGGTGGAAAAGGCGGTGGGTTCAGTTGGTTACAGGAGCATATTGGGGATGATTATATTGCTGCCTGGTTTGTTCCGGAGCTGAAAGATGCTGCCATTGTAAACAGTGGCATGAACCGCTGGCATAATTATTATGTAGAGGGCATGAACTGGCTGGTGCAAAATGTAGGGATTGATGGTATTTATCTGGATGATGTGGCTTTTGACAGGATCACCATGAAACGAATTAAAAGGGTACTTACACAAGATGGCCACCCGGGTATTCTTGATTTGCATAGTGCCAACCAGTATAACAAAAATGATGGATTCAATAACAGTGCGAATTTATACATGGAGCATTTTCCTTACCTCAACAAATTATGGTTTGGCGAATATTTCGATTATGAAAAAAATACACCTGACTTTTTTCTCACAGAAGTGAGCGGCATCCCTTTCGGATTAATGGGTGAGATGTTACAGGATGGAGGAAATGCCTGGCGAGGTATGATTTATGGAATGACTAACAGAATGCCTTGGAGTGATAATGCTGACCCAAGACCTATCTGGAAAGCATGGGATGATTTTGGCATAAAAAAATCGGAAATGATTGGCTATTGGAGCCCCAATTGTCCGGTAAAGACTTCCAATGAGAAAGTGCTGGCAACGGTTTATAAAAAAGCTGGATCTGCTATGATCTCTATTGCCAGTTGGGCAAAAGAAGATATGGATATTAGTCTGCATATAGATTGGCAAAAATTGGGGATCGATCCGGCCAATGCAGTCATTTCTGCTCCTGAAATCAACCATTTTCAACCTGCCAGGACTTTCCGAATAGATGAACCCATTCCGGTTGCGAGAAATAAAGGCTGGTTATTGATTATAGAATCAAAGTAAGCAGTAGAAAATTATTAACTGCTGATAGTACAATACCATAAAGGGTCTCATGTGAGACCCTTTATGGTATTGTACATTTTTAGTTCTTTCTAATACTACGAATGGTTATTCGGATTTAATCTGTTGGATCTGTAGCTAGGTTTATTTTGATGGAATAATATCTATAATAACAGTTCTGTTATAAAATCTTTCTTCCGGAAGATTATTTTCAAAAGGTGACATAGCCGGGTCTTTCCCAAAACCATAGGTTTGAAATACTACCCCTTTTTTGCCACTGGCAGTCAATGCTGCCTGTAGAATATTTTGGGCATCTTTTGCTCTTTCATTGGAAAGGATTAGGTTATATTTTTCCTCTCCTATAATATCTGTATGCCCGTGTATAATCACAGTTGCATTATCAGGAATAAGTGGTGTAACAATATTAACCAGAAATTTCTCATAAATCGGTTTCGTCTTCGATTTATCAAAATCAAACAGGATACTATAACGTAAACCTACCTGCTGTGGGTCAGTTGCTTTTACCAGACTAACGGAACTTTCTTTTATAACTGTATTGCCAGATTTTGTCTGCCCTTTCATTACAATTTTATAATTTCCCTGGGTATTACTGCCCAGAATTGTTTTTCCAGGAACAGATGCCTGATCCTGTGTAAAAGGTCCATAGTATTGAACCACTCCCTGATCATTGGTCATTTCTATATTCCAGGAGTTAAGTAAATCACTGGCTCCGGTATTTGTAAATATAACATGACTATCCAATGGATCTTCCTGAGTAGCCATTATTTGAACTGGTCGTAAAAACTCTGAATTGGCTCCGCCTACTTGTAATAATAATTCTGGGGAGTTGCTTACAATATTTACCCTCCTGTCTCCTTCGCGTAAAAGGGCAAGTTCTTTGGTTCCGCCCGGTTGTTCTGAGGGTACAAGGGGTTTATCTCTTCCTTCCGTACTAATTCTTGATTCGTTGATCCCGAAATTACTAACTAAATAGGCTTTTACATTTTCAGCCATTATTTTACCCTGAACCGGGTCTTTGTCTGAAGCGCCCACTAATGTGATTCTGCTTTGTGGATTGCTGCGCATACGATCACCAAGAATATTCAGAATATTGTGGTATACAGCTAACTGCCTGTTTGATCTGCCTTTACCCAGTTTTTCCGGTTGTCCATCCTGCAATTGCTCTTCCCTAAATGAGGAAGCTTGTGATTGATTAAGACTTACATAACGAACGGGTATTTCTGTTGACCCCATATCAAAAAATACAATTTTTGGAAGCGGAAAAGTTTCCTTTACTGGTCTTGCTTCAGGAACTACTTTAGGTCCGCGCACTGAGAATTGAACTTCTTTTTCTGACAGTATTGGCATGGGAGTTGGTGTAATAACGGTATTGGTAATCACTTTAGGTTCCATTTTCACTTTTTTGCCTGTACCCAGTTTAATAGCAATACCTGCGCGTATAGTATAGAGAGCCCATGATTCTACTACTCTAGGGCTTCCACCTAAATCTGTTTGAAATGAAGCAAATGGCGATAGGGTCATTTGTGTTTCACTGTTTCGTTTAGACATGGGAATATCAATACCTGCTCCAGCCTGGGCAGAAATTACTGTACTTCTGATATCACTCCAGTCGGCCCTTGTGTCAGGTTGTTTCTGTTCTGTATAGGAGAATGATTTTGATACATTAAAACTAATGGTTGGCCCTGCAAACAGGTAAAATGCAGATGCAAATGGTGCGAGTCGTAAACTGGGTTCAATGGATATATACCCAAGATCTGTTGTTAAATTTTCTCCACAATTACAAGGAGCAATTACCTGATCAAATTTACCACCCCGATTATCATAAGCGATATTCAACATGACACCCCATACTTTCTTAGGACGGTATTCTGTTAGAATGGAGGCATACGGCTTAACACCCGATCCTTTGTGAAAAGGGGTAGGTATCAATAAACCTGGGTTGAGCATTTGTGTAGTTCCCAGATAAGAATTAAAATTTGCTGCCCCTGAAATGCCGAACCACCATTTAGGATGTGTTCTTTCCATGGTTTGTGATATCCCGTTAGTTCCTGCAAAAAGCAAGAGAAGTAAGGGGAGAAATAGTTTTTGGTTGCGTGTGAGAAAGGATAACATATATAGTCTTTTTAAAAATGAAATTTTAGGATTCAATTCCTGACACCGGTAGGGGGTGTCAGGAATTTGCAGATTTATTGATTATTAATGGTGGTATTAACCATAGTAACTGATGCAATAAGCGATAAGGCCCTGCCATTCAGAACTGTTTGTACCGTATTACCGGCTGTTGAGAAACTAACCCCTGAGTTAGCGATAATAGTACCTACCATTACACCACCTCCTGCTCCATTGATAGTAGCCGCACTGCCTACATACCAGAATACATTTTTGGGTTGAGCCTGGTTGATCATGATCACACTTCTTGCGCCTGAAGGGCCTGCAATACCAACTGTTAATCCTGACGCTGTTTGAAATATCCAAACTGCATTAGGGTCACCTTGAGCATCAAGTGTAAGATTTCCATTGGAAATATTGAATGTGCCACTGGCAGATTTATAAATGCCCGGCGCTAGTGTTAGTCCCCCCAATTCACCTGCTCCTGGATCAATACCGCCTGGTTTTGATGCAGGAGAAATACTTAGGTATGCGATATTAGCATCCAGCATTGCTTTTTGTGCAATGGTAAAACTGGTAGCTGTTCCGGGTGCGGGTGGAGCAGCAAAGATGCCCCCTGTGGAATTTCCTACATTTAAAGGGGTTTCCGTATATACATCTCCGGTAAGGCCATCGTGGAAACCGGTAACCAGGGTAGAAGCTGCAGTAGTTCCTATATTGCCATTATTGATAATGGTATTCAAGCCTTGATTGGTAAGTCCCGCATTTCCTCCTATGGCTCCAAAATTAGCAGCTGTGCCAAGTGCTATTGCCGGTGCGATCGCAGAAAAATTAGCGTTTAAATTTTTATTTGAATTCATAACCACTGTTAATGGATTGGATGTGGCAGCTGTATCCCCGCTCCAAGAAGTGAATACAAAACCTGCATTGGGTGTAGCGGTAAGCTGCACAGAAGTTCCACTATTGTAGGTAAGCTGATTCGGATTTTTTACAACCGTTCCATTCACTGATGCTATAGTTAATGTATATGCATTTTGTGTAAAATTGGCTGTTATATTCTTATTTGCATTCATAGTAATCAGTAATGGATTCGTATTTCCGCTGGCATCTCCACTCCATGAGGTAAATGAATAACCTGGATTAGGGGTAGCGGTAAGTTGTACCTGTGTTCCATAATTATAATTAATCTGGTTTGGATTTTTTACAATCACCCCGTTAATAGCAGTTCCAGTTAAAGTATAGGTATTGATAGCAAAATTGGCGATAAGAGATCTGTTGGCTACTACATTAAAAGTATATAATGCACTGGCTGACACAATCGTTCCGGTTGCATTGTCGGTCCAGTTTACAAAAGTATAACCAATAGCAGGCGTTGCAGAAATGTTTAACGAGGTACCTGAATTATAGGACCCCGACCCGGTGGTAGTTCCACCCTGCGCCGGATTGCTGGTTAAAATTACTGCAAACTGTAAAGCAGGAATTGCACTGAAATTCGCTACCAGGGTTCTGTTACCGGTAATAGCAAATTGAAAACTGGAATTGGTAGAAACAATAGTACCGCTTTCGGTCCAGTTTGTAAAAGTATATCCGGCGCTAGGGGATTCAATTGCGGTTACCAGTGTTCCGGTATTATAAGAACCTGAGCCGAAGGTTGCGCCACCAGCAAGAGGCAAAGAAGATAATACCAATGCAAATTGTGCAGGTGGAATAAGAGAAAAATTGGCCACTAGTGATCTGTTACCAGCCATCTTGAATGTAAAGCCAGAGCTTGTAGAAGCTATGATACCAGAAGCACTATCTGTCCAATTAATAAACGAAAAGCCAGATTTAGGTGTGGCACTCATCGTAACAGTTGATCCTTGTGCAAAAGTACCACCACCTAGTACCGTGCCACCTGCTATCAGATTCACAGATAGACTTACTTGCGGAATGGTTGTGAATGACCATACATAATTACTCACCATCGCTGTTCGAAATTTGTCTGTGGCAGCATTTGTAATGGTTCCTGTATAGATAGCAAAAGGTAAAAAAGGGATATCGGGTGTAAACGTATAAACAGATCCAACACTGGTAGCTGCTACGGTTCCGGAAATAATTTGTGTTCCCTGTTTAATATAGAATGAAGAAGAATTGATACTGGCAGGATTCAGATCAGTATTAAAAGTGGCACTCACCACTTTGTTAAGCGCAACATCTACTGCCTTATCCATTGGATCGGTTGATACCACAACAGGGCAATAGGCTGTCACTCCGGCATTTTCAGTTACTTTTTTACATCCTGCTACTATGCTAAATAATAGAAGTGCTACTAGGCAGGTTCGGGTTAGAAACGGGTAAAACTTTTTACGTATGTATAACATTGAATTACCCAAAGAGAGATTGGTCTTTTTCATAATTAAATTATTAAATGAGAAGAGAAAAGCCGCAGAAACAATCAGTCAGGGGGACAGTGTTTATAGAAAGGTCAGCCAGTCGAAAAGTGAAATTAGTATAAGCAATCTGCTCATCTGTTACATTTTGAGTGTTAATGTTTATTGAATTAACAGATAGATAATTTATTTATTCATAAATAGCTAGCAAACATGAAAGCCAAATAGAGTGAGTAGTGCTTTCTAATTTTCTTGTTGTATTATTATGTATGCCGGCACTATTAGTAAAACCGCTTAGCCAGTCACTTTTTACGGAAGCTCCCCCATCTAGTATCAAACAATGAATAGTTTTTAAACAGGTGTAAATATCAATTTCTCTGGAAAATTAGTTGTTGATTTTACTATAATATGCTATGAAAAATCTGTGAATGATGTAAAGCATCGATTATGTTATATAACAAATTTGGTGGAATGTAGAATTACTTTTAATGGTTCAATCCGGGTACCTGAAAGGGAATATCTATTTATCACTTAAAATAATTTTATGAAAAAACATTTTTTATCAGTATTTGTTATGGTGGTTTTGGCAATGGGATCTTCCCAAACCCTTACTGCACAAAAAGTGTATGTGAACCTTCGTCCACATGCTTCAATAGTAGTTAGAACCCCTGCTCCATCCAGAAACCATGTTTGGGTAGGAGATGAGTGGTCAGTAAGAGACGGGAAATATGAGAATGTACCTCAACACTGGGAAACGCCACCCGCTAATCGCAGACATTGGGCCCCGGGACAATGGAGAAAGGAGAACGGTCGTGGTAATTACTGGGTAAAAGGGCATTGGTATTAGTGAAAGTAAAATACAGTTGATATATCCTCTGTTTCTTTAGGATTCACAATTAGTCACTGATTTACAAACTTCTGTATACCTGCACTCAGTATTAGGTGAATATATTCAGAATGGAATTTAAACCCCATCGCTAATAATCAGCCGGGCGTTCAGATTTGTTTTGAAATAAGCATGGGATAGCATAGGCTATCCCATTTCTTATGAAACACATGCTTATCAATTGAAGCATGATAAAAAGAGAACTTATGTTTTTAAGCAGGTGATAACACAAAATGTGTATTCAGTTTTATAAAATATGAAAAAGTATTTCCAGTTTTTTCTGAAATATAAAAGAGTTCTTATTCTCGCCCCTTTACTTGTAATTGTAGATGTGAATCAAAACCGGAAAGGCCTGTTCAAAGAGACCGGATTTTCCAAGGATGGATCAAATCAAGGTAGATGGGAGTGGCAATCTTTAACTCATAAAGGGACTACTGTTGTTGGCTCCGCTTTAGGCGGTTCAATTAGTATATTAAGCGATATTGCTACTCCTAGTTTTCTTGCACCTGCTTCAAACGTTTTATATGCAGGTATGCAATTGAATATAATTCTTAAATTTACCGCAATGTCGATTCCGGATTGTCCAATTATAAATGCTTTACCGAAATCATTTAATAAAAGTTATACAATTCAAAAAATGTGGAATGCTAATCCGGAATAAATTAAAAATACTATGTGTAAGTTTTATAATACTTGCAATATTGGTTTCTTTTAAGAATAAAAGGGAATTCTGTAGTCCAGATAATTATGAAGTAACCTGCATACATTTTGTTGTAGGTTACTCCATAATTGAACCTGCGAATTTTACTGTCTCAAATTTGACGGATACTTTTCCAATTTACTATTATTCTAATTACATCTTATACCAATTGCCATATACTATCTTACAACAAAACGAAAAGGATTCAGTTATTAATAGTAAAAGATCTTATAGATACTTTCTTTTTCAAAGAGGGGGAAAAAAGGGTTGCTTATTTGAATCTATAGTTGGAAAGGAGAAAGGAAGAGAATTTCCTGTAGATTCCTTTTTAGCTGATAGAGCTTACTACCCTCTCCAACTTGATAGTACTCATATTAATTATGATCATTTAGATGAAGCGAAATTTGACAGCGCAACTCAAAATTTAACAGAAAGATATACAGTAAAAGATAAGTATAGAGGTAAGTATTTTGATACCTCATATTACTACTATTCAAATAAAACCGAGATACAATTTTCTTTATCTCACCAGTTGGATAGTGCAAAGAATATGAAATTATATAAAGTTAGGTTTGTTTTTGCTAAAAATTTTTTAAAAGAGAACAATCGAATAATTCCAAGGAGAGAATATTTTTACGAATTATATCCTTTTAAATTAGCAGATCCAGTACAAATCAAGAATGAGTATCAAAAATTAATTGAACTCAGTCAATTGTGATTTTGTATAATACTTTTTAAAATTGAATCTGTTAATTAAAAATTAATAGATGCTTTTTTGTATGTGTTTTTACTATTCGGAAAAAAATAGTATTCATTTATATTCTCTAGAAAATCCGGATGCCTTGACCATTAAAATCCAGTTAAATCTGACAATTAAATGAATTTATTATCAGCAGGTTTTCTGGTCAATCAATAACGGAATTGCATGAGCACTATGCCGGATTTTCCACCCAGAAGCCTGCAACTCGGTTTCAATAGGCCACGCTCAAGTGCCAACACGCTAAAAAACACAGATTATTCTATCTTTTAACGAGCTAAAGCGCTGTTGAAAGCATGGGCTATCCCACTGCCCTCCCATCGCCCTCCCATCTCCCTCCCATCCCTATCCCAGTCCTATCCCACCATAGTTGCATCTTAGTGGCACTTATCCACAGTCCATTTTCTAAAATAATTAGTATTTGCCAGACAATTTTGAGTTTCAAGCCCTAAAAATGTAAAATTTTCGGCTGAAACCCTTTGCCAGTAAGCACTAGGGACACTTGGTTCCTAGTGTCCCTAGTTTTTCGATACCCTTGCTAAGTAGTTTTGTTCCTGTAAATGGATTTACATCCACACGGTTTTCAATGCAGAGGAAACTGGTGTGGTTTCACCCGATTTGTAAACAACAAAAACAAAACAAAATGGCAAACAGGAAATCATCCTAACCCTTAATGGTGCGAGAGATTGGAAAATCCGGAGGTTTCGACCATTAAAATCCGATCAAGGCTTACAAGAAATGATTTGATAATTAGTAGGTTTCCTGGTCAATCAAAACCAGAAAGGCCTGGTCAAAGTGACCGGATTTTCCATAATAAGCAAGAAAACCGAGTTCGAACTTTTCGTGTGAATACACTTTTCTCCTCAATTGCAGAACTGGAAGGGATTTCAGGGGGGAATAAAAAAAGCCACTTATTAAAAAGTGGCCTTAGTTCTCACTTGGTAGTGACAATCACAAAATTATCTAACCAAATAGCCACTGATTTTATCGCTTTTTATAGTTCACAAGTACCATAATTTTTGACAGATCATTCAATAGTTCGATTCCAGCAAGGGGCACAGAAGTAGATTTTTGGCGATTCTTTACCGAATCGCCATTTTTATTTTCGGCTAAAACCCTTACCAGGTCTGGAATTGAAGCGAATAAACCATTAGTTCGAAAAGTTCTAA
>Ga0316220_1002429_pt1 | contig 17307 bp, 7 predicted proteins | sample TBH18005metaG_FD_203632 | JGI IMG/M metagenome (GOLD analysis project Ga0316220, IMG submission 203632) | Freshwater microbial communities from Trout Bog Lake, Wisconsin, USA - TBH18005 | ecosystem: Environmental > Aquatic > Freshwater > Lake > Hypolimnion/Profundal zone | place: USA: Wisconsin...
GAGGGTAGGTCTGCACTACATGGCGCTTTGGGCACCACATCAGCCAATTTCCTAGCAAATCCACAGATCTCGCACCCAAAATTCCCAAAAACCGAGTCCAGTTGCGAAAGTCAGGCTAAGCTTGCCTCATGAGCATAGGGCTTGTTTGCGGTCGCTGCCGCCCGTTTACCCAGGAGGCCAAGAGGTTTCCCGCGTCCGGGTTTCGCGTTTCGACGGGGCGTGGGTCGGATTTACGAGCTCGTATAATTAATAGTTCGTCGGCATTGCGCACATGAAGTGCTTCTACCATCTATCGGTTGACGCGGTTGCAATCTGCAAGTCGTGCGGTCGTGGTTTGTGTCCCAACTGCATCGCCGAAGTAGGCCTCAGTTGCAGTTGCCGCAATCGATGCGAGACCGACGTGGCCACAATTAACGACTTGGTCGAGAGAGGGCGCACAGCGTACCAGAAGACGAGCGCTACATACTTCCGGTCAGGTCTGTTCACCGCTTTGCTCGGCTCCCTCTTTCTCGTGCTTGGGGTGATCGGGGTAGCCAGCGGCACGGGTGGCGAGTGGGGTTATTTCCTGCTCGTAGCCGGCCTCCTGTTTGCCGGGTGGGGCGTTTCTCAGTTCATTTCGGCGAGGAGCATGCGTCAGAAATGAAGGCCATGCCGCCGAACCAACGGGTTGCAGAGGACGCCGCGATTCCGGCGCTGTTTCAACATGGACGCCAGGGACGCGACACCTCTGACCCCGGTCGTTAGCGTGCATCCCTAAGGTCGACCCAACCATTGGTTTATTAGTGAGTTGGCCTCTGGGGGTCTCGGGGTGTAAACTGAACCCGTGCCTGGAAAGTGGCCAGTGGCAACATGTACCGCTACCCGGAGGCGAACCCATCATCCGGCGCGACCCTGGAGCCGGCCGGCCGAAAGCCAAAGGCAAGCAAATGAAGAATGAACCGATTTATGGTTTGGGCGGTGTGGCGATGCTTAGCGTGCTTTTTACGGTAGTGCTAGCCTTGGAGGTAGCGGCTCAGGGCCAGATTGGTTTCGATAACGGGACCGCGGACCTCGGGGGCAGCCCGAACGCCACCTCGCGCGGGCTATTCTGGCGATTGACCGGGACGAACCTGGCGCCGGAGACGGCCACCGCGCTGCACGGCACTCTCCTGGGGAGCGCCTCCGCCGCTTCCAGCACCTTGGCTGCGCTGCCCGTCGTCTATGGCCCCGGCACCTCTGCGGACGTGTTGCTGGACGGCATCGGTGGCGGCGTGTATCTCGATGATATCGGTATGGCTTATTATGTGCCAGGGGCCTTTGCTGGCGACAGCGGCTATTTTCAGGTTGAGGTCTGGGAGGGCAATTACCCGAGCCTGGCGGCTGCGATGGCCGCGGGCGCTGCCTGGGGGGTCAGCCCGGAGTTCAGCACAGGCCTAGGTTCCAATGACTCGGCTACGCCTAGCTTGACCGGCATGCCGGCCGTCATCCTGGCGATTCCCGAACCCTCGCCGCTTGCTTTGACCGGACTGGCCAGCGCCACGCTCTGGGTGTGGTGGTGGCGTCGTCGAAGAGGGGTTTACGCTTCAGCAGGGTAGCAAGCGACCCTGGGCGTGAGCCGCTTCAAGAAATCCAATCCGCTGGAGGCGGACCTGGTCGCCGGGTGAGGACGGCAGGATGAAGATCGCTATTTTGGGGTGGGGATCGCTGGTGAGCGAGCCGCGCGGATTGCCCATCGCGGGCGACTGGCAAACGGATGGTCCGACGGTCTGGATCGAGTTCTCCCGGATTTCCAAGTCGGGCGAGCGCGCCGGCTGCCTGACGCTGGTGATGGACGAACGCCACGGTTCGGAGGCAACCACTCTCCATGTCCTGAGCCAGCGCAGCGGGTTGCCGCAAGCCGTGGCGATCTACAGGCGCGGGAAGGGACCACCGAAGATGACATTGGCTTGTGCGAGGTGGTGGCCGGGCGTTTTGCGTCCACTGCCCTGAGCCGCCATCCCCAATCCTGCGATCGCCTTCGCGCGTGGGCGCTGGGAGAAAGAACCGGCCAACGTCACGAGGGGGCGCTTCAGGCGCCTTTCTTATCCCATAGGTGGTTGACGACGTAGAGGAGGACGGAGCCGCTGACGAGGAAGATCGCGGCCAGGAAGATCGCGGAGTGGTTGCGGCCATAGAGGAAGTTACCGATGCTGAACAGGGAGGACCAGATAACGAGGCAACCGGAGACCCAGCCCAGGGCGGCCATGCCCATGTGATCGCCGTGGAGGGCGGCGTCGGCCACGCTGACGCCGGCTTGCTTGCGGATTTTCGTCCAACCCGGTCCGGCGGGGTGCACTTTATTGTAGAAGGAGATCAGCTTGTCGCGTTGCGTGGGGGTGCTGACGAAGGCCGTAATGACCCAGCAGAAGGTAGTGAAGGCCACGGAGCAGAGGACGGTCTGGGCGAAGGGCATTTCGTGACCGGTCTTCTTCATCACGATGAAGACCACGGAGACGGCGAAGGAACTGGCCATGGCCACCACTTCGCACCAGGCGTTGACGCGCCACCAGAACCAGCGGAGGAGGTAGAGCAGGCCGGTGCCGGCGCCGATCGAGATGAGGATTTCAAAGGCCTCCTGGGCGGATTTCATGTTGAGGCTCAAGAGCGCGGCGATGACGTAGAGCCCCAGGGTGCAGGCGCGCCCGACGTTGACGTAATGGCGCTCGCTGGCCGCGGGGGCGATGAACCGGCGATAGCAATCGTGGACGAGGTAGGAGGAGCCCCAGTTCAAATGGGTGAGGATGGTCGAGGAATTGGCGGCGATAAGCCCGCCGACCATGAGGCCGACGAAGCCGACGGGGAGGAACTTGAGCATCGCGGGAAAGGCGCTGTCGTGGCCAATGAGTTTGGGGTCGGCCGCCGGGAACGCCGCCTGGATGTCTTTGAGCTCCGGGAAGATGATGATGGAGCAGAGCGCGGTGATAATCCACGGCCAAGGGCGCAGCACATAGTGGGCGAGGTTGAAGAACAGGGTGCCGCCGAGCGAGTCTTTCTCGGACTTGGAGGCCAGCATGCGCTGGGCGATGTAACTGCCGCCGCCCGGTTCCGCGCCGGGATACCAATTGGCCCACCAACCGATGGCGATGGGCATGATGAAGATCATCAACGCCAGATCCATCGAGAAGTTCGGCAGGATGTCGAGGATGGGCTGGCCGTGGCCGTTGATGGGGGAGAGGACGGGCACGCCGTTGGTCATGTTGACCTGCTGGGCGCCCAACGTGGACACCAACTTGTGCAGTCCGGCCAGCCAACTGTCGCCCACACCGGTCTGCCGCGCGACCTGTTTCAGGCCGAAATAAGCGGCTGCGACCACGGCGGTCATCTTGATGAAGAACTGGACCATATCGATGACCAGCACGCCCCACAAACCGGAGTGGGCGGCAAACACGACGTTGAGGATGCCGCAGATCAGGATGGTCTGCCAGGGGGGCATGCCGAAGAGGATGTTGGCGATCTTGCAGCCCGCCAGGGTGACCATGCCCATGATGAAACAGTTAAAGAAGAGGCCGAGATAGACAGCGCGGAACCCGCGCACCACCGAGGCGGCCTTGCCGGAATAGCGCAGTTCGTAGAATTCGAGGTCGGTGAGGACGCCCGCCCGGCGCCAGAGCCGCGCGAAGAAAAAGACCGTCGAGACGCCGGTCAAGACAAACGCCCACCATTGCCAGTTGCCGGCCACGCCGAACTTGCGGACCTGCTCGGTCACCCAGTTCGGGGTATCGCTGCTGAAGGTCGTGGCGACCATGGACAGCCCGGCCAGCCACCAGGGCACGGAGCGACCGGAGGCAAAAAACTCGGAGGTGTTCTTGCCCGCGCGCTTGCCGAAGAACAGCGCCGGGATAAAGCAGATAAAAAGCGAGGCGAAGACGATGATCCAATCGATGAGCTGCAAGTGCATATCAAGTGCTGTTCGCTAGTGTGTCATGGCCAAGGCCGAGCGCCCCGCCCGCCGGGGCGGCCGCGGATCCACGTCCTGCGGAAAGAAACGCCGGGCCAATGGTCAAGTAACTTATTGGTTTGCCGGAAAAACACAAGCCGGGATTCTCGGGAATGAATCGAATCGCGGGCCGGGGCGGCCTCCAGTTCCGGTTGGAGGGGCTTCCTGAAAGGGGCCGCTGAGATTCGGTCTCACCCGCGTCCCTTCCTCGAAAACATTTCTTGACAAAAGTGGTTCATCGGTTAAAATTCTAAGAGCAGCTTATGGCGACCTCATGGTCACGGGCGATATCAGGAAACCAGCCCCAACGGGGCAAGCGAGGCGCTGTGGCTTCCCCTTCGACCGCTGTAACCGAACAAACCAACCTGATAACCGTAAAGGATGATATGCCAGGGAAACTGATCACAACCTCGTGGAAAACCTCTTGGGCCGGCGTGGTGGGCGGCGCCATGGTGGTGTTATCGTGTCAAGCGCTGCTGGGTCAAACCATTTCCAACCCCAGCTTCGAGAGCGAGGCGTACACGGCATGGCCGGGGTACATCAGCTACAACACGCCGCTCACCGGCTGGGTGGCCAACATGCCGAGCCGCGCCGGGCTAAACCCGGCCAATGGCAGCCCGTTTGCCGACAACGGGGCGATTCCCGATGGCAACAATGTCGCCTTTATTCAATCCGGGATTAATGCGGGGGACGTGAGCGCGCTCACCAACACGATTTCGGGCCTGACGGTGGGGAGGACCTACAAGGTGGTGCTGCGGGCCACCGCGCGTAATGCGGGCGAACATAGCGGCGCCGGGCAGTATCCCGACCTGAGAATTGCCATTGACGGGACGGAAGTCCTCGCGCTGAACGTCTATTCCGTCGCCGCCGCCGGCCAATTCAACACGCCGTATTCCTACATTGCCTTTGAGTTTACGGCTACGGCGACCGCGCACGAGCTGTCGCTGGCCAACGATGTGGCTCCCACCGACGCGACCGTGGTCGTCGATAACATCACTATCGCTCCGAGCAGCGGGAATTGGGTCGTCAAAGCCTGGACGGGGGACGCCGATTCGGGCATCGACCCGAGCTACCTTTATACTCACGCCTACAGCTTCGGAACCAGTTCCGGCGTCAACATCAATGGGGTCAGCTTCTCGGGAGCGGGAGGTGTGAGCCCGAGGGTAACAGGCAAGTTTTCCACGACGTTCACGGGGAACGTGCTCAACAATAGCTGGAACAACAACGTGGCGGATTCCAGCCACGGGCTGGCCAACGATTTCGTCTATGGCGGGAATATCCCGGCCGGGCAATTTGAGAGCATCACCCTGACGGACCTGACCCCCGGAACCCAGTACGTGGCGACGCTCTATTCAACGGCGTGGGATGCGCCGAGCCTGGCGCTCCGCTGGGTTACTTTCGGCATGGGCCAGGACCGATTGACGGTCAGCCAGGACCAGTTCGGACTGGGCAATGGTATTACGGTCTCGTGCACCTACACTGCCGACGCCACGGGAAGCGCGACCATCCAGATCGCCCCCATCAACCCGAGGAACGTGAGTTTCCATATTTGCGGGTTCAGCAACCGCGAGGCGGTTAGCCGCGATGTCGCCCCGGCGATCACGCAGCAGCCGCAAAGCACCGCCGTCTCGGTTGGCCTGCCGGTCGTCCTCAGCATCGCCGCCACCGGCATCCCGACGCCGACTTATCAGTGGCGGTTCAACGGCACCCCCATCGACGGCGCCCAGAACACCAGTTACGTTATCGCCGCTCCGGACAACACCTCGGTGGGGAACTACGACGTCGTGGTCTCGAACCGCAAGGGGACGGTGGTCAGTTCTGTCGCTACCCTCGCGGTCGGGATGGCCCTTGCAAACCCGAGTTTCGAAGCCGATGAATTCTTTGCGGATCCGGGTTACAGCCTGCCCAATAACTTCCCCATCACCGGTTGGACTTTCGATGATCCCCTCCGCGCCGGCTTGAATCCCGTGTTCACGGATGGGGTTTCTCCCTTTGCCAATAACGGCATGATCCCCAACGGGGCCCAGGTGGCGTTTATCCAGGGGAATAGCGACGCCTTGCGTCAAATCGTCACCGGCTTCACGGTTGGCTCCGTCTACTATGTGAGTTACTACGAAAACTCGCGCTCGGGCTACGGTATCCCGTGGCTCCAGGTCACCGTGGGCGGCGCAACCGTGCTGCCCGCGCACCCCATTCCGGCGGTGGGCGGTTCCAGTCCGTATCACTGGATGCTGAGCGACCTGTTGGTTGCGACGAATGCCAGCCTGGAGTTGGCCTTCGTGAAGAGCGACCCGGTGACGGGCAGCGATTCTACCGCCCTGATTGATAACGTGACGGTTTTCCCGATCGCGCCCGGGAGCGCGCCGTTTGCCTCCCGCAACCCCCAACCAGTGCTGGTTTCAGTCGGTGACTCGGCCGCGTTCACGGGGCAGGGCCTGGGCACTCCGCCGCTGAGCTACCAATGGCTCAAGAATGGCTCGCCCATTTCCGCCGCCACCACCACCGTTCTGAATCTGAGCAATATCCAGAAACCCGCCGACGCCGATTACTCGCTGGTGATCAACAACAGTTTCGGCAGTGCCACTACTGCCGTAGTTCACTTGACCGTCTATGAACCGGTCCCGGGTTTGTTGAATTCCGGCGTCGACAACAACCAAGTGGTGCTGGCCGACAATTCCATTGACTCACACTGGCAAATCGTCGAGAATCCGGATTCGGGCTCGCCCAATGCGATCGTCGAGGACTCGACGGTGTTTCCGATCTCCACCGGCAACTGGATGGCGGAGAGCACGACGTCGAAGTGGATCGGGCCGGACTTCAATACAGCCGCCGCTGCCGCCGGCGAATACACGTATCGGACGGTGCTGGACCTGACGGGGCGTGACCCGAGCACGCTGGTCATCATTGGCCAATGGGCCACCGACAATGAGGGGCTGGACATACGCGTGAACGGCGTTTCCACGCATAATCCGGAGAGCCTGAGCTTCGCAAGCTTTACCGGTTTTTCCATTTACGGGACCAATGCGCTCTATGCGGCGAACCTGGTGGCGGGTTCGAACAACCTGGACTTCGTCATGCAAAACGACGGCGCCGGCGCGACCGGCCTGCGCCTGGAGATCATCCGCAGCAACCTGCGGATCCCGCCGGGTGTTCCCCCGCAAATCCTGACCCCTCCGCTGAGCCAAATTGCGGCCACCGGCGATACGGTGACCTTCACTGCGGCGGCCCGTGGCACGGCGCCGTTGAGCTATCAGTGGGAGAAGAACGGGATGGCCCTTCCGGGGCAGACCACCCTGACGCTTACGCTGACCAACCTTGCGGCGACCGATTCGGGCTTTTATTCGATTCTGGTGTCTAACTCCGCCGGATCGACCAATAGCCTGGCAGCGGCTCTGAATGTTGCCTTCCAGGTCATTCCGCGCATCTGCTTCGGCACCGGGTTGGCGGCCGATGGCAGCTTGCTGACCGCGCCCGCCACGGACCCGCATTATATCTTGGCGGTCAGCGCCGATCCGAACTTCCCCGGCCCCAATGCATTCGTGGTCAGCAACGCCTGGCCCGTCGCGGCGGCCTGGTTGGCCAACGGGCCGAATTCGGCGTGGATTGCCCCGCAGTCGGACCAGAGCGGCACGGCCTATCCGGACGGAACTTACGGCGGCAACTATTCGGGGAACTACACCTACGAGACCGCTTTCGACCTCACGGGGCAGAACCTCTCGAAGGTCTTCATCTCGGGTGGTTGGGCCGTCGACAACACCGGCATCGACATCGTCGTCAATGGCGTCAACTCGGGCCACACCGCCACCTCGTTCGCGGCCTTGGCGCCGTTCATCCTCACGGTCACCAACGGCTTGGTGGCCGGGCAGAACATCGTCGATTTTGTCATGAACAACGGGGTTCAAACTCCCGACGTGCCGGGCCCTACCGGCTTGAAGGTGGACATGCGGCTGCTATCGATCATTCCGCCGAAGCTGCAACTCTTGCCGAACGGCGCGAACCTCAACCTCGTCTGGTGGCCTGCCCTTCCCAACCAGCAACTCCTGTCGGCTCCGACCCCCAAGGGACCATGGACGACCATTACGGGTGCGACCAGTCCTTACGTGGTGACGGCAGGAGCGACGAACGCGTTCTACCGTGTGAGCCAATGAGACGGTAGTTTGGTGCTTTCAACGGACCCGGGGCACGGAAGGGCCCCGGGTCTGGGATCGGCGTGCCGGAGGGAGCCGCACACGGCCTTGGCCGGCGTGCCCTCGCGGAGTTGGGCTGATGCCCGAGTGCGCCTCCGGGACGAACGCCCGCCGACACTTCTGAGGCGGATCGGATCGACCCAGGCCGCGCTGTGCCAGGCTGGCTGGGGCGGACATTTTCTTGACTCCCCAGGTCTTTGCCGCAGCATGTCGCTTCAGGAACACAGATGACTATCACGTTTTATCCTGCCCACCTCACACGCCTGCGCCGTGTCCGGGCGTCTTGGGCTCCCGCCGGTTTGGCCCAGGCCCTCACGCTCCTCCTCCTGGCTGCCGCCACGCCGGCGGCCAGGGCTGATAGCGTGGTGGTTTTCAACGAAATCATGTACCACGCGGGCACGAATGCCGCCGGCGGGGAGTGGCTGGAGTTACACAACCAAATGGCGGTGGACGTGGACCTGTCCGGCTGGTCCATTGCCAACGCGGTGGCCTATACTTTTCCCGAAGGAACGGTGATTCCGGGGGGCGGCTACCAGGTGGTGGCCTTGACACCCGCGGATGTGAGCGCCGCGAGCGGGTTGACGAACGTGCTGGGGCCCTACACAGGACACCTCTCGAACTCGGGCGAGAAACTCGAACTCTACAACCGCAACCAGCGACTCATGGATAGCGTGAGTTATGGCGCCAGCGGGGATTGGCCGGTCGGCCCGGACGGTTCCGGCGTCTCCCTGGCCAAGCAGGACGAGGACTCGGCCAGCAGCGCGGCCTCGAGTTGGACCGTCAGCGCCCAGGCGGGGGGAACGCCCGGCCGGCGCAATTTCCCGGCCTCGCCCTTCGCCGTCACCAACTCGACTCCGGTGCTCTTGACCTCCAGTTGGAAATACCAGGCCTCGGGGGCGGATCTCGGTACCGCCTGGCGGCAACCGGCCTTTGATGACAGCACCTGGTCCACGGCGCCGGCGCCCTTTCAAGCCGGGGTTTTGCCGTTGATCCTCGGGGGCGTGCAGTCTTTGCCGACGGTGTTCAGCACCGGCCTCGACGCGAACGGGATGGTTTTGGCGCCGGGTTCCGCTGACCCGCACTATCGGCTGACGCTCTCGGCCCAAGGCACGCCGCCGCCGCCGGCCATCCCCGCCACCGTGATCCAAAACCACCCGGCGTGGCTGGCCAACGATTCGGGGTCGAGCTGGCTTGGCCCGGTGAACCCGGGCACGACCAGTGTGAACGCCGGCGACTACAACTACGAAACTACTTTCAACCTCTCCGGTTTCAGCACCAACACGGCCAGCCTCACGCTGAGTGTCGCGGCTGACAACGAACTTACTAACGTCCTGCTCAACGGCGTCTCGCAGCCAATCACCTATGTCGGCTTTGCCTCCCTGAGCGGCCTCTTCACGCTGACCAACGGCTTCGTCGCCGGGACCAATGTGCTCGACTTTCTCACCGTCAACGACGGTCCGGGGGCCAACCCCGCCGGTTTTCGGGCCACGCTCAACGGGACGGCACGCCAGGCTATTACTCCCAACACCGCCCTAGCGACGGGACACACCAATTACTATTTCCGAACCAAGTTTACGCTGTCGGGGTCCCCTCAACTGGCGGCGGTCCAACTCCAGACCGCCATGGCTGACGGTGCGGTCTTTTACTTGAACGGCGCGGAGGTGCTCCGGTTGAACCTGCCGGCCGGCACGATCACCGCCTCGACCTTCGCGGTGACTAATATTCCCAATCCCGCCTACTTGGGGCCCTTCATCCTGCCCGCCTCCGCCCTGGTCTCCGGCACCAACGTCCTGGCCGTGGAAGTGCATCCGGCGACCTCCGGCGCGAATCACATTTTCTTCGCGGCGAACTTATCGCTCACAGTTACGAATATTCTCGTGCCGCCGCCCATCTGCCTGGCCTTCAACGAACTGCCCGCCGCGACCACTAACAACTTCTGGTGTGAACTCATCAATTATGGGACGACCAATGTGAATCTGGCGGGCTGCGTGGTCGCCCGGCGGGGAGCGGAGGCGGACACGAATTATGTCTTCCCGGCGCAGATTCTCCCCCCCGGTGGCTTGGCGCAGTTTACCCAGGCTACCCTCGGCTTTGTCGTCTCGGCGGGAGACCGCCTGTTTCTCTACGGGCCGAATTATTCGAACGTGCTGGACGCCGTGGTGGCCCCGGCGGTCCCGCGGGCGCGCTGGCCGGACGGACAAGGCGCCTGGTGCTATCCCACCACGCTGACGCCGGGAACCTCCAACCTCATCACCTTCCACCGCGATGTCGTCATCAACGAAATCATGTACCGCCCCCCACCGCTGCCCACAGTGCCGCCTTCAGACTCGCCCGAGGCCTGGGTGGAGTTTTTTAACCGTGGCAGCAACAGCGTGGACCTGACCGGGTGGGCCATCAGTGGCGGCATCGGCTTCAGTTTTGCCCCCGGCACGACCCTGCCAGCCGGCGGCTACCTGGTGGTGGCGGGCGATCTGGCTTTCATGCAGACCAACTACCCGGGTCTTGCCGTGGCCGGCCCCTTTAGCGGGAAACTCTCCCATCACGACGATACGATCATCCTGACGGATGCCCTCGGCAACGTGGCCAACCAAGTGCATTATTTCAACGGCGGACGGTGGCCCGGCTATGCGGCGGGCGGGGGGTCCAGCCTCGAACTGCGGGACCCGTGGGCCGACAACGCCCAGCCTGAGGCCTGGGCCGCCAGCAACGAATCCGGCCGGTCAAGCTGGAACAACTACAGCTACGTCGCCGTTTCGGCCAATGTCCTCGGCCCGACCCAATGGAATGAACTCCAACTGGGCCTGCTGGACGCCGGGGAGTGTCTGCTGGACGACCTGCATGTGGTGGAATCGCCGACCACGGCCCCGGTCCAGTTTTTACAGAACGGCACCTTCGAGACGGGATTGACGGCGTGGCGCGCGCTGGGCGACCACAGCCACAGTTGGATCGACACGGACCCGACCAGCCCCACCAACCACGTCTTGCACCTGGTGGCCACCGGCGGCACCGAAACGCTCCACAACCACCTCGAGACGACCTACGCCAATGGCCGGAGCATCACCGATGGCAGGATGTACCTGGTCTCGTTCCGGGCCAAATGGATCGCGGGGAACAACTACCTGAACACGCGGCTTTATTTCAATCGCGTCGCCCAAAAGACGGTCCTGGCCCGGCCCGCCCAACATGGGACTCCGGGGGCGCGCAACTCGACGCTCACCGCCCACCTGGGCCCTACTTTCGCTGCCTTTGGCCATAGTCCGATCGTGCCGCAGCCCACCCAGGCGGTTACCGTCAATGCCAGCGTCAGTGACCCAGCCGGGGTCAAGACCTTAACCCTATGGTGGTCGGTCAATGGGGGAACCTGGCAGCAGACACCGATGGTAGCCGCCCCGGGGGCCAGTTCCACCGGCTACACCAACTATGCCGGCCTCATCCCCGCCCAGGCGGCAGGCGCCCGGGTTCAGTTCTATGTCCAAGCCGCCGACAACCTGGGAGTTTCCACCACCTTCCCCGCCTTGGGGCCGAACTCCCGCGCCCTGTTCGAGGTGGATGATGGCACGGCGCTGATGCCCCAACTCCATCGAATGCGCCTGGTGATGACCCCGGCGGATACTGCCCTCCTCCTGGCGGCCACCAACGTCATGAGCAATGACCCCATCGGCTTAACGCTCATTCATGACGAGCGCCAGGTCTTTTACGACGTCGGCGTTCATATCCAGAGCAGCGAGCGCGGACGCGACGATCCGAGCCGCCAGGGCTTCACTGTGAAACTGCATTCCGAGCAACCGTTCCGCGGCTTCCTCGAAACCGTCACCATGGATCGCTCCGGGGGCTATTCCGGCCTGGGCGGCACGCATGACGAGATCCTGCTCTGGCACGCGGTCAACCACGCCGGCGGGCTGCTCGGGTTCGAGTGCGACCTGGTGCAGGTTTTCGCCCCGACGCCCACCTTGAACAGTACCGCCATGTTGCGCATCTCCGGTTTCGATGGGAACTACTTCGACGAGCAATTCCCGGGGTATGGCAACGGGAACCTCTACAAGCTCGAACTGATCTACTATCCCACCACCACTCTCACGGGCGACCCCCAGGCCCCGAAACTCCCCCAACCGGACGACGTCATCAACGTGGATATTCAGGACTGGGGCAATGCCCAGGAGAACTACCGTTGGGTGTTCCTCGAGGAAAACAACGCCGACATAGATGATTACAGCCAGCTCATGACCTTCAGCAAATCCTTCAGCCTCACCGGTTCCGCGCTGCAGACCCAGACCGCCCAACTGATGGATTCGGACGAGTGGATGCGCACCCTTGCGTTCAAGGCCTTTACGGGCGACGTCGACACCTTCAGCCAGGGTTACAACCACAATTTCATGGTCTATTTCCGCCAGGACAATGGGAAGGCCCTCGGCTTGCTGTGGGACGAGGATTATTCGTTCGCGGGGGCGGTGAACGCGGGCTTTCCCGGGACGGCTTCCGCCGGCATGTACAACATCATCACGCTCCCGGACAACTACCGCCGCTACTACAACCACCTTTGGGACCTGATGACTACCACGGTCAACAGCACCCACCTGACCCCCTGGGCCAATCGTTACGCCGGGTTGCTGGGGCAGAACTGGAGCGGGGTGGTCAACTACCTTCAACAACGCGCCACATACATCCGTTCCTTCATGCCCTTGACCACGGCCTTCGCCATCACCAACAACGGCGGCAAGGCCTTTGCCACCACCAACAGCCCCATCTCGCTGGCCGGCACCGCTCCCATCAACGTCAAGACGATCTTCATCAACGGCGTCGCCTACCCGGTTACCTGGTTGAGCCTCACCAATTGGACCACGCCGGTGGCGCTGTTCAATTACAGCAATTTCCTGGCCGTCCAGGGTTTCGACAACTCCGGCGCCCTGGTGACCAACGCGTCGGTCTCGATCGTCGTGACCAACCTGGGTCCGCTCCCTCCCCGCGCCGTCGTGTTCAATGAATGGATGGCCAAGAATAACGGCCCCGGCGGCTTCGTCGACCCGCTCGATGGGAATTTCAGCGACTGGTTCGAACTCTATAACCCGAATAGCACGCCCGCGAATATCTCCGGTTTTTATCTCACCGACGATCTCACGATCCCCACCAAATCGCAGGTTCCGGCCGGCACGATCATCCCACCGCGCGGTTTTCTGTTGGTATGGGCCGACAAGAACACCGCGTTGAACGGTTCGGGCACCAACGGCGATCTGCACGTCAATTTCAAGCTCCCGGAGAGCGGCATGACCCTGGGGTTCTTTTCGACCAACGGATTGCTCCAGCACACCGTCACTTTTGGCGCCCAATCGCCTAACGTGAGCCAGGGGCTGTTTCCCGATGGCAACACCAACGGGCTTTACTTCTTCACCAATTGGTCACCCCGAGCCATCAACCGGCTGGGCGCGCCGCCGTCGCCGCAACTCGGCAGTTTCGCGGTGCAACCGGGCGGGCTGTTCGCCTTCCAGGCGCTCACCATCCCGGGTCGCACCTACGATGTTCAGTTCAAGAATCAGTTGAATGACCCCACCTGGACCACGCTGTTCACCAACTTGACCGCCGTCGGCCCCCAGGTCCTGGTCACCAATAGCCTCACGGGGACCGGCCAGCGGTTCTACCGCATGACGCTGGTTCCGTAACCAAGGCTCCGAGCTTGCTGGTCCTCAAGCCATCGGGGGCGGAGAACCGGAACCATGCAAGTGGCTGCCGCCCTGGGCTTGATGACGCCAAGCCTCCGGTGAGAGGCCGGTTTTCTTCTTGAAGAGGCGGGAAAAGTAGAAGGGGCTTTGGAAGCCAAGGTGGTCGGCCATCGTCTTGACCGGCAGGGCGGTGCCCTGCAGCAGCTTCTTCGCCTCACCCACGCGCAGGTCGAGCTGGTATTCATGGAGCGAGAAACCGGTGTGCCGTTTGAATGCGCACCGCAAGGCGCTGTAGCTCACACCGAGGTGGCGGGCCAACTCGGCTAGATTGATCGTTTCATCCAACCTTTCCGCGAGCAGCAGTCTGGCTTCACGCACGATGGGACCCAGTCCTTGGTCGGAGGCCACGCTCAGGCGGTGGGCCGTATCGATGCGGCCGATGACCTCCAGCACCAGCGCGGCCAGCGTCTGTTGGAAACCCGGGGGCTCGAGTTTGACCAAATCGATCGCCCGGGCGAACGCCGCCATGAGATCCGCGTCCGCGCCGACTTCGAAGACCGGCTGATCGGGCGAGATGACGCGACTCTGGAGGAGTTGTTGGGCGTAAGCTCCACCGAAGCCCAACCAATGCTCGTCCCAGCCCACCTGCGGCTCGGGTCGGTAGCGATGCCATTCGTTGGGAAAGAGCATGAAAGACTGGCCGGCCCCCAGGGGTTTGGCGCCGCACGCGGCGGTTTCGAGGCTGCCTCGGCCACGGGTGATATAGACGACCTGGAATTCCGACAACACGCGGCCGCGTTCCCAGAAGCGCAACACGTCGTAAGCCCCGGGGTGGGGGGCGGGCGGATAGGGGTCACCGGGAGCGCACGAACTGCGGCCCGCCGTGGTGGCATACAGGCCCCAGCGATGATCCGCCGCGCTCACGGGCAGGTAGCGGAAGAAGGTCGTTGAACTCTCGTTCATCTTGACAGTCAGGGCTGCGCAGAATCCTAGGGCCCCAGGTCTGGGATGTCAAGAAGTGCATCCCAAATATCATTATGTGCATGGCGCGTCGAACGGGTTGTGCTTAGCGTTATGCCATGACAACAACCACCCCCATTCGGCTCCTCGCCCCCGCGCGTGGGTTCATCTCCGCGGTGCTCCTTGCAGCCACTCTGCCACTCACCTCGTCCGCCCAGACCAACCCCATCACCACCGGCCTTCAGCTCTGGCTCAAGGCGGATGCGGGAGTGACGACCAACGCCAGCGGCTTGGTCACCGCTTGGGCAGACCAGTCGGGCAACGGCAACAATGCCGCGCCGGTCAACGGCAACACGACCTATTCTCCGACCTACCTGCTCAACTCGCAAAACGGTCTGCCGACCCTCCGATTTCCGGGCGGCTCCAAGGCCTTGGATGTACAGGACGTTTCCACCCTGCCCACCTCCACGATTTCCACTTTGACCAACAATGTGACCATCATCATCGTAAAGGAGGACGACAGTTATAGCGGCTACCGGGCGGGGATCTCGAAGAGTTTTGGCAACGCGCCCGGCCCGTTTGATTTCTACAACAATTCCGGTGTGAACGGGGGTGCGACCACGTTCTTCCTGAGAAACGGTACCGCCAATGTCTCTTTCAACGGCAACAGTTTCAAGCCCCAACCGGGGGTTTACCAGGTGATGAGTTTTACCTACGCCAACGGCTCGGTAACGCACTATCTGAACGACGCCGTGTGCGCCTATTACAACGCGGGCATGCAGCCGAATGCCAATCCGGCCTCGATATGGAACGCGTCGAATAATTCGGGCCCGTTGCGCATTGGTTCTCGCCAGGATTTCGTGACCCAGTTGGTGGGTAACATGGCCGAGGTGCTCATCTACCAACCCGCCCTGAGCACCAGCCAACTCCTGAACGTGGTCACCAACTACCTCCAACCCAAGTGGAATCTGCATTTCGACCTGCCGCTGACCGTCGCGATAACTTCACCCGTCAACGGCGGGACCGCCGCCGCCAACAGCGTGATCCCCGTCAACATCAGCGCAACCAACTTGGCCGGATCGGTCACCAGCGTAAGCGTCTATGGCAACGGGTACCTTCTGGGCAGCAATGTGTTACCGCCTTACAACCTGGGCGTGTCCTGCGTGACTCCGGGATCGTTGACGTTGACGGCGGTAGCGTACGACGCGTTTAACAAACCTACGACTTCGGCCCCCGTCAACCTCACTATTACCGGCCAGGCCGCTCCGTCGTTGCCCCCAACCGACGGTCTCATGCTGTGGTTAAACGCCGGTTCGGGAGTGACGACGAATGCCGACGGAACGGTGGCCGCCTGGGTCGATGAGTCAAACAACGGCAACACCGCGATGCCGACGCCCAATGCGCCTTATGCCACGAGCTTTGCGACGACGCCCCCCGTGTACGTGGCCAACGCCATCAACGGCCAACCGGCCCTGCACTTCAACGGAACCAATAGCCTGCTCACTGTCGCCGATGGGGGCGTGACATTCTTGACGGGCGATTTTACCACCTTGGTGGTGGCCCGGTTCTCCCAGGCTTTCTTCACCTTCAATCAAATGCTTTGGACCAAGGCCTCCAACAATCTTGCCTGTCCCTTCGATTGGCGCTTTCCCTCGGGGGCGACCATCGTCTATCGCGGCAACGGGGGCGCGTACGGCAGTATCCAAAGCGGCGTGAGCACCACCCAACCGCTCGACCAGTTTATCAATGTGGGAGTTAGGTGCCAGGGAACCAGCGTGAGCATGTACGACGGCGCCATCCCGTTCTTCTCGGGGGCCATCGCCAACGCGACCAGCGATGGCACCACGGGATTGCCCTTGACGATCGGCATGCGCGACGATGCGGGCGTCGGTTTGTACGGCGACATTGCTGAAATTCTCATTTACAGCAACGCCCAATCGTCCGTAACGATGACCAACATCGCGGCCTACCTGAACGGGAAATACAACCTGGCGCAGCCTTTCTATGCGAGTCCGCCTCCCGTGGTCGCGATCGCGAGTCCGACGAATGGAGCCGTTTTGAGCGCCCCGACGGCAGTTTCGTGCACCGTGTCCGCCAGTTCACCCCTGGCGCTGATTACGAGCGTGGTCTTGTATGCCAACGGCGCCAAAGTAGCCACCTTCACCAACGCCCCTTACACGGTCCAACTGGAGTTGCTGACGCCCGGGACCGTCACCTTCACGGCGGTGGCGACGGATAACTGGGGGATTCAAACCACGTCCTTGCCGGCGGTGGTTACGCTGACCGGGACCGTGGTTACGCCGCCGTTTACCAATGGGTTAGGCCTGTGGCTGAAACCGGACGCGGGCATGGTCACCGACGGCACCGGGAACGTGATTGAATGGGATGATCAATCCGGCAACGGCAACAACGCCTACCAACCTTCGACCCTGGGGATCACTCCCGGGCTGCCGCCGGTGCTGCTTCCCAATGCCGCCAACGGGCATGCGGTGGTGCATTTTGCGCCACCCGCCGGCCAAAACATGTTTCTCGATATTGCGAACAACGGGTC
>Ga0316220_1002441_pt1 | contig 17229 bp, 31 predicted proteins | sample TBH18005metaG_FD_203632 | JGI IMG/M metagenome (GOLD analysis project Ga0316220, IMG submission 203632) | Freshwater microbial communities from Trout Bog Lake, Wisconsin, USA - TBH18005 | ecosystem: Environmental > Aquatic > Freshwater > Lake > Hypolimnion/Profundal zone | place: USA: Wisconsin...
TCTAATTTAGTTATCTTCATTTTTTAACGCTTCCCACATTATTTCTTTTTCAAGTAGTTCACGCACTTCTGGATCGCTGGTATAGTTTAGGATATTACCCTCTTCTTGATCTACATCAATTTCAACTGGCGACCCTTTACAGTATCGTGGGCATTCTTTAGCAAACTCTGCTTCTGGGCTGTGACCCCAACGGTGGTCTGCTGGAAACTTAGGATTTAAGTTTAAGACACAGCGAGCATCAGAGCCTTCAACAGTCCAGTTGGAGTATCCGTAGTCTTCTACTACACAAAATTTACATTCATCGCATCTCATAGTTTCAACATTATACACTCTTTAACTTAAAAGTCAACCATTGACTTTTAGATCCTTTGAATATATAATATATAGTATGAAGATTCTATTAGAGCAAGATGGCGGACATTTAGTAATGATTGTGCCGCATGATCTAAAACCATCATGGGACGCTACTATTGCGGATATGGCCAAAGAACTTGACCACAGGCAAGGTGTGCGCCGTATGGCCTATGACACTTGGCATTGGGATCTGCGTAGAAAACAAGAAGCAGAAGAATACATAATTTATTTTTATTTGAAACATTAATAATGGCAATAATACCCTACAAATCACCTAGGATTACTAAACTCGACGGCAGATACAAGTTGTATAACCGCGGCTTTAGGTACAAGGTAAGGTTTGACGTAAAGAACAACTACGACTCATACTACGAAGCAGTAAGATGGTGTGAAAATACCTGGGGCCCAGAATACATTCATTTCGTAGATGATTCATTGTTTATTAGACATATTTTAAATAGTAATTGGCGGGCTAGCATTAGAACAATAGATGGTAAAAATAAATGGTGGCGCGAAATCTATCTATGTCGTGAGGAAGATGTTACAATGATGTTATTGGTAGCAGGCGGATGACCTCAGGTATTACATATGGTAATCGAGAAGATGGTCCTGTATACTTGGACATTAAGAGCAGTGATCAAGCGGCTGGTATTTTTATGAATTTTATAAGAGATATAGTCGGATATGTGCCCGATGATCCTGTTGTTGAAATTTCAGAGTACCAACAGGTCAAGGCCGCACTAGTTGAATATAACGCTGTGTATAGATTCAATCAGGCCAAGTCGGGATATATACGTAAACATTTTATACGTTTTTCTACACCCCGAGACCTAACAGCATTTTTAATGAGATACTCATGATAACCATAGACGACCTACACACAACCTGGGGCACCAGCTCATATCACACCTATGCTGTATTACAGGACTGGGATAACTTTACCTGCTATGAAGCAGTAGATGAGCAGTTGGCCAGTTACACCAAAGAACTCTATGCCAAGGAACCCGAACGTGTCCTACGAGAAGTATTTGATATCTATCGAGCAATTAACATTGTGCCTATTCTATACTATACCGAACAGGGCTTGATCAACTCAATCCGAGACTTTTCAAATACTGCGGCCAATAATGTTGTAGTAGATGGCACAGATCGCAACACCATCAAGCTAGGCAACAACCAAGGGCAGAGTATTAATCGCTTTTGTTTTCCCAACATGATGACTGCTGAACCCAAAGGTCGTGGCAGTAACAGCCTAAAGGATCGTTTTTACGATGATAGAAAGTTGGCTCGTGCTATTAAGTTGTGTTTTGAGCACAGGGATGGTAATAATCTCGTTAGCCCTACAGCACTGCGTAGAGCTCTTGAATTGGTCACTGGAGAGAACATACAGAACTTCAAACCCCTAAATGCTCGTGCCCTAGCAGATAATCTGTGTCCTATTTTGTGGGGCAATGTCTATGACTACTCAGCAGGCTATGGCGGAAGATTACTAGGCATTACTACCAGCAGAATGCGATATAACTACACCGCAGTGGATCCTAACACAGAAACGGTCAACTATCTACACTACTTAAATGACTGTATCTATACTGCTACTGGTAATCGTGGTACTATTATACAGACGGTCAGTGAAGCGTATGAGCCAGAAAATATGGATCTGGCATTTTCAAGTCCACCTTATTTTAACTTGGAAAAATACAGTGATGAACCCACACAGTGTATGAATCAGTTCAAGACTCTAGATGAATGGTTTGATGGTTATGCGGCTCCTACCATTGAGAATATCTACAAGGGCTTGAACTATGACGGTGTGTTTGCCACCAACATTGCCGACTATAAAATAGGTAAAGATCGAGAATTTCTAGTAGTTGATCGTTGGATTGAAACAGCACGCAAGATTGGTTTCAAACACATACGCACCATCAAAATGATGTTAAACACTCGTCCGGGTGTGGGCAATGATAAAACGGCCGGGCGTGAAAAATGGGAGGGAGTATATGTCTTCACAAAATGATTTATATAGCACACCAGAGGCTCGTGCCAATACAGCATTTGATCCAGATGCTGATTTATATCGTATTCATAAATTTTTATTAAAGAGTAATCATTATTGGCAGTCTATATCACCTAACAATGTTGATAATGATAAATTCTACGCTTGGTTAAAAGATGAGTATGGTGTAGAACTTCAATTTAACCATGGTGGTGGCGGTATGATTGGTATCAATGGATACAAAGTAGTAGATGAACATAAGTTTTTAATGTTTACGTTAAAATTCCAATGAAAAAAGCAATAATCAACGGTGAACTACTAGACAGCATCGAAAGCCATTTCCAACGAGATAATGGGTATTTTGTTGCTGACGAACTACCAGGTTGGCTAATGGCCATGGACAGTAGTGTTGTTGTGTGTAGATGGCACATGGATGAGTTTTATCTATACCTAGGTGTGGCATTTGATAAAGAAGAAGATTACACTGTGTTTTGTCTGAGGTGGCTATGAGAGTGAGAGTTCCAATAAGTGAAATACTATCAGCGTTTCATAATGCTAATCAAGCAGTAATTGCCAAAGGTGGATTTGGCCTAGAGCGACGTCAGCATAAAGATGCCTTCGAGCAACTACACAATGTTAAGATTATTCAAAGCGCATGGGGCAATTGGGATAAATTGGTTTTTCCCAGTGAAGAAGCATATACTATGTTCTTGTTGAGGTGGAGTTAATGGCATACTACTATAACGGAACAAGTCATTATATTAAAGTCACAGCCCGTGGAGACTACGATAGGTATCTAACAGCAGTTGCGTTCAAGGACGAAGTTGATGCTTGGTTAGAGGATAATGCTATTGATACACTCTACGAAGGTATGGAATATATCATCAATAGTAAGTATGAATACCATTTCCTCTGTTTAAAAGAAGAACATGCTACCATGGCAAAGTTGAGGTGGTCATGACAGATCATAGATGTGTTCAATTTGTTCCTTTTAAAGTAATACATCGTGCGGCTTTTGAATTAGACGAACATCGCCGCAGGTATGAAATTTGGCAAGATGAATTTGAACAGCATTACAATGTTAAATTTGGTCAGTTACGAGCTGACATAGATAGTTACTGCGTAATATTCCCCAGTGATCAAGATTACACTATGTTTATGTTGAGGTGGGCATGAATCTAAGGAAAATATCTGGCAGTGATCGTGCTGGCATCTATGTAATAAGTCCTCACGAAGATGTCTACGCCGATGACTATAAAAAATTTATTAATTGGTTAGAAGAGCATTGCCCAAATGAATATGAAATAGACCATAGCTACTTGACCATCACCGCGCATGCTGAAGTGCTGTTGGCCTTGACTTTTAATTTTGTTTAGTGTATAATACAAGTTATGAAAATAGCATTGGGTAGTGACCTACACTTAGAATTTGGCACAATAGAGCTTAAAAACACAGAATCAGCTGACGTTCTCATTCTTGCTGGCGACATCTGTGTGGCCCGTGACATTGAATTAGCTAGTGCTAATATGTATGCTCAACGCAAACGTGCTGAACGTTACTTGGCATTCTTTGAACAAGTATCAAAGGAGTTTCCCAAGGTTGTCTACATCATGGGCAATCACGAACACTATCACGGTGACTTCAAATATACCTACGATATACTTAAAACAGCTTTAGGGCATCTGGAAAACGTCCACGTGTTAGAAAAAGAAGTATTAGTCATTGATGATGTTACTATCATTGGTGCTACTGTCTGGACTGACATGAATGGCAGTGATCCTACTACCTTGCGTGAAATGCCGCACATGATGAATGACTTCCATGGTGTAGATAATAGTAATAATATGATACAACGCAAAGTTCCGTTATATCATTATGATGACGAAACTAAGGTTCAAACAGTTACTTCACACAAGTATAAAGACTATCCAAGCAAGTTTAGTCCTAAAGATGCTGTAGAAGATCATGATAAGGCCTTGGATTATATTAGCCATGTGGTTGCCGAACGTGCCGAAGAAAAGTTTGTGGTTGTTTCACATCACTGTCCAAGTGAGCAGAGTGTCCATGACAAATACCGGGCAGATACCATTATGAATGGTGGCTTCCGTAGCGACCTAGATGATTTTATTAGTTATCGTCCACAGATTAAACTTTGGTGTCATGGTCATACTCATGAAGAATTTGATTATGTTCTAGGTGAAACACGTGTGGTATGTAACCCACGTGGCTACGTAGGACATGAGAATCGTGCTGGTTACTTTCAACTAAAATACCTAGAGGTATAATGAAACACACTCTTACCTTATCAGTTCGTAGTTGGCAACTTCTTCAAGAGAAAATAATTGAAGACTACGGTCGTGCTACCGTGCTGATCAGCTGGCGAACAAAAGCTACTTTAGGATTCACTGTGCGTGAGCATAGAGACTATGACCAAGATGGTTGGCAATTTACCACCATTCGACTAGACTTTTACGACGAACAACTACAGACCTTGTTCTTGTTACGCTACGGCGAATACATTAATACCCATGAAAATACCTAAGAATATTGCCCTAGACCAATTAAACGAAGAAGACATTTGGAGTTATGAGTGGGAAGATTATATTTTTGCCATGGAGCAGAATGACTGGACTGACTATGATGAACAACCATGGGCTTGGTATATGGAACGAGATATACGCACCAGAGAAGGTTGGCATTTGGTTAAGATCAGTCCCGATCACAAAGATGTTACTGTGATCTACTATCTCAAATCTGTGGATGCTAAGTTTAAACACAGTAAGAATGAGTTTTTAATTAAAGATGAAAAGGATGCTATAATGGTAGCATTACAATTCGCATGAGACAGGTCATAGCCAGGGGAAGGCAAGTGGGTAAATCACAATTAAGTTTAGCAGATCAGATGCTACAACATCAAGCACAGTTGATGCAGCGCAGTATTGATCGATCAATTATAGATGAGATTTGGTTAGACAAGTATCGTATACGCAAGACTTGGCATGATCGTCGTGGGCGTAAAATGTATCGCATTGGTGCTAACGACGAAGTCCGTGAATGGCTAGAAGTTGAACACAATCAATTTGGTGTCGCTAATCCAGATTGGTGGAAGTTTGAAGGTCAAATCAACATCACTGACAAATTGTTCACATTATTGGTATTAAGGTTTGCTGAATGACACCTTGGCAGTATTTAGATGATCTAGTTCGCAGTGATCGCGGCCCGGAACATGATGAAACTTGGATGACTGCTAGGTTACAGTCACGGTGGCCGGGTGACTACCACGTGGAAAAAGACATAGATTACCAATGGCAATATATCGACTATAAGATAGTGTTTGATCGTCCCGCAGACGAAACACTGTTTAGGTTGAAATACTCATGAGAGCAGCGCCAGTAGAGCGACAACAAGTAGAACGACAGTTACTCGATCAAGGGTGGCATGCGGTTCGCATACCTAAAGTTTCTGGTGATAACATGTGGAGCATTTACAATATGACCAAATGGTGCGAGCATACTCTTGGGCTAGGTAGACAAGAACCAGGCATGATTGGTCTCGGTTTGGGGGATGTTTGGTATGTGTTTAATTGGTTTGGCCATTATAATTTTTACTTTGAGCACGATAAAGATGCCACAGCATTTGCTCTGAGGTGGGCATGAGTATATTAGACGGCGCCGCTGGACGTAAGTTTATAGCATCAGGACCGTTTGATCACGAGATGCCCTATTACTATATAGTAATAGCCGACATTAGCCATTGGATGAAGAATGAAAAGGCCATATATCTGTGGATGGATGAGAATTTACCCAGGGGTAGACTACATCAAGAAGGTATGACTGTGGCACTAGACACGGAAGAACAACTAACAGCATTTTTATTAAGGTGGGCATAATGGCAACAATATTTTTAGACATGGATGGAGTAGTAAGTGACTTTGATGCTTACGCAGAACCTATAGTGGGATTCAGAACACCTGGTGGGGTTAGGTATGATCAAGAAGGTTGGGATAAAATTGCCGCTAATCCTAGATTGTACAGTCTACTAGAACCATGCCCCGGTGCTGATCGTTTAGTAACTACTGTTCAAGATCTAGCAGAAGAATTTGGCTACGATGTTAAGTTTTTAACTGCTATCCCTAGACAAAATGATGTGCCTTGGGCATTTCATGATAAAACAGAATGGATCAAAGCACGCTGGCCTAATATCCCTGTATGGTTTGGTCCTTATAGCAACGACAAGCAACAACACTGTCGCCCTGGTGATATTTTAATCGACGATCGTCCTAGCAACATCTATGAATGGAATGCTGCAGGTGGTATTGGAATATTACACGTTAATTATAACGTAGATGAAACGCTGATTAAACTATCTAGTGTAGTGTAGCGTCTGCTGGACGAATATTTTCAGAGGATAGTTTAACTAAGAATTTAATAATATCTTCTATGTTAGGGTTAACTTCATCATCGTCTTCTAGAGTTTCTGGAAAACTAATACCTTTAAGTTGACCTTCTGAGTTTATAACAAAAACAAAATCTTCTGGTTGTATATCATCAAGAACATCGTATTCATCTAGATCTACTTCTATATCCATAAGTTCTTCTGTAGTTTTTGCCACGATAGATCTCCTAGTTAACCTACTGCTTGAGGACTGCTACCACTTAGTTGTGCGTCTAATTCCGCTTTCATTTGCGGTAATGCTTCATAAATTTGAGGAGCCGCTGAGGTAGCATCTCCCGACTGTTTCGCCGTTGATAGAAGTAGTGTAGCGTAGCTGCCGCTGAATAATACCGAATATGGAGGGTTACCTGCCAAATTGGTTGTTTCACCGTTTATAAGTTTCCATGTTTGTTCCCAGGCATTGGGACCTGTAGCTGTTGCTTCTACAGTTATATAACTACCGGTAACACTGCCGGGTGGACGATCAAATCTTCTAGAAATTGTAATTGGAAAATCTACATTGACTTTACCCGGAGCCGGACCCGGAGGTGTAGTGACTATTGGTTTTATACCATTATCTTGTAATAATTGTTTGTTGCGACCTTCGGCTAAGCTGGCTTTAATTGCTTCGCCATACGGAGTATTGGGATTGGCTAGATTGTTTAATACATCACCTATTCCGCTACCCCCTGTATCTGCTCCAAACTTATGTAGGTTCTGTGCAAAGTTCATTGATGAACCTAGGTTATTTTTTACAGGATTAGTAAAATCAACACCTGCCGTAGACCACAGCGATGTTGCGTTTGCTATCGACGAAGTCAAAGCTGAAATAGCCGCAGTAGCGTTAGTAGTAACATTTTGAAGGAAACTAATAATACTAGGCCCACCGGATAAATGTTCCGTAAAATCACTCATATTAGGCAGGCCTTTAGGTCCACTACCAGTACCTGTCATGTTATCAATTATACTTTGATGGTCACTGATTAATCCGCCTAGACTTGGGAAAGTTGCTGTAGCTAACGGAGTTGATACTGATTTTATTTGTCCGAACAAACCAGGAGCTTGACTAGAATCTTTAAGAGTGCTTGCTCCTAGGTCAGTTAGGTGCGTGGTCAAGCCACTTACTCCACTGGTTAGTCCTGAGATATCTGATGTAGGTGCTAGTTTAGTTGGATCTGATAACTGAGCTAAATTTTGAATTCCACCTGCGCCAACTACGGAAGGAACCTGGCCAGAACCAAATGCTGTGCTAGCTGTACTAGAACCTTGTGTTACTGTTCCTTCTACAGTAGAACCCACTGACGATGCGGCACCTGCAAACGCATTATTAGTATATAAACTACTATCATCACCATTATAACTAGGTAATCCGCCAGGTGGAGTAACTCCAAATTGATTAGCTACTACATTTAATGTAGTTGGATCAGTGATAGTTTTTAAAGAATTTGATATTTGATCTTGATATACTGTATCATTTAAATTTTCTAAATCAACCCCGTTAGTAGTTAAAATTTTATTTACATCAGTAGCATTAGATAATTTATTATTCTGTAAAGATTGAACTAGACCGGTGGGTGTGCCAAAGTTCTTAAGATCAACTCCATTGAACATAGAACCACTAGAACTTATTATTGATCCTGCTGATCCTAAACTGCCAAGCACATTGGTCATGCCACGATCTACACTACTGCCCATGTCAGTAACTCCGGCACCCAAATCACTGTAGTTAAGGTTGGCCATAAAGTCTGAACTAGCACGTAGATCTTTAGCATCTTGTATATGCCCATGAGCTTGATTTAAGAAATCACCAAATGCAGCATGGTTTGGTGATCCACTAAATCCTAGACTAGACTGTAAGGTAGTTAGAGAGGTAATAGCCGCGTTGGCCTGTACATTAGCTGATGAGTTGCTATAGGCAATGTTAGCTAATTGCGATAGTGTATCTTGTACTGGTGCCGCTAGTTGTAGAGCAGATCCTTGATTGATACCAATCATAGCAGTGAACGTGCTAGGTGTCAAACCAGCGGCGGGGGTAGCCAAAGTAACCTTTAGATTATTTACTATGGTACTTGCTGATTTGGACGTTACAAGATCTGATATTGCCATTAATTATTCCTAGGTAATAATGCCGCCTGCTGTAGCTGGTTTAATACCAGTTGTTGTTTCAATGTAGTGATCTTCTACATCTTTAACAGTTGGAGCATGTAGCATAACATGAGTTTTGTCAATGCTTATACTCTTATTTAAGTCACTAGTGAATAGACTTTGCACTAGACCAAGGCCTTTAGCACTTGGAATTACTGTACATGGTTTACTTACAGTAAAGGCAGTAGCACTATCTTCTACAATTTTGGCAACCAATTCGTCGCCATTAACTAACTTAAGTGTTACTGTTTGATCTTTTTTATAACCTTGTTTCTCAAGCATTTGTTGCTCCTATGCGTTCTTGAATTTGATCAGCGTTTAATTTTGCCAATCCTTGATATCCACCTTCTACTAACAACTTGCCGTTATTGTAGATCTGTGGAGCTGTGCGGTGACCTTCATTGATCAACCATTCACGTGCTTCTGGATTCTCATCGATTTTAATTTCTTCGTACTCGAACCCATTAGTCTTTAGGTAGTGTTTTGCTTTATCGCAAAACGGACAATTATTTTTTGAATATACTGTTAACATGGTTTTTCTCTTATAAACTTGGTAATGCGTCGTAGTCAATAGCGTCGCCCATAACACCAATGACGTAGTTAGTTGACTCTGATTCTTGTAGGGCTGTTTGTTTCTTGCTGGTATCGCTGTGCTTGTTAAACCAAGGAATAGGAGTAGTCTTTGGTGCTGGGCTTTGGTATTTAATACCGATAGCTTTTAAGGCATCCACGGCTGTATAGTCAACAAAATCTTTAAGAATATTAGCATTTAATCCAATAACTGGACCTTTTTGGAACAGATAATCGGCCCAGTCTTTTTCTTCCTTGATAACGCTCAAGTACATGGCATATACTTCTGCTTCACATTCTGCTTTGATGTCAGTAAAACGTGGATCTTCTTTGACTACTTGATTAATTAAGAACGCTGTCCACTCTTTGTGTAGCAGTTCGTCTTGTAGGATCAAGCTGATAATGTTACCATTACCAATAAAGATCTTGTTCTCAACCATGGCCAAACTTGTAGCAAATGATACCATAAAGCGGAATGCTTCTAGGCCATAGCTAGCATGTAAAGCTAACCAAATAGCTTTGATGTGATCACGCTCTGCTACGGCTTCTCCCATTTCTTTGCGACAGTTAATTTGATGTAGCGCATCATAATAGTCACCGATGTTACTGGCCATGCCCACAATCTCAGCAGTGTCATGAATAGTATTGAATACATCTTTAGGCACATTGTAAATATTGCGGATAATATGACTATAGCTCTTACTGTGAATATTAGTTTCAAAGAAACTCCAATTACTGATCAGTGCTTCTAATTCCGGAATACTCACTACAGGGCCAAATACTTGGTTAGGTGCTCGGCCTTGTAGGCTGTCTAAGGCTGTTTGACGTAATAAGTTACTGGTAAAGATATGACGAACTGCATCTGATGCATCTTTAAAATCATTAGCATCTTTGGTTAGGCTAACTTCTTCAGGTTGCCAAAAGAATCCACGGGCTGTGGTTTCAAAGTTAGCAACTTTGTTATACTTAACTTCTTCAAAGCGTTGGATAGTCACAGGACCTGCTGGATCAAGGAACATCTTACGTTGTAGATAATTTGTTTTAGTACTTAGGTTGTATTGTTCTTTTGACATTATAACTTACAGCTTTCGCAGTCCTCTTCAATATATTCTTCAACGGTTTGTGTTTGTATTGGTGTTGCTTCTACATCTGCCTTGGCGCCTTGTTTGTTAATTAGGCTATAATAGAATGTTTTAATACCCCAAGCATGTGCCTGCATCAAGTTCTTAGCAATTAGTGTTGTTGGTACTTTACGATCTGCCCAATGTGCTGGATTGTAAAAAGTGTTAGTACTTATACTTTGATCAACATAGGCTGCAATTACCGCCGCCGTTTTTAAGTAAGCATCACAGTCAGTTTGTTCCCACATCAATTGATATTTGTTTTTTAATTTGTGATATTCTGGAACAACTTGAATAAATGATCCTGCTTTTGATTCTTTAACTGAGATCAAACTCATTGGCATTTCAATACCATTAGTTGAGTTAATAACAACACTAGAACTTTCAACTGGCGCCACTGCCATTAAAGTGGCATTACGTACACCATGTTGTTTCATATCAGTGCGTAGAGTTTCCCAATCCAATTCTGGAGTAAAGTCAGCAAGTTCATTAACACCTTTAGCACGTAATTCCCAAGGAAACGTACCTTGTCCGTAACGTGTTTTTGCTGAATCTTTACATGCGCCACGTTCTTTTGCTAGTTCTACTGTGGCTTCTGTTAGATAAAATGCCTGATGCTCCATCCAACTTTTAACTTCTTGTAGGGCATCCTTATCGCCGTATTTGAAACTACGTTTTGCGTGCCAATAAGCAAGGTTAGTAATACCAATACCTAAAGGTTGTATTTCATCGTTAGACAATTTACTTTGAATACTTAAGAAATCCTGATAGTCAAGTATATTGCATAAACTACGTTGAAGGATGCGGCAAGCACGGCGCATATCTTCAGGATTACGGAAAGCCCCCCAGTTGATCGATCCAAGGGTGCAAAGAGCAATACGTCCATCAACGTCATCCAAACGTTTAAAAGACTTAGTAGGAAGTAAAATTTCACAGCAAAGGTTACTCTGATAAATTGTATGATACTCAGGATCAAATGGACCTTGATTCATAACGTTGTCGATAAACACTAGATAGATACGACCAGTGTCAGTACGTTCTTTTAATATGCCACCTTTAAATACTTCTTCCGCTGACATTACTTTTTTACGTAGACCAGCTTTCTTTTCATACTTAACATATAACTCTTCAAATAGTTCTGTATTGCTGTAGAACGCTTCGTATAGGTCAGGTACTTCATTAGGATCAAAGAATGTTATGTTTTCTTTGTTTTTGAAGCGTCTCCAGAAGAACGCCGACAATACGACACCATAGTCCATATGACGCACACGAGTTTCCTCAGTGCCCTGATTATTTTTAAGCACAATAAGATCATCAAACTGGTGATGCCATATTGGATAAAACACAGTAGCTGACGCATTTCTAATTCCACCTTGTGAGCAACTTCTCAAGTCACCAAACCATTTCTTAAGGAAGGGGATCATGCCTGTGTGCATAATTTCCCCGCCTCGTATAGGACTACCCAATGGACGTAGTCGTCCAATTTCTAAACCAATGCCAGCACGTTTGCTAGCATACTTGGCCATCATTTCTCCACTAGCAAAGATGCTATCCAAATCGTCATCGCTACGGATAAGCACGCAACTACTAAATTGTTTTGTAGGAGTGCCCAAGCCAGCAAGCACTGGAGTAGCAAGAGTAAAAAGACCATCGCTAGCCGCATTATAATATTCCTTGATATACTTTAATCTATTATCTGTTTCTTTGTGCATTACTGTTGCGGCCGCAACCATATAACGAATTTGTGGTGTTTCGTAAATTTCTTTTGTAGCACGATTGCGCACTAGGTATTTTTCAATGAGTTGTTCAATAGCCGCATATGAATAGGTTTCATCCTTTTCATGATCCAGCATGTCATTCATCTTATTCCATTCTTCTTCTGTATACCAAGTAAGAAGTTCTGGAGTATATAAACCTACACCTACGTTCTTTTTAACAATGTCGTAGAGGTGGGGAACATTATAATCACCATATACATCCTTGCGTAGCATACTAACACGCTGTTTGCCTGCTACATATTGGTAATTAGTGTGGCCAACATCTGGATTTTGTTCGATGTCGATTAGGTCCACAATAGCACGTAAGGTTAATTCGTCGATCTCTCGTGTGCTAATGCCATCATAGAAATGCGGCTGGCTTTTGATTTCGATCATTGACTGACTTACATCAGCTATGCCTGCACATACTTTGCTAACCTGTGCTTGCCATTTTGTAACATCTAGTGGTACTTTTGCTCCACTGCGCTTAGTGACTTGAATATTGCTCAACTTGAATGCCTCTTAGTAACGGTCTAATTGTAAATCATCTTTACTGTAGCTGTACAGTAAATGTAAATTCTTTGTTTCAATGTGTTCTGTATTTACTATCTCAAAAGGGTAGCAATTAAGAATATATTTCCCATTGTCAATTTGGACTAAATTATATCTAGTCTTGTCATTATGGTCATAATAGATATTGTACTCTATAGAAACATTTTTATGACTACTGAAGTATATAGTGTATATGATTCCTAGGCTTTTAGCAACCTCACACCAATAGTTTTCGGCCAATAATGTCCATGGATCTGGCCAATTATTTGGGTCGCTAGGGTCTAGATAATAGGTAACAAATGGAGCAGTGCTCCACATCAAATTTACTTCTTCTAAGGCTCTAGGCAAGGGCATATCGCTTATTTTGTGGCGGATGTCCTTCCACTCAGCTAGGCGATCGCTCACCCTGAGATTCCAAAAATTTGTATACATTTGTTAAACTATAAATTGTCTAGTGTAATAGGTAAATGTAGCAGTACTACTAATCATAGAACTAGTGTACTGCATTATCACATTACCGCTTGATGCTACAAAATTAAACATGATACCGGTGTTGGCTGTTTCGCTATAGTCGTCTTCAAAGGTCACAGTGCCATTATATACACCAGCAACTTTGATAGTACCTACTCTGGCATTACCACTTCTAATTAGATTATAATCGATTGTTGTAGCACCAAGTCCGTTAATGCTAATTGGTAAAGTATTGGCAGATGTTTGGTTATCTGCCAAAGTGATAGACATTGGATATACGTTTGACTGTAAGGCAGCTACATTTGATTGTAAAGCAGTTACGTTAGCAATAATGTTTGCTACATTGCTGGTAAGGTTGTTTAATCCTAAAATGCTGTATGTTGTTAATATTTCAGTAGCACCAGTAGCAGGAGCACCCTCAGCAAGTGATCCCTTGCCAATAAACAATCTTTGAGTATCGATAGCCCAACCAAATTCACCACTGTCTAATTGCGGTAAATTTTCTTGTAAACCTCTGCGTACTTGAATCTTAGATATCTGAATAACAGCCATTTTTCAAACCTTGTCTTATTTTTATATTTATGCGAGTTTGTAATACTGTTCAACTCTTTCTAACCACTTGTTAGTCCACTTTTCCCACTCCGCACCTTCTACAGTCCACGTTTGAAATTCAAATGCTTGGCTACACATTAGGATAACACCCTGTTGTATATTAGTGCCGTGTGTTTCATTGTGAGCTAGTCCGTAGGCACATAACTGGAGGAAATAGTCTTCAATCCACTCAGTTTTCTTAGGTTTATTGGTCTGTTTATAGTCAATAATGGCAGGTTTTGACTTGTAAATTCCGCAGGCGTCAGTAGTACCAGCGTAGAGTCCTTCGACGTATAAAGGCACTTCTATACCCCACATTTCGTCTACATGAACTAAGCCTTGCTTGACAATTTCCTGTGCCATTTTATGGCTTTGTATGCTGTAGGGATTAGTACCGGGCTCGCCCATTTTACGATTATTTTTTACATAGTCCTCTAGCCACTTGTGCATACGTGTACCACGATTAGCCGCTTCTGTGGTAATTTCCTGTGCTTTCTTTTCACCAACTGACTTGCGCCAATTGTTAAGGGCTTCTACTTTTTCTCTGGGCTTGGTCTTGTCTAAGATTGTAGTAACACTAGGAACTTTGTTACCACCAGGGGTCGCATATAAGCGTTTACCTTCTACGCTTTCACGTAGGATGGGTGTATAGTTGTATCGTTTAATTAGCATTATAAGTATTTGTTAAAGTTTTCTGGAAATTCACACATAAATCCAATGGTGTATCTGGTCTTGTTACTATTGTTTACTGAAGCGTGGACAATATCAACATTATTTAATAAATAGGCACCGTTGTTATGCGGTATTAGCCCCACTCTATCAAATTTAAAATAACTATCCGAATCCCATCCTATAGGTAAAAATATTTCGCAACACCCTGATTTATACTCAGTTACATCATTAATAATAAGCGTTTTATCAGCATGTGGGTCGACTGTCGATTTAGCATGAACTTTTGATAAAAATATTACTAAAACTTTAACATTATCGTTTTCAAGTCTTTTTACTAGATTTGATATTAGCGGAAAATTTTTTAAAAATTCCCTCGATTCTCCATTCCTAGCACCTAAAATTTGCCAAGGTACCGAAATCTTCTTCTTGTCACGAGTATATGAGTTTTGAATTGGGGAATATGGACTATGGTCAAACGATTCTGTGTTGGCTATAAATTCATCTAATATGCCTTCAGCATCATATTTAAAATTTGTTAATTGTATATATGGAACTGTTTTGTTATTAAATGGGTGTAGTAACTCAGTTTTATTATGAATACTAAATCCAAAATTATATTTAAAAAACTCACAATTTAGATTAGAATATCCCGAATCCAGTACTATAGATTCTGGATAATATATCATATTATTTTCATACAAATTCTTACCGAAATTAGAATTTCCGATTAGTCTATTACATTCACAAATCCACCAAGACACAGGATTTCCAAAAGGTAAGATCCAGTTAGAAACAGTTTTATTTAATATCGTATTATTAAATTTCTTATTATCGGATTCTGAAAATGATAGATAAAATGCCTGTCTTAAATCTGTTCCATTAATTAGTGCTGTAGTAAACTCTAGACTCTGGTCGTTTGTTAAATCTGAATTTATTTTTAATAAATTTAATCCAAATAAAATTTCGTTTGTTATAATAATTTTATTTTTATCAACTGTATAATCAACTTCGATGTTGTTAATGGTTATTTTTAAATTTTTATCGATTTGGGCTATTGACTTATAAATGATTTCTATCATGATTGTTGTTTTTTCTTGTAGTCTTCTATCGCTGATTTAATAGCATCTTCTGCTAATACACTACAGTGTATCTTTACCGGCGGTAGGGCAAGTTCTTCAGCAATCTCGCTGTTCTTAATCGCTTGAGCTTGGTCAAGCGTGCGGCCTTTAAGCCATTCAGTGACGAGGCTCGAACTAGCAATTGCACTTCCACATCCGTAAGTTTTAAACTTAGCATCAGTGATAATGCCATTATCGACTTCTATTTGTAATTTCATTACATCACCGCAGGCAGGCGCACCTACCATACCAGTGCCTACTTTAAGAGAGTTTTTATCTAAACTACCTACATTGCGTGGGTTTTCGTAGTGTTCTAAAACTTTTTCAGAATAGGCCATAGCAAATCTCCAATGTTTAACTATTATTGTAAACTATTTATTATTGTCAGTCAACCAATGAGTTGGAAATCGTACTTGATCTAAATCTTCTTCTTTAATTTCTTTAATTTCAAAAATAGGTTTATCCATTTGTTTATATTCACCTAACGCTGTATGCCAAGTCAACTCTTGGGGACAAAATTCGCATTGCGGGATATGCGTATCTTTAGTAGCAACAAAATCTTGTAATTCTTTCTCGGAACAATCTGCTGTTAACGGTTCGTAACTATACAATAATTCACGTTGCCTGTCGTCTAATCGCAGGTCAAATTGTTTGTCAAAATCAGGAAGACCACTCATAGCAGGACATTTATATAATTTACCATTATACATAGTATGATCATGCTTCATATCACAGGAATTAAATGCTGTCTTGGCATTGCTATTGTGTAAAATCCAATGGTCATCTTGTTTAATTACTGTACTTTGATGAAATGTAAAGGCTTCAAATGTACCGGCAAGATATTTCCATTGTTCTTTTAAAGCATCTGCTGTTTCTGGATTATGTAGGCTTAGACCAAACCCAACAGCATACTTGTCCCATAATTTTTTATATTGAGGTTTGAAATATGTGCCATTTGTTTGTATCATAATTACAGCATTAGGCCATAATCTACGTAAATTAGCACACCATTTTTCTAAATCTGGATTGAGGGTAGGCTCGCCGCCAATGATAGTAATACGTGGTAAATCTAAACGTTCGGCCCATTTCTCATACTCTTCTGCATAATCATCCCAATATTGGTGGCCTTTAAAGTTCAAATCATTAAACCGATTACATCCTCGACAGGTGAGATTACATACATTAGTTATATAGAATTCTACTACAGGAAATATCTTGATCATCTAGTATTTAATACTAGAATATATCTGCGTCGCGTTTTTTAGCAGCACGTGTTGCCATGCTGTTAACATCGTCTACTGGGTTTTGTGTAGGATTGCCTTCTGGCGGGTTTACAGTTTCAGCTTCGTCACCTGAACTAATTGGATTAAGTTCTACGTAATTTTTATTGAAACTTTTGATTAGATTTTTTACTGCTGGGTTTGAGTCATTAGCAGCAACTAATGAATCAT
>Ga0316220_1002450_pt1 | contig 17181 bp, 24 predicted proteins | sample TBH18005metaG_FD_203632 | JGI IMG/M metagenome (GOLD analysis project Ga0316220, IMG submission 203632) | Freshwater microbial communities from Trout Bog Lake, Wisconsin, USA - TBH18005 | ecosystem: Environmental > Aquatic > Freshwater > Lake > Hypolimnion/Profundal zone | place: USA: Wisconsin...
CATGCGCCCAAGCATCTGAAGAGGTTCCAGCATTCCAAGGTCCAGCACCCCAACCTGTACCAACAGAGTACACTGCTAGTCCACTAGGGAATTCATATGAAGCTGTAACTGTTCCGCCACCAGTAGCTGAAGAAGTTGCTGATGTTGTAGATGAAATGGTATATGTTGATGTAGATGGTACTGTTAAAACTTGATAATCACCTGAAATAGTGATTCCGCCTACAGCTGATGCACCAGAAAAGAATACAAAATCACCTACTCCCGGACTGTAATTTACATCTGTAACAGTCACTATTTTTGAACTAATAGTCGTTGTAAATGGATTAGTTAAAGTCTCTGGATCTACTGTAGAAGCTAATGGCTTATAAATAGGGGTAATATCGTAATATGTACCACCATAGTAAATGTAATACTTAGTGTTTGTTCCTAGACCGTAATAAAGAGATCCATTACCAGCATCATTATCGGCCCATACCCAAATAGAACGACATACACCATTTAGCTGTTGAGAGGTAACTTGAGTCCAGCCTCCTATTTTTTCTACGGCTCCAGAACGAAAACGCACCTTATCACCTGAATACCATCCACCCTCATCCGAGTAAATAGTACCCTCACGGTTTAAACCGGGTCTGCAAACAAGTTTCTGTAATGGCATCGGGTTTACCCTAAGATTGAGATAGCTTTAGCAATTTTTGCTTTGCGGTCATCAAGTCCGATTAATCCGCCATTAATACGCTTTGTCATTGTCTCACAGTCCTTTACGTCTGCCAAGGCATTTAAACCTGCTCGGTTCCAAAACCACCCAGCAGATAATGCTGCATATTTAGGGGCTAACAATAACTCAGGATGATTAACAAGATCAACGCCTAGAGCACTTCCACATCTAGTATATGAATCACGACCAGTTAGTTGCAAAAGACCTCTTCCGTGGAAAGCCCATCCATCTCCATCTTCAGTATTACCTAGTCTACCTGCGTAAACTTTGTTAGCAATTCTTTCTGGATTTTCAGCAAATTTTTCAGCCACATCAAGACTAGGAAATCTTGAGGGCCATGTACGCATAAGTCCATTGGCAGAGTAATGAAGGTTCTCTTCCAAAGTTTTAAAATTGTTTGACTCATGGGCACATTGTCCTATAAAGAAGGCTTGTCTTACTGGAGTGCTAATATCATACTTTGCACAAGCTTCATTTAATGGATCTAACCATTTAACGTCTATGCCTAGTTGCTGTAGTTGCTCACTATTCATTTAATACCAATCTGTTCATTAATCCACTTTTGAAGCTCTACTAATTGAGTTGTTGTTTCGGCACAGGACTCAGCAAGTGCATTGTAGGAGGCGATAACATCAGCTGACTTGGGGGCTGCGGAAATGCCTGACACGGAGCTGCCACCATTGTTGTTCCACACGCTTGTAGACTTATAATAGCTACGAATAGCGCTAAGTTTCGCATCATATTCATCTTGTATTCCTTTAGTAACTAAAACTTGTTGTTTAGTAATTGACTCTACTGCAGCTTGTTGTTTTTCTGTTGCGACTTGCACTTGTGCAAGTAATGCAACATATTTGTTATGTTCATGTGACCCATAACCTATCCCAAATAATGCTATAGCTGATAATCCAGCAATGATATAAGAGCTTATAGAAAAGTTCATTCATCCCCCACTGGTCCAGTAGTTAAAAATCGCAAAATAGCGCAAATAATACCAATAATGATAATACCAATTCCATAATACTTAGGATCAATTAAAGCCTGAATTTGTGGCAAATTGTCATAAAGAGAGCCAAAAATAACTAACCCTAATGAAAACCACATAGTTTTAGATTTATGCATTTTATTTAGTACTTTCCTTCTGAAAATACATTGCAAAACACCGTATTGTCTTCTGCAGCTTCAATTTCATGCCATTCATTAGCTACTAAATTAATAGGAGTTGTATGTTTATCAGCTAATATTTCTTTATTAGCTTTGCGGATATAACAAGAACCAGACATACAAAATGTAGCATGACTAAAAGAGTGTTCATGTTTTGGCAATCCATCACCTTTATTTGCATGAAAAATATTCATACGGGTTCCATCATATACAAAACTATGAGCAGGCGTTAAAGGATTTTGATTCATAAAGTTTGCAGTCCAGTAGCTTCTGGTTGTGTTTGTAATTTTTCTAATTTAGAAAATTCAGCATCATATAAACTTATGCACTGATTAGCCCAGTCAGGCAAATTAGAAATTACATCATTTTCTTTATCAAAATATTCAATCCATCCTGAGTTATCAATAAAATATAAAGACTTTACTCCTTCAGGAATTGATAATTTTAGGTCAAAAAATGAATTTTGATTTTTAAAAACTGAATCTGTAAGCTTTGAAATAACAATATACATATTAACCTTTCATAATATATGCAAGTGCATAGTATGGAGGTAAGTTTTGTCCAGTTCCGCTTACACCAGCTGTTGCAATAGATGTTGATGTTGTAGTTGAAGTTGAAGTAGAAACACCAATACCTGTACTAGCTGCTCCAGTAGTATATGTTGTAGCGCTAGTAAGTCGTTGACCACCACATGATCCTCCACCAGTACCGGGAGATGCTAATATAGGACCTGTATATGAATGTGCATGTCCCGGATCTGATACTGAAGAACTAGAGCTAGATATCGATGTAGATGTTGCACCATGAGTATGACTAACTACTACTGAATCTGCTGTTCCTCCTGTTGCAGCTACTGCATAAGCAGATCCTGCAGCCACTACGAATCTGTCTTGTAAATTTGGAGTTCCATTTGAGCCATTACATAAATACCATCCACTTGGAATAGTTGCAATAGATCCTGACCATAACATGATAATTCCAGCTGGAATAATTGATCTTACAAAAGCAGTAGTTGCTAATGTAGTGTTATTAGTTCCAACAGGTTGAGTTGTACCAACTGCTCCACTTGCTATTGTTGTAGATACTGTTGCTGCTGTGGTTGCGTTAGTTGCATTAGTTGCTGCAGCAGCTGTTCCTGAAATATTAATTGCCCAGTTACCAGAAGCTCCAGTTCCTGTAAGAGTAGGAGAGTAAGTATTATAGTTTTGAGCAGTTAATACTACATAGGAATTTGTTCCAAAACTCCATCCTCCAACTTTAAATTGGTTATCTGTATCAATTCCAAAATATGCAGCAAATGAACCATTTCTTAAAAATGTCATGATTGCTGGTGAAGATGCATTTGATTGAGTACAAAATCCAGTTACAGAAGACCCTGAATTAGCAATGGTTAATCCAGATGCATTATTAAAGGTAGATAATGGACCTATTAATACTTGATTATTAATAGCAGCAATTGTTTGTGCAGAAGTTATTGTAGTTACAGTTCCAGCATTTCCGCCAATAGATAAACTTGAAGCAGTTCCAGTAAGACCTGATCCTGATCCATTAAATGATGTAGCAGAAAAATTTCCTGACACATCTAATGTAGCCTTAGATGCAATTAATGTATTAGACCCTAATGCAAAATTTAAAGTCCCGCTATTTGAATACAGACCAATACCATATGAACTATCTATAAATGCTAGTCCACCACCAAAAGATCCTGATGCTTGTAATCCATAATTAGCAGGGACAGTTACTCCTGTATTACTTAATGTAGATTTATGATATCCAGCTGAAGTTACATTACTACTAAATGTTCCTGTTGTTCCTGCAATCGTACCACCAGCAATGCTAGTCATTCCAGACATTGTTCCGCCAGTAATAGCTACGGAGTTAGCATTTTGAGTAGACATAGTACCTAAACTAAGTCCAGAAATATTAGACTTAACATAAGCAGTAGTAGCAATACTTGTAGAATTGTCAGAAGTACTTACTGTTGGAGCTGTAGCTGCTCCGACTAATGTTGTAGTACTGCTATTAGTGACAGCTCCAAGAACGCTTAACGTACCGCCAATAGTCATATTTCCTACATCAACTTGGTTCCCAGTAACGCTAAAATTACCATTAACTAAAAAGTTTCCAGCAGAAGTTGTTTGTGCTGAATAGAAGTTTGTGCCATCGCAATAAACTTGAGCAGTCGTACCATTAGGTATGGTAATAATAGATCCAGTAGAGGCTCCAATAGTAATTGCATAACCCCCTGTAGTATTATTTGAAATGACATAAAGTTTATTAACCAATGGAGCAATAACCTGATAAATAGCAGAGTTTGTCCCAACTACCTCAAGAACCATATTACGAGCTTCATCTAATACACCGTTCAAGTTAGAAAGTGTATAGTTGGCGTTTGCCATTGTAATAGTTTGAACACCAGAAACTGCTTGTTCAATAAGATTCCAGTTTGTATTGGTAATTGTTCCCCAAGTTCCAGAGTCCTCACCGTTACCCATTAACTGAATTTTTAAACTTGTTGAGTAGTTAGATGCCATAATTTATCCTTGCGAATCATCGACTGTATTCCAGCCTGAGTTGTTTGTATCGTTAATAGTATTCCATGTTGCTGAATTTGCATTATTTACAGAATTCCATGAAGATAGCTGACTATTATTCACGGTACTCCAAGATGCTGTATTTCCATCGCCAACTGCATTCCAAGAAATTGTCTGGTTATCGTTGATTTTAATCCATCCACGAGCAGAAAGTAAGTCTAAAATAGTAGAGTTTTCAGTAATTGCATCTAAAAAATGGAATATTTGTGTACTAAAATCAGTTACTTGCATAGACTCAACGATGAAGTCTAAAAAATTGAATATTTGAGAATTTGCATCACCAGAAGTTAATGATTCAATAATAGATTCAAAAAATATGGAAATAATAACTTCTAAATCATTGACTGTTACTGCCTCTGATAAAGATTCTAAAAAATTTGACTGTGTAGAGTTTGCATCATACCAGTAAGTATTTTCAGCAATAGTTTCCTTAAACTGAGCAGTAATTGCCAAGCTATCTGAAATGTTTATGTTTTCAGTAATAGGCTGTAAAAAGTTTGATTGCTGAGTATTAAAGTCTAAAACAGCATTAACAGGCTCAGAACGACTTTCTAATGCTGCAAAGTACTGTGCGCTAAAATCAGATAAAAATGAATTTTCTGAAACAGATGTGGAAAATTGTGCAGAAATAAGCTCTGAATCATTAAATGATAAAGGTTCTGAAATAAATAGAGGAAAATAGTATGTCTCGGTATTTAAATTGTTAACTGCTAATGATTCATTGTAAAACTGAATAAATGATCCAGCTTCTGCATTGTAATCTTGTAAATTAATATTTTCAAAAATAGCTTGAACAAATGCCCAAGATTGAGTATTTGCATCCGCCAAAGACACATTTTCTGATATATATAAAGCATATGATGCTTTACCTAAATCTGCAAAAGGAGTCTGTGCAAAGGCGGATGTACCAAACATTACATTACTTCAACTTCAGCTTTTTCTACTGGTACTGTTAAAGACTGTTTCAGTAAATTAACAAAAGCTTGCTTGCCTACATTTAGTTGGTCTAAATTAAACTGTGCAGAAGTTACTTTACGATCCAAATCAGCACAATGGTTAACCATTAATTGCTGCTCTTTGGTCATATCTTCAAACACGTACTCTACATCATCAATAACAATAGGGGTCTTTTTATCTTGTCCCATGTTATATCTCCTATAAAAGTGTCAGCAAAAATGGGCTGCTGATTTGCCCTAAACTGGTGTTGGTCCTAATGCTTGCGCCCAAGGCAAAGGAGGAGTAACTATTGGAGGAGTAACTTGATTAGCAATTTGAGTACTTACATTATTTTCATATTCTAATACTTGTTCTGGACCCATAGCTTCAAATATCCAACTTAAAACTTGATCTTGAGTTAGTTGATTATAAGGTGTAAATTGACTTCCATCATTTGGTAACGGAAAGCTTGTAGACCCATAGCAACTTCCCAAATAAACTCCATCAGTTCCAGATAAATTCCAAGATGCTGTAAAAACAACATCTGTATTTCCTTGCACGTATGGATAAGCAGACATTTGAGTTATAGACCAAGTATACGAAATTTCCATAATAATCCTTAATTATAAAGTTCTAATAAATACTGCTTGGAAGTAATTTTCTTGATTATGTGGCGATGCAAATTCTAATGCTAGAGATGAACCAGAGTCTTGATATGTATATAGTTCAATATAATCCGTACTACCATTAAATGAAACTAATGCAGAAACTACTACCCCTACTGCAGTACCTGCAACACATGATACTCTTGTTCCACGTTTAAATTCAGTACCATTTTTGTAAATTGTAGCAAAAATATTTTGTATGGCAAAACCACCTGAAAAGTTTACCTGTCCAGATACTTTATAATATCCAGCAACGGTAGGAGTAAATCTATAGTTTGTTGTATTATCAAAATTGCTATTTGTATCAAATTCTTTACTTTGTAACTGAACTTTTGTAAGTGTTGCCGTTGCAATAGTTTGCTGTGTACTTTGATATGCGCTAAATGTTGGTCCTTGTAAATATGGGGATTTTACAGTTCCTGTTACAGATAAATTCGTTGCACCGGGATCTGTAGTATTTCCTAAAGACAGTCCACCAGAAACAAACAATGTCATTGCCTGTGTAAGTGTAGCTGTAGTACCAGAAGTTCCAGAAGGCGCTACGTTAAACTGAATACCGCCAGATCCACCACCATTGAATTCAATCTCAGCAGCATAGGATGTAGCTATATAAGTTGGCGTATATCCAGATGTAGTCCTATATACATTCCCAGCAATTGCTTGAGTAATATTATTTGACCAAATTGCCATACTTTTAGAGGTTATTGCTGTAATTGCAGAATACCAAGGCAATGTAGTTACACCAACACCTACGTTACCAGAGGAGTCGATACGCATTCTCTCAGATGCGCCAACGCCAAAAGATGTATATGCAGCAGAGTTTGTTTCATTATTATTAATGTTAAAAGCACCATTGTGGTACTTAATAATATCAACTACAGCAGATCCAGTATTTGCTACGTTTTCAGTAATTAAACGTAAATCAACCGAACCTGTTCCTGTATCTGTGTTATAAATATCAAGATAACGTGAAGTATTAGGAGCAGTTGCACTTGCTCCAATTTGAATATTTCCGCTATAGTCAATATTCATCCTACCAGTATTGGCAGTGCCAAATGCTAAGTATCCAGTAGCAGAAGCTGCTCCTTGAATATAACTAACATTAGAACCAGCATTTCCAGTATTGTTATTAAATAATAACGCACTTAAATTATCAGATGCTCTACCACGCATTTGAATTGCAGGACTTCCTGATGTTGCTAATACATCTAATGTGTAACCAGGGTTTGTGACCCCAATTCCTACGTTACCAGCATTATCAATACGCATACGTTCTGTAGGTGTATCAATAGTGCTTGTACCCGTTAAAAATCTCATCGACCATGATCTAGGCGTAGTGTCCCCACCGTTTGCACCATATTCAATAGCGCCAGAATAGCGAGTTCCATAATCTGTTCCTGCCCAGTTATTAGAAAATGTAGATCCAAAAGTGATTCTGGAATCTTGCCCTAAAGATCCTCCTGCTGGGCCAATGGATAAATTAAGATTAGCGCCTACTGTCGTTCCAGAAACGATTGCTAATCCAGTAGCTAATGAACTTGGAGTAGTAGTCCCAATTCCAACAACACCAGCAGCATCAATGCGCATACGCTCTGTATTGCTAGTTCTTATTGTAAATGGGGTAGAAGTAGAGGTTCCTACAAATCCAACAGCACTAGTAGAGCCAAGAATAACATCACCACTTGTTTCAGCTATGCGTATAAAACCATCTGTTGAAGTAGAAGATATACGAGACATCTCACTAGCGCCAACTATTGATAGCTTATATGCTGGTGTGCAGTTAATGCCTACGTTACCAGAGGAGTCGATACGCATTACTTCAGTATTTGACCCCTTACCATTAAATGTAATAGAATTTGGGTTGGCACTAGTAGAACCCCAAAATGCTATTGAACCAGCTAATGAACCATTCTGATACGCATAAACAGAAGAAGTATTACCAGAATAAGAATCTAAAGATAGTATTGCGTTTCTATTTGCTGATCTAATATAAGAAATTGTATTATCTGTTGAAGTTCCAGAGGTAGCAGAATTATTGACTACTAATAAACCATAAGTAGATGGGCTACTAGTACCAATGCCTACGTTACCTGCAGCGTCAATACGCATACGTTCTGTATTACCAACTGTCAAGTTTGCAGTTTGAAATGTTATGTATCCAGATCCATTATTTGTAGCTAAAGAAGTTCGGTATGCTTGATCTCCATTAGCGATAATATTTAAAGCATTTGCTGTTTGATTTATTTGAGAATAATACCCTGTTGTAGCTGTACCACCTAACTGAATAGTTCCTTGCGAAGTATTATCAGTAACTTGTAAGCGTGTGGCTGGACTAGCTGTACCAATACCTACGTTACCACTTGTATCAATACGAAGTCTTTCGCTACCGCCTGTGTACATTGTTAGGGGTAGGTATGTTCCTGTGCCAAAAGCTCCAGAGTTTATTCTTGTATCAGTAGATAAAGAACTTAATGTAAGCGATTGAGCATTTGTTGGATCTGACGCATTAGATAAATTTATAGCACTAGTAGTAGAAGTCCCATTTGGAATAACCAAAATATTAGTATTTCCGTTTGCCGTAGAACTTTGAAAAGCAACCCTGCTAGAAGCGGTAGCATTACTAAAATCACCAGTAATACGCTGACCTGTAGCATTAAAGGTTAAATTCCCAGCAAGTGTTAAAGCTGTAGAAGACAATTGCATTTTGTATGCAGACTTAGCTTGAGTAAATCCACCTACATACCATTGAAACGCATTAGTAGAGCCAGTATTATCAGTAGCAAATACTAAATTTCCTGAAGTTCCTGAAGAACTTGGAGCAGATCCAAATAGATAAGCTTCATTAGGACCAGTAACGGTGTATGTAGTATCTGCATAGGCCAATGATGTAATTCCCATATCTACCCAGCCATGAGTATCAGCGCCATTGCTTGGGTAAGCTACAAAGTCAGCGGAAGAGCTAACTCCGTTAGTAGAATTATAAATATAACTTTGAACATAGTTATTAGCAGATCCAGTAGAAGCAATAATTGGATTAGTTAGACCGCCTAATACTGCAGAAGCACCAACCAATAAATATGTGCCATTAAACTGAAGTGATGAACTAGATTGCCATGCGCTAGAACCATTTCCATAAGGAATATAGTTTACTGTAAGGCTAGTAATGCCTGTACCACCAGCTGCTGGAGGAAGAGTTCCTGCTGTTAATGCTGATGCAGATGTTGAATAAAGAGCATAGTTAGCTGCAGTAAACGTAGTTAAACCTGTTCCACCATATCCTGATTGAACTGTATTTCCCTGCCATGTAGCCCCAGTAATATTACCTGTATAGTTAAGAGCTGTATTACCCCATGTAGTATTTGATGATGCAAATACACGAATACCCCAAGTACCAGCAGAAGTTAAGTTACTCGCACATAAAAATTGAACAGCACCACCAGTAGTAATTGTTTCTAATGTTGTTCCAGCATTGTCTTTTACAGTTACAAGCCCTGTAGACATGTTAGAAATAGTATAGAACGTACCTTTTAATAAAGTTGTTGCTTGTGGTAACTGTATGGTTTGAGTAAGAGTACCAGTAACTGCTTGAATTTGTGTAGCAGAATTTGTAAGTACTGTTGTTCCTACTGCAGATGTAATAGCTGTAAATCCAACAACAGCATTATTAATTGCAATATTACCAATACCCGGATCTCCAAGGCCTCCTAAGGATGCTCCACCAGTAGAATAGATGGTCATTGCATCAATAGTACTACTATTAGTTACAAAATGGATTGGATATGCTCCATAAGTACCAATAGCCAAATCTGTAGAAGCAGAAGCTAAATAAGAAGCTCCGGGCAAATTAAATGCTCCTGAGCCATTACTAAATATAGACGAATTAATGCCAAACTCAGCATAATTAGCGCCTGCGGTACCAGCATCATTTGATACATTAAAGTTTGAAGATGCATTGGATGCTGCTGTTTTATTTTGTAATATAACTTGGTTATATCCAGCTACACCAGAAGTAAAGGATGCAATAATTCCAGTATCTGAATACCCTAAAGTCGTACCAATAGTAGCAACGCCATTAGCATCATAGTAAATTGCTTTTTCTGCTGGATAATCACACCAAACAGTAGATGCGCCTACCAAAGTAATTGGAGATGTATTCCCATTAGAATTTGATAGGACTGTAGTACGAGCTAAAGTTGGACCAGTAGTTGAATACGTTCCAATTCCTACTTCCCATTGCGCTCCATTAAGGATAGTGTAATAGGTAGTATTACCATTTCCAATAACTGAAAATGATTGATATGCAGCTACAGCTCCACCAAGCGTTAACGAACCTGTACCAGTGGTAGCCGTAATCTCTTGAACACGGTCATAAACTACTAGAGCCATTTAGGACTCCTTAACTTGTTGCAGTTGTACTGTATGTAACGCTGACTGTATCGCCAGAAGTAGTAACTTTAGCTGTTGCAAATGCACCTGCGCTATAAAGTGTTCCACCAGTATTGCTTTGAGTAGAAGAAGCGCCTGAGCCAGTACATAAGAAACATCCAGTTACGTTACCACCAGCACCAGTAATAGTATAGGTAATAGCAGAAGCCGTAGATGTAGTTACGTTTGCTGGAGTATTTCCACTTGACGTAGAAGATCCAAATACTGCCGTTCCACGAACTGCTGAACCACCAACAGTGTAATTAACAAACTCTGTCCATCCAGCATGGGAGGTCATTGTATCTGAACCAGTACCAAATGTTGGGCTAGTAGTGCCAATTAATCCAAGGAATGGTCCAGTAACAGTATATGCAGATCCTTTTAAAAGTGTATCTAACATTAACTGCTTACCAACAGCATTCACTAAATTTGGAAATTCTTCAGTCCACTTTACATTGCCCTGTGCATCACGGCACTCAACATGGTAAAAGCCTTCAACACCAACTGTTTCATTACCAATGGCATTCGCTTGTAAAGTTGCTACAGAACTATCTCCACATTTTCCTAATTCTTTAAACATAATTGCTCCTTAATCACCAGAACTTGAAACATAAGAGCTGGTGTAACTACCTATTGATAAAATTGCTGAAGATGAAGTTGCTGTCGGAAACTGTACAGTAAAACTATTTGAACAAATTTTATCCGACCCAAAATTTAATACAAAACAAGCAGCTTTAGTTACATAATTGTAGACTAAAGCACCCCTACAAGTAAATGCTGCTGGAGTCCAATTTGCATTTGCAAATGATATATAAACTGAATTATTCGTATTATCTACAGTAGGAGTAACATTAATAGTTAATACTTTTCCACCAGCTGTATATCCAGTACCTACTACTTCATTAACTGGCGTATAGGCTGTAGTAGTATTGTTTAAGCTTGCATTTCCTGTATATAAAGCAATGTAATACGTCCCAGTAGTGAAATTCTCGTTACCATTTAAGAGATTCTGAGCAAATACTGAGCATGATGTTTGAACAATAGACATTAAATATTGCCTTTAAGGTTATTGTTAAGCTTAGTTTGACCATCTCTATAAAAATCTCCACGATCTAAAGAGTCGCTTAAACGTTTTAACTCAGCAATAGCTTCTTGATATTTATTTTCATAGTATCCTATTAGATCAGCTTCTTGCTTCATAAAAAGCATAGCTTCACGCATAGCACCATAAAATAATACTGGATCATAGTTATCACCAAGCCAGCTTCTTCCTAAAGCATTAGAAATAGTAGACACAGAAATAGAAAATCCTGTACCTGTTGGACCTAAAGATGCACAAGATAAAATATCTCCAGCAACATAAAAGTTACCACCAAACTTCAAAGTACAAGAAACAACAGCACCACTAACAATTTGGATATCAGCAGTAGCATTAGCACCAGATCCACCAGTTAACGGAACATTTTGGTATATACCATTGGTATATAGCGATCCAGCATTAAATGAAGCTGTGTTCAATGCAGAAATTTGACCCTGAACAATTGTTGGTGGATAGTAGAAGTAATGCATTTCTACACTATATCCTTGATCTGGAGTAGGCCCAACCATCAAAGTCATTTCATTTACATCAGCTAATTGAGATCCAAATAAAGAATAATATAATGGTAAACCCGTAGATGAAGGCGTAGGGTATGCTTCACGAATATAGTTGACATCTTTATTCAAGAGAAAGTTATATCTACCTGTAGAATCAATTACTGCTAAAGAATAGTTAGCAAGCCAATCATTAGGCAAAGAAATATATTGATTACTAGGAGTAAGAGTACCAGTAACATTTTTTCTTAATGATGGTAAATTTACAGAATTATATATACGTGTTTCAGCTTCCTCTACGAACACAGGAATATTAGCTACGAATAGCTGCTCAGTGTTTTCAGCATAAGACTGAATAGTGTTATATAAATTCTCGTAATTCATTACGCCATTGGTCCTCTAGCGATACGTCCTTTAGTTGCAGCACCATTTCCACGAGTTTCAATACCATTTGACTTAGGCTGACGAGTTTTATTACCAATAGATACGCTCATTGCTGGCATACCCGGAGTAATTTCATCTGCCTTCATAGTATTTGGATCTGTTGCATAGCATACTGCTGAATACTCAGCTGCTACACCCATACCATTTTTAGCATAAGCTTCAGCAGGTTTATTATTACTATTTTTGCCAACTTGAACAGATGGACTGTTCTTTTTGGTAGCTTTAATTTGAGTAGCCATTTTACTTACCTTTGTAAGTGGATTTTTGGTTATTAGCACGAGCTACATTACGACCAACAGCTTTCATTTCAGCAGAAGTAACTCCACCTTTTTTCATGCCTTTTGGTTCTTTTTTCTCTGCTACTTTAATCATTTTGGAGATGAGCTTCTTATCTTGAGCTGCATCATCATGTTTCATCTTTGCCATTTTAATACTCCTAAGAAGTTACTATTGTTACTGTACCTATTGTTATGATTGGAAGCAAGCTATTTGGCGTTAAATAACGATCAAATGCACTTGCGCCACCTACTGGGTTCCATCCCCATTGTGTCTGTCTACTACCATCGCTAGGATACCCAGCATTATCTACGTTGTTACTAGCAGTAGGATTAGTATATAACCCTGTATTTCCTGATGAATAATACCCAACATCTGGCCTAGGTTCCCGTACAGCTTGTGGATCATTTACTGGATACATACCCAATTGCAGCTGTGGTTGATCAGGGTCATAACATGTTCTGCAAACCTTAACTTTATATGGCTTTGTCTTTAATGTTTGTATTCTAATCTCAGAAAGCTTATATCTTTGCCCACAACGGTCACATTCCGCTATGCTATGTTTTCCAGATGCAAACTTAGATGGCATTATTTACCTCAAATTTATTACTTTTAACCATATTATCTTTTGCCGGAATAGCCTTTAAATTGTTAGGCACATGCAATCCAGATACCATTTTACCTTGTAATGGAATAATATGGTCAACATGCCAAGGCTCACCAGTTAATTTAGTTTGCAATGCAGCAAGCCTATATTCATTTTCTATACGCTGATAATCTATGTCAGTTAACCATTTAGGTGTTCTATTTATTTTTGCAGCTCTTCTTTTAATGCATATAGCTTGCCTTTTTGCAGAATTATTATTTTGCCATAATTTTTTAGCAGCTTTTATTTTTTCTATATTATTTTTTTCATACTTACTTTTTGCTAATCTGTTTAATTCTGGGTTTGCCTTTTTCCATTTATTTTTAGCTGCTTTACGAGCTTCTGGATTAGCCAAAGCATAAATTTTATCTTGTGCTGCTTTATAGTCTTTATGATTTTCTACCCAAGCTTTTTTTAATGCAGCAATACGCTGTTTATTTGCAGCTCTATAATTTCTGTTATATTCAGAAACACATTTTTTGCAAGAATAGCCAGTTTTAGAAATAAGAACTTCTATTGTTTTAGCATTACATTTTTTACATGTATTCATAATTTACCTAGAATAAAACATGTTTCTAGGAACCCATCTTATAGGAGCTTTACTTCTATCTTCTTCAGAAGCCATTTTAAATTGCTCTTCATATTCGCTTTTTAAGAAAGGAACTCGATTTAAGTCCATTCCTACAAGTTTCTGAGATAAATAAAATGCTAAACCAGCAGCCATTGCAGGAATAAAGCGAAATGGAATATCTTCAGTAGTAACACCAGTACCAGCATCTTGTAACCTACGCATACGCCAGTAAACAAAATTATATTGAGTTCCGGGAGATCCCGTAGGCCATATATTGATATTAGGTAAAAAATTGTTATATACACTTGCACCAATTAAATGTGCTGCAGCAGTTGTATTATTTTGACCACGATAACAGTTTAATAATTGATTACCAGAGATATTTTGATACAAAATGGTTTCACTATCAATGTTAATAAAACCTTGAGTTCTCATTCCTGCTGTAGACGTTACAGTAACCGTAGTGTCTGTAGATACTATAGCGCTTGCTACAGTGGTAACAGCCGTTCCATCTATATTGCCTGACTGTCTATCTATCCATACTTGAATAGGCCGTCCATAGGCGTTTTTGGTAGGTATAGTAAGGTAATCATCTGCAGAGATACGAGTAATATTGATATCTACTTGATTTTGACCAGATCCTTGACGAACTACATGATCATATAGATCAATTGTATCCACTGGTATTGGATAACTAATTTGACCGCCATTAATGTTGATAGGAATTTGGCCTTGCTCAATTGTCCAAAGATTAATCCCACGATTAGCCCATTCAATCGTTAACATGTTGACACTACGAGCAGCAGTTCTAAACTCGTAACCAGTACGTACTTGTTGGCCACAACGCTCAAAACTTTCTTCAATTAAATCTGCCATATTCAGATTAAAAGCAGATGTCCCTGATGTACTCATATTTGGGTATCCTTTTGTTTTAAACGCTTACGTGCCAATCCTTCTTGTGCTGCAGCCATTCCACGTTTTTTTGCAGAAATGCTAATATTTCTACGATGTTCTTCTGTAAATATTTTACCAGTTTGACGAAGTTTTAATAAGTTTTTATGGTTTTCTGATAAAGGTTTACCTTTTAATGCTTTTACTTTTGCCTCTTTGCATGCTTCTGAAATTCCACGTTTCTTAGCTGCTTCAGATAATCTTTTGCGTGTTTCTGGTGTTGGATTTGAAGTTCCTTCTCCACCATCAGTAAAATTGGTAAGCTTTATACCCGATGCTTTTAAACATTTAATTAAACCTTTTTCTAATTCAAAGGCAATTGCATCTGAAGAACATTCTAATTTGCCTATTAAGATGTTTTCTTTTCCATATTTCTCTACAGTAGACTTGTGATATGGGTTACGTTCACCTAAATACTTTACACGTCTTAATGCACCTTTTCCAACATAAAAAGGAATCCCATTTGGTTTGCAATGTATATAAGCAAAAGATGTCATTATTTGACTTTCTTAACAGTCTTTTTAGCTTTTTTTACAACAGGTTTTTCTGTAGCAACTTTAGCTTTACGTGTAGTAGCTTTAGCCACTTTTGGCTTTTTTTCAACTGCTACAGGGAAAGGCCAAGCATCGACTTTTTTAGGGTCGATTTCTTGTACAGGTTTACTAAAAAGACTTAAAACCTTTTTAAGCCAATTTTGCATATTATTTTTCATCTAGTGTTTGCACAGTTTCAGATTCTTGAGAAAATTCTGTAACTTGTTCCACTTTATCTTGAATAGGTTCTGCTGTAACTTGTTCCACGGGAGCTTCAACAACTGCTGTAACTTGTTCCACTACTTCAGGTACAGGAGCTTCCATAACTGGTGCAACTTGAACAGGCTCTGGAGCAGGCACAAGGGTAGCAGCAAATTGAGCTACAACTGGATCTCTTGAGAACCCTGAAACAACTTTATCACTGCTTAAATAAGCAGCAAAGTCATTTAACAATGCATGTTCTGCGCCTTCAATAGAATGACCAGCACTTTTTACAAATGCTAATACTTTATCTAATAAATTCATTTAACTTTTCCTTTAGCCTTTTTAGGCTTTTTAATAGCGCCACCTTTTTTATACATAGTGACATCATCTGGATTATCCTTACGAACAATCGTTTTAGCTTTAGGCATTTTAGATGGGTTTACAGCACCCATTCCACGACTAGCTCTCATGTTAGCACTTACCGCCTTTAGACATTGCTTTTACATGCTCATGATGCATTTTATGGCCTTCTTTATGCTTTGAAACTTTATCTTGCTCATGTTGATGTTTATGGCCTTGACCATAATGTGCTTTTACATGATCTACATTGTGCTTATGTTCCATGACTTTACCGCCTTTTTTCATACCTTGTCCTTGAGGGGCAGGAGCTGGCATTGGAGCTGGAGCCGGAGCTGGAGTTCCAATACCAATACTGTTTTTCATACCCTGCATAACAGCTGCATCATGAATACGTGAGTTTTCAATAGCTCTCTCACGATTCATCTGCTCTTTAGCTCTGATAGCTTGAAGTTCAGCTTTATCCATGATTTAGCACTTCCCGCCTTTTTTCATACCTTTAGCGCCAGCCATTGTTGGGTATTTAACTTTAGTACGGCCTTTTTCAGCGATACCATCAATAGTTTTGCTGGTTTTAACAGCGCCCATTTTTTTGCTGCCCATTGTTTCTTTTTTAGTTGCCATGATTGTTCCGCCTTCTTTTTTACCAATGTATTTGTTTAAATTAATGTTCGGTACTTCTTTTTGTTCACCAAAAATACTACCTGCACGAGTGCCTTGCTTATTGATTTGACCTTTACCACCATGTGTAACAGTAGCAGATCCACCAATACCAAACTTCTTGCCTTTATCAGCAGCAGCAAAGTCTTTGCCAACTGATTGTTTAATACCAACCTTCTTAGCAAAAGCAGGAGAGTGAGCCACTGCTTCCATAAGTCGATGTTGTTTAGCTGATTTACTAGGCATTATTTAATATGATCCTTAAAACCAGTTAATAATATCCCGCCAATAAAGACTAAGAATACCCAAGCTAATCCAGCCAAAGATTTAGTAATGATTGCTTTACGTAGTTCTGCACGTTCAGCTTCAGCTTGTATGGCCATTCTAACCCATTGAACTTCATCAGTACTTAATGGCCTAGATTCAACAGCAGCATTTACTGCCATTTTT
>Ga0316220_1002452_pt1 | contig 17176 bp, 17 predicted proteins | sample TBH18005metaG_FD_203632 | JGI IMG/M metagenome (GOLD analysis project Ga0316220, IMG submission 203632) | Freshwater microbial communities from Trout Bog Lake, Wisconsin, USA - TBH18005 | ecosystem: Environmental > Aquatic > Freshwater > Lake > Hypolimnion/Profundal zone | place: USA: Wisconsin...
CTCGACGGGGCCGCCCAGATCGAAGTTGCGGGCATCCCGGTCCGCGCCGCGCATCATCATGCCGGGGCCGCCCATCGGTCCGCGGCCGCTGACCTCCACTGAGCCCAGCGTGTCCCAGGCAGCGAAGGCCGCAGTGGCGCTGAGGCAGAAAAAAGCGGTCAGTCCGGCAATCCTGCGATTGTTCATGATCAAATCTCCCTGAATGTGGCGCAAATCACGGCGCGCCTGTTGCCCTCGCAGCTTGTGTAACCATTGCGGCTTCGTAAGGTTCCGAAATCGCAGCAATTACCCGCAGGCGGACGGGGAGATTTGATCAGCCGGCGTATTCGACCTTGGCCAGGCTGATGACAAAGATCAGCGTCTGGTTGGGCGGAATGCGGCCGGCGCGGCCTTCCGCGCCATAGCCCTGGTCGGCGGGTATGGCGACCTCCCACAAGTCGCCGACCTTCATCTTCATCAAGGCGGTACGCCAGCCGGGAACGACGCTATTGAGCGTGAATTGCACCGGGTTGCCCAGCTTGGTCTGGTCGAAGGCGGTGCCGTCGATCAGCCAGCCGCGATAGGAAACCGTGACGGTGTCGCCGCGGGCGATCGGGCCATTGGACTTGGGGTCGGCCGCCCGCAGCACGCGATAGAGCACGCCGCCGTCCAGCTTTTGCACATCCGGACGGCTGGCATACTCGGCCAGGAAGCGGGCATTGCCTTCCGGCGTGGTGGGAAAGTCGCGGGGCACTGTCGGCAGCACCGCCGGCGTGGCGGCATTCGCGGCGGCGTCTGGGGCTGCATTGGGTGCAGCGGACGCCACCGCACTGGCGGGTGTGCTGGTGGGCGGGGCATCGGCAACGGCGGCCGTTGAAGCCGGACGCGCTGCCGCGGCAGTGGCCATGGGCGCGCTGGTTGGGGCCGCGTCGCTGGTCGGCGGCGCATCGGCGGCGGCGCTCGCCGCAGCCGGGCGAGCCGCCATGGCAGGCGCGGCAGTGGCGGTGGGCATACTGGTGGGCGGCGCATCCGGATCCGGAACGGGAGACACCGCCTGGGGGGCGGGCGCCGGCGCCGCAGATGTCACTGGCGCGATTTGGGGCGCGATTTGGGGCGCGATTTGGGGCGCGGTTTTGGGCGCGGTGGTGGTGCGGAGCGGTGGTACGGCCGGCTGGGCCGCGGCGGCGGCGGCGGAGAAAGCAAGAATGGCAAGGGCAAGGCGCCGGCAGGTCAACATCAGGACTGGTGCTCCACATGATCGAGCTGAAGAATGAAAATCAGGGTTTGTCCCGGCGGCACGGCGCCGGAACTGCCATCACCATAGGCTAGTTCGGCGGGAATGATGACCTCCCAGCTGTCGCCTTCCTTCATCTTCATCAGCGCCTCGGTCCAGCCGGGAATCACCCGCGAGATAATGAAGACGGACGGCTTGTCCGGCCGGCTCTGGTCGAAGCGGACGCCGTTGATGAGATAACCGGTGTAGGTGACCGTGACCTTGTCCAGGCGGCTGGTCGGGGCGGCGCCGTTGCCGCTGGCCTGCACCCGGACCATGACGCCGTCCGGCAGCTTCACGATGCCCGGGCGCTTGGCCACGTCATCCAGGAAGCGGAGATTCTCGTTCTGCGAGATGCCATACTTCTCCGCTGCCGCCACGGGCAGGGCGAGGAAGGTCAGCAGCAGGGCGCAGGCGGATCGCATCATGGCCCGGCAATATAGCGGCCTTGGTGGCGGAAGTGTGGAGCCTGTTCGCCGCAGCATCTGCAGGAAAAACGCCATTCCTGCGGGGTGCCGGGCAGGAATGGGCGCTTTTGGGCCTATTGGGCGGGGACCACGGTGGTCACATGCGCCGGACGGTCGGCGTCCCAGCCGCGCGGCCAGGAATCGGTCACCGCCGACAGCGCCACGCGGGCGCCGTCCACCGTCTGCGCCTTGCAGGCGAAGGTGACGTCGCGCACCCGGCCATCATTGGGCGGTGGCAGCGAAATGGTGGTGCGGGCGCCGGCCAGGACCGTGCCGGAGAAGACGTCGTGGCTGGTGCCGTCGAGATAGTTGATGGTGACATGTTCGCAATCGATGGCGTCGTTCTCGGGCATGAAGGTGATGTGGTCGAGCGGGCCACCGAAGCGCGACCAGCGCACATCGGTGTAATGGCCGGCTGCGACATTGACCGAGCCGAATTCGTGGTCGAGGGCGAAGGCCGGTCCGGTGTCGAACGTGGCGAGGGCGGCACAAAGCGCGGCACCGGCCAGAAGCTTGATCGTCAGGCGCATGGGAATTCTCCGTCTAATCCCGATATTGGGCCCCATGCCGAAAGAACGGGTGGGCGGGCAGAGAGTTCCTGCCATATGGCACGATGCCGCCGCCCGCCCAGCGGCTGGCGGATATTCATGGCAATATCCATCAGCCGCCCGATCATTCCCCCGACGCCGCGATACATTCGCCGGGCCGGTTTGGCGCCATTCGCGGTGAGCGTGGGGGCTGCTTCGGAGAAGAGGCGCAGTAGGATGTGCCGGATCGCGGGGAGATTCGGAGCGTGGAAAAGCATCGCCTTCTGGCCATGACCGATGGCGTGGTCGCCATCATCATCACCATCATGGTTCTGGAACTCAAAAACCCCGCAGGCTCCGATTTCGCCGCCTTGCTGGCGGACTGGCCGGTGTTCTTGGCCTATGCGCTTTCCTTCATCTATGTCGCGATCTACTGGAACAACCACCATCACTATTTCCACCTGGTGCGGCGGGTGGATGGCGCGGTGCTGTGGGCCAATTTCCATTTGCTGTTCTGGCTGTCGCTGGTGCCGTTCGCCACCGCCTGGATGGGCGAGCATGCCTTCGCGCCGGTGCCGACGGCGGTGTATGGGGTGGCGCTGTTCCTGCCCGCCCTCGCCTGGAAGCTGCTGCAGGGCGTCATCATCCGCGCCGATGGCGGGGCGTCGCAGTCGGCGCTGGGTTCGCTGCTGGGGCGCGACGCCAAGGGCGTGATCTCGCCCTTCCTCTACATGGCGGGGATCGGGCTCAGCTTCGTGGCGGTGTGGGCGGCGCTGCTCTGCTATCTCGCCGTGGCGCTGCTGTGGATCGTGCCGGACCAGCGGATCGAGCGCCTGGCCGAGCGCCATTGAGCGGCGCGCGACGGCCGCCGCCCCGCAAACGGTCATGGCCCGCCATGCGGGCCCGCTCAATCCTTGGGCCGGTCCACGATCACGCACGGCACCGGCGCGTCATAGTCGTGGTAATAGGCGGAGCAGATGCGGTGATAGCCGTCGGCGACGATCACCGGCAGGTCATGTGTTCCGTCGCCCCGCACCAGCAGCACGGGCGACAGCGCCTTGCCCTTGGTGATCTTCTTGAGGTTGGCGAGGACATGGGGATCGTCGCGCGGCAGCAGCGGCAACCGGCTGGCGCGCAGGATGTCCTTGCCCGCATGCTCGATCACCTTGCCCTTGCGCAGCTTTTTCACCAGCGCCGCGACGTCGCGCGCCGCAAAGACCAGGGCCAGGTAATGCCCGGCATTGGGGAAATCCTGCGGCTCGGGGCGGTCTTTCCAGGTGGCTTTGGTCATGGCGGGAGACTAGCAGATTCCGGCGCGCGCGCGAGCGGCAGGGGGAGCCAGGGACGGTTTATCGCCGTAAAGGAAATTGATAAAGAGCAAGCTGCGCTAAGGCTTCTGGCTGTGGGCTTCGATAATCAATGAAAAGGGCCGGATTTCTCCGGCCCTTTTGCATTTGGTAGTCGGTTGACGCTGTGGACTAGAAGTCCATGTCGCCCATGCCGCCCATGCCGCCGCCGTGGCCGCCGCCGGCCGGAGTACCGCTGTCCTTCTTCGGACGGTCGGTGATCATGGCTTCGGTGGTCAGCAGCAGGCCGGCGACCGAGGCCGCGTTCTGCAGGGCCACGCGCACCACCTTGGTCGGATCGACGATGCCGGCCTGGATGAAGTCGACATACTCACCCGTCTGGGCGTTGTAGCCGAAGGTGTTCGACTTCTGGTCGTTCAGCTTGCCGACGATGATGCTGGCTTCCTGGCCGGCATTCGTGACGATCTGACGGATCGGGTACTGGATCGCGCGGCGCACGATGGCAATGCCCTGGGTCTCGTCATTGTTCTCGCCGGCCAGGTCCTTCAGCGCCTTGGTGGCGTAGAGCAGGGCGGTGCCGCCGCCCGGCACGATGCCTTCCTCGACCGCGGCCTTGGTCGCGTTCAGGGCGTCGTCGACGCGGTCCTTCTTTTCCTTGACCTCGATCTCGGTCGAACCGCCGACGCGGATCACCGCAACGCCGCCGGCCAGCTTGGCCAGGCGTTCCTGCAGCTTTTCCTTGTCATAGTCGCTGGTGGTCTCTTCGATCTGGGCCTTGATCTGGCCGACGCGGGCCTGGATGTCGGCCTTCTTGCCGGAGCCGTCGACGATGGTGGTGTTGTCCTTGTCGACGGTGACGCGCTTGGCGGTGCCCAGCATGGTCAGCTTGACGTTCTCAAGCTTGATGCCGAGATCCTCGCTGATGACCTGGCCGCCGGTGACGGTGGCGATGTCTTCCAGCATGGCCTTGCGGCGGTCGCCGAAGCCCGGGGCCTTGACGGCGCAGACCTTGAGGCCGCCGCGCAGCTTGTTCACGACCAGGGTCGCGAGGGCTTCGCCTTCGACTTCCTCGGCGATGATCAGCAGGGGACGGCCGGCCTGGACCACGGCTTCCAGGATCGGCAGCATCGGCTGCAGGCTGGTCAGCTTCTTTTCGTGGATCAGGATGTAGGGATCGTCCATCACCGCCACCATCTTCTCGGCGTTGGTGATGAAGTAGGGGTTGAGGTAGCCGCGGTCGAACTGCATGCCTTCGACGATGTCGAGTTCGGTTTCGACGGTCTTGGCTTCTTCAACCGTGATGACGCCTTCCTTGCCGACCTTCGCCATGGCCTTGGCGATCATGCCGCCGACTTCCTTGTCGCCATTGGCGGAGATGGTGCCGACCTGCGCCACTTCCTCGTTGTTCTTGACGGGCTTGGAGCGCTTCTTGAGGTCGGCGACGATGGCGTCGACCGCCTTGTCGATGCCGCGCTTCAGGTCCATCGGGTTCATGCCGGCGGCAACCGACTTGGCGCCTTCGCGCACAATGGCGCGGGCCAGCACGGTGGCGGTGGTGGTGCCGTCGCCCGCGACGTCATTGGTCTTGGAGGCGACTTCGCGCACCATCTGCGCGCCCATGTTCTCGAACTTGTCGGCCAGTTCGATTTCCTTGGCGACGGTGACGCCGTCCTTGGTGGTGCGCGGGGCACCGAACGACTTGTCGATCACGACATTGCGGCCCTTGGGGCCCAGGGTCACCTGCACCGCGTCGGCCAGGATATCGACGCCGCGAAGCATCTTCTCGCGGGCGTCGGCGCCGAATTTCACGTCTTTGGCTGCCATTGGATAATTCTCCTAATTCTGTTTTTTCGGATTGTGGCGGTTGGGCGGAATTACTTCTTCGACGCCTTGCGGCCTTCGAGCACGCCCATGATGTCGCTCTCCTTCATGATGAGGAGGTCTTCGCCATCGATCTTCACTTCGGTGCCCGACCACTTGCCGAACAGCACGAATTCGCCGGCCTTGACGCTGGTGGGGACCAGCTTGCCGTTATTGTCGGGGGCGCCGGGGCCGACCGAGATGACTTCGCCTTCCTGGGGCTTTTCGGCGACGGTGTCGGGGATGATGATGCCGCCGGCAGTCTTCTGGTCTTCTTTCAGGCGGCGGACGACCACGCGGTCGCCAAGCGGACGAAATTTCATAAGCCTCTCCTAACGTATTGAAACTGTTGTATTTCACGTGCGTTGCAGCACTCGGTGCTGACGAGTGCCAACACCGTGACCGCTATTTAGGCTTGGGGGCGGGGTCAATCATGGGTGGGCGCGCCGAATCCGGCCCGATCGCGGTCTTTTCGGGGCAGGGGAAACAGCGGGGCCGGCCCGCGTTTCCTTGCCTGGAGAGGTAGGCAGCCTGTTCAGGTTGGGTTCAGCCGGGTTTTGCAAAATCCGGCTTCACGGGCAGGGCACACGTTGAGGAAGGATCAGATGAAGAAACGCATCGCCAATATGGCAGTCGCGGCCGCGCTGGTCACCGGCGCCGCCATCGTCACAGCCGCGCCGGCATCGGCGCGGCCATTCGGCATTAGCATCGGCGGGCCGGGCTATTCGTTGAGCTACGGCTATCCAGGCTATTACGGCTATCCCAGCTATTATGGCTATTATGGCCCGCCCGCCTATTACGGGCCGACCTATTACTATGGCGGTCCTGCCTATTACTGGGGCGGCTATTATGGCCGTCCCGCCTATCACGGCGGTTACCGTGGTGGTTATCGCGGCCGTCGCTAGACGTTGCCGCGAGGATAAGCAGAAGGCCCCGGCGCGTTCGGGGCCTTTTGTTTTGGCAGCGCGAGGGAACATGCCCCTGTTCCGCCATCTTGCGTTCAGACTGGGTTCAGCGCGCCGCCGTCATGTTCGTCTCCAACACGCGAATCCTCGCGCTCGATGGAGACCATGATGAGAAGATTCTGGAAGGCGACGCTGGCGGCGCTGTCGTTCACCGCCTTCGTTGGCGTGGCGGGTTGCGCCAGTGCACAGTCCTATGGCTATGACAGTTACGGCCCCGGCTATGACGACAATTATGCCGACGGTTACGGCTATAACCAGCCGCCCGGCGGCGTGCCTTACGACTATGACAGCGGCAGCTATTGCGACGAATGGGGCTGCCCGGACGATTACTACGACCTGCCGGTCTATTATGGATCGGTCTATTATGGCGGCAGCTGGTTCAACGGCCCGCTCTATTACCGCGACTGGGGCGGCGGCCGGCAATTCTGGGTCCATGGCGGCTGGCACTCTGACGGCTGGCGCGGCCCGCGTCCCAGCTGGTATCGCGAAGGCCGTTATGGTCCCGCGCTGGGCCGCAGCTTCTACGGCAGCAACCGCTTCGGTGGCGGCTACGCGCAGCAATATCGCGGCGGCTATAATCGCGGCTTCGACAATCGCGGCTTCAACCGCAACGATGGCAACGCTTCGCGCTTCGGCAATCGCAGCTTCGCCCCGCAGGCGCAGGCCGTACCCCAGGCGCAGCAGCGCTTTGGCGGCCAGCGTTTCGGCAATCCGTCCGGTCAGCGCCAGAACGTCCAGCGCTCCGACGCGGGCCGTGCCGATCGCGGTCAGCACAACGCCGCGCCGCGCGGCGGCGACCGGGGCGATCATGGTGGCCGTTCCCGCTAGAACGTGATGCGCAACAAGCAGAGCCCGGTGGCGACACCGGGCTCTTTCTTTTGATGATCCGTTGCCAGGCCAGGGCCAAGCCGCAGGCTTCCGCGCCGGTTCCGGCATGTTGAAGCCTGTCGAAGCATGAGGGCGCGGGCGCGCAAGGTAAACAAATCCCTAACGCCGGGCGAAACAAGCGCCGGCGTTCGATTTTTAGAGTTAAGAATTTGGAAACGCGGCAGGCGGCAGTATCTGCCGCATGACCAGGCTTCTCATCAACCTGACCTGTTTCTTCGGCTGTGCCTTCATCGGCGCCTCGATGGTGCTGTTCACCGGCTGGCCGCTGGCCGTGGTGGCGGCGGGGCTGTGCTTCCTTGCCACCCAGCATGTCGGCGCCGGCTTTGCCCGCCGGGGCGACAAGCGCGCCGTCGCCCGCGAATTCTCCCAGATCCGCAAGATGACGATGGAATTCCAGGGCCAGCTCGACGAAGTGCGCGACCGCGTCGGCGCGCTGGACGGGCTGATCGACGAACGCACCAATGCCCAAAGCCGCAAGATCGTGGCCGAACTGAAGGTGCTGGAAAGCCTGATGCGCGAATTCGCCGGCCGCATCTCGCGCAGCGCCGCGCCCGCAGCCCTGCCCGCGTCCGTGGCCGCGCCTGCCACCGGCCCGGCCTCGGCCTATCTGCGCAGCTTCGGCAACAAGAACGAATTGCTGGAAACCATTCGCGCCAGCCTGGAAGAGAACCGCGTCGACCTCTATTTGCAGCCCACCGTCAGCCTGCCGCAGCGCAAGTTGCGCTATTACGAGGCGCTTTCGCGCCTGCGCGATGCCGGCGGCCAGGTCATCATGCCGGCGCAATACATCAATGTCGCCGCCGCCGCTGGCCTGATGTCGGTGGTCGACAACCTGTTGCTGTTCCGCTGCGTCCAGGTGCTGCGCCGCCTCGCCACCAAGACCCGCGAGATCGGCATCTTCTGCAACATTTCGGCGGCGACCCTGTCGGACGCCGAATTCTTCCCCCAGTTTCTCGAATACATGGCCGCCAACAAGGACCTTTCCGGCCTGATCATCTTCGAATTTTCCCAGGACACCGTGCTGAACGCCGGCAATGCCGGCGAGCGCAACCTGGCCCGCCTGTCGGACATGGGCTTTGCCCTTTCCATGGACCATGTCGAAACCCTGGCGCTGGACTTCGTCCGGCTGAAGGGCATCGGCTTCCGCTTCCTCAAGGTGCGGGCCGAGACGCTGGTGGCGGGCATGGGCGGCGCCGGCGCCGCCGTCGCCGCCGAGGATTTCAAGAAGCTGCTGTCCCGCCATGGCCTGGACCTGATCGCCGAACGGGTCGAGGATGAGAAGACCGTGCTGCAGCTGCTGGACTATGCCGTGGACTATGCCCAGGGCTATCTCTTCGGCGAACCGCGCGCCGTGCGCGACGATTCCGCCCGCCCGGCGGTCTCCATGACCGAAACGGCGCCGGTGATTCCCTTTAAAAGGGCCAGTTAGCCCCCTTGCGAAGTTGATTTCCGGGCCGGGTCATGCGATCCGGCTGGGCTCATGAAGATGCCCTACCGCTTCGCTACCTGAGGGCGAGATGTCCATCCGGCTCCTGAACGGCCTTTCCGATATTGCCAGCCACTATGACGCGCTGATCTGCGACGTCTGGGGGGTGGTGCATGACGGCCATCACGCCCATGACGCGGCCTGCGACGCCCTGCGCCGTTTTCGCCGGAATCATGGCCCGGTGGTGCTGCTGACCAATGCGCCCCGCGTGCCCGCCGCGGTGCAGGAACAGTTCGCCGGCATCGGCGTGCCCACCGACTGTTATGACAGCATCGTCAGTTCCGGCGGCGCCGCCCGCGCTGAGCTGGCACGCCGGGCCGCCGGGGGCCGCCTGTCTCTTTATTATATCGGTACCGATCGCGACGTTTCGATCTTCGAGGGGCTGGACGTCGCCCTGGTGCCGCTGGACCAGGCCGATGTGGTGCTCTGCACCGGCCTGCGCGACGATGACGGCGAAGCCCCCGCAGACTATGCCGATGAACTGGCGCGGGTGGCGGCCCGGGGCCTGACCATGCTGTGCGCCAATCCCGACCTGGTGGTGCACCGGGGGGCGCGGCTCTACTGGTGCGCGGGCGCCCTGGCGCGCGATTACGCCGCGCTGGGTGGTCCGGTGATCTATTACGGCAAGCCGCATGGCCCTGTGTACGACATGGCGCGGATCGAGGTCGCCGCCTTGCGCAAGGGCGTGGCGGCGACGCGGCCGTTGGCGATCGGCGACGGCATGCCCACCGACATCAAGGGCGCCAACGCCCAGGGCCTGGATACGCTCTTCATCGCCGACGGCATCCATGGCGAGGAAATCGAACCCTATACCCCCGCCCATCTCGACGAATTGCTGGGCCGCAATGGCCTGACCGCCATCGCGGCGCTGCGGGATCTGAAGTGGTGAGGCCATGACCGTCTATCTGGAAGACCTGAAGCCCGGGCTGAGCGCCCGCGCCACCCACACCATCACCGAGCGGGAGATTGCGCTGTTCGGCCAGGCCACCGGCGACATCAACCCGGTGCATTTCGACGAGGTCTTCGCCAAGAAGACCGTGTTTCGCGGCCGCGTCGCCCATGGCGCGCTGCTGGTGGGCTATGCTTCGGCCATCATCGGCAATGACCTGCCGGGGCCGGGCACCATCTTTTCCGGCGCCAACATCGCCTTCAAGGCGCCGGTACGCCTGGGCGACACGGTGACCATCATCTGCACCGTGCGCAGCCTCGAAGGCCGAAACGTCACGCTGGACTGCATCGCCCGCGTTGGTGAGGTGGTGGTGGCGGAAATGGAAGCCCGCGCCATCGCCCCGAAACGGCCGCCGTCAGCGAAGACCGAAGCCTGATGCGCATCTTCCGCCATTTCGAGGATGCGCCGGCCCCGCTCCGCGGGGCGGTGACGGCGGTGGGCAATTTCGATGGCGTGCATCTGGGCCATCGCGCCCTGATTGGCGAGGCGGCGCGGCAGGCGCGTGAGACCGGCCGGCCCTTGACGGTGCTGTCCTTCGAGCCGCATCCGCAGGAGTTTCTGAGACCATCGCCGGAAAGCTTCCGCCTGACGCCGCTGCGGATGAAGGCGCGGCTGCTGGCCGAACTGGGCGTCGATGCTTTCTTCGCCGTGCCGTTCGACGCCGCCATGGCAGCACGCACCGCCGATGTCTTTGTCCGTGATGCGCTGGTGCAGGGGCTCGGCGTCTCCGCCGTGGTGGTGGGCGAGGATTTTGTCTTCGGCAAGGGACGTGGCGGCAACCTCGCCACGCTGCAAAGCGAAGGCGCCGCGCACGGTTTTTCCGTCACGCCGTTCCACACCATTTTGGCGGGCGCCGGCGAGAAGATTTCCTCCACCCGCATCCGCGAAGCCCTGAAGGCGGCACATCCGCTGGAAGCGGCCAAGCTGCTGGGCCGCCACTGGGCGGTGGAGGCGCGGGTCGAACATGGCGATGGCCGTGGCCGCACCATGGGCTTTCCCACTGCCAACATGCATCTGGGCCACTGTTTGGCCCCGGCCTTCGGCGTCTATGCCGTGCGTGCCGCCATTGTCGACAATGACCAGATTGTGGAGCGCCATGACGGTGTCGCCAATTTCGGCGTCCGCCCCATGTACCAGGTCTCGGTGCCGCTGATGGAAACCCATCTCTTCAACTTCGACGGCGACCTGTATGGCCGCCATCTGTCAGTGGAGCTGGTGGACTATATCCGGCCCGAAACCCGCTTTTCCGGTCTGCCCGCCCTGATCGCCCAGATCGCCGATGACGCCCAGGCGGCGCGGCGGATCCTGGCGGCGGTCCCCCGTACCCCTGCGCTGGACGCCTGACTTTAATTTGCCCCCTCCGCCCTTCGCTGGCGACGGGCGCAAGCGCCCTGCCAGCTATGGGCACCTCCCCTTAGGTGCGCTTCGCGCAAAGGGGGGGAGGCGGGCCGCTGGAATTCGGCTCCCCCCCCTGTTAGAAGCGTCGGCATGTCCGACAAACCCGCCGAAACCCCGGATTTCCGGGCGACTCTCTTCCTGCCCGCCACCGATTTCCCCATGAAAGCGGGCCTGCCCGAGGCCGAGCCCAAATGGCTGGCGCGCTGGGCCGAGATGGACCTTTACGGAAAGCTCCGGGCCAAGGCCAAGGGCCGGCCCCTGTTCCTGCTGCATGACGGCCCGATCTACGCCAATGGCGACATTCATTCCGGCACCGGTCTGAACCACATTCTGAAGGACTTCGTCGTCCGTTCGCAGGGCATGCTGGGCAAGGACGCGCCCTATGTTCCCGGCTGGGACTGTCATGGCCTGCCGATCGAGTGGAAGGTCGAGGAGAAATTCCGGGCCGAGGGCCGCAACAAGGACGAGATTCCGAAGGACGAACTGCGCCGCGAATGCCGCGTCTTCGCCGCCCACTGGCTGGGCGTGCAGCGCGAGCAGATCAAGCGGCTGGGCCAGATCGGCGATTTCGCGCGGCCCTATACCACCATGGCCTTCAAGGCCGAGGCCAAGATCGCCCGCGAGGCGATGAAGTTTGTCGAGAACGGGCTGCTCTATCGCGGCTTCCGTCCGGTGATGTGGTCGCCGGTGGAGAAGACCGCCCTGGCCGATGCCGAGGTCGAGTATCACGAGAAGCAGTCGCCCACGATCTATGTGAAGTTTCCGCTGGTGAAGAGTTCACCGGAATTGGCGCATACCTTCATCGTGATCTGGACCACCACGCCCTGGACCATTCCGGGCAACCGCGCCATCGCCTTCTCGCCGGAAATTTCCTACGGCCTGTACGAAGTGGCCGACGCCACCGACGGCTCGCTGGCGCGGGTCAGCGAGCATCTGCTGCTGGCCGACACCTTGGCCGAGCAGGTGGCCAAGCATGCCAAGATGATGTTGTCGCGCATCCGCACCGTGCCCGCCGACGAACTGAAGTCGCTGGTGGCGGCGCATCCGCTGCGCAGCGCCGGCTACACTTTCGATGTGCCGGTATTGCCCGCCGCCTTTGTCACCGCCGATACCGGCACCGGCTTCGTTCACAACGCGCCGGGCCATGGCGAGGACGATTTCGAGTTGATGGTGGGCGCCGACCGCGACTATCCCGCCAAGAATCCGGATGCCTTCGCGCTGATCCTGCCCGATGGCTCCTATGCGCCGAACGTGCCGGTCTTCGCCGGCAAGCGCATCCTGACGCCGGAAGGCAAGGATGGCGACGCCAACGGTGCGGTGATCAAGGAACTGATCGCCCATGGCAAGTTGCTGGCCAAGGGCACGCTGCGCCATTCCTATCCGCATAGCTGGCGCTCCAAGGCGCCGGTGATCTTTCGCGCCACGCCGCAATGGTTCGTGGCGATTGATAAGCCCTTCATGCACGGCAAGACGCTGCGCCAACTGGCCCTGGCCGCCATCGCCGAGACCAACTGGTATCCGGCGCGTGGGGCAAACCGCATCGGCGCGATGGTGGAAGGCCGCCCCGACTGGGTGCTGTCGCGCCAGCGCGCCTGGGGCGTGCCGCTGGCCATCTTCGTGGAAAAGAAGACCGGCCAGGTGTTGAACGACAAGGCGGTGTTCGACCGCATCGAAGCGGCGTTCGAGGCTGAAGGCGCCGATGTCTGGTTCACCTCGCCGCCGGAACGCTTCCTGGGCGAAGGCCGCAAGGCGGCGGACTATGAGCAGGTGACGGACATTCTCGATGTCTGGTTCGATTCCGGCTCCACCCACACCTTTGTCTTTGAAGACCCGATCGATCCGGCCTGGCCCAAGGCGGAACAGGCCGACCTTTATCTCGAAGGTTCCGACCAGCATCGCGGCTGGTTCCAGTCCTCGCTGCTGGAAAGCGTCGGCACCCGTGGCCGCGCGCCCTATAAGGGCGTGCTGACGCATGGCTTCGTCCTCGACAAGGAAGGGCGCAAGATGTCCAAGTCGCTGGGCAACACCCTGGCGCCGCAGGTCATCGCCGAGAAAAACGGCGCCGAAATTCTGCGCCTGTGGGCGGCGTCAAGCGATTTCACCGAAGATTTGCGCATCGGCGACGACATCATCAAGGCCAATGTCGAATCCTATCGGCGGTTGCGCAACACCATCCGCTTCATGCTGGCGAACCTGTCGGGCTTCACGGAAGAAGAGCGCATCGCGCGCGACCTGATGCCGGAGCTGGAACGCTTCATGCTGGCGCGCCTGGCCGAGATCGACGCCACCGTGCGCGCCGCCTATGAGGCGTTCGACTACAATCTCGTCACCACCACCCTGTTCAATTTCTGCACCAACGACCTGTCGGCCTTCTATTTCGACATCCGCAAGGACGCGCTCTATTGCGACCCGAAGGAAAGCTTCCGCCGCCGCGCCGTCCGCACGGTGACGGACGAAATCTTCCGCCGCGTCGTTACCTGGTTCGCGCCCATTCTCTGCTTCACCATGGAAGAGGCATGGACGACGCGCTTCCCGGACCAGAGCGTGCATCTGCAGGACTTCCTGGCGACGCCGTCCGGCTGGGGCAGCGCCGACCTGCTGGAACGCTGGAAGCGGCTGCGCGAACTGCGCCGCGCCATCACCGGGGCGCTGGAGATCAAGCGCGAGGAAAAGCTGATCGGCTCCAGCCTGGAAGCCTCGGTGCTGCTGCAGCTTGACGACCCGAACGACCTTGCCTTGTTCGAGACCATCGACCTGGCCGAGATCGCCATCACCTCGCTGGCGCGGATCGAAACCCTGGACAGCGCTGATCCCAACCGCGCCCCCGGCTATATCGCGGTGGAAGTCACCCGCGCCGATGGCGAAAAATGCGCCCGCTGCTGGCGGGTGCTGGCGGAAGTTTCCACCCATGCCGACCATATCTGCGACCGCTGCACGGGCGCGGTGCATGGCTAGCGCTGCCGCCGCCAACTTTACGCCGCGCTTCCTGGGGCTTTGCGCCGCGGTGCTGGCGCTGGTGGCCGACCAGGGCAGCAAGGTCGCACTGCTCTATGGGGCGGGGTTCGGCCGCATGGCCCCGGGCGAAACCATCCCGGTCTTGCCGTTTTTTAACCTGGTGATGGTGTGGAACCCCGGCATCTCCTACGGCCTTTTTCCGGCTTCGGGGGTGGTGGGAACCTGGGCGCTGGAGGCGGCGACTCTGGCAGTGATCGGTTTTCTGGGCTGGTGGCTGTGGAAATCCCGGGATTGCGTGGTGGCGCTGGGCTGCGGCCTGATCGTGGGCGGCGGCCTGGGCAACCTGATCGACCGGCTGCTTTATGGCCGGGTGGCCGATTTTTTCCACTTTCACGGCTTCGGCTATGACTGGTATGTCTTCAACATCGCCGACCTTGCCGTGACCCTGGGCGCGGTGGCGTTCATCTATGATGTGCTGAAGCCGTCGGAGAGTTCGAAAGATGCGTAGAACGATGTATTCGGGCGTTGCCCTGCTGGCAGCAGCCACGCTGCTGAGCGGCTGCACCTATCTGAGGCAGCAGGCCGGTTATGGCCACCAGATGCCGGACGAGTTCGCCGTCACCACCAAGGCGGCGCTGGTCATTCCGCCCGGCTTCAACCTGATTCCGCCTTCGCCGGGCGCCGCGCCGACCAACTCGGTGCAGACCGACGTCCAGGCCCAGGCCGCCATGTTTGGCGCCGGTGACACCACCGCCATCGCCGCCAACATCACGGGCAATTATTCCGCCGGCGAGCGCATGCTGCTGGCCACCGCCGGCACCAACCGCGCCGATCCGGGCATCCGCCAGCTGCTGCAGTCCGACCAGGGCAAGATGCAGGGCGCCGATCCCAGCTTCACCGCCCGCCTGATGGGCGCCGCGGCCCAGCCCAATAACGGCCAGGCCGTCAACGCCAATGCGGAACTGGAACGCCGCGCGGCCGCGCCCAAGCCCGTCGCCCCCAAGAAATCGAGCGGCTGGTTTGACTGGTTCTGATTTTTTGGGTCGCGCATCCCGCGCGCGGATGCGCGCATTGTTGAATGGCGCTTCCGGCGCCGCCCGGAAAACCGTCCGCGTCATGGAGCGGCTGAAAAATTTTCGCCGCCGCTTGCGTTTTTCCTGGCCGCTGCTCCTGATGACAGCGCTGACGGCGCTCGCCCCGGCGGCGGCGGCGCCTCCCGCGCGCGAAGATGCGCCGGCCAGCAAGGGCGTGCAGGCTTTCCAGTTCGCCCTGGCCAACGGCATGCAGGTGCTGGTCATTCCCGACCATCGCGCGCCCGTCGTCACCCAGATGCTGTGGTTCAAGGTCGGCGGCGTCGACGATCCGCAAGGCATTTCCGGCCTGGCGCATTTCTTCGAGCACATGATGTTCCGCGGCACCAAGAAAGTGCCGGGCGATCTCTTCTCCACGACCATCGCCAAGAATGGCGGCGAGGACAACGCCTTCACCACCCACGACTACACCGTCTTCTTCGAGCGCATCGCCAGGGACCGGCTGCCGCTGGCGATGCAAGTGGAAGCCGACCGCCTCGCCAATCTCGATCTCTCCGACACCAATGTCGCCACTGAGCGCGATGTGGTGATGGAGGAGCGGCGCCTGCGCACCGACAGCGACCCGCAGGCGCTGTTCGGCGAGCAGTTGCGGGCGGCCCTGCATCTGTCGCATCCCTATGGCCGCCCCGTGGTGGGCTGGGCCGAGGAGATCCGTCATATCGACCGCAATTCGGCGGCGGATTTCTATCGCCACCATTACGCCCCCAACAATGCCGTGCTGGTGGTGGCGGGCGATGTCACGCCCGACCAGGTCCGCGCCCTGGCGCAGCAATATTATGGTCCAGTGCCGGCCCGCCCGCTGACGCCGCGCGCCGAGAATGCCACCGTGCCGCGCCTGGCAGAAGCCCGCCTCGCCATCACGCGCCCCGACGCCAAGGTGCCGATGGTGGAACGCATCTACCGCGTGCCTTCCTATGCCACGGCGCGGCAGGGCGGCGCGGAATCGCTGGAGACGCTGGCGCAGTATCTGGGCGGCGACCAGACGGCGCTGCTGTATCGCGTGCTGGTGGAGCAGAAGAAGCTGGCCAGCGAAGCGGGGGCTTTTTACGACGGCTGGCGCCGCGATGCCGGCGAGTTCATCGTCTATACCGTGCCCCGTCCCGGCGTCAGCCTGGAAACGCTGGAAAAGGCGATGGACCAGGTGCTGGGCGCCGCCGCCGCCATGCCCGCCGCCGCGTCCGACCTGGAGCGCGCCAAGACCCAGCTGGTGGCCAGCGCGCTTTACCGCCGCGACAGCCAGTCGGAAATGGCGCAGGCTTATGGCCAGGCGCTGATGGTCGGCCTGACCGTCGATGATGTGAATGCCTGGCCCGCCCGCATCCGGAGCGTGAATGCCGGCGGCCTGCGCGCCGCTGCCGCCGGGCTGAACCGCCGCGATGCGGTGACGGGCCATCTGATCCCGGGAGGCAGGTGATGCGCATGCATCTGGTAGCCCTGTTTGGTGCCGCGGCCGCGCGCTTGGGCTCGCGGCGTTCCCCGCGCAAAGCGATCCACCGGATCGTTTTGACCGGCGTTGCCGGATTGCTCGCCACTGTTTTCACCCTCGCCGCGCCGGCCCAGGCGGCCGATGTGAAGAACATCGATCTGGGCCGCCAAGCCACCGTCTGGTTCGTCGAGGACCACACCGTGCCGATCATCGCGGTCAACATCTCGCTGCCGGCGGGCGCGGCGTATGACCCTGGTGCCAAGCCGGGACTGGCCGCCTTCGCCGCCTCGCTGATGGACGAGGGCGCGGGCACCATGGACGCCACCGCCTTCCACCGCGCGCTGGCGGCCAAGGCAATCCAGTTCTCGGCCCGTGCGGAGCGCGACTACACCGTCATCAGCCTCACCATGCAGTCGGCCGATGCCGCCGAGGCGCTGCGGCTGCTGCAACTGGCCTTGACCAGGCCGCGCTTCGACAATGAAGCGGTCGCGCGGGTGCGCACCCAGATCGTGCAGTCTCTGCAACAGGAAAGCGCCGAGCCGGGGCAGGTGGCGGCCAAGAGTTTCATGCGCGTCTTTTTCAACGGCCATACCTATGGCCATGCC
>Ga0316220_1002466_pt1 | contig 17098 bp, 8 predicted proteins | sample TBH18005metaG_FD_203632 | JGI IMG/M metagenome (GOLD analysis project Ga0316220, IMG submission 203632) | Freshwater microbial communities from Trout Bog Lake, Wisconsin, USA - TBH18005 | ecosystem: Environmental > Aquatic > Freshwater > Lake > Hypolimnion/Profundal zone | place: USA: Wisconsin...
GACGCCATTGATCACCGCGCTCCAAAACAGGGCTTTCATCGGGCTGATCGGCGAATATTGAATCGCCAGCCCCAGCAACACACTGACCGTGATTACCCCGTAAAACCCGCGTTCCTTGGCGACGCCGCGTTCCAAGCCTTCGTTCCAATTCATAGTTTCGGCGGCGGCATATGCGCCGGAACCCGCCAACACCGGTACGCCAATCAACCCCACCCCCAACAGGCCGAGGGTGAACAGCAAAAAGGCAAAACTACCGGCCAAGGGCCTCAACGCGTTGGCGGCTTGTGCTGCGGTGGTGATGTCAGTGATGCCGCTGGCGTGCAACGTCACAGCCGTCGCAAGGATAATGAAGTAGGCGGAAAGGTCGGAATAGAACATGCCTGACCACGTATCCCAGCTTATTCGGCGCAGTTCCGCCCGTGCCATATTCGCATCACTGCGCAGCAACGGAACACCCTGCTTTCGGTGCATATCTTCGACCTCTTCCGAAGCCTGCCAGAAGAAAAGATAGGGGCTGATCGTTGTGCCAAACACGCCTACAATCACCGCCGCCGATGTCGCGTTCAGCGTGAATTGTGGCCACATGGTGCGCAAGGCGACCTGCCCCCATGGCACATGAACCGTAAACAGCACCGCCGCATAGGCCAACAACGACAGCGTCAGCCATTTCAAAAAATGAACATAGCGGTGATAGGGAACAAAGATCTGCAACCCCAGCGTCACCACTACGAAAACCAGCGTCATCACATGGCGGTTGAACCCGGTCACCAGTTCGCCGACCTCGCCCATGGCAGCCACATCGGCGGCGATATTCAGCGTATTGGCGATCAACAGCAAAGTCACCACCGCCCGCAAAACCACTGGCGGAAAGGCCATCTTGATGTTGGCGGCCAGACCCTTGCCCGTCACGCGGCCAATCTGCGCGCACATTAACTGCACCGCTGACATCAGGGGAAAGCACAGCGGCATGGTCCACAGCATATTGAGCCCGAACTGCGCGCCGGCCTGCGAATAGGTGGCGATGCCGCTGGGATCATCATCGGCCACACCCGTGATGAGGCCGGGGCCCATTTTGGCTAACGGGTGGTTTTTCACCCGCTGCCACCAGTCCTTTGGGGCAAGCCGTGTCGGCGAAGTGTTCCCACCCTGCGGGCGCTGCGTTGAAGTCATTTGTCTGTCATAGCCCCCATTTGTGACCAATGGCCGAACTAATATTGACCGCGCGAGGCATGAAAGCACCACATTGGGGCTCTCGGCTGCGATTGTTGACTTTTGCATGGCCCCAATAGGCCCAAAAAACGCCGTTCACCGGAAAGTTTTTCAATGTTTGATAGGAGCCAGAGCTCTCGCAGCGGCCCACCGAAATTGCTGATTTGGATAGTCTATCCAACGCAGCAGCCGTCTATCGAATCGCGGAACGCCTGATATTCTAAAACATCTCAACCAGCGTTTGGCATGTTCTGCTTCGGTCGACGCCAGCAGAGCTGCAAAGACAGTTTCACGATGATCTCTTGCCCAGTGTAGCTATTACGCTCCAAATTCCGAGCTGAGGCCATCCGGATCTCGAGGGTACTTCGAACGCCATCAATATAGCTCGCCACGTTCCGATCGACTTTGGCTTCGCGCTTCAGTGCAGTAAGGCCAGCCTTATTACCCATAGATTCATCGAACAGTAAAATTAGGCCGCCATCAACCCAAAAATCGAGATCGGATTGTATCCCGCGGCCCAGCTGCCGCGCCACGCTTATTAATCCGTGCTTGCCATCGAGATCTACGATCTGATTGGCGCCGATAACGACTGCACTATGTGAAACGCGCATAAGCGACGCATACAACAAGGGGGCGCTATTCGCCTCGCATCGAGGATCATCGTTACGCAGGCGTCAACAATGGCGTCTGGCGGCCCAATTTTGCTGTAACCTTATACTTCCATGCCCCGTTCTCAGCGCATCCGCAAAGGCAGTCGTGGCGAGTGAGAAATTCGGCTGTTTTATCTGCATCGTCAAAGCATAGCACGGGCCAATGGGGCAGGCGACTGGCGGCCTCAACGCGGTCGCCACGGCACCGATTTCGCTGCTGGTTAGCTGCCTTTAGTATATTCACTTTAATCCGTAAAATTCATTTGACTGACGAACCGAGTTAGAATTTTCAACGTCCTTGGTGCTGCAAGCGCGCAATTGTGCTGGCGGTTTGCCGAAATGGGCAACACAAAACCGGCGCAGGGAGCGCTCGTCAGAAAGGCCAAGCCGCTCGGCGATCTCGGGGAGCGGCAAGCCGGCAGCCAACAGATCGCGCAGCCGTGCAGCGCGAAAGTCATTCGAAATGCCGCGAAAACTCAGCCCTTGCGCCGCCAATCTGCGCCGCAACGTCGCCGCCGACAGTTCCAGAGATGCCGCAACATCTTCTTGCGATGTTATCCCTCTGCCCAGCGCGGCCAGCACCAAAGCGTAATCCTGTTCCGATTGGACGTCGCCGCCTTGCCCAAGCATGGAGACAAAATTGGCAAATTCGGCCTCACCCCATGCCGTGTATTTCTGCGGCAGGATCGGGGCATGAAGCGCATCGGTGGGGTAATCGATGGAAACGCCGCTGCCCCGCCGGGTGATGGGCGCATGCAACGCCTCCAGTAACTCGCCCCCCATAGCCCTCAGCGCCGCCGCGCCGCGCACCCGCACCGGAACAAGGCGCTGGCCGGTCATCCAGCGTAGCGCGCAATGGATCACCACCGCAAAGCATTCGGTATAGATCTCTGTCGCCAGCACCTGAGCGCCGGTGGGGGTAAAGTTCAGCCGCACGGTGCCACGACCATGGCCCAGCGCCAGTTGGCAATCCTTGCGCACCAGCCTCATGGCCTCACTGAGGCGGCGCAGCGCGCCTGCCAGATCGTCGGCCTCCTTCGCGGCGGAGACCAGCACCGACAGGCTTCCGCGCGGCACCGGTTGATCCGCCAGGCCATGGCTCTCATCGTTGGTTTCTTGAATATTTTGCGCACAGCAACGCCAGAAATCGATCATGTCGATACGCAGCGGGGTTGGCCTCCCGGCACCCGCAAGCCCAGACCATTCCAAAAGATGGCCCGCCCGCGCCTCGCCCACCAAGGCGATGAAATAGCTGGTATCGACTTGCCGAATGGCGGACATTGTGGCCCCCGCAAAGCCTGTGAGGTTCAAGAGTAAACCTCCCTCCCGTGAAGTCAATGAGCGAAAACAGCCGGTGTTCCGCTGCCGGTTGTGTCCTTATCCTCGCGTCACGGCAATGGTATGTTCTTCCCATAAAATATGGGAGGGTACTGATGGCAAAGTTTCACACATTCCTGCTTGGCTGTTCGGCGGTTGCGGCGTTGGCGGCCAGCGACGGCGCATATGCACAAGCCGCGCCCGCACCCGTGGCCGCCAACGACGCCGCGCAAGAAGGCACCACGATCGTCGTAACCGCCAACCGCCGGAACGAGGCGATCCAGACTGTCGGCGGCGGCATCACCGCGCTGGGGGCGGGCGATCTGGACCGTATGCACGCCAGCGACTTCAATGATTTTGCGACGACGGTGCCGGGGCTCAGCTTTCAATCGAACAGCCCGACCAACAATCTGGTGGCAATCCGCGGCGTGGCCTCCTCCACGGCGGAGCTGGGCAGCGCGGTCGCGCTCTACCTCGACGACGTGCCGGTGGGGGCCAGTACGCAGTTCGGCCTCGGCTCGCAAAGCTTCAACTTCAACCTGTTCGATATGGACCGCGTGGAGGTGCTGAACGGGCCGCAGGGCACGCTTTACGGCGCCAATGCGCTGGGCGGCGCGATCAAATACATCACCGCCCGGCCCAAGCTGGGCAGCTATACCGGCGCGGTGGAGGTCGACGCGTCGGGGACGGATCACGCCGGATTGAACGCGGCCGCCAAGGTCATGCTGAACCTGCCGCTGGGCGATACGGCGGCGCTGCGGGTCGATGGGGTGCGCGCCACTGACGCTGGTTGGGCATCGGACCCCAGCCATGCGCGTTATCATTTGGGCGATACCCAGACCACCGGCGGGCGGGCGTCGCTGTTGTGGCAGCCGGTGCGCCAGTTAGAGGTGCGGCTCTCTGCCTTTGCGCAAAAGATGAACGCCACCGGGCTGGAGAACGGACTTTACAACATTGCCGACAGCACAGCGGTGGCCGGGCCCTATCAACAGAATTACGCGCTGAACCAGCCTTCGTATAATTCCGTGGCTGTCTATTCGGGCAGCATCAGCTATGATTTCGATGTGGCCAAGTTGGTGTCGGTGAGCGCCTATCAGCAGAACCACGGCACTTATCAGTCTGATGACAGCGTGTTTTATGGCGCGTTGGTGCCGCTCTATACCGGGGCGTATAATGCCTACTTCGGCAGCGCCATTCCCGGCCCCAGCCCCTATGACCTCTATGTCGACACCCGCACCAAAAAGTTCACACAAGAGGTGCGCCTGCAATCCGCCTCGAACCACCATCTGGAATGGGTGGCGGGGGCCTATTACACGCATGAAACCACAGACGAGCAGGTGAATTTGCTCTATTCAGCCAATCCGGACGGCAATATGCCGGCACCTTATAACTCCTATCCGTTCTACGGTTATCTGCCCAGCACCTATAAGGAAGCCGCCGGTTTTGGCGATGTCACCGGCTATCTCGGTCAAATCTTTGATCTGACGCTGGGCGTGCGTTACAGCCATCAGGATCAGGTCTATTCGTCGAACATCTGGTGGCTGGGCTTTGGGCCGACCTATAACGCCTCCACCGGTCAGTTCGTTTATGGCACGCCGGCGTTTCACTCCTCCACATCCAGCCAGGGGGTGACGACCTACCTCATCAACCCGCGTTTGCATGTCTCGAAAGATGTGATGTTGTATGGGCGGGTGTCGTCGGGTTTCCGGCCGGGTGGGCCGAATTTTTTCCTTGGCAATGCGGCGTTGCCGGCCACCTTCGCCCCCGACCGGCTGTGGAATTACGAGATCGGCGAGAAAGGCAGCTTCTTTGACCACCGCCTGACATTTGATATCGATGCCTATGACATCGAGTGGAAAAACATTCAGACCACGCAAAATGTTGGCGGCATCAACCAGCTGGTCAATGCGGGCAATGCGCGGGTGAAAGGCGTCGAGGCTTTGTTCGCACTGAAGGCTGCGCAAGGGCTGACGCTCAATGGTTCGGGGTCTTATACCGATGCCTATCTGACCACGCCGGCGCCGGTGCTGGGGCTGGCCGCTGCGGGCGACCGACTGCCGTTATCGCCGCGCTATCAGTTTGCCCTTGGCGCCACCTATCGCTTTGCCGCATTCGGCACGCAGGCCACAGCCAACCTCAGCGACGTTTGGGTGGGCGACCGAACTTCGGGCTATGCGGGCAGCGCGACCAACATCCTTTACAAGCTGCCGGCGTATAATACAGTCAACGCCAGCCTCGGCTTCAACCTGCATAATGGGCTGGAAATCAGCACTTTCATCAAGAACCTCACCAACAGCAAGGGCCAGCTGTCGGCGAACACCCTGAACAACGTGTTCTTCGCCAGCGCAGCCGTGCCGGTGACGATCGATCAACCGTTGACAGGCGGCGTCAGCGTCAAGTTCTCATGGGGCGGCCGCTAGGCTCAGAAGAGGGGGAATGCCGCGATGTCTATGGCCATGCATGATGCGCTGTTCGCCACCGCCGAAACCACGGGGGGGAGGATCAGGGGGCTGATCAATGCGGGCGTGCGGATTTTTCGCGGCATTCCCTATGGGGCAGACACGGGGGGCGCGCATAGGTTCCAGCCTCCGCGTGCCCATGCGGGCTGGACGGGGGTGCGCGATTGCTTTGGCCCCGGCCCCATGGCCCCGCAGATCCCCTCTCCGCTGAACAATATCTATGCGCAGCTGATCCAGTTCGAGAGCACGCTGGCCGACGGAGGGATGAGCGAGGATTGCCTCAGCCTCAACGTGTGGACGAAAGGCGTGAGTGACGGAGGCAATCGGCCGGTGGTGGTCAACCTGCACGGGGGCGGCTTTGCGCTGGGGTCGGGCAATGCGGCGATGTATGACGGCGCGCAGATGGCCTTTGACCACGACTTGGTGGTGGTCAGCGTCAACCACCGGCTGGCGAGTTTCGGCTATCTGGGCCTCCGTGCGCTGGGGATGGATGAGAGGTTTGATGCTGCGGGCCATTGCGGGCTGCTCGATCTGGCACTGGCGCTGGAGTGGGCGCAGCGCAATGCGGAAAGCTTTGGCGGCGATCCCACGCGGGTGACCATCATCGGTCAATCGGGTGGCGGCTGGAAGGTGGGCGCGCTGATGGCGACGCCCGCTGCCGCCGGGCTGTTCCACCGCGCGGTGATCCAAAGCGGATCGTGGTTGCGTTTCCAAACCGAGGAACAGGGCGCCATGCTGGCCGAGATGTGGCTGGCCAAGCTGGGCGTCGCCAAGACCAACCCTCAGGCGCTTTTCGATATGGATTTCACCCACATCCTGGCCGCGCAGACCGAGGTAGGGCCGCTGGGCTTTATGCCAGTACTGCATCCCATAGGCCTGCCCGCGCATCCCATCGCCTCTGCGCAAAGCCGCGACGTCCCGCTGATCGTCGCCACCACGCTGGACGATGCCGGACTGTTTTACGACGATTTCGACCTCACCGAGGAAGGGCTTCATGGCTGGGCCGAGGCGCGTTTCGGCGGCGAAGGGGCGGCTTTGGTGGCGCTGTACCGCGCACAATATCCCGCCAAATCGCCCTATCTGCTGCACGCACAGATGGTCACCGACGCGGGGTTTCGCCGTTTCGCCTGGGCGCAGGCCAGCGCCAAGGCCGCGCAGAACGGCGCGCCGGTGTGGATGTACCGCTGGGATTGGCCAAGCCCGGCGTGGGATGGGCGCTTTGGCGCGGTGCATGCCATCGATGTTTCGGCCAGCCTTGGCCATGTGCGTGACAGCTTGCTGGGCGCGGGCTTGGCAACCGGGCGGCGGCTGTCGGGCCTGTTGTCAGCAGGCTTGGCGCGCTTTGCCGCGACGGGCAGCCCGGTGGGCGGCATCATTGCGAATTGGCCGAGCTTTTCGGCGGCGGCCCCCGCCTGCCTGCTGCTGGGGCAGGAAATAACCGCAGCCCGCGATCCTGACCATGCTTTCCGAGCCTTCTGGGACGCCCAGCCCATGCCAGACAGTGTGGCGATATAGCCTTGGCTACACGCCACCGGCGCTGGCCGGCCGGTTGCCGCCCATTCTGGCCATTCAGCGGCCATTCCTGCATGCCGCTTGGGGCCGTCAGATTCGCTCCAACCAATCGGCCGTGATCTCGCCCTTGTGCCCCTCTGGCGCCAGCGCGGCACGCAGCGCTTCCAGCAGAGGCGGAAGTCCTTGCGTGAAGGCGTAGGGCGGGTTGATGATATAAAGCCCCGCGCCATTATAAATGCCGGGCTGATCGTCATCGTACAGCCAATGCTCCACGTTCAGAAATTTCGGGATGCCCAGCCCCCGCAACTGCGCCTTCCACCGCGCATGCGTGGCGCGGTCTTTCAGCGGATACCAGATCACCGTCACGCCATGCGCCCATTTGCGGTGCGCGGCGGCAAGGGTGGCGGTGATAGTTTCGCGTTCGTCGGTCTGCTCGTATGGCGGGTCGACCACCACCACGCCGCGAGGCGTTCGCGTTGGCAACAGCGCCAGCCACAGCTCATAGGCGTCGCGCTCATGCACACCAGCGGGAGTGCCGCGCATTACACCGCGCAGGGTATAGGCGTCCTCAGGATGTTTTTCGTTCAGGATCAACAAATCCTGGGGGCGCAGCAACTGCGCCAGAATTCGCGGCGAGCCGGGGTAGAGGCGCGGCCCCTTCCCTGCATCCACCGTCTGCCCGGCATTCACCGCCTGAACCGCAGCGCGGTAATCGTCCAATAAGGGGGTCGCGTCGGCAAAGGCCCGCAGCACGCCCTGCATCGCCTCGCCGGTGCGCCCGGCCTCGTCGCCGTGAAGGTTGTACATCCCGCAGCCGGCATGGGTGTCGATCAGGGTCAGCGCGCCCTGTTTTTGCTGCAAGGCCCGCACAAGGGCGATCAGCAGGCTGTGCTTCACGACATCGGCGCTGTTGCCGGCATGGAAGGAATGGCGATAATTCATTGCGGTTCAAATTCCTGACGATCTGCCTTCATACAGGCTGCCGGGCGCGAGGCGATTGAAGCAACCAATCGGGTGCTAGTATAAAGTCGGGCGGAAACCTTCAACGCACTTCTGCGTGAGGCCTCAAGCCCGCGTTAGCGATCGTCACCGGAGGCTTAAGGCGCCAGGCTCCGGGCGCAGGGGAACGTTCGATCACCGAGGAGCCGGACGCGACTGGCATTACCGCGAAGTGCCCATTCGCCCGATGTCGGCAGCACGTTCATACGCCTGCCGCTAGGGTGCCGGCGGCTTCAGCGCCAGGAAGACGGTGCTCCACAACTGGGCGGCGTTGGATTCGTCGGCATCCGCCGCGCCCGCGCCAAACGGCACCACCTTGTAATGGCCATCGGCAAAGGCCCATGACCACAGCTCGGAATTCTGCACCGCCCTGGTGGCATTGATCGCCTGCCACAGCGTTGCCTGAGCGCGCTCCAGCTTGGCGCGCAGCACGGGCGGCAGATCATGGCGCGCCAATTGCCGCCGTAGCCCCGCCGCCAGCACCGCCTGTTGCCACGACCACACCACCAGCCCGTGATAGGCCCCGCGCGTGAACAGCGCCTTGGTGCCGTCTGCGGCGAAGGCGGGGTTCGCCACCAGCATGCCGATGGAGGTCATCAACCCGGCGGGAAAGGGGCGCATGATCGCGGTGATTTCCCGGTCCAAGCTCGCGGGCGCGGGGGTGCCGAACAGCAGATCAAACCCCTCGTCCGAATGGACCACCGCCACGGGCGATCCATCCGCGTTCAGCGACAATGCGTGGAACCGCAGAGGTTTACCCCCCACAGAGCCCCCCCCGACAGAGGCAAGCGCGGCGCCCGCCGGAACCCCCTCGGCTTTGGCATAGGCGGCGATCTGCCGGCGGGCATCACCTGCGCCCAGCGACACATCGAAATAACCCGGCGCAGCATCGTGCCAGACCCGCGCCATCGCCCCGGCCTGCGCAAAGGCCACGCGGTCGGCAGGCGTCAGATAGGCATCCAGCAGGCCCGCCGACACCATCCGGTCCATCGCTGCCAACGCCGCCGGGGCAAACACCGCATTCACATCAAAGGGATAACGCCCCATGCCCAGCCCGGTCTGGCTGTCACGCCACTGGCCGGTATCGCGTCCCGCCTTGATGCTCAGCAAGTTCGCGGGCGCGGGGTGATCGGCAAAGCTGCGGGTCTGCCGCAAGACCAGCCGCAAATTGCGCAGCAAGGCGGCGCCAACCGTCTCCTTATCATCCCCGGTGCGCCCGCTGGGCGCGGCGAGGAAGGCGGCGGCATGCGCCCGCCCGCGCGGGTCATCCAATGCCCAGGCCGCGACTATGGGCGCCAGCATGTAATTGCCGTCGATCATCGCGTAATCGAACTCGGGCGCATCCGATGCCGTGCCGGCCTTCTGGTTGTCGAGCACGGCAAATTCGCCGATGCCCTCCTCATGCGCCACCTCGCCGGTGGGCGAGAGCCGGGCGACCACGCTGCGCAAACCGCCCTCCACCGCGCCCGCCTGCAACACCGGCATCAACAGCCGCATCGACATCAAGGTGTCGCGCCCGAAATAGGTGTCAAACCGCCATGAACCCGCCAGAAACTTCTCGCGATAAGCGAGGAAGCCCAGCGTATTGCGGGTCTTGGCATCCACCCCGGCCTTTGCGTTCAGCAAATCATCGCCGTCCAGCGGGGTCAGAGGCGTCTCGCCGCTGGCGGCGGTAATCCGCAGACCGATCTTGCCATCGACCCCCGCGACGAAGCGCCCGTCACGGATCGCGCCATGGGTGACGGTGATGGCCAGCCGATACCCCGCCGCGCCGTCGGCCCGGTCCCGCGCCCAGCTGATGGTGTCGCCGCTGATCACCGGGCTGGTTTTCACCGCGTCGGGAAAGGTGCCTTGCCCCTGATAATCGCGCAGCACCCGCACCGATGACAGCACCGCCGCCTTGGGGGTCAGGCTGGCTGCGGTGGCCACGGCATCGACCTGCATGCCATACAGCGCCCGCCCCTTGGCATCGGCCAGTGTGACGGGGGCAGGTTCGCGCGTGATCGCCCAGGCGGCAGGCCTATCCGAATGTTCAAACCACAGCCCAACCCCGCTGTTGCCCGCCGGAAAGGCCACCAGAACCCGCGCGTCCGCGCCCGACCGCAGCAGCAAATGCGCAGCCACCGGCCCCTGCCGCAGAAACGCGTTGATGTTCAGACCCTCGGTCACGTCAAACTGCAACCGGGGCGGCGCGGGCTCGGCGCGCAATGGCGCCGCCGTCAGACCAGCCAAGGCGGCGCCCAGCAGCAGGGGAAGCGCGAATTTGTGCCGAACGGACCGGGTTTTCATGGGTGCTATGCCTTTATGCGGGTGGGGAGGAGAGTCGGCGTTGAAGAGCATCCAGATGCGTCGGCGCATGCGGCACGGCGGCGGCGATCGCCTGCTTTACCGCCGCCAGATGGCGCAAATTGGCGTCCGCGCCAAAGGTATCGGCCAGCGGGTTGTAATCGCGGGGCAGAACCCCCTGCCCCATCAGCACCGCGAACCAGCTGGCCTCGCGGAACAATTCGTCGGTGCCCAGCACGATGCGGCCGGTGCGGCGGAATTGTTCCTCGCGGTAAATCAGGCTGTCTGGCAGCGGCATGTTGCGGCAATATTCCCATAAGGGCTGCGTTTTGTCGCTGGTGGCGTGGTAATGCAGGATCAGGAAATCCTTCACGCATTCCATATCGGCGCTGAACACGCGGTTGTATTGTTCTGCGGTATAGGGGTCGCAGGCGCGGTCGGGGAACAACGACAGCAGCTTTGCGATGCCGCTCTGGATCAGGTGGATGCTGGTGGATTCCAGCGGTTCCAGAAAGCCGCCCGACAAGCCGATGGCGATGACGTTCTTGTTCCACGCCTTGCGACGCCGTCCGGCCTTGAATTTGATCAGCCGGGGCTCGGCCAGCACCTTGCCCTCCAAGCCCGCCAACAGCGTTGCGGCGGCCTCGTCATCGCTGATGAATGGACTGGAATAGACATAGCCATTGCCGGTGCGGTGTTGCAGCGGAATGCGCCACTGCCATCCGGCATCGCGCGCGATGGACTGGGTGAAGGGGCGCGGGGGGCCAGCGTTCTCGCAAGGAACCGCCAAGGCCCGGTCGCAAGGCAACCAGTGTGACCAATCCTCGAACCCGGTGTTCAGTGTTTCCTCGATCAGCAGCCCGCGCAGGCCAGAGCAATCGATGAACAGATCGCCGGCGATGTCATCGTCCCGTTCAGTGGCGAGGTGCGTGACAAAGCCGGTCTGGGGGTCTTGTGTGACCTTGGCGACCTTGCCTTCGACGCGCTTGACCCCTCCCGCCTCGGCGCGGCGGCGCAGCAGGGCGGCATACAGGCTGGCGTCGAAATGATAGGCATAGCCCAGCCCCGACAGCAGCGAGCGGGCGTCGGGGGAAGGCTCGGTGAATTTGCCAGCGCGTGCCAGCTTGGCCGCCAGCGAGTAATCCTCGAAATCATCGGCATGCCCTTCCATCTGCGCCTTGATCCAGCGGTGATAGAACATCGGTCCGTCGTTCGGCGCGCCGTAGCGGCCAAAGGGGTGGAAATAACGGTGGCCGGGGCGCGCCCAACCTTCAAACTCGATACCCAGCTTGAAGGTCGCCTTGGTTTCGCGGACGAACTCCGCCTCATCAAGGCCAACTGTTTGATTGAACCAGTGAATGGTGGGGATGGTCGCCTCACCCACGCCGATGGTGCCGATCTCCTCGCTCTCGATCAGGGTGATGTCGAACTGGTGGGGCACGTTGATTTTGGCCAGCATCGCCGCCGTCATCCAGCCCGCCGTGCCCCCGCCCAGGATCACGATGCTGCGGATACGTTTGTCGTCGTTGCTGCCGGGCGTCATTTCGCCATATCCCTTTTCATTCAAAAACGGCGGCCGAACTGATGCCCGGCCGCCGTCCTTGGGCATTACACCTGTTTGTCCGGACTTAGAACTTATAGCTCAGCGAACCCAGCGCGTTGGTGCCGGTGATGCCGCGGGCATAGAAATAGCCGTTAACCAGCGACTGGGTGTTGCCCTGACGCGGATTGCCTTCGGTCAGGCCCAGCTTGTTGGTGACGTTATCGACGCTGATGTTCAGCACCAGACGCGGCGTGATGTTGATCATGCCGCCTAGGCCCACAACGCCATACCCCGGCAAGGCAATACCATCGCCCGAATCCGCGAAGATTTTGCCGATGTACTTATACCGCGCATAGATGCTGCCCAAATGATGCGGCAGATCGAAGGTCGGGGTCAGCGTGTACAGTAGCGACGGCGTGCGCTGCGGGGTCAGCCCGTCGTAGTAGGTTGCGGCCGCGCTGTTCACCACCTGCCCGTTGACCAGGGTGCCGATGAACACATTGTTGAACTTCGACTTTTGATAGGTCAGCATGCCGTGCAGCGAGAAGGCGCGGAACGCTTCAGGGCGATAGGTCGCATCCACGTCAACGCCATTGGTGTCGGAATTGGCGGAGAAGTTGCTGCTGGTGCCGTCCGACTGGTTGACGCCGCCATAGTTCTGGTTGTCAAACAGGGTGCGGAACGGACGGATCGTGCCGGTGAAGCCGTGGCCCGAATAGGTGATACCCACTTCCATCAGCTTGATCTGTGTGGGGGTGGGGTTAGTTCCTTGGGTCTGGTAACCCACGGCATAGCGCCCATAAACCGACAGATTGTGGCTGACGGTATAGTTCACACCAATCGTCGAGCTGAACGGCGATTCACTGCCATATCCGGTCGAGTAGGTGCCGTTGAAGGCATTCGGGTTAACCTGCAACAGACCGGGCGTGCCAGCCGGAACCGCAGCCGGGCTGCCGTTACCGCCGTTCTGGCGCGTTTCCTCGTGCTCGTAACGCACACCAAAGTCGAGGTGCAGGCGGTCCGACAGCGCGAGTTCGTCGTTGGCGTAAACCGACACCGAATCCATCTTGTAATTGCTGATGCCGCTGCCCCAGTCGCCGTAACCCAGCATACCGTTGTTGGTCAGCGTGCCAACCACACCGCCTGCTGCGTTCAGCCCCACAACGTCATAGATGTTCGAATTGTTGGTCACGTCGTTCAGCACGTTGGACACAGCCGACTGGTCGTTATGCTGATGCTGAGAGAAGAACATCCCACCGACGGTCAGGTTGTTCTTCCAAGTCGCGCCGTTGGTCTGCCACTTGGCGCCGAAATCGCTGCCGAAATCATTCAGGTTGATCAGCTGGCGGTTGAGCCAGGTCTGTTCCAGCAAGCCATTGCCGTTAAGGGCATTGAGCGCCGACGCGCTGGAGATCACATTGCCGTTGGTCAGGCTGCGGATGCCGAACTGGGTTGCGGTCGGGAATGCGGTCTGGCCTTGCAGCAGCAGCGCATTGATCGGCGAACCCGCACCGGGGGTGAGGTAGCTGACCGCGTTCAACAGCCCCGAATTGCCGATGCCGCTGCCCGCGAACACACCGTTAAAGTCCCAAGCGGTGGTGGTATAACGCGCCTTCAGGAAGACCGAAATCGATTCATTGACCGGCTTTTGGAAATCCAGACGATATTCTTGGCCGGTGGCGTGAATGCCCTGCTTTTCGCTGAAGGTACGCGTGCATTCGCCCGCGGCACAGCTGTCTGGCATCACGATATTGGCAAAATCCGAACCAATGATGTTGCCCTTTTGCGTGCTGAGACCCGGAATGCCAGTGATCTGGCCGTTCACCACCTGATAGGGCTGATCGGCGTAATAGGGGTCATGCTCGTTCCAGCTCTTGACCGTGGCGCTGACGTAACCGCCGTCGTCCCACTTCTTCTCCAGCTGAGCCTTCACATGGTAGGTGTTGTAGGTGAACTGCGAATCACGCTGGCCCTTTGTGCTGTCGAAATAACCGCTAACGGCAAAGGCAACATTGTCACCCAGCGCCTTGATCGGGGCGGAATACCATGCGTCCGCGCGCTCTTCACCAAATGTCGCGCCTGACAGCTTGATCACCCCGCCGGCATGGTCAAAGTTCAAAGGCTTGGAAATGAAGTTGATCGATGCACCCGCCGCGTTGGGCACCAGAATGCCCGACGGGCCACCCTCTACCGATTCCACGTGATCGATGCTGATGTCGTTCTGGAACACCTCGTCATCGTTCAATCCGCCGTAAATGGCCGGCATGCCGTCCTCGATCAGGCGAACGAAGCTGGAGCCGCCACCGGGAAGGCCGCGCACCGAGTAATTGTTCGAAACCGGGCCAGCGGTGCCTTCGACGAAGATGCCGGGGATGGTCTCAAGAACGTCAACCGTGTCGCGTGGTGCCTTGATGGCCAGATCGGTCGCGCTCACCTTGGTGATGGCGGCAGAGGCGTTGAGCAAGCTGCGCTTGGACGTGGAACCCGTCACCACGATGGTGTCTGCCAAGTTGCCATCGGCGGCGGCTGTCGCGACCTGCGGTGCGGCCTGTGCAAAAGCCGAAGGAGCCAGCGCGATGCACACCGATGCCGAACACAGCAGTCCAGCCAATTTAGGGTTTGCAAACTTCATATTTATTTGAGCCTTTTGTCGTGAATATGTTGTTGAATTAAAAGAAAATTACTTCCCGAAGCCGCACATCGGCAGCTCAGCCAAAATCATGATATTTGCGGGATTAGTGGGAGAGAGCACCCTCGGCATGGGCGGCGGCCTCATTGCTGAAGCTGTTTGCGGCACAAGCTGCGCCGTTGCTAATCGCGTTAGCTAATATCCATGCCGCTATCATAAGCCCCCTCCCGAATTCCGCATATTTCTAGCGAATGCAGAACTCATGTAACCGGTTTAGTGGGTTCATGTTATCGTTGTCAAGATATCGATAACATAATCTGTCACACGCGCTTTTCGTCACATTTCTGCAACACCACGTCAGCTATTGCGGGGTTTGAGCTCGACTGACATGCTCTCGGACAGCGGTTTTCCGCCAGAGGTCAGATCCAGTATTTTCTGCGCCAACAGCCGGCCGCCCCGGTCCCAGTCCTGCCGGACCGAGGTGATCGCCGGCGTGAACAGCGCCGCGCCGGGCGCATCGTCAAAGCCGATCACCGACACCTGCTCGGGCACGGCGCGGCCATGATCGCGCAAGGCGTCGATCACCCCCATCGCGATGGCGTCGCTGGCGGCAAAGACCCCGTCAAAGGGCGCGCCCCCCGCCAGCAATCCTGTCAGCGCCGCATAGCCGCCCTCACGCGTAAACGGGCTGGCGGCGGCGCCCACCAATGCGCAGCCGTTTTCCTCCACCCTCTCGCGAAATCCGCGAAACCGGTCGTTGATTTCCAGATGGGTGGCATCGCCCACAAAAGCCATCCGCCGGCGCCCGTGAAACAGCAGATGGTCGGCGGCAATCCGCCCGCCCTGCACATTGTCCGAGCCGACCGTGACATGCTCCTCGTTGCCATCGACAGAGCCCCAGATCACATAGGGCAAGCCGGTGCGCTGCACCACATCCACCGCGTCCTCGCGCACGCCCTGGCCCAGCAGGATCACCCCGTCCACCGCCGGCGGCGAACCGACGAACATCGGCATGGTGGTCAGCACCATATTATACCCCTGCCCGGTCAGTTCCTGCATGATCCCGCCCAGCAGCGACAGCGGATAAGGCTCGCTCATGGACCGATCGTGCGAGGGGGTCATTTCGATCACCACGCCGATGGTGCGGCTGCGCTGCTGACGCAGATTGCGCGCGGCGATGTTGATGCGGTAACCATGCTGCTCCGCCAGTTCGCGGATGCGCGCGCGGGTTTCCTCCTTGACCAAAGCATGCCCCGACAGCGCCCGCGACACGGTGATTTTGGACACGCCCGCCTCGCGCGCCAGATCCTCCATGGTGACCCTCTGCGGCTCTGGCGTCGGCAATCGGCGGCGGATCATTCGGCGGTTGTTCCAATTCAGGGTCTGCACCCGCCTTCTAAACAGCTTTCACCCGCTGTCCAACGGCGCTTGCGCGATGATCTTCAATATCAACTCTTTTTCGCGGATTTTAGCGTAAATTGGATCAGCAGGACAACGCACGATGTACGTTTTAGGCATATATCGAGCGCAGTCCTAGCTACACGAGCATATGATTATGAATCATATAATTAATCGCAATTTCACCGCTGCATCAGCATCGCAGTGGCCGGCAGTTCCATCCGATCAACGCCCATAGTTCGAGGCCTGTCCTTCGACATTTTTGCCGATCCGCAAACGCCATGGCTGGCTTTGGCTGCGGATAAGCCGCGCTGTGCCGCTTGTGCCGGGCCGCTGCTGCCTTATGAACGCGCCGGGTGAGCGCATCGATTGTCATAGGAAACGGCCCGACAGGCGCGGTCAGCGTCGATATTGAGGAGCTGCTGGCGACGCGCTTGCTGGTTCAGGGAAATTCTGGATCGGGAAAATCGCATCTTTTGCGCCGGTTGCTGGAAGAAAGTGCCTCGCTGGTGCAGCAGGTGGTGATCGACCCCGAGGGCGATTTCGTGACGCTGGCAGAGCCTTTTGGCCATGTGGTGGTGGACGGCGCGGCCTATAATGGCCCTGAAATCATCCAGTTGGCATCCCGTATCCGCAAACATCGCGCATCGGTGGTGCTGGCGCTGGATAGGTTGGAGCTGGAGGCGCAGATGCGCTGTGCGGCGCAGTTCCTCTCCGCGCTGTTCGATGCGCCGCAGGAGCAGTGGTATCCGGTGCTGGTAGTGGTCGATGAGGCGCAGATGTTCGCCCCAGCAGCGGCGGGCGATGTGTCGGACGAGGTGCGGCGGATGTCGCTGGCGGCGATGACCAACCTGATGTGCCGGGGGCGAAAGCGCGGTTTGGCGGGGATTATCGCCACGCAGCGTCTGGCGAAACTGGCCAAGAACGTCGCGGCGGAGGCTAGCAACTTTTTGATGGGGCGCACTTTTCTGGACATCGATATGGTGCGCGCCGCCGATCTGCTGGGGATGGAGCGGCGGCAGGCTGAGCAGATCCGCGATCTGGAGCGCGGTGCGTTTCTGGGGCTGGGTCCGGCGATCAGTCGGCGGCCGGTGTC
>Ga0316220_1002479_pt1 | contig 17061 bp, 8 predicted proteins | sample TBH18005metaG_FD_203632 | JGI IMG/M metagenome (GOLD analysis project Ga0316220, IMG submission 203632) | Freshwater microbial communities from Trout Bog Lake, Wisconsin, USA - TBH18005 | ecosystem: Environmental > Aquatic > Freshwater > Lake > Hypolimnion/Profundal zone | place: USA: Wisconsin...
GCTCCCCACCCCGCCTCACGGCGACGCAGTTGGCACGGTCTTCGGTGCTGAACCGTCTAACTGCACCGGTGGGACTCTCACCCACGTTGACGCCCGCTTCACGGGCGCACCAGGATGACAAAATAATGTGGGCCGCTCCGGTTTCCGTGCTCGGTTTCGGTTTTGTGGTTAATGGAAAGGGCACTTCACCGCAGTCCACGGGCCTCCTCTGCCGTTTTGGGTTCATCCATTTCGGACCGTCCCGAAGTTGGGCTCATTTTCATTCTCCAATCCGGCCGTTCTTTCCAGAAGAGGTCGGCGGGGTCTCGGCGGGGTCATCGGCGGGGTCAGGCATTACTTCTTGACATTCACGCTCGACTCGCGTTTTTTGCGGGTCGGCGGGGTCAGGCATTACTTCTTGACCTTCATGCTCGACTCGCGTTTTTGTGGCGTTGCCCGGCAGTTGGGCGCATATAATCCACCATGTCAAAAGAAACACGTTAAGAAGTAATGCCTGGCCCCTCGCCCATCTTGCGTTGCGTGCAATTTGCTGGCGGGAACCGCTCGTTCCATCTACGCTGTCGCATGCTCAAACGCGCGCTCTCCTCCAGAAAGCAAGTGCTGCTTGCCATGGGTTGGTATGTCCACGAAGTCAACGTGGGCGTGGCACGATACGCGCACGAGGCCGGGTGGGTGCTGGACGACTCGGCTTCGCATTGCGGGGTGATTCCCTCCTCGTGGCGCGGCGATGGCATCATCACGATCTCGAGCAGCGTGAGCACTCCGCTGGCGGCCTTTGTTGCTCGTGCCAGGGTGCCCGTCGTCGATGTCTCCTCAGCGTCCAATCATCCTCGTTTTGGTCGGGTACAGCCCGATAATTTCGCCATCGGCAGAGTGGCGGCGGAGGAAATGCTGGGGCGCGGATTTAGACACTTTTCATTTTTCGCCTTGGATCCCGCTGCTCCCGTTGTTCGTGAGCGGATGAAAGGTTTCCGCGACACCGTGGAAGAAGCGGGACACCGTTTTTATCTCCTCAATTTCGCGGCCCATATGCGCAAAAAAGGAAAATGGGACAATATGATCCCCTGGCTGGGAAAGGAACTGAAGATGCTCCCGAAACCGCTGGCGGCCATGGCTCAATACGATGCGGAAGCCAATTACATCGTGAGGGCCAGTCTGGAAGCGGGCCTGCACGTGCCCGAAGAGATCTCGGTCATCGGCGTCGACAACGATCCTGTTTACAGCCAACTCGGTCTTATTCCTCTCACCAGCGTGGTCAGCAATCGGGAACTGGTCGGCTATCGAGGCGCCGAAATGCTTGCGCACCTCATGAACGGCGGGGCGCCTGCCCGTGAACCGATTCGCGTTCCCCCGGGAGGAGTGATCGTGCGGCGGAGCACGGATATCTTCGCCTCGGAGGATGACGCAATGTCGAAGGCGCTTGCGTTCATTTCCGCGCATTGTTCGAAATCCATAGGGGTGAGCGACGTGGTGCATGCCTCGGGCGTGTGCCGAAGAACTCTTTTTGCCAAGTTTGCCAATCAGTTGGGGCGCTCGATTCACCGCGAACTCTTGCGGCAACGCCTCGCAAAAGCAAAACTGATGCTATCGACCAACAACGAAAAGCTTGAAACGATTGCAGATGAATGTGGGTTCAGCAGCGTTTCAGCCCTATGGGCGGTTTTCCGAACCCATGAAGGGATATCCCCGTCGGAGTTCCGAAACGTTTAGCAAAGGAGTTCGATCACAGCGATCGGAAACTGGATATGGCCGATTTGCTTATATTGAACCAGTTCTGCACCTCGTTATGCTCGGCGCCGGGTGTTCCGGCATACTCGATGAAGTTGCACAGGAGCTTGCGGGCGACCTCGACCGGGCCATCCGGCGAAGCCAGGTTGGAGCAGACATCCAGGCTTGAAACGACGATCTTGCCTTTTCCGTAAGGGATCACCCCGACCGGCAACGCCCTAGGTCTCTGGACGACAGGGCATTAGCGCTATCAGCGCGTTCCATACCACCGGGGATATGGAACGTGCTTACAGCGCTAAACGCTCTGTTTTTCGATCCTCCAACTCGGACTCTCCAATTTATTTCCGCATGATCGATTCTATGGCGCAAGTCCAGCAAACGCGCCACAAAAACCGCTTTATCTGGCGCGATTATTGGAATCGCGCCAGATTCAACGCACCCGTTGGCCTGCCTCGCCCATTCCCAATGAGTCACGAAACAGCACCTATGGGCCACTACGTCCCCGACGACGGATGTGAGGCGGCGCTTTCGTCCGAGTCCGAGCCTCACGAATTTTTTGCGGGGCTTTGCGTGCCGCTCGCCGATCAGGTGCTGCTTTCCAACGGGAAAAACAGTAGATCCTGAAGCGGACGTGTTGCCAACTTCGCAGAAATACTGGATAGGTGGGCCGATGCATATCAATCCTCGGGGCGACGCGTCCGACCCCCGTTATCTCGGCTTTTTCCAACGCTTCAACGCGCAACTTTATTTCGAGGCGCACGAGGTTCTCGAAGATCTGTGGCTTGACCGACGCACTGGACCGCATCAGGCAGATGGAGATTTCTTTAAGGGGCTGATTCAGGTGGCCGGGGCCTTCGTCCATCTGCAAAAGCAATTCGAACGCCCCGAACATCCGAAAGACGGGCGGCGCATGCACCCCGCCGTTCGCCTTTTCAATCGGGCAATTGCCAACCTGGAATTATTTCAACCACGCCACCTGCGCTTGGACGTCACGGCGCTCTGCGGTTTTTGCAAAGAGTGGGCAGAGACCATCGCAGCCTCAGGGTTCCAAATAAATCCATGGCGCCCGGACGCTTCACCGACATTGCTTCCGACCTCATTCTCTCACCGTGAATAAGCGCGCAGTCGTCAAGAAGATCGTAGCTTGTCTGGCAGCCGAGTTGGAGATGTACGCCCAGTCTGCCCGGTCGGCGCATGCCGACGCAACGCACGAGCAGAGCAAAGCGGAGAATAAGTACGACACCCGAGGATTGGAGGCGTCCTACCTCGCGCGGGGGCAATCCCGACAGGCGGCGGAAACCGAGACGGCGAGGCAGTTGTTCGAGTCCATTCGACTGCGCGACTTTGGCCCGGAAACGCCGATCGATATTGGTGCCGTGATCGAATTGGAAGCAAGGACCGGCGCGGTTGGGGTCGATACCGAGCGGTCATTCTATTTCATCGGCGCCAAGGCGGGAGGAACGGAAATCGTTCACGACGACACGACCATTCTTGTGATAACTCCAGAATCTCCGCTCGGGCGTAATGTCGTGGGAAAGCGGCTGGGGGATTCCGTGCAAATCGCCATTTCCCGCTCGAAGCGCGATTTCCGCATTGTATCGGTCTGGTAAAGGGTCGGCACTCCTTGCGACCTGATGGTGGTGATGCCCATGCGTCAACTTGCTTGGCAGTCGCAGAGAAAGCGATTGACGCCCGGTAGTGCTCTGCCACGATTATGCCATGGCCTGCATGCCTTTGACGCAAGCGACCCACTCCCCCACGGTCCAAATCGCCGTCGTCGGGGGCGGGCCGGCGGGGCTGCGCGCGGCGGAAGTTGCCGCGGCGAGCGGGGCTCTCGTCGCGCTCTTTGACGCGCAATCGTCCATGGGACGCAAGTTGCTGGTGGCAGGCAGCAGCGGCTTGAACCTCACGCGGGCGGAATCCCGCGAGCGGCTGCTTCCCCGTTACACCGGCCCCGGAATGGCTCCGGAATTGTGGCCGTCGCTGCTGGAGCAATTCGACGCCGATGCGCTTCGGGCCTGGGCTGCGGGTTTGGGGATCGACACGTTTGTCGCCGGCTCCGGGCGGGTTTATCCCGTGGAACTCAAGGCTGCGCGATTGCTGCGGCGCTGGATGGACCGGCTGCGCGCCATGGGCGTCACGTTCCATCCGGGCCATCGCTGGACCGGGCTCCAGCGCGCCCCCTCCCACGACCGTCTGCGCCTGGACTTCGCCACTCTCCACGCCGGTCCCGTTTCCGTCGAAGCCGAAGCGGTCGTCCTCGCCCTCGGCGGCGGTTCCTGGCCACGGACGGGTTCCGATGGCGCGTGGGTGCCCACTCTTGAAAAGCTGGGCGTCGGAGTGACGGCGCTCGAACCGGCCAATTGCGGATGGGAAACAGACTGGTCCGCGCCCTTCCTGGCGCAAGCGGAAGGCAAGCCGCTCAAGAACATCGTCGTCACCGTGGGCGAGCGCCAGGCGCCGGGCGAACTGCTCGTCACGCGGTACGGGCTCGAAGGCGGCGCGCTGTACGCCATGGGCGCGGCCCTCCGGGCCGTCTGGCGCCGGCAAGGCAGCGCCGAATTGTGCATCGACCTTAAGCCCGCCTTCAGCGCCCAACAGCTCCTAACCAAACTCGGCGCCTTGGGCAACACGCCGCGCGATCTCCTGGGCGAAGCGCGCACCCGGTGGCGGCTATCCGAGGCCGCAAACGCCCTGCTTGAAACCCGCGCCCCTCATGTCACTCCCGCCGCCCTGGCCGCGCACACCAAAGCGTTCCGCCTCACCCTCACTGGTCCGCGCCCCCTCGCCGAAGCGATCTCCAGCGCCGGAGGCGTGCAATGGGCGGACCTTACCCCCGCGCTGATGCTCCGGTTGCATCCCGGCGTGTTCGTGGCCGGGGAAATGATCGACTGGGAAGCGCCCACGGGCGGCTATCTTATTCAAGGCTGCATGGCGACCGGCACACGCGCCGGCCTCAGCGCCCGCGACTGGTGGGCGACGCAGAAAAATTCACTCATGATCCACGGTGCAACGGCTATACGGGACGGGCGGTCGCCTGGTAGCTGCGCTTGCGGACTGGACGAGCAGCGATGCCGCGAGACCGAGCAACGCCAACAGGGACTTGAAGGTCAGTTGGCCTCCCCTGTTCTGACCTTATCGTCATCGGCATTTTTCGCCAGCCCGCTTTGTTCATAAATAAAGTGTCGAGCCGAAGGGGAGCGCGGGCTTCCAGACCAAGCCCGACGGCATCCTGCCGGCGGGTGAAGAGGGCGCGATGCTTGAACCCACTGTTTGTCGGTCAACGCGTCTCCCAATGCAGCCGGCAAGATGCCGGCTGCGTTCTCGTTCCCAATCTCCAGATTGGGAACGCACTTGTCTGCGAAACTCTGTTTCGGGAACTGTCGAAGGCCGACGGGGGGGCGAGAGCTCGCAGACTCCGTAAACCCGCTGGAGCAAACAACGCTGCACGAATCAGGAGATTCGAAGACATTGGCATTCCCAATCTGGAGATTGGGAACGAGGTTGCAAAAAGTTCGTTTCGGCGGGACGCCGAAACCAACATGCGAGACGCGTGTGCTCCCCTGAACTCGCCATCGACGCCCCTCTGCCAAGCTTCCGTCTGGCGGGAGAGTCCGGCGGCCCGGTGTTCGCCCCTACGGAACACCGAACCGCCGTGGCTGCGCCCGTGAACCCCTTCACTGGCACAACCGACCGGTTCACACCCCCAGCCGTTCCCCAACGGCAAATGCGAACCGAAACCGTTATACATCGCCCAGAGCATTATTCGATTTTTGGCTGAGCCCCAACGACCTAGCGTGAGCCGTGATTCGCCTTGCGCCGAAAGCCCAGGCACCCTAGGACGCCCGCCAGGAGCAGTCCAAGCGTGCCGGGTTCCGGAACTGCTTCGGGCGAGGCTGGCTCCGCGGCGCCAGTTGCCCCCGCCGCCTGCGCCACTGCAATTCCCGTGTCCGTCAGCACCCCGGCGTTGGTCTGGCTTACGGCTGCCGGCGAATAGGCAGGGCCGGCGGTCGCGGCACTGTTGGCGTCGGCGAGCGATGACGAGAACCCGGAAATCGCCAGGGACGAGACGTTCAAAACATTGTAGTTGCTGCCGCTGTGCGCCGCCATGGAGAGAGTCGCTCCCGTGGCGACGTTCACCGCGCCGATCGAACCGGATCGCGTCAGTTCGGTGACGCCGCTGTTGGCGTGGAGCCCCGTCATTGACAAAGAGCCGCTGAGGATGAGCGTGCCGGCTCCTGAATTGGTGAGAACCACAGCGCCGGTACCGTCGGCGATGTTGCCCGCGTAGCTGGAGGTGCCGCTGCCTGCCGCAGTCAGGGTGCTTGTGCCGCTCGCGAGGTTGGTGATCGTTCCGCCCGTCCCGCTCAGGCCCGCAACACCGACGCTGACCCCGTTCAGGTTCAAAGCGCCGCCGTTCACAGTGAGGCCACCGGTCCCAAGAGCGTTGGCATTGCCCACCTTCAACATTCCCGCGTTCACGACCGTGCCACCGCTGTAGGCGCTGCTGCCGGTGAGAGCCAAGGTGGAACTGGCGCTGTTCTGGGTGACACCGGTGACATTGCCGCCGACAACGCTCAGGGTCGCAGTGCCCGTGCCGGTCCCGGAGTTCGTGACGGTGCCGGTGTTGTTGAGATTGCTGAAAGTGATGCCGCCCGACCCACTGGCCGTCAGCGTCAGGTTGGATGTGCCGCTCACGGCGCCGCCGACGGTGAGGGTGGCGATGCCACTATTGGTGAGGTTGATGCTGGAGGCACCCAGCGTCACCGCGCCCGTGCCGGTGTTCCAGGTGGCTGCGCCGCCGTAGGTCCAGTCGCCGTTCCACGTCTGCAGGTTGTTGTAGGTCGTGGTGCGGACGGAGTTCACATCGACAGTACCGGAGGTAATGACCAGGGTGCCACTTCCCAGCGCCGCGTTTTGCTGGAGGTAGAGCTTGCCGGCGGTGAGGTTGATGGCCCCGGAAAAACTATTTGTGTTGCCGTTGAGCGTCAGTTTGGAAGTGGTGCTGCTTTGGGTGATGCTGGTTACATTGCTGCCGACGGTGTTGAGGGTCACACCGCCCGAACCGGTCCCCGAGTTGGTGATCGTGCCGGTGTTGTTGGCGCCAAGAGTTATCGACTGCGCGTTGTTGGCTTTGAGTGTGAGGTTGCCCGTGCCGGAGACGGTGGAGTTGACGGTAAACGTGAAGCCGATACCAATGTCGGTGCTGCCGATCGTGCTGTCGCTGCCCAGGGTGATGGTTCCATTGTAGGAGGCATTGTTATTGCCGTTTGAGACGAGAGCCCCGTTGCCACTGCCGTTGCCGTTGATCGTCAGGGCATTGGCTGCTCCAGTCGCATTGTACACTTCAAGCACCGCGCCATTGGCGACGGTGGTTGTGCCGGAACCGAGGGCGGACCCATTGGTGATCCTCAAGGTGCCGGAGGTCACGGTGGTCGGGCCCGTGTAGGAACTCGCGCCGGTGAGAATCAGCATGGAAGTGGTGCTGTTCTCGGTGACGCTGGTGACGAGGTTGCCAATCGCGCCGATGGTGAGCCCGCCGGTGCCGGTGTTATCGTTGGTGATGGAGCCGTTCATGTTGACGCCGCCATTCAGTTTCAGATCCTGGGAGCCGTTAACGGCAAAGTTGGTCTTGGAAATATTGAACGTGCTGGAACCGCCGAGCTGGGTGATCTGGTTGGTAATGTACAGCGCATTGGCAAAGGTATTGCTGTTCTGGATGACGTTGGTGACATTGCCGCCGAGGGTGGTGATGGTCACACCAAGGCTCAAGTTGCCGGTACCGGCGTTGGTGACGGTGCCGGTATTGTTGACGCCACCGATGGTGATGCCACCCGCCCCGTTTAGCTTCAGCGTCAGGTTATGAGCGCCGGTCACGGTGCCACCCACGGTGAGGGCGGTGCTGCCGGCACCGTTATTCGTGACGGTGACGTCCGCACCCAGGGTCACCGCCCCATTGCCCAGGTTGCCGTTCACGTTTCCACCGGTGTAAGTCCAGTCGCCGTTCCAAACCTGCGCGTTGTTGTTCGTGGTGACGCGGCCGTTGGCGGTCGAAGTGATGGACGTGTTAGCGGAAATGGTCAGCGTGCCCGTTCCCAGCGCGGCGTCGTTGCCAAGGCTGAGCGTGCCCGCGGCGAGGTTGACGCCCCCGGAGAAGGTGTTCGACCCGGAGAGCACCAGCGTGCCCGCACCCGCCTTGGTCAAAGTATAGCCACTGCCGCCATCACCAATGACACCCCCTACGGTGAGGGCGTTGGCGCCATTAGTGGTGAGATTGATGCTGGACGCACCCAGGGTCACCGCGCCAGTGCCGGTGTTCCAGGTGTAGGAACTGCCGAAGGTCCAGTCGCCATTCCAAATCTGTGTATTGTTGTTGGTCGAGGCGCGTGCGCCGCTCACATCCACGGTGCCAGAAGTAATGGTCAGCGCGCCGGCTCCCAGAGCCGCATCGTGGCCAAGAATGAGCTTGCCGGCGGTGAGGTTGACGCCCCCGGTGAAGGTGTTCGAGCCGGAGAGGGTCCAAACGCCGTTGCTGTTCTTCGCGACCGCGATCGTGCCGCCATTGGCGCCGTCCGCAATGACGCCGCTAAACGTGTTCGCGCCGGTATTGCTGCCGGTCAGGGTGAGGGTCTTGGCCCCGGCGGTCGAAGCCGTGACGCCGCCGGTGCTATAAGTGGCCACCGCCAGGCTGGCGTCTATGGTGGCATTGCCGGACAGGGTGATGGGCGAAGTGTAGGTGGAGGTGACCAGGTTGGTCAGGGTTGAACCCGCGCCGAAATCCAGTGTGTAGTTCGGGTTGACGTTGGTGACGTTCAACTCGACGGTGCCGAAGACCGTTCCAGGGCCGGCGCCGCCGGTGGTTTGCGCCTGCGAATAACGCAGGTAACTGCCGGCAACGATGCCGCTGCCGCCGTTCGCCGTGGCGAGTTGGGCAAGACTTTGATTGGCCGTGTTCAAATCGAGACGGGCGCCGCTCATGAGGCTGAGCGCCCCGTTGCTCGCTGTGCCGCTGAGTTTCAGGGTGCCCGCTGCGATCGTGGTTGTCCCAGAACACCAAAGGTCTCCGCCCAGGGTCAAAACACCGCTGCCGGTCTTTACCAGCGACCCGGCTCCCAACAAGTTGCCGGTGAAGGTGGAAGACGTGTTGTTGCCGCCCACCGTCAGAGTGACCGGGTTGGATCCGTTGTCAGTTAGCGTGATATAGCACCCAGCGAAGTTTGCAAGACCGCCAACATTGAAGTTATGGGAAGCCACCGACGAATCGAACGCCACCTGCTGGCCGCTTTGCTGGGGGCTGATCACGCTGTTCTGCACCGCGTTGGCGTTGGCCAAAACCAACGTGCCGGACAAAATGGACGTGGCGCCAGTGAAGGAGTTCGACCCGCCGAGCGTGACAATGGCCGATGGAGAGTTCACGCTAAAGGCGACCTGACCGGCGCCGTCCTGAATGGCTCCCGAATAGATTCCCGTTCCGGTCATCGTCAGCGTCCCGCTGGTCCCCGCCGCGTTATTGGTCAAAACCCCGCCTGATCCGCCCAGGACGACGATCGATTGGCTCTGGCCGTTCAAATCGAACACGCCGCCGTTAATCGCAATGTTATGGCTGCCGGAAATCTGGGCGCCGCCCGTTCCGGCCAGTTGCAACGTTCCACTGCTGATGGTAGAGGTTCCAGAGCCGCCAATCGCATGGGAACTGCTGGTGCTGGTGTGATTCAACACCACCATGCCCCCATTCACGTTGACCACGAGATTCGCGTCATCGCTCGATCCGTTCAAGGTCACGGTGTCGCCGCCAATCTTGTTCAAGGTCAGGCCCGTCGTTCCGCTAACAGTATTGAAGACAATGTTGCCCACGCCGCCGGCGGTGAAGGCGCGGTTGCTGTTGCTAAGCGTCACGCCCACGGTCGCCGCGCTTGCGCTTCCGTTGTAGAGAGTCCCGGAAATCGCGGCCACCGGATTGCTTAGAGTGTTCCCGTACAGGTCAAGCGAACCGCCGCTGTTGATTGTCACCGTTCCACTGCCAATCGCCCCCGGCGCTCCAATCACCAAGGTCCCCGCATTGACCGTTGTGGAACCGGAATACGAGTTGCCGGACGCAAGCGTCAGCGAGCCCGCTCCGGTCTTGACCAAGCCCAGCGGCCCCGAGATGACGCCCGCATACGTCGTATTGCCGGCATCGCCCGCGGTGAGCGTGACCGCGCCCGCATTGGAGGTAATCGCTCCGCCCGCGCTGCCGCTGAGCGCACCCACCGAGATGCCGTACCCATTGAGATCGAGCGTTCCAGAGTTGATCGCCAGCGGACCGGAACCCAGCGCGGAAGCGCTTCCAATCTGGATCTTGCCGCCGTTCAACGCCGTTCCGCCGGTATAGTTGTTGGATGAGCTCAAGACGACACGCCCGCCTCCGGCGACCGTCAGGCTGCCGCTGCCGCTGACCGTTGCGCTCACGTTCAGCGGAACCGTCAGGCTGTTGTTCGTCCAGGTCTGGTTGGCGCCCAATACCACGGAGCTATTTGAAAGCGCTGCTCCGGTGCTGGAGGCGTTTACCGTGATCCCGCCGCCGCCGATCGTGAGGGTGTTCGACCCGCTCACGCTGGCATTGGCGCCTGCCACGAAGTTCAAGCTATGCACGTTGAAATTGGCGCCGAGGGTTGTCGCGACGGTGGAGACGCCATTGGCGCCCAAAAAAACATCCGTCACCGCACCGGGCAACTGGTGGGTGTTGTTGGTCCCGGCTGAATCCGTGGTGAAGTTTGCGTTCGTGCCGCTGCTGCTGCCATTCCAGGCAGTGCTGTAGGCCCCTGTGAAAAAGGCGGTGGCCGGCGCGGCGGGGCCCGTGATTGAAAGCTGCAACGCTGTCGCCGAAATCACGAGACTGCCGGTGTTGAACCCGAGCTGGGTGGTGGGGTCCAGGGTGATGCCGGTCGGCGCCATAGCGTTGGTGAAGGTCATCAACGAGAGCGTTTGCCCCTGGCTCGTCCCGCCCAGGTCGGTGATCTTCACCACGGCTCCGCCGGCATTCACGATAAAAGCGTTTGTGCCGAGGGCGATCAGGTCGCTCCCGCTCCCACCGGCGTCGAACTGCAGGATCGTCGTGCCGACGGTGGCGCCACCCACAGTCAAGCCGCCCAAGTTAAGCGTCCCGGGAGTTCCGTTCGCCAGATTGATGGTCCCCTGGGTGCTCGCATTGGTGCCGCCCGCCACGATCACCGGCCCCGCAATCGTGCCGGCCCCGGCAAGAACGCCGCCCCCGTTGATCGAAACCGTCCCATTGCCGCTGAGCGTCGCACTCGCAAGATTCAACGTGCCGCCAGTGACGGCGGTCGGGCCCATGTAAGGGTTCACGCCATTGAGGGTGAGCGCGCCGCCGGTCACCGCAATCCCGCCAGTGCCGCTGATCGTGCCGGCGACCGAGTTGGAACAGTTGATAATCAGGGCGGCGTTGTTCGTGATTGCGCTCGAAGAGGACAACGAACCGGCGCCGCCGTTGCCGATTTGCAGAGTGCCGCCCGTAATCGTGGTTGCCCCGGTGTAGGTGTTGCTGCCGGTGAGCGTCAAGATGCCGGCGTTCTGCGTGAGCGAGCCAGGCCCGCTGATGTTGCCCGACAGAGTCTGCACGGCGGACGAGGCGTAAACCAAAGTTCCGGTATTGCTGATCGCGGCGCCGTAGGAACCGCCGCCAAGGACGCCCGCGCCGCCGATCGTCAGGGTTCCCGAGCTGATCGTCGTTGCGCCGGTGTAGGTGTTCGCGCCGGTGAGGGTCTGGGCGCCCGCGCCGGTTTTCATCAGGCCGAGGTTGGCCGGGGTCGTGGCGGTGATGACGCCGCCGTAGCTGTAAGCGCCGGTGCCGCCGAGCGTGAGGGTCTTGGCGGTGGTGCCGGTGTTGGTGACCGTGCCGGTGGCATAGCCGCCATCGTTAAGGCCGGCGATGGTGAGGGCGTTGTTGTTGAGATCGAAGACCGGGGCGGCGCCGGTGCCGCCGACAGTGACCGCATTGTTGGCGTTGAGGGCGTAGGCATTGCCGATTTGCAAAGAGCCGGTGGTCACGCTGACGGCGCCGGCGAAGCTGCTGTTGGAGCCGGAGAGAGCCAGGAGCGAACTGGCGCCGCTCTGGGTGATTCCGGTGACGTTGCCGCCGACGGCGCTCAGGGTCGCGGCTCCCGTGCCGGTCCCGGAGTTCGTGACGGCGCCGGTGTTGTTGAGATTGCTGAAAGTGATGCCGCCCGACCCGCTGGTCGTCAGCGTCAGGTTGCTGGTGCCGCTCACGGCGCCGCCCACGGTGAGGGTGGCGGAACCACTATTGGTGAGGTTGATGCTGGAGGCGCCCAGGGTCACCGCGCCCGTGCTGGTGTTCCAACTGCCCCCGCCGGCGTAGGTCCAGTCGCCGTTCCATGTTTGCTGGGTGGTGGAGCTCGTGGTTACGCCATTGGAATCGATGGTCGTGCCAGCGGAAATGACCAAGCTATTTCCCAGCGCCAAGGCCCGATAGATGAAGAGCTTGCCAGCGACGAGATTAACGACCCCGGTGAAGACACCAGCAGCATTGTTGCGCATATCCAGCATGGAAGTGGTGCTGTTTTGAGTAATGCTGGTCACATTGCTGCCGTAGGCGTTAAGGATCACACTGCCGGTGCCGGTGCCCGAGTTGGTGACCGTGCCGGTGTTGTTGACGCTGGCGAAAGTCATCGGCTGCGCGTTGTTGGCTTTGAGTGTGAGGTTGCCCGTGCCGGAGACGGTGGAGTTGATGGTGAAATTGAGGCCGCTACTAGTGCCAATGCAGCCGATCGTGCTATCGCTGCCCAGGGTGATGGTTCCATTGTAGTAGGAAGTGTTATTGCCGTTTGCGGAGAGCGCCCCGTTGCCAGTGCCGTTACCGTTGATCGTCAGGGCATTGGTTACCGCCCCCGTATTGTACAATTCGAGCACCGCGCCATTGGCGACGCTGACCGTGCCGGAACCGAGGGCGGACGCATTGGTGATCCTCAAGGTGCCGGAGGTCACGGTGGTCGGGCCCGTGTAGGAACTCGAGGCGCTGAGAATCAGCATGGAAGTGGTGCTGTTCTCGGTGACGCTGGTGACGAGGTTGCCAATCGGGCCGATGCTGAGCGCGCCAGTGCCGGTGTTGTCGTTGGTAATGGAGCCGATGGTGTTGACGCCGCCATTAAGGCTAAGATTCTGGGAGCCGTTAACGGCAAGGTAGGTCTTGGAAAGATTGACCGTGCTGGAACCATTGATCGCGGTGAGCTGGTTGGTGATGTTCAGCGCATTGTTATTGCTGTTCTGGATGAGGCTGGTGACATTGCTGCCGACGTTGGTGATGGTCGCCGTGCCCCCGCCGGAGCCGGCGTTGGTGACGGTGCCGGTATTGTTGACGCCAGCGATGGTGAGGCCACCCGCCCCGTTTTGCTTCAGCGTCAGGTTATGAGCGCCAGTCACGGTGCCCCCCACGGTGAGGACGGTGCCGCCGCCGCCGCTATTCGTGAGGGCGGCGTCAGCCCCCAGGGTCACCGCCCCAGTGCCGGTATTCCAGTTGGCGTTTACACCGGTGTAAGCCCAGTCGCCGTTCCAAACCTGCGCGTTGTTGTTCGTGGTGGCGCGGGTGGCGGGCGAAGTGATGGACGTGTTAGCGGAAATGGTCAGCGTGCCCGTTCCCAGCGCCGCGTCGTTGCCGAGGCTGAGCGTGCCCGCGGCGAGGTTGACGCCCCCGGTGAAGGTGTTCGACCCGGAAAGCACCAGCGTGCCCGCGCCCGACTTGGTCAGACTGTAGGCTTGGCCGCCATCACCGATAACGCCCCCCACCGTCAGAGTGCTGTTGGTCACCGTTACCTGCCGGCTCGCCGCCAGGGTCACCGCGCCCGTGCCGAGGTTGAGGGTCCTGCTGCCGATGAACGTGAAGTTCTGATTCCAAGTCTGCGCGTTGGTGCTGGTGTTGGTGTCGATGTTGGCGGTGGTATTGTCAATGGTCACCGCCGTCGAACCGCTCGTGTCGCCGATGGCGAACGTCCCGGTGCCAAGGGCCGACGCGTTGTTGATGTTCAACTGGCCGGCCTTCAGATTCACCCCTCCGGAGAAGGTGCTCGCTTGCAGGAGCATCCACGTGCTGGCGCCGGTTTTCGTGATCGCAATCTTGCCAGAGCCGTCTCCAATAATGCCGTTAATATAGCTCGCGGTGGCGTTGTTGCCGGCGAGGGTGAGGGTCTTGGTTCCGCTGGTCGAGGCCGTGATGCCGCTAGCCGCATTGGTATACCAGAAACCCGTCGAACTGGAATTGTCTATTGTGGCATTGCCGGATAGAGTGATCGCCGAAGTGTAAACGCCGCCGCTGGCGCCGGTGACGCTGGTCAGGGTCGAACCATCGCCGAAATCCAGCACGTAGTTCGGGTTGATGTTCGTGACGTTCAACTCGACGGTGCCATAGATCGTGCCGGGACCGGTGCCGGCGGCGGTTTGCGCCGCCGATAAGCGCAGGTAGCTGCCGGCAACGACGCCGCTGCCGCCGTTCGCCGTGGCGAGTTTGGCAAGGCTTTGGTTGGCCACGTTCACTTCGAGCCGTCCGCCGCTGGAGAGGGTGAATTTGGCGGCGTTGGCGAAGGTCGTCGCATTACTGATCGATAGGGTGCCTTGCTGGATATTGTAGCCGTTGGCGTTGTTGTAGGTATTCGCACCGTTAAGCACCATGCTGGAACTGGCGCTGTTCTGCGTGACGTTGGTGACGCTGGCGCCGATCGCGCCGACCGTCACGGTGCCCGTGCCGCTGCCGTTATTGGTGAGAGTGCCGGCATTGTTAAAGCCGCCAGTGAGGGTCAGGGCAGCCGCGCTGCTGCTATTGTCAGAGAGCGTGAAGCTTCCTCCGCCGGTGATCTGGTTGGTCACGGTCAGCGAAGCGAGGCTGTTGCTCGCGCTTTGGATGAGGCCGGTGACGTTCGCGCCAACGGTCGGAATGGTGGTGGTTCCAGCCCCGGAGCCACTGTTGGTGATGGTGCCGCTGTTGTTGGCCCCTGCCGTAAAGGTAATGCCGCTAATGAGCGCACTGTTGTTCGCGATGGTCAGGTTGCCAGTGCCAACCACGGTGTTGGTGACGGTGAGCAATTTGGTGCCGAGTGCGTTGGTGAGGGTGGTGCCACCGCCGGCGACATTGAGCGTGGTCACCGTCAGCGCGGAGTTCGTGCTGCTCTCGGTGATGGCGGTCACATTGCTGCCGACGGCGGTCAAGGTCGTAGTGCCCGCGCCGGTGCCGGAGTTCGTGACGGTGCCGGTGTTGTTGAGATTGGTGAAGGTGAAGCCGCCCGCCGCGTTGGCGGTCAGCGTCAAGTTGGATGCGCCGGTCACGGCGCCACCCACGGTGAGAGTGTTGGCGCCCGCATTGGTGAGGTTGATGCTGGCCGCACCCAGGGTCACCGCGCCCGTGCCAGTGTTCCAGGTGGCTGTGCCGCCGTAGGTCCAGTCGCCGTTCCAAGTCTGCGTGTTGTTGCTCTGGGTGGTGCGAGTGCCGGTCGCGTCAACCGTTGCGCCCCCCCCGCCGATGGTCAGGTTGTTACTTCCCATCCCATTGTTGTGACCAAGGACGAGCGTGCCGCTCGTGACAACGATGCCGCCAGTGAAGGCTCCGTTGGAGTTCAGAGTGAGCTGGCCGCCCGTGAGACTGACGCCGCCGGTGAAGGCACCGTTGGGATTGAGGGTGACGTTGCCGTTGGATACCGCCAATCCACCCCCGCCAGTCATGCCGCCACTAAGGTTCGACGTGCCGGAGCCATTGAGCGTCAGGGTATAGCCATTGTTAGTGATCGCGCCAACAACCGTAAGCGTGTTGGCTGAGTTGTTTGTCCAGTTCTGGGCCGCCCCGAGCGCGAACTTGGCAGAACCCAAGTTGACGGCCCCGGAGCCGTTGTCCATCTGAATGCCGATGTTGCTGCCGCTGGTTAAAACACCGTTCAGGGTGATCGTATTGGCTCCCGTGCCGAAAGTGACGCCGCCCGTATTGCCTGAGGCAAACCAGAGCTCGCCAATTGTGATGTTTGCGTTGGCGTTTGGGCTGTTCGTGTAGGTGGCGCTGTTCCACTCGGCGATATCCCCCGAGCCGGGAGCGGCGCCGCCGATCCAGTTCGTGCCAACGCCACTGATGTTGGCACTGGTGGAGCCGCTCCAGGTCACGGTGGCGGCCTGCGTGGAACAACCGACAACCGTCAGGAGCGCCGCCGGAACGAGGTTTAGCCGCCCCCTGCGCTTCATTTGAGAGCGGGTTGCGGGGCGTGTTTTCACGATAGATGGAGGCGCGGTTTTGGAAGAGCCGGTCGCGCGTTGAAGCCCGGCCTTGAAAGACAGGGTGCCACCGAGAGGAGAAAGAGAGGGAGTTGTGTTCATGGTTGGAGATTTAAGGGTTAGTTTTTCATGAACTTCGATGAAGTCAATACAGACTTTCACGAATTTTCAAAATTTCGGGACTTTTTTCGGCGCGGCCAAACAGGGCATGGGGTGCGCTTGTATCCGAGACCGGGCAGCGAGATCAAAGCGGCCCTCATTATTTGTCATCCTGAGCTTGCGAAGGATCTCACACCACACCAACCGGCGTTATTCCACCATTCACCGTTCTCGAAGCTGACAGCGCCGCACAACGAGCCGCCCGTCCCGATTACGTGCCGACTGAATCTAACGTCGGGGTCGCCTCGTGAGATCCTTCGCAAGCTGCCAATGAACCTGCCGGTTGGGGACAGGCGTTCAGCGCCAACGGCGCGACCCAATACCAGCCTAGGGCAACGCCCCACTGCCATTAAGTTAAGCTTGGAGGCTCTAGTAACGCGCGCTCGTTCCCAGGCTCCTGCCTGGGAATGCAGTATTCCCGGAGGCTCCAGACTCCTGCCGGGCCTCCAAAAGCACAGCGCACCGGAGAGGAACGGGAGGCGGGAGCCTCCAAGACAGGGGCGTTCCCAGGCTGGAGCCTGGGAACGAGACCGCGAATTCCTTAACTTAATGGCAGTGGGGCAACGCCCTAGGTCTTTGAGCCACAACGGAATAGCGCTGAAAGCGCATTCCATACCGCCGGAGATATGGAACGCGCTTTCAGCGCTAAACGCGCTGTTTTTCGAAATCCTAGGGCGTTGCCCTAGTAGGCTGTAACAGTGACCAGTTCGGATTGCTAGATGATGGCAAAGCGCGAAAAATCGGGCAGGGCTCGGCAGTCGCGTCAGCGTCTTGGAGTGCGAGCAGTCCTCTGCCGCTTTGGCAGTGCGCATGGCTACGTCTGGCGTCAATTCCAAGCGCAACATCCTCTGTCGGAGAGATGCGGAACGCTCTGATGGCAAAGGGAATCTTCCGTAGGCTGGGGACTCTCCAGCT
>Ga0316220_1002481_pt1 | contig 17046 bp, 15 predicted proteins | sample TBH18005metaG_FD_203632 | JGI IMG/M metagenome (GOLD analysis project Ga0316220, IMG submission 203632) | Freshwater microbial communities from Trout Bog Lake, Wisconsin, USA - TBH18005 | ecosystem: Environmental > Aquatic > Freshwater > Lake > Hypolimnion/Profundal zone | place: USA: Wisconsin...
TCGCGGTACTGTTGCCAATGGTAGCGAGAATCCAAGCGACGTCTGTCGATACGGATACGGGACAACCCAATTGAACAGAGAACGGAGTGCTACCGCTGCCTCCGGCTGAGGTGAAGGTATAATGAGTCTGTGTCACACTCGGTTGGCACGAATACGGTGCCTGCACAATGGTTGATGATGCGTTGCCGACTGTCAATGTGCCAATTCGAGAGGTGCCTGATGAGTTGGTTGCGATGGTTACATCAATATCGGTACTGCCGGAACCTGCTAAGTGTGTGGGTGTCATCCACGGGCTGTCAGGTATGACTACCCAGTTGCAGCCGGTAGCTGTAGAGACATGCAGCGTGATTGCTGAACCTCCAGAACTAACTACTGGCGTGGAATTCGACAAACGAAATGTACACGGGCCAACAGTGAGTGGTAACGATGTGCTTACTCCATCAAACGTCACATCGAGCCAATCAACGCCAGTGCCAGTTGCTGAGATATGTCCGCCGACTCCAGCAGTGAGCACCTTCGTTGTGCCGGAACGCACTCTATAACTTGCTGTATTTGTCACATCCACGGATGCGTTCTGGTATTGCGCCATCACAGAAAGTGATAAATCTTGTCCGACCGAGAGTGTGGCTATAGGTGGTGACACAATGTTCAAAGCGAAAGGTGGGGCAGATGCGGTGACGCTATATGCTAGAGGGACAACGGCATAAGAGTGGTCGGAAAAAATGGCGAAGAGGGACAGCGAAGCAGATCCTGTCGATTGTGGCGTAAATGAAGTGTTGAACGGTTCTTGCGTGGAGTACAGCAAGGGAAACGCTGAAACGTTGTTGCCTTTTTGGACGATCACCACTTCGCTTAGCCTTTTGGAGGCATTAGTGGAGGCTACACTAATCACCGATTGGGCACCAAGCGTAAGCGTGGAGCCCGTCGATGGTGTGACGGCCACACTGGAAGAAGAGATCTGGGCATACCCAGACAAGTCAAAGGTGGGAAGAATGGCGGTAGTAGTAGCGTTTGTCTGAAAGAGAGCAGACTGGGCTGCCTCAGCCTGAACAATACCATTCAGGGAAGTGCCCTGGAGTGCACTAAGGACCTCTGTCCAGATTGCATGGGTCTGGGTTTCGGTATCATCAATGTATTGGTCAAACGGGAATACGGGAGCATGTACAACGCCGTTCACCTCTACCCAATCAGTTGCATTTGACATTTGGCTTGTGACCGGCACCACTGTATCGCTTGTGGAAGTCCCAAGCAGGCTGGTTACCGTTGCGCCTGGAAGAAAAGCGTCGATCATAGTATTTAAGGCGAGTTCAGTGGCTGAGGATGTTGGTTTGACGCCCACGACCGCTGAATATTGTGTTGTGTCGCTGGCTAGGAGGCTTCGAGTATTGCTCGGCTCCAATGAAAGTGCGCCAGTTCCTATCGCTTTATTTTGATTTGCAAAAAAAGCACCAAGCGTACAGCCAGTGACGGATCCTCCAGGGCATAGATCTTTGATGATTGTAGATGCCTTCGGTGAGATTAAAACTGTCTTATTCTGAACGAGGGATGTTGCCAGGGCAGATCCGAGATGAGGAGTCCCGACTGTGACCAACTTGTGAACGGGAGCGGATGGGAGAATAGCTGCGTAGCTAGGCAGTGGAGTAGATTTCATGCTTGTGAGCAGGTATCTAGCGACGAGCCCGCCCATACTGTGGGCGACGACATCAACCTTGCGCGAAACCGTGCCACGCTGAGCTGCTACAGTGATCGAGTCGGCAATACTTCTCGCGAGCACTGCCTGAACGTGCGGATCTGCGAAAGAAAGGGAATTGTATTTCCCGTAATCTGCCAACGTGACTGGTACACCGGGGTAGTTCGAATAAAGCCAAGTCGTGAAGTTGCTCCAATCGGCGCCCTGAGACCAAATGCCGTGGATTAAGACAAGGGGTGGTGGGACGATGGTGTAGGGATAGCTGGTTGACAACTGCGAACCGGATGAGCTGAGTTGTGTCGCAGTAACAGATGCGGGAAGTGCTGTATCGCTTGTAGATGGCATCTGGGTCGGCGACCAGATCACTGCCAGGAATGTGCAGTCAGAGGTTCCCGCTGAATCTGTTGCACTGTTGCACGAGACTGGGTTTACTGGGTCGGTGACGACTAAAGTGCCAGTTAGGGCCGTTGGGAGTGCGTGTCCTATGTATGTTGGTGTGAAGTTCCCAATAGAACCGTACGTATTGTCGCCAAGTGTGAATCGTACTGGCGTACTACGGGCGCTTCGGTAGTATGCTATGGCCGAGCCTGCCCCATCGGACGCCATAGCGCTAACGGATGCAGTCGGTACTGTGGAATCGGTAAGAAGCGTGGGGTTAACTGACGCAGGTAATGGCAGGTAAGAGGCTTGTAGTCGCAGCGGGTCAACAAGGGTTAATGTTGGGGTTGATGGTCCACCCCCACTGCCCCCACTGCCCCCACCACCCCCACTGCCACTAGTGACTACGCGAAGGGACGAATGTGCGTTAACAACTCCAGAAATGTCGGTGGTTCCCGATGTCCATCCGCCACAGTAGGGCCACTGGAACGAACTTGGAGGGATTGTCGAAAAGCTGGATGTGTGGGCTCGCAGCGAAGCGACAGTGCTGGACGAGAGGGAGACTGTTTCAGTTGATGCCCAGGTTGATGAACTGGTTGGACCTGTGTCCGACCGAGTCATTGTTGTTGTGAGAATGCCGGAGGAGAAGGATTGGTCAATGCGAACAGCATATGTGGTGGGGGAGTCGCTCTTGCTATAGGTAACAGTGAAGGGTTGCCAGGTGCCGTTAAGGAACCGGGTGAGGGTGGTCCCGTACGTGCTGCTGCGCGACCATGATTGATTCGCTATGGCGCTCCACGGTGAGTTGTAGCTACCCTGACTGCCGGTCTGAACGCTATGTGTATGGTAAAGGCCTATACGATCTGGAGTGGGATTGCCAGTGCAGTCTGCGGCATAGAAATAAGTATCAGTTGTCTCAACTAGCGAAGGAAGCGGGCCAAAAATATAAGATGAATACGGAACAGCAACGCCCCAGTCATAAACGTAAGTGGGTGTGGGGGAAGATTGCGCTAAGCTCTGAAATGGAGAGAAGAAGAGCACTATAAATATCACAAAAGATATGGGAAGAGGAGATGGAAGGGGCCAGGAAAAAAGTGAGCGGTCTGTCTCCCAATCGTTAGAGCTGGTCCCTGCGGGGAGAAGGAGGCGAAGAGCAGAAGAGGATACAGAAAGGCTTTGCGGCGAGTTCACCCGAACCTCCACAGAGAAGTAGCCAAGATGAATTTACAAACCGTCGCTTGCAGAATAGCACGATCCTGCGCATAGTGCAGGCAAAGGGTCAGGGACAAAACGAACAGCATGTGTCTCAAGAAGGGTAGGATATGAGACGGTTCCCTGCCCCCAGAAAAATAAGGACTTGCGCGTCTCAAGTTTCAGTCTCAAGATAAGGGCATGAAATACGGCTATGCCCGCGTCTCGAAAGAGGAGCAGAATCCGGCGCTTCAAATCGCGGCCTTGAAGAAGGTGAAGTGCGAGCACATCTTCCAGGACAAGCTGACGGGGGCGAACGTGAACCGCCCTGCCCTCACCCGTTGCCTCAAGGGGCTCCGCGCTGGCGACACGCTGGTTGTGTGGAAGCTCGACCGTCTGGGCCGGAGCCTGCGGGACATTATCACGATGCTGGACGACCTGCGCGATCGGGGCGTTCGCTTTCAGTCCCTCACGGAGGCGATCGACACGGAGACGCCGACCGGCCGCGCCATGTGGCAGATGATTGCCCTGCTTGCAGAATTGGAACGGAGCCTGATTATCGAGCGCACCCGTGCGGGGATGCAGGCGGCCAGGGCGCGAGGCATCCGGCCTGGCCCCAAGCCGAAGCTGACGGCGCAGCAGATCGCGCACGCCCAGGAACTCCGCTCCCAGGGCAAGCGCCCTGAAGAAATCGCCACCCTGCTCAACGTCAGCCGCGCGACCCTCTACCGTGCCCTTCCCTAGCGGTCAGATGGTCTGCCGGTAAACCGGTAAGCCCCCGCCGTGCTTCCTGCGACTGATCGGTTCCCTGCCCTGCTTTTCTTTTTCCCCGTGACCCGAAACACGGGCGGGGCGATTGCACTGTAGCCGCCGCCGCTTGCCGTCAATGACGCTTTGTGGCTCCCCCGCGAGCGGTTCCCCCAAAAAGCTATGACCGCCGCGCTCGATTGCGCCGGCAGACGTGCCCTCTTTCGCCCCCGCCGTGGGGGTCACACAAACGAAAGAGAAAACCATGACGACAAACGACACCGCTCAAACCGCCATTCTCAACGACTATTGCCGTAAGGTTATGGGCGCAGGAGGCCGCCTGGTTCAAACCAGCGGCATCAGTTCCCTGCCCCAGCGAGACCAGGCCGCGATCCGTAAGAAGGTCGAAACCTTCAACGACTTCACGCCGGACAACAACCCGCACGGCGAGCGCGACTTCGGGGCCTTCATGCATAACGGCCAGCGCATTTTCTGGAAGATTGACTATTACGACCGCACCATGACCCAGGGCAGCGAAGATCCTGCCGACCCTCGGCAGACCGTCCGCGTTTTGACCCTCATGCTTGCGGAGGAATACTGACGGCCGCAGGCGCCGCCTTGACAGTTCCGATCCGATTTCGCATTTAACGCGACTTCGAAGGAACTCAGGAATGAACGCTTCCCTGCCCCGCGACCCCATTCAGGAATTCGCCGACCGCATTGTTGCCGAGCTTGAAAAGGGCATCAAGCCCTGGGTGCGGCCCTGGGATGCAGACAAGGCCGGCGGCCCGCAAGGGCCCTTGAATCCCGTGACCGGCAAACGCTATCACGGCATCAACGTACTCATTCTGGGCATGGACTTTCGCGCCTTCCAAAGCGGAGATCCACGCTGGATGACCTACCAGCAGGCGATGGAAAAGCGTTGGCAGGTACGCAAGGGCGAAAGATCAACGACCATCTTTTTCACGAAGCCCTATGAGATTGAGGACGCGGAAGCCGAGGAGGGCAAGAGAACCATCCGTGTCCTGAAACACTATGCCGTTTTTCATGCCACGCAGATCGACGGCATCCCGCCTTACGAAGCGCCAACCATGGAAGAAGCGCCGTGGACGAGGCCCGAGGCCGCCGACATTATTCTCCAGAACAGCGGAGCCATCATCAGGACGGGCGGCGACCGAGCTTTCTATTCCCCCGCAACCGACCACATCCAGCTACCGCCGGAACATGCCTTCCGAGGCCCGCCGGAATATGCGGCAACTGCCCTGCACGAACTCGCCCACTGGACAGGCCATCCTTCCAGGCTCAACCGCGGCCTGCAAAACCGCTTTGGTTCAGCGGCCTACGCCATGGAAGAACTACGCGCCGAGCTGGCCTCTGCCTTCGTTGCAGCAGAGCTTGGCATCCCGACCGAGATTCCGCAACACGCCAGCTATATCGCCAATTGGCTCAGGCCACTCAAAGAGGACAAGCGCGAGATCTTCCGCGCCGCAGCCGACGCGCAGAGAATAGCCGACATGCAGCTCGGCTTTCATCCGGCCTATGCCGCCCAGGTTAAAGCGAGTCTTGCGCCCCCTGCCCAGCTTCCTGTCCCAGGTGTGCGGGCTCCGGCTCCGGCGCCCTAGCCTTCGCGGTCAGGTGGTAAGCCGGTAAACCGGTAAGCCTACCCCCCCGTGCTTTCCGCGTGGGGCGACCCACGCGAAGCCTTGACAGGGGAATGAGCCCCCGCTATGGTTGAGGGGTAAAGCGGTGCGACGGTAGAATGGTAAACCGTCACACCGTAAGACCAGTAAACCACCTAAGGGGGAGGCATGAAAATCATTGCCATCATCAGCGAGAAGGGAGGGACGGGGAAGACGACGAGCGCCCTGGGGCTTGCCGTGACCGCCGCCCGCGCCGGTGAGACTGTCGCCGTGATTGACCTCGACCCTCAAGCCAATGCCGCCAACTGGAAAGACAGGCGCGAGGATGAAAACCCCGCCGTGGTATCAGCCCAGATTGGTCGCTTGCCGCAAACCCTCAACGCCGCCAAAGAAGGTGGGGCAACGCTTGCCATTCTCGACACCCCTGGAAAGAACGGCAACCTTGCAACCGAAGCCGCCCGCCGCGCCGACTTGGTTCTCGTGATGACGCGCCCGCACACGTTCGATATGGAGACCCTGCCAGCCGTGCGCGACATTCTCCGTATCGCTGGAGATCCCCCGGCCTTTGTGCTCTACAACAACTTGCACCCGTCAGCGAAGCAGGTTGCCGACGACTTCAAGGGGCTGACCATTGAATTCTGCGGAATCGCGCCGTGCCCAGTTCACCTGTGCCAACGCGCAGCCTATGGCGAGGCCACGGCCGCAGGAAAGGCCGCGCCGGAGATCGAGCCGGACGGCAAGGCAGCCGCCGAATTGGAAGCCCTCTACAACTTCGCAAAGGAGATCATGACCCATGGGAACCGCCACACTGAAAAACTTGCAGCGCGGACTAAATAGCGTCTCGCGCGTACAGCCCGCACCTGAGAAGGCCGCGCCCATCGCTGCGCCGAGCTCACAGATGCGACCGGACAGGGCAGGGAAGACCCTTATCGGCGGATGGTTCCCCAGATCGTTTTCGTCGAGTCTGCGACTGATTCAGGCAAAGCATCCAGAGCGCACCACGCAAGAGTTGGTGCATGAGGCTCTTAACGACCTATTCGCCAAGTACAACGTGCCAACGATTGACGGGTAAACAGTCTTAATGGTTTACCATTTAACCATTTAACGATAGGGCCGCAGATGCCACGCATCCACCTTAAACCGCCCCAGGCCAAGCGCAGCGCCAAGCCGCTGCCGAGCTTCGAGACCGTCACGCTTCGTTGCCCCTGGCCGGAATGTCGCCATCAATTTACGGTCTCGGAGGCTGAGGCCCCCAAGGTGAGGCTTTGCCCGAACTGCATTCAGCCCCTCAAAAAGAAGGGGCAGGGAAGGGGACCGCGCACGGGCGGCGACCTGGCCGCAGTGGGTTCTTTCCTGTCGCCAGAGCTGCTCCGAAAAATCAAAGGCCCCACCCCGATACAAGCCCGCCTGATCGAGGCCGCAGCCGAGGAACAGGGGCAGGGGTTTCCGGTTTATCTGCATTCCGTCTTTTGTCAGACCTCTTTGCCGTACCGCGACCCCGGCGACGCGTGCCGCGAATGGGAACGCGCCAACGGCAACGCCAGATTGAAGATCATTGCGGGTGACGCAATGAGTCCGGAGACGGCGGAATTTGTCCAGCTTGGCTTGCCGTTCGGGACGAAGGCCCGCACCGTCCTGATGCACATCAATCAACTGGCCCTGCTTTCCCAGTCGCCCGCCGTCGAGATGCAGGACAGTCTCACGCGCTTTGTAAAAAACGTTCTGCAACTTGACCCCAAGGGCCGGAACATGCGGATGGTGAAGGAGCAGCTTGCCCGCCTTTCCGCGTCGAGTATGCGCGTGGGAATGGTTCAGGACGGCCACGCCGTCACAGTCAATTCGCAGATCGTGACGGCCTTTGATGTTTGGTTCCCCAAGGATGAGCGCCAGCGGGTCTTATGGCCTTCTGTCATTCAGCTCTCGCACGAATACTTTGAGAGCCTCCAGGCCCATGCCGTGCCCCTGGACGAGACCCACATTGCCGCCCTCAGTCATAGCGCCATGGCCCTGGACATTTACGCCTGGCTGGCGCAGCGCCTTCACCGCATCCCGGTAGGGAAGCCGGCCCGTGTTTCGTGGCCCGCCCTGCATGGGCAATTCGGGCAGGGGTGGGACAGGCTCGACAACTTCCGGCGTGTCTTTCGGGTGGCCTTGCGCGAGGTTCTGACCGTTTACAAAGAGGCCCGTATCGAGGAAGACGAGCGCGGCAAACCGACCCGCTTCAAGGCGGGAGGACAGATGGTCATCCGAGAGCCCGCCCTGGGCGGCCTGACCCTCCACAACAGCCCCCCGCCCGTGCCCCGCCGTTTTCTTCCCGTGAGCGGGAAAACGTATTGAATATCCACGGCCACTTTGGTGGAAGATGCAGGCGAAACGGGACCACATGGCAGTGGAAAATACTGATTTTACAAAAGTTATTCACGGCCACTTTGGAGGATGAAAGCACGGCCACTTTGGAGGAGATAGGCCACGGCCACTTTGGAGGAGAGTCCTATAGTTAACCTATAGATTCTTCCTATAGTTGCGGCCACCCAAACTGTGGATATCTGAATAACCGAACCGTAGGCCGTTCGCTTCGCTCACGGCAAATCGGAGCGCCGCAAGGGCGGCGCAACCACAAGGGGGCGCTACGCGCCCAGAAGCACCCGAAGGAGAGGGGATTGAACTCCGAAAGCTGCATGGTATGACAAACAAAGAACAGAAGCACGGCGGGGGGCATCCATGCAGCACGAGACCGAACAGGCTCACATCAGGGCAGCCCTCGCCATGGTTGATTTGTTCGCCAGTGTGGGAGCCGAGCGTTTTGAACTGACGCACACGAATCTGGACCAGGAATCGCGCGGTTGCCGGCATGCCCAGAGTGTTGACCAAATCAAAACGAGTTTGCCGCACCTCATCCCTTCGAGCTTCCGCCGGCAGAACAACGTGATTTTGAGGCCCCACAACAGCGCCAGCGCCGCGTTTATTCAGCTCGACGACCTCGACGCCGCCAGGCTGGAGCGCGTGAAGCCGGCCGCCTTCATGGTGATTGAAACCAGCCCAGGGAACTTTCAGGCTTGGCTGGCAGTCAGCGGGGCAGGGAAGGGGGAGGCCCGCCGGCTGCGCAAGGGCACGGGAGCCGACCAGGCCGCCAGCGGCGCCACGCGCGTGGCCGGCAGCGCCAACCACAAGCGCAAATACGAACCCAGCTTCCCCATCGTGAAAGTGACCCATGCACAGGCGGGCAAAATTGCCACCCTGAGCGAGCTGGAGGCTTTGGGGCTACTTGCCCCCGCAGATCCACCCAAACCCCCTCCCAGGCTTCCCAGGGCCGCAGGAACGGGCCGCTGGCCGAGCTATGCCAGGTGTCTTGCCGGAGCGCCGGCCGTAACGGAGCAGGGAAGGGAAGGGCAGCACCCGGACACGAGCCGAGCGGATTTTACGTTTGCCGTGATTGCGCTCGACTGGGGCCACAGCATCGAGGCGACCGCCGCCCGCCTGATGGAACTGAGCGACAAGGCCAGGGAGAACGGGACAGCCTATGCGGAGATGACCGCCCGCAATGCCGCCGCCGCCGTCGCAGAAAGAGCGCAAAGACCGAACGGCCCATAAATGCGAATAGAAGCCCGCCCTAGTTACTTCAGCAACTCCGCCAGCAAATCCTTTCTTCCAACTGTGTGGCCCAGTACCTCGCATGCACAAATCCATTGGATAGCCTCCGACTTCGTATCGAACACCGCCACGAAGTCGCGGGGAGGGCCGGTGTAGAGGTTTTTGGCGCGAGGAGACACGGCTACGACCCCAATCGTACTGTCCCAACTAGATTTGATTCTCAATTCGTAATCGGCCATTCTTATCCCCCCGTCGTGCTTCTAGGTCATTAAAAAACTGTGCTAGGTTCCAGCCCCGGCAGAAAACAGAATTTGAAACTCTCCTTGGGAGTTGATAAAGCCCAGATCGGCGCCGCGCAAATCCAGGGGGCCGTTTTGCTCTTGCATCTTCTGCAATGCCTTAAGCGCAATCCCAGAGCGCCTTGAAATATCCTCCAGGTTTGAAACCGGACTCTTTGCAGCCTTTTTCGCCACGTGGGCAGGGGGGCCGACCTCGTAATCGTCGTCAAAGGCTCGTTTGTTGACCTCGACGGCATCGAGATCCACGGCGACGAATTCGTTTCGGGCCGGATAGGGACGCACTGCCGGAGCGCTGTAGGTGGTATTGCGGGCCAGACCCGCAAACCGGCGATCCCTGAGCACGTCGAGGCGGGTGAAGCGCACGGGCGGGGCATTGCGAACCAGGCCGATGATTTCATCCTTAGGGGCTGAGATGACATCTTCCACGCGGAGCAGGGGCTCCGCCATGCCCATGGGCTGACCAGGTGCGGGCGTGGTTTTCTGGCCGCAGCGCGTCGAGAGATACCTGGCGGCCGCCAGATCGTTGACCGACCAGAACAGGGTGACGCCCGAGTTGGCAACAAAGCTTTCCCAGGTCTCGCCGTAGAGTTCGCTGACCTGCTTGACGTCCTGATAGATGAAGCAGAGCCGAACGCCGGCCGCGCGGACCCCCGCCGCGGCTTTCGTGAGGCTGGGCATCCGGCCCAGGCCCGCGTAGGCTTCATCGAGAAGGAACAGCACCGGCACTTTGGGGGTTCCAGGCACTTCATGGACGGCCGCGAGGAAGTCGGCCACCATGAGGCGCAGCCAGCTTTGATAACGCTCCATCCGGTGAAACGGCAGCACCAAAAACACCGTGACCGCCGAAGTCTTGAGGGGCAGGGGAGGCGAGGGCGGCCCGCCGAGAACCGCCGACCAGATGAAATCCCCAATCCAGCCAAAATAGTTGCTCGCCACGCTCTCGAAATAGCTGAGTTCCCGCTCCTGCCGGTCGAGATACCAGTTGCCCCTGGCGCGGCACTCCCGCGCGATATTGGCATCCGTGGAGCGGCCCTGGCTCAAGACCGTTGCGATTTTGTAGAGCAGTTCGCGCCCGCCCGAGGCGAGCTCGTAAAAGCGAACCAGGTTGCGCCGCGCGGGGGGTTCATGCGCGACCATCCACCACAGCAGCATGACCGCGAACTTCTTGGCGCCGTCCGTCCAGTGTCGATCCTTCTCGCTTTGCGAGGGGATGAGGGCATCGGCGAGGCACTCAATCCATGGGCCGACCGAGGTTCCATCGGCATAGGTGAGCGCCCCCAGGGGGTTGTAGGTGTCGCTTTTTTGCCCCGTCAGGCCGAAGGGGTCGAGGACAATGACCCGTTGTCCCATTCGCCGACGATGCTCCGCCGCGACGATGGTGTTTTCACCTTTGGGGTCGAGGCAGACGAGGGAGCCAGCGTAATCGTGGAGGTTGGGTTGCACGAAGCCAATCCCTTTGCCCGCGCCGGAGGGGGCAAAGACCATGATGTGCCCGTCGCCGGAGAAGCGGAGCAGCTCGCCGTTTTGCTTGCGCCCGAGGATGACGCCAGAGGGGCTATTGAGGCCCGCCGCCTGTGCCTCAGCCGCCGTCATCCAACGCGCGGAGCCGTGCACCGTCTGAGTGCTCAGCGCCATGCGGAGCGTTGGCGAAACGACTGGGGGGATGCTGTCAGGGGCCACGTCAGCAGTTTAATGGTTGCGATGGGCATCCAAGCCCCCCGCCGTGCTTCTCCGGCGTCCCCCCCTCAGCGGCCCTGCCAGCAGCGCCCCGCACCCCCCGCCTGGTTGCCCTACCATGGATGTGTTGCCAGCCCCGCCCGTGTTTCTTGCCAGGGCGAGCGCCGCCGCCTCACGGAGGCTGTAGACTTGGTGGAGAGTGATTAGCAAGGAATGTTTTGTCAGACAAAACCCTTCGGGTTTTTCTGCCAAAACCGCGCCTGTTGGCGCGTTCCTTGCAAGGGGGGATGCTCCCCCCGTTGACCCCCCTTTGGAACGAACAAAAGCCATGGCCCGGCCTTCGCAAAATCTCTCGAAACGCATCATCGTCCGCGTGACGCCGGAGGAGGACGCCCGCTTGAGAGCGGCGGCAGACCTGGCGGCCGTGGATCTGACAACGCTGGCCCGCGCACGCTTGCTCGATGCGCCCATGCCCAAGCGCAAGTATCGCCGCAGCGTCGATCACGACAAGCTGGCCGACGTGCTGATTGCCCTGGGGAAGATCGGGGGCAATCTCAACCAGATCGCCAAGGTGGCGAACACGATGGGCGACGTGTCCCACTTTCGGGATGCGAAGCTCCTCAAAAACCTACTTGAAGAGATCCGCGACCAGGTGAGCGCGGCCCTATCCTAGGGGTCTCGCCCCGTACCCTCAGCGCCATGATTATCAAAGGAAGCGAACACGGCAGCGCCCGCAATTTGTCCCGTTACCTTCTCAGGGAGAAGGCGAACGAGACCTGCCGCCTTTGGGAGCTGCGGGGCAGCGCGTCCGATGCGCTGACGAAATCGCTGGCTGATTGGGAGACTGTTGGCCGGAGCAAGACCAGGGGCAGCAAGGTTCTCTATCACGCGCACATCCGGCTTTCGGACGGTGAGCGGCTCCACGAGGCTCAGTGGTATGCAACCATCGAGCATCTGGAAGAGCAGCTCGGGTTCACCCATTGCCCCCGCGCCATCGTGGCGCACGAGAACGCGCAAAAGGGGCTGCACATCCACATTGTTTGGTCACGCTACGACGCAGAGCGCCGCGCCCTTGTCAAACTTGGCAATGACCATCAGCAGCACCATGCCGTTGCGCGGGAGGCGGAAAAGCAATACGGACTCCGGCCCGCCGTTCAGCCCGCGCCCGCGAATGACAATACGCGCCGCAACGGTCCAGGCCGGAAGCGCCGGCTTTCAGATCGGGAGGTTCGCGCCATCAAGGAGCGCGGCACCGACCGAGAGCAGTTGGCGAAACGGCTTGAAGCCGCGTGGAACGCGACGGACAGCGGCGAAGAAATGCGGGCCATGCTGAAGGCCCTCAAGGTTGAGCTGGTTCCAGGCGACCGCCGAGACTGGGTGGTTGAATACAAGGGCCTGAAACTCAATCCCGTGCGCCTGCTGCCGGACGTGAAGACGGCCAGGTTCCGCGAGCGGATGCAGGATCTCGACCTCGAAGTCGAAAAGCAGAAGCAGCGGGAGGCCGAGGCCATCCGGCAGACCTTCCGGCGCAAGGCGAAGGAACTCCTGAAGCAGGAAGCCGAGAAGGACATCAAGGCCCCGCAGCCGATGCCCCGCGCGAGAAGCACGGCGGGGGCGAAGCGCGCGCCGCAACCGAGGTTGCGCCCCAGGTTGCATTACGGCGACCCAGGGATTTGAAGGATTGTGTCCGGCCAGATGGTAAACCAGTAAACCGGTAAGACCGTCATCCCCCCACTACAGCCGGCCGCTTGGGGAGGCACCCTGGGCCTTTGCGTCCATGTCGTCGCGGAGGTACGTCACGATTTCCGTGACGAGCGCGGCATGATCGTCCATGCGATTGACGAGCTTCTTGATGTTCCAGCCCTGCTTGAGTCCATCCGCGACAAAGCGCCAATCGCCCTCAAAGATCGCGCGAGCGCGGCGCGGGTCTGTGACCCAGAGCCACTGGCGCGTGGAGAGGCTCATGGCGGCGAAACTCCTGAAGAAGTAAAGGGGACCGCTTTCAGAATCTTTCCCAGGGATGAGCTTTTCAGCGGCCGAGAACAATTCCTCCGTCACCTGTGAACTTTTGGCCGCCGCTTTGACCAGCGGCATGAACTTTTCCGAGAGCTTCGAGGCCGCGCTTTTGGGCTCAGGGACGGCAAAATAAAACACGGTTCCCAGATGGCCGTGCAGTTGCTCGATAGCCAGGTGCGTGTTTTGCAGTTTGTTGTCGTTGACGTACCGACGACGGTACAGCCGCTCATCTTTTCTGACGGGCAAGAGGCTGTAGACTCTGTATCCCGTCTGATCGTTGGTTTGGTGGTAGACGATTTCCCCGTCGAAGCTATAGACCTGAACGCCTGGCGGCAAAGCGCCCGCGAGGTCAGGGGGCAAGGTAATCTTGCATTCTGGCGCGGCGACTCCCATAAGCTCTCCGTGAGATTCCAGATTGAAACCAGGTATGGGCGCATTTTAGCAAGACCGCCCAGGAACGACGGGTGACTTCACCCGCGCCGCTTGTATCCGTAGCCATAGGCCTTACCCGTTCGCGGGGCCGGCGGATCTTTGATGGTGACGCCCTGGCTGGCCGCGAGGAAGGCCAGCACTTCCCGTTTGGCCTCTGGGGTAGGCAGCGTGTCCATGAGTTCGGTGATGCTCCGGAGCACGTCGAGCTGATGTTCTCTCACAGGGGGCCGGTCGTTCATGCCCTCTCGTAGCAGATTCTGAATCGTCAGGCCAGCTCACCTCTCTGCCCCACTTCCAGACGGCTGAAAAGGCAAACCAAAGGCGAAAGCATCCGTATATTCTTTATTTGAACGTCTCTCTTGTGGTAGATATACATATCTACCACAATCTGACATTTTTTTCAACATCTATTTGAAACGCAGGCAGATCGTTTGACTCTGAGTGAATATCATGATACACTGTTGATGTATACATCAACAGTGCGAGAAAATGGAATTTAATGCCAAGAGGACGTCCACCACGATTGCCCGCTGCACAGAAAGAGATCGTTGCGTATTTCGAGGCTCTTTCACGCAAGGTGTTTACGTACGGTGAGATCGTGAACATCCTCTTGCAGCAACAACGCGAGTGGAGACTTCCAGCGAATATCACGGTCGATAAATTTCTGCGTTTTCTCACAGAATCAACGCCAATGCACGTTGTGTCCGTTGAACCAGTGGGTGCGATTTCCTATCGCACGATCACACTGTACGTTTGGGCGAATGCCTCACCGTATGCCGTGGCCGCCGCAATCACCCCAAAGGCGTATTTGTCCCACGGCACGGCCGTGTTCATTCACGGCCTTACCGACCAACTCCCTCATACGATTTGCGTTAGCCGTGAGCAGAGCCAACAGCACTTCAGCAGAGAAGACACGCTGGAGCAGGAGAACATCGATAATGCGTTTCGTAAGCCTGAGAGGTTGTCCAACCTCTCCTTTTCCTATGAGAGCGCGAGATTTGTCTTGTTGCAGGGAAAGAACACGGGCCGTCTTGAAGTGGGGGCCATCGAGTGGAACCAGGAAAGGCTTCCCGTCACCAAGCTCGAACGAACGCTGATCGACATCACCGTGCGGCCCGCCTATGCTGGCGGCGTCTACCAGGTGCTTGAAGCGTACCGGCGGGCGCAGCCGGAAGTTTCCGCCGCCACCCTTCTGGCAACGCTCAAGAAGCTCGGCTACATCTACCCCTACCATCAGGCCATCGGCTTTTACATGCAGCGGGCCGGTTACTCGCCGCAGCAGTACGAGCGCCTTCGCGGCCTGGGGCTCAACTACGATTTTTACCTGGCCCACGACCTGCGCGACACCGCCTACGATTCCGAATGGCGCCTACACTACCCCAAAGGCTTTTAGCCGCTCGATTTGACCGAGAACGAAATCGAAGTAGAAATCGAAGCCCTGGACGGGCTCGCCGGCGACGGAGGTTTCTACGTCCCGCCAGTCCGGCCGATGGAACTCGCGCGTTTCGCCGACCCGCGCCAGCAGCGCGAGCGGCACCTTTTTTGCTTCGAAGATCAGGCGCAGCAGTTCCATGTTCTCTTTCGCCGTCAGGTTGATGTTCTTTTTCGTGAGGGTCTCGTGGATGTCGAAGAAGTCCCGCGCCCGCGCAGACGCGGAAAGGGGATTATCCGTATATTCCGGCATCTGCTGGCAGATGGCCCGCAGCTTTTCAATCACAATCATCTCGGGCGTGTAGACGAAGATGGCGTAGTTGTCCATTTCGTGTTCTTCCCTGCCCTCGATGTACTCGTGTTTGCTCAGGTCAACTTTGAAAACGCGCTGATTGCCAGGGCCGGTGACCGTTGCCTGACTCGATAGCCGGGCCGCAGGGCCGAGGCGCAGCGCCTCGTACCGATCCTTCGGCAAAATCTTGAAGTTCAGCACGTAGCCGCCCCACCAAGGCTTCAAGTCTTCGCCTTCGATCCGCGGCTTGGGTGTGATTTTTTCGTCGAAAACGACGTATCCGGCGGAGTCAAAACGGTCTTTCAGCACGCGGAAGATGCGCTCTTTGGCGCGGGGCAAGTCGGGAAAATCCTGCGACATGGAAAAGTCGAGATCCACGGAGGCGCGGGTTGTAATCCCGTGGACCAGGCTCAGCGCATTGCCGCCCTTGAGAGCCAACATTCCCGCCAGTTCGTCATCGGCAAAAAGCGCGATGATCGTTGTACGGCGGATTGTGGCGAAGTCCATTTCCATCGCAGGAACATTGTCTCAGAGTCCCCCGAAGTCAATGGCGACAGCGGAGCGCCCCCAGGGGGCCATTTTCGAGAGAAAACGAGGCCCGCAAATGCCCCCAGGAGGCGCCGGAGGGCATCCGGTGAGGGTTTAGTACCTTGCTTTTCGCCTACGGTCGCCAGCGGGCGCAAGATCGCACCGTATGAACGCTTTGGATTGTAACGGTCCGCCGAATCTTGATATACCTAACAATCACACTGTCAGGGAAGAATATATGACACGCAAGGTACTTGGCCCATTATCGGTCCTCCTCATTGCCCTCTTCCTAACCTATTTGGCGTGGACTGTTACCTCCTTAATTCCCCCAGAAGAGAAAGCGAGACTCTTTGGTTGCACAGGAATGTTTGACACCTTTTGTGGTAGTTTAGCTACAGCGGCGTTGATTCCTTGTGTTGTTATGTGTGCACTGCTGATCTTTACGATATTTAGCAAGGGCAACCGTAGAAGTATATTCCTGGTGGTGATACTATATCCACTTTGCATATGGTATGTGCTTCCCATTGCTTTTGATTTAGGAGTGTCTATTCCAGATATAACAGGTTGTCTTGGAATGGCCTGCATAGGTGTGCTTGTAACGCTAGCGTATGCTCAGCGCAGAGGTTATGAGCCAGACAACTGACGTCACTTTCCACTGGCTGTAGGTGTTGTGATTGTGTACTTGGCCGTGCCGACCGCGCTTTTCGCGTAGCCCGAAGCTACCGCGATGGCTTCAATGGTCTCGGTGGTCGAGACTGTAATAGCCCCGTTATACTTCGTAGAGCTAGTAGTTGGAATCGTTCCGTTGGTCGTGTAGTAAATTATGGCTCCAGACGTGTTGTCGGTGATGGTCACCGCTTGCTTTGAGGAGTAGTGGCCAGGGCTAGGGGCGAACACGGGGGGCAACGCCGTTTGCTCTCCTGTTTGACTCACACTGATAACAGTTCCTCCGATCACAATCTTCCCTGTTCTCGATTGAGTACTATTATTCGGATAGACGAGCCAGCTCGCGGTACTGTTGCCAATGGTAGCGAGAATCCAAGCGACGTCTGTCGATACGGATACGGGACAACCCAATTGAACAGAGAACGGAGTGCTACCGCTGCCTCCGGCTGAGGTGAAGGTATAATGAGT
>Ga0316220_1002498_pt1 | contig 16970 bp, 12 predicted proteins | sample TBH18005metaG_FD_203632 | JGI IMG/M metagenome (GOLD analysis project Ga0316220, IMG submission 203632) | Freshwater microbial communities from Trout Bog Lake, Wisconsin, USA - TBH18005 | ecosystem: Environmental > Aquatic > Freshwater > Lake > Hypolimnion/Profundal zone | place: USA: Wisconsin...
CAACTTCTTCTGCATGAGCTAGTTGCAGCTCACGGGCGAGTTCGGTGGAGGGGGTGACGGCGGCGATGGGCTGGGAGGTGGGGGCGGAGGTGGCGCGGATGCGGTCGGCGCGCTGGCTGAGGTCGGCGAGGTCGGTGGCAGAAGTTGTTGGAACAGAGTGCTTTAGAGCTGGCGTGGCGGAGACGGTGGCGGTGGCGGGCGGCGCGGGCGCGGCGGAGATGGTGGGCGCGGGGGCGGGGCCGCCGTGGATATCAATGATGAGCCGAAAGGGGTTAGGGAGCAGGAAGGCGGAGTAGGCGGTGACGTCGTTGACGTCGAGGACGACGCGAATGACATCGGTGGAGTACTGCGCGGCGCGGATGCGGGTGAGGAAGCCGTTGTCGTTGACATCAAAGGACTTGCCGGCCAGATCGGGGGAGAGGCGGGCGCCGTGGAGGTCGAAGAAGATGCGGTCGGGGTGGGGGACGCGGGCGGCCTCGTACTGGACCTCGTCGCTAAGGTCAATGGCTACACGGGTATAGCTGGGTGTGGACCAGTGGCGGATGCCGGTGACCTGCGCGGGTTGGCGGTGGTGGAGATTGGCGTCGAAGGCGGGTAAAACCTGCGCGGTGGGCGCGGTTTCCGGTGGCGCTGGCGTGGGTTTCTGCTGGCTAATTTGTGGTGAAGTTGTGGTTGCGGTGTGGGTTTCCGGTGGAGCGGTGATGGTGAGCGGCACGGGCCGGTTGCGGCGGAGGGCGGCGAGGGCGGATTGGGCGGCGTCGGCGTTAGCGGAGTGGGGATATTTTTCGAGAAGCTCGTTGAGGAGGGTGCGGGCGCGGGCACGGTCGTGGAGGTCGTTGGCGGCGATCTCGGATTCGGCGAGCAGGCAGTCGGCGCGGTAGTGGCTGGCGGGGTAGCTCTTGCGGAGGAACTCGAACTGGCCGATGGCGGAGGCGAGCATGTGCGCATCGGGAAGCGAGCGGCCAGCGGCGGTGAGGAGCTGGGCGGCGGCCCATACGCTGTCGGGTGCGTGGTAGTCGGCGGGGTTGGAGTGGTAGATGGCGCGGAACTTGTCGAGGACGGAATCGTACTGGGCGCGGGTGGGTTGTTCGGGGAGAGCTGCGCGCGCGGCGACGGCCTGAGCGAAAGGCGAGAGCGCGGTGGCGCGGTGGTGCGTGGGCGCGGCTGCTGCTGTGAATGCTGACAGCAGCGCAAGCGCGGGCACAAATCTCCGCAGGTGACGAGAGAGGGTCATCCACGCCCAGTGTAGGGCAGTTGCGGCTGTGATTATGACGCGCGCGTTGCGAGTGAACCAGCGGGGGTTCGCGCTGCGCGCGAATACCCACACAACACGTGAACTGTGTTGTGTGGGGCACCCAAAGACAAAAGCAGGTCCCTCCACTGAGACGCTGTCTCGGCTCCGGTCTGGATGACGACAAGAACAAAGACAAAAGCAGGTCCTTCGACTGCGCATCGCGCGCGGCGCGATGCTTCGCTCAGGATGACGACCTTAAGGGGTGATACCCAAACAACGCTGCGCGTTGTTTGGGTATCCGGCTCGGGTCATGAAAGACGGTTCACGCTAAAGCTCGCATACCCACACAATGTGGAGGGGCGATTAGCCGAGGAGGGCGGAGACGGCGTCGGCGGCAGAGGCGAGCGCGGCGTCGAGGGAGCCGGTGTCTGGGCCGCCGGCCTCGGCGAGGTCGGGACGACCGCCGCCGCGACCGCCGACGGTGGCGGCGAGTTGGCCGACGAGCTTGCCGGCGTGGACTTTGGCGGTGAGGTCTTTGGTGACTCCACAGATGAGCGCGGCCTTGTCTTCTGCGATGGCACCGAGAATGACGACGCCGCTGCCGAGCTTGCCGCGGAGGGTGTCCACGAGGGCGCGCATCTGGGTCTTGTCGAGTCCGTCGACGCGCTGCGTGAGAACCTTGACGCCTTTGACCTCGACGGCGGCGGAGGCTGCGTCGGCGGTGGAGGCGGAAGCGGACTTCATGCGCGCGTTGTCGAGCTCGCGGCGGAGGCGCTTGATCTCGTCCTCTTGCGCGGCGAACTTCTGCTCGAGAGCTTCGGCGGGGTCTGCGGTGGCGTTGCCGGTGATGCGCGCGGCGAGGCGTGCGGCCTGGAATCCGCGGCGGAACTCGGCGAGCGAGCCGGAGCCGCTGACGGCCTCGATGCGGCGGACGCCGCTACTGACAGAGCCCTCGGCGACGAGTTTGAGGAGGCCGATCTCTCCGGTGGCGGCGGTGTGGATGCCGCCGCAGAGTTCGGTGGAGAAGCCGCCGATGCGCACGACGCGGACGCGGTCACCGTACTTTTCGCCGAAGAGGGCCATGGCGCCGTAGTCGTTGATGGCGGTGTCTATGGGGACGTCCACCATCGTCTCGACCGTGGTGTTGGCGAGGACCTGGTGGTTGACGATGGATTCGATGTCGGCGAGTTCTTCATCGGCGACGGCGGCGAAGTGGGAGAAGTCGAAGCGCAGGCGCGCGGGGGATACGAGCGAGCCGGCCTGCTTGACGTGCTTGCCGAGGACCTGGCGCAGCGCGGCGTGGAGCAGGTGCGTGCCAGTGTGGTTGCGGCGGGTGGCATCACGGAGTTCGATGTCGACGACGGTGTCCACGAGGTCGCCGGTGGCGATGGGCTGGCGGGCGAGGATGCGGTGGGCGAAGACGCCCTGCACGGGCTTGGTGCAGCCGCGCACCTCTGCGACGACGGTGTTGTGGTCGGCGGAGTAGAGCCAGCCGGTGTCGCCGATTTGGCCGCCGGAGTCGGCGTAGAAGCTGGTGGCGTCGAGGACGAGCTCGGCCTCCTGCCCGGCGGCGACGGAGGGAACGCCGATGCCGTCGCGGACGATGGCGAGGACGTTGGCGCCGTTGACGCGCAAGGTCGAGTAGCCCTCGAACTCGGTGGGCGGGAGGTCGCGGAAGACGGGCGCGGCGGACTTTTGCGAGCCGCCCTTCCAAGAGGCGCGTGCGCGTGCCTGCTCGGCCTCCTTGGCGGCGTCGAAGCCGGCCATGTCGAAGGCGAGGCCGGCGTCGCGTGCGGCGTCCACCATGAAGTCGAGCGGCATGCCGAAGGTCTCGTAGAGGCGGAAGGCGGCGGCACCGTTGGTGAGCGCCTCCTCGTTCATCTGCGCGAGGCCGAGCTGGAGCGTGCGTGCGAACTGCTGCTCCTCGGCGAGGACGACTTTGCTGATGCGGTCGGCGCTGTCGGCGAGCTCGGGGTAGGCGGAGTGCATCTGGTCGCGGACGGCGAGGACCATCTGATGGAGGAAGGGCTGCTCCTGCCCGAGGAGGCGGCCGTGGCGGATGCCGCGGCGCATGATCTTGCGCAGGACGTAGCCGCGTCCGTCGTTGGCGGGGAGAACGCCGTCGTGGATGAGGAAGGTGGCGGCGCGGGCGTGGTCGGCGATGATGCGAAGGCTGGCGGCGGAGCGCTCGTCGCTGATGGCGGCCTGTGCGGCGATTGCATCCCAGGTGCCCAAATGCGAGGCACCTGGGGCACCCGAAGATTGTGTCGGCTTGTAGTTTGTGAGTTCGGCGGCGCGGGCGATGAGCGGAGTGAAGAGGTCGGTCTCGTAGTTGGAGAGCTTGCCTTGCAGGACGGCGGCGATGCGCTCCAGGCCCATGCCGGTGTCGATGGAGGGCTTGGGGAGCGCGGTGAGCTTGCCGTCGCTGGCGCGGTCGAACTGCATGAAGACGAGGTTCCAGATCTCGACGTAGCGCTGGTCGTCGTGGCCGAAGGGTTTGTCTTCGTTGTGTTCCGACGCGGCCAGCCCAAGGTCATAAAAGATCTCGGAGCAGGGGCCGCAGGGGCCGGTCTCGCCCATCTGCCAGAAGTTGTCCTTGAGGCCGAACTCGAAGATGCGCTCGGGGGGGACGCCGGCGGCGATCCAGAGGTCGCGGGCCTCGGTGTCGCGGGGGACGGATTGCGTGCCCTCGAAGATGGTGACGTAGAGGCGGTCTTTGGGGATGGCGTACCAGTCGGGCGAGGTGATGAGCTCCCAGGCGAAGGCGATGGCGTCTTGCTTGAAGTAGTCGCCGAAGGAGAAGTTGCCGAGCATCTCGAAGAAGGTGTGGTGGCGGCGGGTGAAGCCGACGTTCTCGAGGTCGTTGTGCTTGCCTCCGGCGCGGACGCACTTTTGCGAGGTGGTGGCGCGGCGGTAGTCGCGGTGCTCGGCGCCGAGGAAGACATCCTTGAACTGGTTCATGCCGGCGTTGGTGAAGAGCAGCGTGGGGTCGTTGGCGGGGACGAGGGAGGAGGAGTGGACGCGGCGGTGCGCCTTGGATTCGAAGAAGCGAAGGAAGTCTTCGCGGATCTGGTTGCCGGAGCGGGAGGGCATATGGGTTGAGTTTATCAGCCTTGACCAGCGCCCCAGACGGCGCCTTCGAGGCGGGTGGTGGGGTCTGTGGCGCGGCGGAGAGATTTGAAGGAGTCTCGCAGTTGCACCATCGCCAGAAGAGATACCAAGGCGTCAAAAGCGTCGTCAGAGCCAATGGCCTTCTTGAGCAGATCATCCGGCAGGTTCCTATATAAGCCCTCGGCTCTCTTCTCATTCAAATACTGCTTCCGTGCATCCATCTGGCTTTTCTTCACTTTGCCTGTCAGCAGGCGCGGATAAATCTCAACGATGAGAGGAAATTGTGGTTCATCGAAGGGCCAGACAGAGAATCCACCTTCCTGCCTGAGATTTTTAAGGATAGGAATTCCACGGAGAGAACCTGTGCCAACTGCTCCGGCTCCACCAATTTGAAAGGGAGACTTGGGTGAGATTCCTGTAACGCTTTCACGGCAGACAGTGTCGAGTATTCGGCCAGGAAACTTGCAATTTCTATCAGCCTGACGAAACATCCTGAAATTGTCCTTGCCCTGAAACTCTTTTGGTTTCTTCCTGCCCGGCCGTCCCCAAAAGAGGCGTTCTTGATTCTCCGCAGAAAGCCAGTATTCGTTCTTGTTGGCGACGAAATCCCAGAAATCAAAGGCTGTCTGATAGCCGTTGTCCTTCAGAAACCATTCGGGATAACTGAAGCAGAAGTCCACGCCAACGACGAGACGTTTGTTTCTGGCCGCGCTATCAGATAAATGCTGGAAAACTTGTTTGTGTGTTTTGTTTGCCTCCAATGTGACCTTGCCTTTGTGCCAACAAGCAAGCCAGATGTGTTTCTTCTGGTCGGATTCGTTCTTGTTGCCCGACCAATCAATAGCCACGATGGTTTCCGGCGGATGTTCAAGACTCATCGGAATGTTCCTGCTCGGCTTGGATGGACTCGATGCCTTCGAGGAGGTCGTCGGTGACACGACCCTGTTTGAGGGCGCGGAAGATGGTGTTGGCGGAGAAGCCGGCACGGAGGAGGCGGGCGACGATGCGGGCGGTCTCTTTTTGATCTTGAGGCGGCTGCAAGCGCTTGCGCTGGATGTGGGCGCGGCAGAGGGCGAGTTCGTCGGTGGTGGAGTAGGCGGCGTCGAGGGTCTTCTGGATGGTGTCTTGCGGGAGGCCGTGGTGGCGCAGCTCCTGCGCGACGCGGCGGCGGCCGAAGCGCTCGTTCTCTTGCCGGAGGCGGGTGAAGTCAGCGGCGAAGCGCTCGTCGTTGAGGTAGTTGTTGGCGACGAGGCGGCGGAGGACGGCCTGGATGTTGGATTCGCCGAGCGGGCCGGGGGCAGCGCGGCGGGCGAGGAGCTTGGTGAGGGCGGAGGAGGTGCGCATGCGGATGGCGAGCAGGCGTACGGCGTGGTTATAGAGGGCGTCGGCGTCGAGGGGCTCGGGCTTGGGCTTCGGTTTGCGGGGGCGCTGGGGCATCTGGAGAAAGCGTACAACATGGAGCAGGGGACCGGTACGCGCGGCGCGCGAATGTCTACTCAACGCAAAGAGCGCGATGAATGGGGCACCCGGCTACTGCGTGGCGAGGGGGGCGGGGGCGTGCTCGGCGGAGGAGTCGGAGAGGCGGATAGGCAGGTCCACGACGACGGCGGCGCCGTTGGGGTGGAGGTTGAAGGCGTTGATCTCGCCGTGGTGGTCGCGAACGATGCCGTAGCAGATGGAGAGGCCGAGTCCGGTGCCCTGGCCGGGCTGCTTGGTGGTGAAGAAGGGGTCGAAGGCGCGGGTGGGCTCGCGGAATCCGGTGCCGGTGTCGGAGAAGAGGATGTGGAGGCGTGCGTCGTCGAAGCTGGCCTCGATACGGATGCGGTGGGGGGAGTCGGGGGGGCGGGAGTCTGGCGGGACGGCGGCGATGGCGTCGACGGCGTTGTTGAGCAGATGCATGAAGACCTGCTTGAGCTGGTCTGGGTTGCCGGCGATGAGGGGCAGCAGCGGGGGAAGGTTCATCTGCAACTCGATGCCGCGGCGGACGATCTCCGGAGCGCGGAGGCGGTGGATGTCGCGGAGGGTGAGGGCGAGATCCATGGTGACGGAGCTGGCGGGCGCGGGCTTCCAGAAGCGGACAAGGCTCTCGATGATGTCCTTCATGCGCAGGGATTCCTGATGGATGATGGCGGATTGCTGGTGGACCTCGTCGAGGGAGGCGGCCTCGGTCATGAGTTCGGAGAAGCCCATGACGACGGTGAGGGGGTTGTTGAGCTCGTGGGCGACGCCGCCGGCAAGCTGGCCAAGGCCGGCGAGCTTCTCGGAGCGGAGCAGGCGGCGGGTGAGCTGGGCGTTTTCGATGGCGATGGCGAACTTAGTGATGAGGGTTTCGAGGGGAAGGAGGTCGTCGGCGCGGAGGTCTTCGGGGCGCGTGTCGGCGTCGTGCTTGATGTCGCCGAGGAGCAGGCTGCCCATCATGACGCCGCTCTGGGAGACGAGATTGATGGAGATGGGGGAGTGGAAGCCGAAGTGCTCGAGGGGGTCTGCGGGCAGGAAGAGCGCACGGAGGTTGATGCGAGCGCTGTGGGGGCTGATGCGCTCGCGGCGGAAGTCGCGTTGGAAGTCGCGGAGGCGGTCGTCGGTGAGGCGGCGGCCGAGTGCGTCGAGCGCGGAGACGAGGCCGGGGGGGAAGTTTTCAGCGGCGGCGACGTAGAGGCCCTGCTGGACGTCGCGGAGCTGGAGCGCGGCCTGGCGGAAGATGCTGTGCTCGCCGGCGAGGCGGCAGACGGTCTCGGCCACGGGGCGGAGGTCGCTGTCTGGCATGAGGTGGAGGTTGAGCTGGGCGTAGGCCTCGAGCTCGCGGCGGACGCGGTGTTCGCGCTCGCGGGCGCGGATGTTGATCTGCACCTCCTCCTCGAGCAGGAGCATGAGCATGCCGAGGCCGGCCATGACGACGATGAGGGTGACGATGCTGCGCAGGGTGAGCAGCACGGAGTAGATGAAGTGGTAGGAGGGCGGGATGAAGAAGACGTAGGGGATGCAGGCCCAGAGGGCGAAGCTGAGGCCGGTGAGCAGCGCGGCGCCGGGCAGGACCTTGTAACGGCGGAAGAGGAAGAGCGCGGTGAGCAGGTTGCAGCAGGACTGCATGAGGTAGACCGGCTCGACGTAATGGCCGCGGAGAATGAGGATGATGGAGACGTTGCAGGTGAGGAAGATGAGCGGGATGTAGACGAATACCGGGACGGCGGCGCTGGTGCTGATCCAGCGGATGCCGGTGAGGGTGACGATGACGGCCAGGACGACAAAGAGGGCGTTGAATCCCGGGGTAGGATGCTGGAAGAGGTTGGCGAGGATGCAATAGACGACGGACTGGAACATGACCAGTTCGGCCCAGGGGACGTGGAGGCGCTTGAAGTCGGTGGGGTAGCCGGAGAAGGACCAGAGGAAGATGACGCCGCTGAGGGCGAGGGCGATGTCGGAGAGGGTGTGCTGCAGGGTGAGCGGGAGGAAGATGTGGATTTGGCTCAGGTGGGGGAGCGCGCTGCGGACGACGATGATGGTCCAGGCGAAGAGCCAGAGCATGGTCATGCGGCTGCGGCTGCGCTTGTAGGGGAGATAGAAGGCGCAGACCAGCCCAACGACGACCGCCGCGAGCAGAATGCCATAGGATAGGTGATGAAAAATCACAGAGCCGCTCTCCGTGCCGCGACCAAAGGAACGGGTTACAGTCTAATCCAAAGAGCGGTCTGGCAGCGTGGGGCGGAGCGAGATGCGAGGGGGATTCCCGATTTGAAACGCAGATTCATGCGCGGAGCTGCGGTACTGGTGGGTTTGCTGGTGCTGGGTGTGGGCGGAGTGCTGTGCGCGCAGGGGAAGCCGAGTGTGACGGCGGTGGCGGGGGCAGCGGACGCGGGGTTTGGGGCGATGGACGCGACGCCGCCGGTGGGGATGACGGCGGCGGAGATCATCACGAAGTTTGCGGCGCGGGAGACGGAGTTTGACGCGGCGCGGCGGGATTACGGCTTCCGACAGAAGGTGAAGGTACAGACACTGACGGACGACAACAAGGTGGACGGCGAGTACCAGCAGGTGACGGACATCAGCTTTACGGCGGACGGCAAGCGGCAGGAGACGGTGGTGTTTGCGCCGGCGAACTCGCTGACGCGGGTGGTGATGACGGAGCAGGACATGGTGGACATCGAAAAGCGGCTGCCGTTTGTGCTGACGACGGCGGACCTGCCGGATTACGACATCCAGTACGTGGGGCGGCAGAGGGTGGACGAACTGGACACGTACGTCTTTCAGGCGGCACCGAAGCAGATGGTGAAGGGCCGCCGCTACTTTCAGGGGAAGGTGTGGGTGGACCAGCAGGACCTGCAGATTGTGCTGATCGACGGGCGGCTGGTGCCGGACGACACGCGGCGCGGGCATGAGGACCTGTCGCTGCCGTTCACGACGTACTACGAGCAGGTGGACGGGCAGTACTGGTTTCCGACGTACACGAAGTGCGAGGGGATATTGAACACTCCGGCGGAGAAGGGAAGCCTGAGCGATTCGGTGCACATGCGGCAGGTGGTGACGTACACGGATTACAAGCGGTTCCGGTCGAAGGTGCGGGTTATTTTCGGGGGCGTAGCGCCGCCGCCGGAACAGTCGCCAAAGTAAAGCGGCGGCCTACGCCCAGAGGTACTTCATCCAGCGTTCGTCGGAGCCGCCGATCATGCGCATGAGGTGGCGGCTGGTGTGGAGGGTGAAGGGGCGGGGCTCGCGGATGAGTTTCATGTGGGGAAGTTCTTGGAGCAGGTGGCTGCCCTTGCGGCGGTTGCAGTTGTGGCAGCAGGCGACGAGGTTCTCCCAGGTGGAGAGGCCGCCGCGGGAGCGGGGGATGACGTGGTCGAGGGTGAGGTCGCCTGAGGCGAGGACCTGTCCGCAGTACTGGCAGGAGTTGCGGTCGCGCAGGAGGATGTTCTTGCGGGAGAGTGCGCGGGTCTGGTGGGGTATGCGGCGGTACTCGAGCAGGCGGATGACGGAGGGCATGGCCATCTGGAGGCGTGCGGCGTGGAGCAGGCCGTCCTGCTGCTCCTCGGTGCGTGCGACGCCCTTAAGGACGAGGATGAGAGCGCGGCGCGCGCCGCAGATGTTGATGGGCTCGTAGGAGGCGTTGAGGACGAGCACGGGGGTGGACATGAGGGTGGGGCCGAGGGTGCGAGCGGAGCCGGGGACGACCTCCACGGGGCCCGGGCGCATGCCGTGGCACTTGGCGAGCGATTTCTGCTTGCGCGGATGGACCGCGTTGTGCGCGTGCATGGGGTACTGGATTCCGTGTGCGGCTACGACCATTGTTCCTTCCTCCCGTTGGGCTGCCGTTGCGTTGGCTGACTGAGCGTGCTGGCGATGTGGCGGGGCAAGAACTACTGCGGAACGGTGTTGGGGGGCGGCTCCCATCGCAGGAAGCGGCCTTCGACCTGTGCGCGGGCGAGGGTGGCGACGCGGACGGAGCGCGCGCCGGCGGCGAGGAGGGTGGCGGTACATTCGCGGGCGGTGGCGCCGGTGGTGTAGATGTCGTCCACGAGGAGGATGTCGCGGCCGCGGACGAGAGCGGGGTCGGCGGCGAAGGCTCCACGGAGGTTGAGACGGCGCTCCTCGGGGGAGAGATTGAAGTGGCTGAGTGTGGGGCGGGTGCGTACGAGCGCGGAGTGCGCCGGTGTGAGCCGCCACGCCGGGCGGAGGCGGCGGAGCGAGGCAAGGGCGGCGTCGGCGAGCAGCACGGACTGGTTGAAGCGGCGGGCGCGGCGCTTGCCGCGGTGCAGGGGGACGGCGATGACGGTGAGGGCGGCGGGAGCATCGGTCTGGAGCGACAGGATGGCCTGAGCGAGGAGCGAGCCGAGGGGCCGCGAGAGCGCGGCCAGCCCGTTGAACTTCATGAGGTGCAGAGCGGCGCGGAGGTCCTGGTCGTAGAGGCCGAAGGCGACGGCACGGAGGAAGGGCGGCGGCGCGTCCTGACAGGCGGGGCAGAGCGGGGAGGCGGCGGCGTCTTCGAGGCTGAGAGCTTCGCCGCAAAGTTGGCAGAGGGGGGATGTCTGGGGGGAGAAGCGGGCAAGGCAATCGGCGCAGACCGGAAGGGCGGAGACGCGCAGGAGTGGTTCGGAGCAGAGGCGGCAGGCGGAGGGAAGGAGGGTGGCGGCCAGGTCGTCGAGAGGACTTCGCAGCACACGCGCCACAGCCCGCCAACCGGACGCATCGTGGCTAACGCCCTGGGGGGGTACGGCATCGCAACTGCTGAAGGCTCTCCGACTGAAGACGCACCTCACGCACACGGGGAATCCCGATGAGGCGATTATAGGCTCAGGCGGTTGTGGAAGGGCTAGCGGGAAGTGGAGTTGGCGGAATCTTAATCTGTTGCGGGAATCAATGTTGAGGCCGTGCGGCCTCGACGGGAAGCAGTTGCGGCGGGATGGATTCGGCGGCGAGGGCGAGGGCGGCGAGGGCCTCGGTGAGTTCGGGGGAGCCGTTGAGGCTTTCGGCGCGGGTGAGGGTGAGGCCGAGGTCGTGAGCGGTCTGCTGGAAGGCGACGTCGATGTCGTAGAGGACCTCGACGTGGTCGCAGAGGAATCCGATGGGTTGTAGGACGACGTGGGTGACGCCCTGATTGCGGAGCTGGGCGAGAGTGTCTTCGACGGAGGGTCCGATCCACGGGCCGCCGGCGACGCCCTGGCTCTGGAAGGCGAAGTACCAGGGGCCGATGTCGGGAATCTGCGCGGCGACGAGTGCGGCGGTGTTCTTGGCCTCCTGCGCGTAGGGGTCGGGCTGGTCGCCTTGAACGGTGCGGCAGGGAACAGAGTGCGCGGTGAAGAGGACGGTGGGTTTGTCGGTGGGTGCGGCGGCCACAGCGGCGCGGAGGCGCGCGGCGAAGGCGGCGATGAGGCTGGGCTGGTCGTGCCAGCCGTCGAGGAAGGCGACGGGAAATGCGCCGTGGATGGCGGCGGCGAGCGCGCGGCGGTAGAGGCCGATGCTGGTGCGCGAGGTTTGCGGGGCGAGGCAGATGACAGTGGCGGCGGTGACGCCGTCGGCCTTCATCTGTGCGACGACAGCGGCGATGTAGGGATGCCAGTTGCGCATGGCGACGTAGATGCGCGCGCCGGGGAGGCGCTTGCGGAGGAGTTCGGCTTGCAGGAGCGTCCAGCGGGTGAGCGGCGGCGGCTCGGGGCCGGGCTCGTGGCGGAGGCCGATGGTGGCGTAGCGATGCTGGAGCTCCTCGACGACGTGCTGCGGCATGGGACGGCCGCCGACGACCTTGCTGAGGTACTCGGCCATCTCGCCGAGGGTATCGGGGGTTCCGTGGGCGAGGAGGAGGATGGCTCTCATGCGTTCTGCTGCCGTGCGGAGAGCTGGTGGACCCACTCGACGACGCGCTTGGCGCTCTCGACGGGGGTTCCGGGGACGATGCCGTGGCCGAGGTTGAAGATGTGGCCCGGACGGTTGGCGGCTTCGTCGAGGATCTGCTGGACGCGGCGGTGGAGGAGTTGGTGCGGGGCGAAGAGCGCGATGGGGTCGAGGTTGCCCTGCACGGCGACGGAGTAGTCGAGATCGCGCCAGGCTGTATCGAGCGGCGTGCGCCAGTCGAGGCCGAGGACATCTGCGCCGGTGAGCTTCATGGAGGGGAGCAGCGAGGCGGTGTCCACGCCGAAGTAGATGACGGGGACGCCGAGTGCCTGCACGGCGCGGACGAGCTGGGTGGTGGCGGGCAGGACGAAGTCGCGATAGTCGGCGATGGAGAGCGAGCCGACCCAGGAGTCGAAGATCTGGATGACGTCTGCGCCGGCGGCGACCTGCTGTGCGGCGAAGACGGTGAGCACGGCGACGAGCTTGGCCATGAGCGCGTTCCATGCGCCGCGGTCGGAGTACATGAGGCGCTTGGCCTCGACGTAGTTGCGCGAGCTGCCGCCTTCGATCATGTAGCTGGCGAGGGTGAAGGGCGCGCCGCAGAAGCCGATGATGCCGAGGCGGTCGCCGTCTGGGCGCGGGGCGCGGAAGTGGTGCGCGACTTTAGTGATGGCCTCGGAGACGTAGCCGAGCTCGCTGGTGCGGTCGGTGCGGAGGGCGTCTATGTCGGCCGCGGTGCGGATAGGTTTGTGGACGACGGGGCCTTCGCCGGCGAGGAACTCGAAGTCGAGGCCCATGGGGGTGAAGGGCAACAGGAGGTCGGCGAAGATGATGGCGGCGTCCACGTTGAGGATCTCGGCGGCGGTGATGGTGACCTCGGCGGCGATCTCCGGCTTGCGGCAGATCTCGAGCAGCGAGTGGTGCTTGCGGACGGCCATGTACTCCGGCATGTAGCGGCCGGCCTGGCGCAGAAACCAGACGGGAGTGCGGTCCACGGGCTGGCGCAGGCAGGCGCGGACGAAACGGCTGGTGGAGGCGGAGAGGTTGCTAGTGGCGGGGTTCATGCGGGGTCACATTCATGCAAACGGAATGCATTCAGAATAACAGCGGGCGAGGCTAGATTACGGTCTGTGGCGGCTCACTTTGTTGAAGTCGAAGCGGTAGTCCACGCCGACGCTGTAGATGCGGGGATGGAAGATGACGGAAGTGGGGCCGTTGCCGAGGTTCCAGCGCTGCTGCGTCACTTCGGCGCGCAGGCCGAGCTGACGGGTGAGCATGTAGTCGGCGCCGAAGCCGCCGCCAAGGACGAGTGAATCGTCGTGGGTGTAGGGGCCTGTGGGGGTGGAAATGGGATTGGCGAAGGTGATGGTGCCGTGGCCGACGAGCGCATAGAGATAGGGATGGAGGCGGCTGAAGGTGAGTTCGACCCGTGGGCCGAAGCCAAGGGTGTTCTCCGTGACGTCGGCTCCGGGCGCGAAGGTATAGCGCATGTCCAGCGACGGTTGCAGAAAGTACAGCGGGCGGAAGTTGAGGTCGGCGCCGAGGGTGCCGCCGGGGTTGCTAGCCGCGCCGTAGTGCGGCTGCACATAACTGAAGAGTCCGAAGGCCTGGAGGCCGGCAAACTGGTTCCTGGTGGGGACCTCCTGCGCTGAGGCGCGCGACGCCGCCATGGCGCAGAGCAGCGCGACGGCAAGGGTCAGGATGCGGTTAGCGATGGGCGCGACGGTGATGCGTTGAGACGGCATGCGGCCTCGAAACTGCGGAGCAACTGCGAGAAGCATACTCCCGCAGAGTGCTTGCGTGACCGTAGAAACCAACGAGGGCGGCGCGGCTGTCTAGTGCAGACGCGCGGCGGCGAACTCGCCGGCGGCCACCTTGACGGGCGTGAGCCAGTGGTGGCGGTCGGGCTTGATGCCGTTGACGATGGCGAAGAACTCCTGATGGAGGGCGCGGGTGATGGGGCCCATCTTGCCGTCGGCGACGAGGATGCGGTCCACGGAGCGCAGGTGGTTGATCTCCGCGGCGGTGCCGGTGAAGAAGGCCTCGTCGGCGACGTAGAGGAGCTCGCGGGGGAGAGCCTGCTCGACGACGGGGATGCCCAGCTCGCGGGCCAGAACCAGCACGCTGTCGCGGGTGATGCCGCTGAGGACGGAGTTGGCCAGCGGTGTGGTGAAGAGCGTGCCGTTGCGCACGATGAAGAGATTCTCGCCGGAGCCTTCGGAGAGGTAGCCGTTGACGTCGAGCGCGATGCCCTCGTCGTAGCCGTTGACCTCGGCCTCCATGCGGATAAGCTGGGAGTTCATGTAGTTGGCGCCAGCCTTGGCGAGCGAGGGCATGGTGTTGGGAGCGAGGCGGTTCCAACTGGAGATGCAGACGTTGGCGCCCTCGTCGTTGGGGATGTACTTGCCCCAGGGGAAGTTGGCGATATAGACGTCCACGGGTGCCTTGAGGGGGTTGACGCCGATCTCGCCGTAGCCGCGGAAGGCGATGGGGCGGATGTAACAGGGGGCCACACCGTTGGCCTCGACGAGGGTGACAGTGGCGGCGATGAGTTCATCGAGCGAGTAGGCGAGCGGCATGCGGTACATCTTGGCGCTGTCGAGCAGGCGCTGCATGTGTTCGGGCAGGCGGAAGACGCCGGCGCCGCTGGGCTGGGTGTAACAGCGGATGCCCTCGAAGACGGAGGAGCCGTAGTGGATGACGTGCGACATGACGTGGATCTGCGCGTTCTCCCAGGGCAGGAGCTGGCCGTTCTTCCAGATGTTTTTTGTCGGCGTGATGGGCATGGGCTCGTCCTCCTGTGGGATTTGGGTGTCGCTAGGAATAATTATACGGGGCGCTTGCAGCGTGCCGTGGAATCAGGCAGTGAGCGCGGGCATGGAAGCGTCGTCGGCGAGTTCGTCGAGCGAAGGCTCGGCGGATGCGGCGTCGTGGTCGCTGGTGAAGGGCGCGGGGATGTGGAGGGGATGCTTGGCGACGAAGCCCATGAGGGCGAGCGCGGCGAGAGCTTTGAGGAGTCCGTTGGCGTCGAAGTAGCCGAGCGGGCCGCGGTTGGCCCAGACGAGGAAGTACTGCGGCGTAAAGAGAATGGCAAAGCAGGCGAGCGCGCGCTTGAAGCCTGGGGTGAGCGCGCCGGGGAGGTGGACGTCGTCGCGCTCCTGCTGTGCGCGGACGGCTGCGATGACGAAGAGCGCGAAGGGCAGGTAGAGGTGGACGAGGGTGTAGTCGTAGGAGACGGGCGGCAGGGCGACCATGCAGAGCGAGGCGAAGAGCAGGCGGTTGACCACGGGCATGCGGCGCACACGCAGGAGGTAGATGGCGGTGACGGCCGCGCCGGCGAGGACGAGGTAGTAGGGCGTCCAGGACGCGAAGTGCGTGTGGCGGAAGGGCGGGTTGACGGCGATCATTTTGACAGCGGCCAGCAGGGAGTGGTCGGTTTCGATTTCGGAGTGGGCGCTGGAGGCGTAGTTGCCGACGAAGCCGGTGATGCCGTGCAGGGTGCCGCGAAGGGCCTCGGCGAAGGTGGGGCCGACGAACCAGAAGGAAGCGGCGAGCGAGGCGGCGAAGGCGGCGACGCCGGCGCAGAAGGCCTTGAAGTGCTTGCGGTTGAAGAGCACCGAGAGCATGACGATGGGGTAGAGCTTGAGCGAGGCGGCGACGCCGAAGAGCACGCCGGCGAGGATGGGACGTTCGCGGTACAAGGCCCAAGAGCCGACGGCGACGAAGATCCAGAGGATGAACTCGATGTTGGCGCGCTCCATGAGAAACAGAAGCGGCCAGGAACTGAGCAGGATGCAGAGGACGAAGAGAGCGGCCTCATCGCGGGCGACGCGGCTGCGTATGAGTGCGCGGAAGAAGAGGAATCCGGCGGCGAGGGCGGTGAGTGCGATGGCAGCAAGGAAGAGCGGCAGCTGGTTGGCGCCGAGATGGTAGATGCCGTCGAAGAGGACGGCGGTGGGCGCGGGGTAGGCGAAGGTCTCTTCGGAGTGGAAGAAGGCGGCGGTGTGGAAGCGGTCGTAGAGGTACTGGTAGTGGGAGAGGTCGGTGTAGGCGCTGTCCCAGTCGTGTGCCCAGAGGGAGGCCGTCTCTTGCTGCGTGCGCTGCCAGTAGTGTTCACCGAAGGACCAGGAGAAGCAGAGCAGGAGGAGGCAGGCGATGGCGAAGCGCCAGAGCGGTGCCGGCAGACGGTGGCTGGTCTCTAGGTTGCGACTGGACAAAGTACAGGACTCCCCGGCGCGTGGGTCGTGAGGGGAAGTATGCGCCTAGAACAATTATCGCCGATGCGGGGGGCGTTACGGGGTATAAATCTTGCTTATTGAGCGGGTTGCGAGGGGCCAGCGGCCAGGGGAGCAGGGAAAAGGATTCACAGTAAACCACGCCTTTTCAACAGGAAGCGGCATTTGCACTTGAGGCCCGAGTTTGCTATTCTATGGAAGTTGAGGTTGACGCTTGGAGTAGAGAGCGTTGCAACCGACGCAGTCCAAGCGTTTGGGCGGAATCTGAGGGCGGCACCGAGAGTGCTGCCGAGGTTCAAGGCCTACAAACCCAAGCTACTGCAAGTTGGAACAAGAGCCCTCAGGGGCCGCGGAGGTTTGCGCTTCCGCAAGGTTATTTATCAGTCAACAGCGTTGAGGTGGGGATGAGGAATCCCCGCGATTGGCGCGGGTTTTTGAGAATATCGAAGTTGGCCGTCGCCGAGACGAAAAAACTTTGAAGAAAATGGAATTAGGGTGTTGACACGACCCCTGGATTTCGATAATCTCAAAAGGTTCGCGCAAGTCGTCACGCCGAATCCGAAAGTCCTTGAGTACAAGATGTATGCGGGTCTCACTGGAACCACCGGAAACATCGAAGGTGAGCGGCAACAAAGACCAACAGCGCAATCAAGTTCGAGGACGCAGGCGATTCGTCGTCTGCCCTTGATCCCAAACGCCCCGCTTAGGCGGCCAGCGTATAGGATCTTTGAAAACATAGTTGAACGTGCCAGTCGTGAGATGATGCGATGTTTGGTTAAGTCAATCTCACACTATTGCCACTTTGGACTTCGGTCCGGGTGGTGCTCGACGACAGGGACCTCCGTCCTACTGTCGCGGGCAACCAAGATTAAACGAGAGTTTGATCCTGGCTCAGAATCAACGCTGGCGGCGTGCCTAACACATGCAAGTCGCACGAGAAAGTGGAGCAATCCATGAGTACAGTGGCGCACGGGTGAGTAACACGTGACTAACCTACCCTCGAGTGGGGAATAACCTAGGGAAACCTGGGCTAATACCGCATAACACTTACGAGTCAAAGCAGCAAT
>Ga0316220_1002501_pt1 | contig 16958 bp, 6 predicted proteins | sample TBH18005metaG_FD_203632 | JGI IMG/M metagenome (GOLD analysis project Ga0316220, IMG submission 203632) | Freshwater microbial communities from Trout Bog Lake, Wisconsin, USA - TBH18005 | ecosystem: Environmental > Aquatic > Freshwater > Lake > Hypolimnion/Profundal zone | place: USA: Wisconsin...
CAAACTCAACCTCGACCTGCCGCCCCAGAGCCCACCACGAATCACGAGAGATGGCAAACTACTAACCCCATAGCCAATTGCTCCTGTAGGGGAGACCTTTTGCTTGGCTTCATTGATTTTCAACCACTTACAAGCCTTACCCCCCTCCAGTTGCGAAAGTCGGGCTAGCGGCAATACTGTTCACTTAGTCCGCTTCCTATGGATTTCCTTGGGCGTGCGCCTCTTTGTTGGTCCGCGTGACCTGCGGATCGGATAATTGGACATCTTCCGCTTCACGCCCCTCGGTCCGAAGCGGCCCTTGCGCGGTGGAACTCTTTCTTTCGAAAGTTCATCGACGATACTCGAGAGCCACACCGGTAGGACCTCAGGGGGAAACGGCTGGCGTTGCGGCCAGTTTGCGACGGATCACCCGAAGGGAATGGGTGAAAGATAATCGATCTGGATCGATGTTCTGACGTTGAGCCGCTTCATTCATTAAGCAGCGCACAGCCCGGTGGGCCAGCATCATTCCGTAAAATTCTTGTTCGATGAGTTCGGGGGTTTTGCTACGCATGACAACCTGTCTGCCGCGCAGGTGAGTTTTGAACTCGTCAAAAGTAAGCTCGATTTCCCAGCGTTGAGGGTAGAGGGGTGCCAACTCCTCCGCTGGAGCCATCTCTGAATCCAAGATCGTGGTGATTAGGCGGTAAAGAGGCTCGGGGTCCTCGACTCCTTTCAATTCGTATTCGATGACTCTCACGACAATCCCGCCCTGCTTTCTGCGTTTGGCTTGCTCGGAGGGATAAATTTGGGAGAGATAGGACCCGTCGGCAAGCACCGTTTCCACAGGAAGATCGGCATTGGATCGCGTCCTCCACAGAAGGGACGCCCCTGTGGCGGACGCTTTTTCCCAGAGCGCAAATGTCGGGTAAAGCCGGTCGGCAAGGCAAAGCATTCCCGGCCGGAGTTCACTCACTAAATCGGTCGCCAGCGTTAGCTCGTGAACTTTGTAGGGCCCCATCCGCACAGCGAGAATAAGATGAGTACCGCATTCACAAAGGCCAACAAAGCGTAACTGAGGGAATGCCGCCTGCCCGCGACTGGAATCCTGGCGACCAAAATGGGCGAGGTTTTTTTCGGTGTCGGGCACATCCAGCGTGCTGCCATCAATGGAAACAAGCCTCAGCCCTCGATAGAATGCGCCCGACTGTTTCTCCTGAGCGATAGGAATGGAGCTTTCCTCCCAGAGCGCTTTGAGAGGGGCCGCTCCAAGTCGGCTGCGTGCTTGGGAAATGGCTGTCTTTCCCGCTATTTTGACCTCCCCGCCTATGCCTCCTCCAAGCCACTGCAAGCCTTCAATCAGACATCGAAGGACCTCCCCGGTGGAAACTGCCATGAACAAGCCCAAGGCGATGACATAGTAAACGAGCGCCTCGGCAGGGAGATCTCTCACACGCTTACTCTGCAAGCCCAGTCTTTCGAGGATCTTGCGTATCCGCTCGCGTGGGTAACTTCGAGCCAGAATCCCGACGCTCAGGTGTTCGGAAATTTGGCTCCCGGCGCTCATCGTCATTGCAGTGCGTGGCATGGCGATGCTGAAAATAACGCCCGCCGGCCAAATATGTCAACACTAAGTGAACAGTATTGGGGCTAGCGGAAACAACGCAGCTGCCCACGCTTCCCGTGACGGTCGCCTGAAACGCGGCATGATCGGAGTTGGTGACGATCGGGTTGCCCAGCGCGCTGAAGGCCGCTCCGACAATGCCGGGAGCGGAGTCTTTGGTAGAGACAACCACCGTTTTGACATAAGTCCCCGACACCGTCGGCGTCAGCTTCATTACACTGCTCGCACTGCCGGCAAACCCTGCCTTGCAGAGTATCTCGCCCGCGTCGTTGAAGTGGCGCGTCTGCCCCGTGGACGCAGCTGGCACGTTAAAGACCGTTAACGTTAAGACAGTCTTTGCGCTGCCGCTCACCGTCACGGTGTCGCCGGTGCGGATGATCTGCCTGAGATGTCTGCTACCTGCTGCTGCGCTTTCAGGCTTTCCTCTCGGGCTGGGGCGGCAACTTCACTCGGCTCTTCACCTTGATCCGGGCCGCGCTCTGGAGGCGCCTGGACTTGCTGGAACTGCTGCGAAGCTCTGGGACAGCAGACGGCAGCTTCCGGGCACTGGCGACGCCGGAACAAGCTTAGCTTATTTCCCCGGCTTTGGCTGAAGTCTGTGAGACAGCATCGCGACCGTGATACCTATACAAAGGAGGCCCCCTCAAATTCTTAAACCAAAAACCGCGAACACCGCCCGCCAACCGGCTTGAATCCAAGACCGGACCTCGCCTTTTCGTGCTCCTGGGACGGCGATGACTTGGGTTAGGTTTCTCCCTTGTATAGTCAAAACGAGTTTGATGTCCCTCAGAGTTTCACCGGAAACTGGGAAAATAGGCTGCTGCGCTGTATTGCTTATAATGGAGGTCGCCCGACCTTTTAACCTGAACATCCTGTTCCAGAGGAGTCTCGAATCCGGATAAACGGAGGGTTGGCGGTCGGAAACGGACTTTTGTTACTGGCTATTGGGCTGCTTGCTTTGCCCTGTCGCGCCATCGAGATGGGGACGTTCCGGTGATTTTCCGGAATACCCGGTTAAAAGACGAGATCGCAGCGAAGCCGGAAGCGTGCGCCACAGTCAAGACGGTTTCATCCGTCGTGCGAAGGCGTTCCATCGATTGTGTCACCCGGCATTCCGCCAATCGATGCGAAAAAGTCGCGTGAAGATGGAGTTGAAACAACTGGGAAAGCCGCGTTGCAGAAATCCCCAGGAGCGACGACGCGCTCCGCGCAGTAAAATTCGTCTCGGTATAGTGAGTTTCGATTAGCCCGAGCGCCTTTGAAACCTGCCACGGAATGGGGTGCATGGGCTCGGTTGGTAACCTGCTTGCGTAATCGGAAAGCCAGACAGCGACGACCTCGGTCATTGCAAGCGCGGCATCGCCTTCGGCAACATGGTTTTCGGCTCGTTTGCGGCTCAGCAGTTGTTTCAGGACAGGCCACTCGGACTTCGCTCCGTCTCCGCTGCCGACCAATCCCCTCAGCTCAGCGGCGATTTCAGAGAACGGACGCGGCGAACCACCGCATGCGTAACACTGGAGAACCCCGACGGTGACTCCATTTACGATCAACGGAAACGCGAAATGCATCAGGCCCGCCGCGCATTCACAACGCGATTGCTTTCCGTTTCTTAACGCGGCCACTCGCACCCCCTCGTGAATTTTCCGGCAATGCCGCCGCGCCTCGTCAAACGCCGTCGCAAATGCCGTGCAGAACTCCTCACCGGCGATCTCTTCGAACAGATTCGCAACGGGCGCTCCTCCTGGGGGCGCAAGATGCAAACATGCTCCCAGTGCACGCTGTGTGCATCCAAGCACAGTAAGCACTTTTGGATCGCACCTGAGCACATCGACCGGTTCAACGTTTCTTCGGTTCATATCGTCATCATCTCCCCGCCATTATTCGTGAAGCTAATCCCGACTCGAATCCAGCCATTTTTTGGTAAAACTCGATGTGGCTGTCAGCTTGAGGACATCATCGGCTTCAGATGGAAGACGAGTTACGGCTCCGACCTTGCGAAGAAAATGCTCGCGCGGAAGCCTGAGGCACCGCTTCAGCGAAATTCATGCGCCGCCTTCACGGGCGGCTCGAATTCACGACAGAACCGAAGGTTCATTTCGGCGCCCGCCTGCCACGTATGGGTGAAAACAGCGGGAATCGGGGTTGCGCCGGAAGAACTGGCCGTCCGCGCAGGCTAGCGTTCGCGTTTCCAACATCGGCCTACTGACACCTCCCCCCCGGAAGGCACGAGGTGCCAGCCCAACCGTCCGAGCGCACTTCTTCGCTAACGCATAAGACCGCCGCCCGTTCGTGCCGAGAACCTTACCCAAGAGATCATTCGCCGGTGCAAAACGGGCGCTAATTCGAAAGGAGGATGGCCCCCTCCTTGCTTCCGGCCGCGACAAAGCGATTTGCTCCAAAGGCGACATAATCGACTTCCGGCCAGCCGGAAGGAAGAGTGTTCTCCGTCCATCTGGCGCCATCGTACGAGGAGAAAACAACGCCAATAAAGGTGGAATTGCCAGTTCTGCGGGACCCAACAACCACAAACGTCGATTTTCCGTAAGCCACGTCGTTAAGGCAAAGCGAGGAGGGGTTCGCCGACGGAAGTGAGCGCTTCGTCCACCGCATCCCGTCGGTGGAAGTGTAAAGAGAGCCTCCCAGGCCGACTCCAATGAATTGATTGTGAAGATAGCGGACTGCAAAAACAGAGTCCGTCCCCAGATTCTTTGCGAGGGACCATGTCTTTCCGAAGTTTGAGGAGCAATAGATTCCGTAGATATTATCGGTTAGGAAAGCAGGCACGACCAATTTTACACCGGCGCCGCTTGCTGAAATCTTGCCCGAGGACGCCACTCCAATGGGAAAGGGAGCTTCGCCGCGGTACATTGGCAGCGCCAGTTTTTTGGTGAGCCAGGTGATCTTTCCCGGTGTTGCCGTTTCGCCACCCAGAAAAATGGTGTCAGGCGGTTGCGACGAGTCTGTCGTGCTGCGCCCGAGTCCGGAGTATGCTTTGTCGGAAAACGTCAGGGTATCGATCAACTCAATGGTGCCGGCGGGAAACCTGTAATCCCTTGCAAACTTTATTCCGTTGGCCGAAGTGTAAATCGAATTAGTGTAATAGTCGGCAGCCACCACGGAATTTCCATTGCCGGCCAGGAGATTGGCGTGTGGCCCGCTCAAATGCGTCTGCCAGCTCAAACCGTTACCGGAAACGGAGACACCATAGCAGAAGGAACCGTCCGTTGTTTCGTCGAGGGTCACGAACTTCGACGTGCCGTATGCAACTCCCTGCAAGTCTGGTCTTCCCGCGACAACCGTCCGTTCGGCCCAAGACAGGCCAGCGCTCAGGGTGGCAATGGGCGTTACAAGAAAAATGAGCGGAATCAATTTGTTAAAAATCATAAATTCCGATATGCTAATTATTTCGTCCCGACCGGGGTCAACCCTCCTGGGACGGTCGGCCCGGAAATGGTCGAAACGTGAGTCGCGCCGCGCATGACCCATACCGACGTGGCGCGAGTCGTGGGCTTGTAGAGCAGCCAGTCGGTGCTGTCGGATGTGGTAAACGCATCTGCTCCAATCAAGTGCCAACCGTGCGGAATTGTGGGTCCGTTCAGCGTGGTGAATGCGGCGGTGCCGTTGTGCGGATTCAGAAGCATCAGTCTTGTCTGATCTGTGGAGGGGTTCCACAGCAGGAGGTCGGGTTGACCGTCTCCATTGAGATCGTCGAGCGCCACGATGACGAAGCCCGCCGGCAGTTTCGGTCCGAGCTTCGTCGCCGTGACGGCCAGGGGCGACTGTTTCAGAAGCCAAAACAGGCTTTGGCCGGTGGCCTGGTTGAACAGGACAATGTCGGGGTATCCATTGCCGTTCACGTCGGCCGCTCCCGCGATGTCGAAGCCCGCGGGGACCGTCGCGTTGCCGATCGTTTTGGCGCTTTTCACCGCAAGTCCGTCCATGAACCAGACCTGAACCTTCCGGGACCGGGTATCCATGAGCAGCCAGTCAGCCTTGCCGTCGCGGTCGAAATCCGCTTCTCCGCGGAAGCTCAAAGGCGAATGAATCGCCGGACCAGGCACCAGAGTGCCAACCAGCGCTCCGCCCGGGCGCGAAAGCAGCAGGGTTTTGGTCGTGCCGCCCGAAGTGACCGTGAGTATATCCCCGATCCCGTCCCGATTGAAATCGGTTCTGGGCAGGGTTCGAAACGTGCTAACGCCTGAGACGCCCGTTCCCATGGCGTTGTGAGCAGTCGCCTCAACCCGGTAGGTGGTATGCGGGCTTAGCGCGTTAAAGACCTTCGTGACGGTCGTCATTAGACTGTCGGCGGGCAGTGTGGTCACGGACGAGTAGAGATCATATCCGCCCGTGAGCTTGTAATCGAAATAGGTCGTCGAAGCATAACCGTTGGCGGCGACCGGCGCACTGACGATGGCGACGGTGGCGCCTGCATCCGCGACAGCGACCGCACCCACCGTGGGCGCCGCCGGGCCCGAACGAGCAACGGCTATCGAATAGGTTTTAACTGAGCCGTTCTGCGCTGTTACCGTGACAGTAACGGGGTTAGTTCCCACCGCAAGGCTCGATCCGCCCGACACCTGAACAGTCGCCGCGCCGTCTTCTGGCGTCGCGTAAACCGTAACCGATGCGACGCCGTACGGCACGGACACCGAATAGTTCACCCCGCCGGAACTAAAGCCCGGAACAAGCGTGCCCGCGCTGATCGACAGGGAGGAAAGGTCGGCGTTCGAGCTTAACGGGCTGAACGCAACACTGCTGCTTCCGGCGATGGCAACGCCGATGCCGTCGAAGCTTGCCGTCCCCGCAAAGGTTTGCGAACCGGTGCTGCCGGCCGCGGGAGTGAGCGTGTAGCTCAGCGCCCGCTGCGTATTGTCAAAATAGGGCCCCCATTTGACCTGGTTATTCACGGCATCCCAGACGCCACCGTTGTCGATAGCCGAAATAACCCAACCGTTGGGCGGGGTGTCTTCAACCGCGTACGCCGCAGTTCCGGCAGACGGAGTCACCGAAACCGTCACCTGAAACGGAACTCCGACCGAGTAGATCGCAGGCAACGTGCGCGTGGCAGTGGAAGCCGTGCTGGGCACCACGGCGCTCATCGTCCGCATCGCAACCATCGAAGTCGTCGCCGAGCCCGTAACCCAGCAAAGCGGCGGCGTTTGGGTTGTGTCGAGGTGATACACCTCGCCACCCTTCCAAAGATAGCCCGCGCGCGTCACGTAATTCACGTCGATTGGATTCGGCGGAACCGGCCAAGTGGTCCCGTTTTTCCACGCCGCTCCGTAGGCTGTCATTTCATTGATGTCCACATGAAAGTCTGCGCTGCTGTCCGCTGGATGCGTCGTCAGTTGAGCGAGGCTGCTACTTCCTTCGACCGAAACGCCAACCCCGTCAAAACTCGCCGTGCCGGCAAACGTTTGCACCCCTGTTCCAGAGGATGGAGGAGTCACCTGGTAAGTCAGGGACCTGGCTGTGTTATCGAAGAATGGCCCCCATTTTACCATTGCAGTCGCCGAATCGAAGGCCCCACCGCCGCTGATATTGGAAACGGACCAGCCGGTCGGCGGCAAATCTTGAACCGCATACGCGGTCACGGTGATTGCCGGCGCCACATTGAGGGTAACGGTCAGCGGGCTTCCGGGAAAATAACCGCTGGTCGAAAAGGTGCGCACCGCGGGTCCGCTGGCAAAGCTTGCGGTGCAGGTCGTGCCGCTGCTCGGGACTGTGATCGACCGAGAGGCTTGCGTGTTTCCATCGTTCCAGCCGGTAAAGGTCCAGCCGGAATTTGGAGTCGCGGTAATCGGCTGGCTGCTTCCTACCGTAAATGTGCCGCTTCCGGTTACAGAACCGCCGTTGGACGGGCTTGCCAGAACGGTTACTGCCGCCGTCTGCCCATTCGCTTGAAAATTTGCCGTGTATGTCGCCCCTCCACTGAAAACGGTAATCGTCCGCGGGTTTTGGGTGTTGCCGTCGCTCCAGCCGGTGAAGGCCCAGCCAGTATTGACCGTGGCGTAAAGGGTGTCGGTTGATCCAACCGCAAAGGTGCCTCCGCCACTCACCGTGCCGCCGGTGCTCGGATTTGCGAGAACAGTGATCGTCGCTAATTGCACGCTGGCTGTGTAGATTGCCCCCTGCGTCGTGGATTGATTGGAGACGACCGTAACTGATTGAATACTCGGACCGGTCCAACCGCTCACAGCATTGAATGCAATGCTGTGGGCGCCAGCCGAAAGCCCGGTCACAGTCGCTCCACTATTCTGCCATCCCCCGCCGTCAATGCTCCACCGAGCCCCGGCGGAAACCGCAGCGGTCGGACTGATTGTCACCTGAAGTGTTCCCGGGGATTGCGAACCGCTAGTCGTAGCAGTCCAATTTGTATAACTTCCTTCACTATAACCATAACCGGACATGCTTGTTGGAGAATTTATTGTTCCATACCATTCCCCGTTAAAATTCGTCCATGTCAGCGTAAAAGAAGATCCACTAACAGAATAGGTTCCATAATCGTTGCCGCTAGCAAAATTTCCATAAGCATCAAGTATGTCATCCGAAGTGCCCCATGTGGTTGTAAAATTCCAAAGTCCAGCAATTGTTACCTTAATTGAGGCGTTTATTACCGATGACTGAACCCCTCCTGTCATTGTTTTAAAGTAAACCGTTTTGTTTCCGTAACCAGAAGAAAGGGTGAACTCAGGAGCTGTCGAGTATGGTTGCCAGACAGCGCCCGAAAACGATGATGACTCGCTGGCCATGTAGTAATCTGGTGTGACGCTGCACGTGTTACTAAGCACAACGTTCCAAGCACCGGGACCGCCAGTCGAATAATTTCCGCCGTTAATTGAAAATGAGTTAGGGAACACCGCACCACCATAAGAAACAATCCCGCTGAAAGACGCTCCATTGACGGTTACTGAAAAGCAATCTCCCGGGCTTAGGTTAAATGTGCCTGGCCAAAACGCTGCATAACACGAGCCAAACTGATAAACTATTTGAGAATCTGAGTATTGCTGAAGAATTAGCCCGATACAATTTGCCGAAGTGCTCCCAACTTCGTCGCCTGCACTCCAACCACCACCAGCGGAATCACTCAATGATAGCGATTGAGGCGGAAAATCGAGACCGGTCCAACCACCCGTGGGCGTAACTCCGGTTGGCGCTTGTCCTCCAAACCCAGAACCAAGAATAGTTATAGTCGGGTTAGACTGCGGGCCCGTAATAGATACTGAGCTAATCGTTGCCGCAAGGGCGATAGAACCATTGAGCGTTAAGGAAAACGTCAGAATAACGACCCAGAAAAGCTCCTTTAGTCGCCAAAAGAGATTTGCAGGGCAGGACATTCCGACTATCGGTTGTTCTTGTCTTAAACTTTTCATAGTTAATCAACTTTTATCGCGAGACGATCTAACCACAGGGTCGACGCCTTCGTCTCCCCACGGTTTTCACTTCCGGTCATTTTTTTCAGATTTTATTGTTTTTGGCCGGTAAAACTGCGGAAACCGTGTTTGCCAGGACGTGCAAGAGCAAGGTTCGGAGGTCGAATGGAGTTCCACCGGGAATCCCCGCTTGCCCCTTGCGCCAGACCGACATGCGGTCCGCACGAACACACGAGCCATCACCATTGAAGACGAGGCGCTGTGCCGGATCTTGCGAAGGTTTTTTAGAAAATTTGGCGTTGTGTGAGGTTTTCAACCGGGCATCAGCACGGTTTGGAGATTTCCGGGTAGGTCTGACAGTTGCGCCTTTTTATTACCCACGAGTTTAAAAATCGGGCGCACGTGGCGAGGATGGCCGCCCGATTGTTGTTATCCTGAGACTGAGGTGGACCAAGCGCTGGGTTGATTGTTGGGCAAGAACCCGCGTCGCGCCAGCTAGCGGGGGAGCGCACGCGCCCTCGCAAAAGGCATCTTCGCGGGTGACCGCGCTGGCAGCGGAAAAAAGTTCGCTTCGGCGAGGGCGCCGACGCCAACACGCGAGGGCGCGCGTGCTCCCCGGATTTCCGCTCCCGAACGCCTTTTCATTCCGGCAGGTTCATTGGCAGCTTGCGAAGGGTGACAAATAATATGGGCCGCTTTGGTTTTCCCGCTCGTTCTCGGTTTTGCGGGTAATGCAAAGGGGGGCGCCGCACCAAAGCGCTGGCGCACACGCCGAATCTCACCCACGCACGCGTCATCGCGGTGCGAGAAGCTCTTGCGCGACCTTGCGCGGCCGTATCCATTTGCTCCAAATACCTCTTGAAATCTTGCAACGCCGCTGCCAGATTTCGTGGAATGATTCTTCGTGTTGCGCTTCAACAACTCCTCGCGCGTGCTTTGGAAAGAAATCCCGCGGTGGCGCTGATCGGTCCGCGTCAATGCGGAAAAACCACTCTGGCTCGCCAAATTCTGCCCCCGGAGCACGCGAATTATTTCGACTTGGAAGACCCCGTAGTGGCCGGCTTGATGGAAAACCCTAAAACGGCGTTGGAGGGACTGCGAGGCTTGGTGGTGCTGGACGAAGCGCAGAGGGAGCCGCGCCTGTTCCCGGTTTTGCGCGTGCTGGCCGACCGTCCGGAAAACCCCGCAACCTTTCTTATCCTCGGAAGCGCTTCGCCCGAGTTGTCGCGCCAGAGCGCTGAATCGCTGGCCGGACGGGTCGAAATCATCGAGATGCAGGGGTTCAATATCGCCGAAACTGGCCCCGACCGGGCGGACAGGCTCTGGAATCGGGGCGGGTTTCCCCGTTCTTTTCTGGCCGCGAATGACGTCGATAGCTTCGACTGGCGGCGGAATTTCATTCGCACCTTCCTGGAACGCGATTTGGCCGCACTTGGGTTTGGTATGTCGCCGGCGGTCATGGGTCGGTTCTGGACGATGTTGGCGCACTATCACGGTCAGGTCTGGAACGGCAGCGAGATCGCTTCATCCATGGGCATCGCTCCGAATACGGCCCGGGCCTATCTCGATGCCCTGGAGCAGACCTTTATGATTCGGCGTCTGCTCCCCTGGCAGGCAAATCTCGGCAAGCGCCTTGTCAAAACTCCAAAGATCTACTTCCGCGACTGCGGCATTTTCCATGCGCTTAGCGGCATTCGCTCCCCCGCAGACCTGCTCACGCATCCCAAACTGGGAGCCTCATGGGAGGGCTTCGCGATTGAGGAAATCTTGAGAGCGCACCAACCGGACGAGGCGTATTTTTACGCGGTCCACAGCAGTTGCGAACTCGATCTCCTGATGTTTCTGCGGGGCAGGAAGATCGGCGTCGAGTTTAAGCGCGCCGACGCTCCCACGCTGACCCGCTCAATGCAGACTGCTCTCGCGGATTTGGACCTTGACGAACTATGGGTCGCATATCCCGGCAAACGCAGCTACCCGTTAGCAAACAAAATCACTGTTCGCCCGCTGATGGATTGCCTTGCAGTCGCGCCGAAGAGATAATCTTGCGAATCAAACGGTTTTTTGACTACAGATGTGAGTGTGCGCTGCTGGGCGCGCACAAAAAAAGAGGATCACTTTCGTGATCCTCCTTTAAGCTTCTGCTTTGCCCTGCTTAAAACATGCCTTTCTTCTTGAGGGTCCCGGAGGTCTGCGTCTGCCCGCCACCCATCCGTGCCTGATTGAACCCGCCACCGAAGTTCTGGCCACCGAAGTTGCGGTTTTGGTTCATCTGGCCGCCTTGGTTCGCCATGCCGTTGAAGTGCAGTGCGGCGTTGTTCTGTGGGCGATTCATCATTCCATTGGCGGTAAACGAAGGTTGCTGCTGGGCCGGTGATGCGGCATGCGCGACGTGATTCGTTGCCCCGTTTCCGGCGGTCGAAGGCTGGTGTTTCACAGGCGCGGCGGTGTGCTGACGACGGGATTGGGATTGGCTGGAGGGATTCGATGTCGCCTGGTGTTTGGCGAGGGAGCCATCGCTTGCCGATTGGCCTACGCCCTTAGCGTGTATGTTGCTTTTACCCCGCGTGCTGCTGGCGGACCGGGAGGCAGTTTGCCCGGGATGGGCCGCGGATGAGGCGTTCGTTTTGGATCCTGCTTTCGGGCTGCGCACCGCCATCTGTTTCTGATGGGTGGAAGTCCCGTCGCCACCCGCGGAACGAATATTGCCCACACTGCTTCCCGGACGTTGCGAAACGGACGCCCGCATGACGGTTTGTCCCGGGTGTTGCAAAGCGGCAGAGGACGCGGTGCTCGGCGCGGAGGCGCGGCTGGCAGAGGCGTTCGAACTGTTGGTGGTGTTTGAAGCGTTGGCCGTGTTGGAAATGTTTGTTGTATTTGAAATGTTGGTCGTGTTCGAAGCGCATCCGGTATTCGCGGCGTTGGTGTTCTGAACATTACCTCCGCCCATGTGGGCTGAGGCCATCGTGCCGACGAAAGCGCCCGCGGCGAATCCGGCGGCAGAGAAACCGTGATCGTGAATGAGCCCCACCTCTGCAACCGGCACTCTTTCAACCTCCACGGCTTCCAGCGGCACCCTCTCAACCTCCACGGTTTCAACAGGCGCCGCAGCAACCGGCACCGTCTCAACCTCCATGGTTTCAACAGGCGCCGCTGCTACGACGGTTTTCCTGGTGTCGACGGTGACCCCGACACTGGCGGTTACCCGCGTTGTTCCGAGGTCTGCTTCCTGGTTGGTCAGGGCAAAGAATTTGAACGGAGCGCGGCCAAATTTCTGCTCGATGACGATGCCCGGAACCGTTTTGCCATCCCACTTGAACCGATAGTTAAGATAATAGGGCTGCCGGGCGTTTTTAAATTTGCCTGCGCAGGTGGTAGCGTCGTCTTCGTTGAAAAATCCCGTCTTGACCCCCTCCTCACCGTCGCCCATGAACGAGATGTTTACCAAACGCTCTTCCGCCGCTGTGTTGGCGATATAGAGCCGCAGGTCGTAGGTCTGTCCTGCAGTCAGGCTCGCCGGATCGATGGCAATTTCCTGCCCCGAATTGTCCGCCGCCTCCGCGTTCACGATTGAGGAAGAGAGCACCTTGGCAAACGTGCCGTCGGCGGGGACTGCGGTCAGTGCGGCCTCCGTAGTAACCAGGCGACCGCTAAGGGCGTTGAGCGTCACGTCGTTGACGGCCACGCTGGTGGCTGTTCCTGCGACCGTGAGAGGGAAAAGCGAGACGCCCCCAATCTCGTTCTTTGCCGCTCCGGCGGCAACCGCGCTGGTGTAAGTCTGAGCGTTGCTGATGCTGCAGCCTTTGTCGCTGTCGACCGCCGGTATGGCGACACAGGAAAGGGTGCCTGCTTTTGCCTGTGCGGCAATAGCCAGGAGGCCCGCAACCGCAGTGAACTTTCCGATTAATTTGAGATTCTTGTGAGACATAGAAGTAGGTTTCTTGAGATTTTTGTTTTGGCTTTTAAGCGAGTGTTTAAAATCACTCGCGTCGAGTGGAAGACGGTCGACCGGACCGGTCTTGCCGATTTTTCGGATTTTTTCCGGAGAGAATGCTTTTTTTCGACATTGGTGATGTTCACCGGCGAGTTACAAAAGGTTGACAAAAAGGAATTGGCGGCACCCATCACGGCATGCACCAAGCTGCCCGGCGGGATCTGACGGCTAGCATCGTCCCGATGGGCAGGCGCGTCTATTTTTCACGCGAAAGTCGGGCTGCGAACGGGAAAACCTCAAGCGCTTCCAAAGAACATGCGCATCTCGCTAAAAAAAGAAGACTGATTCTGCAAGATCAATCGTCTGGTTCGTCTTGGGGCTGAGGCGCGTTATTTTCAACCCGCTTTTCAAGAAAACAACCAAAAACAATCAAACTACATACGAATATTATGAACGAACTCTCACATCTCGGGAGGCATCTGATGAACGACAAGCACGTGCGAAACGCGGCGGGAGCCCTCGCAACTGGAGTTGGAGTAGGTATGCGCCGCGCATCATAAACGTCATAGTCCTTCAGCTACGACGTTTATGTAACTTAACCCTAAAAGCGGCAATGGATCGGGGCGATCTGGCGCAATCTCCTGAGCCTGAATGACTTTCGTCGAGCCTCACCGTATCCATTTGGATACGCCTCGGCTCTCCTCAAGTCATTCAGGCTCAGTATCTTGTGCCATCTCATCCCCTCCCATCGCCGCTTTTAGGTTAACTTATCTCGAATCTCCGCTCCACCGCGTCATAGGTGCTTCAATTGACGCTTACAGCCAAACGCGTGGGCAGCGTCGATCTTTTTCGTCGACGAGGCGGGATTCGAGCATGCCCGCCGCCGTCCCGACCACATGGAAGGTGGACTGCCGGGATCCGCCGCAAAGCTGAGTGCTGTAAAATGCCAAAATCGTTTAAAAAACTTGGCAAAACGGGTGCATTTTGGTTGGTAACAGTTTCGACCGAAGCAATGGGGTGAGCGTTTTTAATTGTCGCTAAACATGCGTTCTCGCCAGCATACAACACTATTTACCCCCCCTCTATCTTTTGGCCGCAACAAAAGAGGAGTTCCTCCGATTGGAAGAAATCTGTTATGCGCCCCCATGGGTTCCAGTGATCGAGGTGACGAGTGCCTGGGTGCCATCGTCCAAGGTGAGCCGATAGATCAGGTCGCCATGAGCGTTGCAGCCTCCCGGTTGAGCCATCGTCTCGGTCGTGCCGTTGAAGATTGCGATGCCGGTAATGAATCGGACGTTGCCGTCAATTTCGATGCTGTCGCCGGTTCGGGCGATAAGCGTAAGGTTGCCATTGCTGTCAGCCTGCCAAATGCCAGAATTGTTGGCTGAAGTCACGCCTCCGGTTCCTGGAGCCAACGCGGCGAGAATGACTGGACCGCCTTGGTCCGGAAGTGCCATTGTTTGGATTGCGGAGAGCACAGCGCCAGCGGGACATCCCGGGGCTTGCGCTTGGGTTAGCGCAACCAGGCGGACGGCACCCGATGTGTTCGTCCAGATTCCGCTTTGGTTTGTGTTCAGCGTCCCCAAGAAGGCGCCGCAACCTTTGCTGTTCATCACGGGTTCGCCCAAACCGGTGAAGACGCTGCCTGGCACACCGGGGGCCGGTTTTCCTGTCTGCGCCAGGAGAATCTGCTTGGAACCGGCGCAGGTCCAGATACCGACATCGTTCGCCCTCGTGAGCCCTTGTCCGGCAACGGTTGCGAGCATGAGGGTTCGTCCTGCTCCGTCCACCTCGACATTCCCAAATCCGCTGAAGGTAGCCCCTCGGATTCCGTGTGCCGCCTCATGTTTGGAAACGACAACAGTCACTCTTCCAGTCCGCGCGATTTTCAACACCGATTCGCTTCCGTCGGAGAACATGGCCACGACGGCCAGCGTTCCTGCCGGGTCAAAGGTGCTCTTGCCGCCACTTGGCGCCGAAACAGCCAACGTGGAGAACCGGCTAACCGTCTTGGTGGCAGAGCCGATCTTCAACGCCTCTCCCTTGCGAATTAGCAATTCGAGGCGCCCTTTGCTGTTAACGCCCCAGAGACCCAGGTCATTTGCCGCAGTCACTCCGCCCTTCCCGTGCTCCAGTTTCGCCATAAGGACGACTCCGCCATCGTCCGGAAGGACAATTTGCGAGAACGATGCGAATTTCGCTTTTGCGGGGCACCCCGGCGCTGCGCCGCCCGTTTGGGCTACCAAGGCCAGAGCCCCGGTAGCGTTACTCCATACGCCCGTCTTGTTTATCGCGCCAATCGTTGCTGTCGGCTGGAGAGTGCCCAAAAACGCAATTCGGTGCGAATTGTTAAGAACGGCATCGCCGAAGGAGGCGAACACGCCACCGCTGACCCCCGGGGCATGCTGGCCGGTGCGCGCCGCCACCACGCAGCTTGAGCCGGAAGCAATACAGAGAACCAAGTTGTTTGAGGGGTGAACGCTCGCCCCGCTCAGCGTTGCCCGGAAAGCAGCCATGCCGATATCATTGATGGATGCACCTCCGAAAGTGCCAAAAACCGTTCCGGGAAATTGCGCAACGGGATCGCCGGTGGCAGCAACCACCTCGGCAGCGACGTCTGGAGTAAGAGTCGAGAACGTTCCGTCTGCTCCCGACACAGTGCCGCCGCTGTTCGATGCAATGATTTGAAAATGGTAAACCGTCGCGGGAGTCAAATTCGAAACCGATGCGCTGATCTCGGCAACGCCTGTTCCAGGTACTATGCTAGCTGTGCCCGTTGTGAACTCATAGGGAACGGCGGTTCCGTAAATAAAGAACACCAGGGCGCCGGAACCGTTTGCGTGAATCTCGCCGTTTAGGACGGCAGACTGAAACCCAATAGCTGATGCGGATTCTGTAATTACTGCCTGTGGTGATTCAATTCTGGTGACGGTTACGGTGTAGGTGAGCGCCGTCGATCCGTCCTGGGCCAGTGTGTGCACCGCGATCATGTTTGCTCCCACAGCGAATCCGCTGGTGCCGGTGATGCTCGTCACGGAGGCCCTGCTGTCGGAAAGCGTGGGCGTGACCGTTTCGCTCGTCACGGCGTTGGCCACGGTCGCGCTATAGGCGAGCACCCCGGAGGAGAACACCGGATTCAACGTCCCACTGCTGAGCACCAGGTTGGAAAGAGCGGCGTTCGAACTCGGCAACCGGGTCACCGTCACCATGTACGTTTTGGACGTCGAGCCATCCTGCGCCAGGGTGTTCACCGCAATCGTGTTCGGTCCGACCGCAAACCCGGACGTGCCGGTGATGCTCGTCACCGACGCACTGCTGTCGGAGAGCGTAAGCGTCACCACCTCGCTCGTCACCGTGTTCGCCACCGTGGCGCTGTAAGCCAGCACGCCGGAGGAGAACACCGGGCTCAACGTTCCGCTGCTAAGCGCCAAGTTCGACAGGCTCGCATTCGAACTCGGCAACCGTGTCACTGTCACCGTGTAGGCGAGCGAGGTCGAGCCGTCCTGCGCCAAGGTGTTCACCGCAATCGTGTTCGGTCCGACCGCAAACCCGGACGTCCCGGTGATGCTCGTCATCGACGCACTGCTGTCCGAGAGTGTCACCGTCACCGTCTCACTGGTCACTGCGTTCGCCACCGTGGCGCTGTAAGCCAGCACTCCGGAGGAGAACACCGGATTCAACGTCCCGCTGCTGAGCACCAGGTTGGAAAGAGCGGCATTCGAACTCGGCAACCGCGTTACCGTCACCGTGTACGTTTTGGACGTCGAACCGTCCTGCGCCAAGGTGTTCACCGCAATCGTGTTCGGTCCGACCGCAAACCCGGACGTCCCGGTGATGCTCGTCACCGACGCACTGCTGTCCGAAAGTGTCGCCGTCACCGTCTCGCTGGTCACTGCGTTCGCCACCGTGGCGCTGTAAGCCAGCACTCCGGAGGAGAACACCGGGCTCAGCGTCCCGCTGCTAAGCGCCAGGTTCGACAGGCTCGCATTCGAACTCGGCAACCGCGTCACCGTCACCGTGTACGTTTTGGACGTCGAACCGTCCTGCGCCA
>Ga0316220_1002503_pt1 | contig 16955 bp, 14 predicted proteins | sample TBH18005metaG_FD_203632 | JGI IMG/M metagenome (GOLD analysis project Ga0316220, IMG submission 203632) | Freshwater microbial communities from Trout Bog Lake, Wisconsin, USA - TBH18005 | ecosystem: Environmental > Aquatic > Freshwater > Lake > Hypolimnion/Profundal zone | place: USA: Wisconsin...
GCTGAGTTTGGCATCGCTGGTGGCGACACTGGTCGTCGTTCATTTATTGAAATGAATGCTACCGAGTTGTTTACGGAAGATCTCATTACTCCGCAAGATATGGTGGTAACGCTCTCCAATACTGGTTACATGAAGAGTCAGCCGCTTAGCGAATACCGTGCACAGAAGCGCGGTGGTCGTGGCAAGCAAGCCGCTGCAACCAAGAATGAGGATTGGATCGAAACCTTATTCGTGGCCAATACTCATGACATTATTTTGTGTTTCTCTGATCGCGGCCGTATGTATTGGCTCAAAGTTTGGGAAGTGCCGCAAGGTAGTCGTGCCTCGCGCGGAAAGCCGATTGTGAATATGTTCCCGTTGATTGAGGGTGAAAAAATTACCGTCATTCTGCCAATCAAGGGCTACCAAGATGATCACTATGTCTTTATGGCTACCAGCTTAGGTACTGTCAAGAAGACGCGTTTATCGGATTTCTCAAATCCTCGTAAAGCTGGAATTATTGCGGTTGATTTGAATGAGAATGACTTCTTAGTAGGTGCCGCGATTACCGATGGCAAGCACGATGTGATGTTGTTCTCCGATGCTGGTAAAGCAGTGCGCTTTGATGAGAACGATGTGCGTCCAATGGGCCGTACTGCACGCGGTGTACGCGGCATGAATTTAGGTGAAGGCCATCAAGTGATTGCAATGCTGGTAGCCCCAGCAGAAGCAGCCGAAGGTGCTGAGGCGGCGATCGTTGATGCCAATGGCATCACCATTCCTAGTAGCGTATTGACTGCCACAGAGAATGGTTTTGGTAAACGCACCCCGATTGGTGAATACACTCGTCACGGTCGCGGTACCAAAGGCATGATTGCGATTCAGACAACTGAGCGCAACGGTAAGGTGGTTGCAGCCGCGTTGGTATCTCCTGAAGATCAAATTATGTTGATTACTACAGGCGGTATTTTGGTGCGTACCCGTGTAGCGGAAATTCGTGAAATGGGTCGAGCTACGCAAGGCGTCACTTTAATTAATGTGGATGAGGGCACTCGTTTATCTGGTTTGCAGCGGATTGCTGAGAGCGATTCGGATGACGATATTGGAGGCGATGATGGAGAAGAGGGTGATGTGTCCGCTGATCCAGCAGTTGATGTCGACTCCGATGAAGCGAGTGATGCCTAACCGGCATTTCTGAGAAGGCGCCTAGATCCATCATGACGTTTGACCGCCGCATTTTCAACTTCGCTGCGGGGCCTTCTACCGTTCCTGAGGAGGTTCTCAAAAAAGCCGCTGCTGAATTGCTCAACTGGCAAGGACTCGGCACGAGCGTGATGGAAATTAGCCACCGTAGCAAAGAGTTTATGGCGGTTTATGAGGAAACGCTGCAGGATTTGCGGACCTTAATGAGCATTCCAGACTCGTATGAGATCTTGCTCTTGCAGGGTGGCGGCCTTGGACAAAATGCCGCGATCCCGATGAATTTAATGGGCTTGGGAAAAAATGGCCCTCAAGCCGATTTTCTGGTGACTGGTATTTGGTCAGAGAAGTCCTTTAAGGAGGCTCAAAAATACGGCCTTGCTCACCTCGCTGCTTCTTCCCAAGCGGAAGGCTTTAACACCATCCCGCCACGCTCAAGTTGGCAACTATCAGATGATGCGGCATACGTGCATTACTGCGCGAACGAAACAATTGGTGGCGTTGAATTTCCTGATATTCCTGATGTGGGTGGCAAGCCTTTGGTGGTGGATATTTCCAGCAATATTCTTTCGAAGGAAATGGATATTACTAAAGGGGGCGTCTGGTTTGGCGGTGCCCAAAAGAATATCGGCCCCTCCGGCGTGACTATTGTGATTGTGCGTAAAGACCTTTTGGGTCATAGCATGAAGATTACCCCCTCGATTTGGGATTGGGCAAAGCAAGTAGCCAATCAGTCTATGCTTAATACGCCACCGACTTTTTCAATCTACATGGCTGGATTGGGGTTTAAGTGGCTGCTTGAGCAAGGTGGCGTGAGTGCAATAGAAAAGCGTAACCAAGAAAAAGCCCATTTGCTCTATGACTGTATTGATCAAAGTAGTCTGTATGAAAATCGAGTCGAGAGAGAATATCGCTCTAAGATGAATGTGACTTTTTTCTTGAAGGATGAAACTCTAAACGCAGCTTTTCTAGAGCAATCAAATGCTGCTGGATTGGTGGCATTGCGTGGCCACAAAGCAGTCGGTGGAATGCGTGCCAGTATTTACAATGCCATGCCTCTAGAGGGTGTCCAGGCCTTGGTTCAATTTATGCGTGACTTTGAAAGGCGTGCTTAATGAGTACAGAAGAGCAGCGTTTGGCGCCGTTACGCGACAAGATTGATGCCCTCGATGCTGATATCTTAGATTTGCTGACAAAACGTGCGCAAGCTGCACAAGAGGTCGGTCATATCAAGGGCGGCTTTGCATCACCTGTATTTAGGCCTGAGCGTGAACGTCAAGTGGTTGCCCGTCTTCAGGGGATCAATCGGGGCCCTTTATTGCCTGATGGTATTGCTGCGATTTGGCGTGAAGTGATGTCAGCATGCAGAGCGCTTGAGGCTCGTCAAACCATTGCGTATTTAGGTCCCGTGGGGACATTTTCAGAGCAAGCGGCACAAACCTATTTTGGTCATTCTATTGCGGGGCTACCTTGTAATAGCATTGATGAGGTCTTTAAAGCAGTTGAAAAGGGCGCCGCTCAATTTGGCGTAGTCCCTGTAGAAAATTCTAGCGAAGGCGCGATTTCTCGGACATTGGATCTGCTATTGGATTCCCCAATGCAAATTAGCGGTGAAGTGGTGCTACCTATTTGCCATCACCTATTGAGTAAAACCGGTAAGCTAGATGGTGTGACCACAGTGTGTGCGCATGCTCAAGCCTTGGCGCAGTGTCAGCAATGGTTAAGTGAGCACGCCCCACAATTACAACGTCAGGCTGTTAGCAGTAATGCTGAGGCGGCACGTCTGGTTGCGGCCAATCCTAGTTTGGCTGCAATTGCGGGTGAGCCCGCCCAAATTGCCTATGAATTGCAGGCGGTTGCTTCCCGTATTCAAGATGATGCCCACAATCGCACCCGTTTTGTGATTATTGGTAATTACCATTGTCAGCCAACGGGTCATGATCAAACCTCATTGGTTCTGTCAGTCGACAATCAGCCTGGGGCGGTTCATCGTTTGTTAGCGCCATTAGCTAAGCATGGTGTTTCTATGAATCGTTTTGAGTCTCGTCCTGCACGTAAAGGAACTTGGGAGTACCACTTCTATATTGATGTGGCGGGTCATGCAGATGATGTCCAAGTGGCCAAGGCTTTAGAAGAATTGCAAGGCATTGCCGCGTTTTACAAAAACCTAGGTTCTTACCCTCATTCCGCTGCTTAAGCAGTACATACATTACGCATTGATCATGACGTCAACATTGGGTTTAAAACACATTCAAGCAATTGCGCCGTATGTAGGTGGGCGCCCTATTAGCGAAGTAGCTCGCGAATACGGATTAGATGAGAGCAAGATTGTGAAGCTGGCGTCCAATGAAAATCCTTTGGGGATTCCCCGGTCTGCTCAAGAAGCAATGCTTAAGGCAGTTGGTGAACTGGGACGTTACCCTGATTCAAATGGTTTTGAGTTGAAAAAAGTGCTGTCCGAACGTCTAGCAGTTGCGGCCAATTGGATTACCTTGGGCAATGGTAGTAACGATATTTTGGAGTTAGCTGCTCGCGCACTTGCACAAACTGGTGATGACATTATCTTTTCAAAGCATGCGTTTGCGGTCTACCCCTTAGCTTCCCAGGCGGTTGGTGCTCGTGCAGTTGAGGTCGCAGCCACTTCTGCATATGGCCATGATTTACCTGCGATGCTTGCCGCCATTAGAGCGTCTGGTGATAAGGCTAAGCTGGTATTTATCGCGAACCCCAATAACCCTACGGGTACTTACCTAAGCGCCTTTGAAATTGAATCCTTCTTGGTGGCGCTACCGCCTCAGGTTGTGGTGGTATTGGATGAAGCTTATAACGAGTATCTCTCTCCTGAACAGCAATACGATGCAATTGCTTGGGTAAAACGGTTTCCGAATCTGATTGTGTCGCGTAGTTTTTCAAAGGCTTACGGTTTGGCTGGTTTGCGTATTGGTTATGGAGTTGCTCAGCCAGCATTGACCGATCTACTGAATCGCATTCGTCAGCCATTTAATGTGAATAGTCTTGCGCAGGCAGCTGCTATTGCAGCCTTGCAAGACAGGGATTTTTTGCGCCAAGGCTATGAATTAAATCGCGCCGGTTATCTGCAGCTCACCCAAGCGTTTGATCAGATGGATTTGCCTTATCTTCCATCTGCTGGCAATTTTGTATTGGTGAAGGTGGGCGATGATCAAGGTGCTGGTGCGCGCATTAACATGGCCCTACTCAAGCGCGGCATTATTGTTCGCCCAGTTGGTAACTATGGTTTGCCAGAGTGGTTGCGTATTTCGATTGGATTACCAGAAGAAAATGCTGCGTTTATTACCGCATTGCGCGATATTCTTGCTGTTAAGTCATGACAATGACTAAAACTATTGGCAATTTTTCTACCGTCTCCATTGTTGGGGTGGGATTAATCGGCGCATCCTTGGGTCTGGCCTTAAAGAAGGCGGGTGTGGTCACACAAGTTTTAGGTGTTGGTCGTAGCAAGGAAAATCTTGATCAAGCATTGAAGATGGGTGCGATTGATAAGGTGGTCGATTTGCTTGAGGCCACAAAAACATCGGATTTGATCGTGTTGTGTGTGCCGGTTGCGCAAATGCGAGCAGCCTTCGCAATCATGGAACCTCATCTTCAACCCAAAACAATGCTGACTGATGCTGGGAGCACAAAGGGTGATGTGATTTTGGCTGCTAAGGAAGTATTAGGAAAAAAAGCCTGTCAATTTGTGCCTGCTCACCCAATAGCAGGCGGCGCACAACATGGCGCTGCAGCAGCTTCTGCTGATTTGTTTGTTGGCAAGCAAACTATCATTTGCCCTTTGCAAGAAAACTCGCCAGAAGACACGGCGTTGATTGAAGACTTTTGGCGGGCAGTGGGTGCCATTGTGAAGAAGATTTCTGCGGTTCAGCATGATGCGATTTATGCCGCGGTTTCGCACTTGCCACATATCCTCTCCTACGCATTAATGGTGAGCGTAATCAATTCCGAGGATGCTGAGCAAAAGTTGGGGCATGTGGGGGCCGGGTTTAAAGATTTCACGCGCATCGCCGCTTCCAGCCCTGAAATGTGGCGCGACATTTGCTTGGGCAATAAAACAGCGATCCTAAAAGAGCTCGATCAATATTTGGCAATTCTGCAGCATATGCGTAAATTGGTTGCAGAGGATGATGGGCTGGGATTGGAGAAATTATTTAATAAAGCAAGTCAAGCTCGTCATAGTATGGATGTTATCGAATGACGCACGAGACCTGTATTGAGATTGGTCCATTCACTCGAGCGCAAGGCTCGATTGTGTTGCCGGGCTCAAAGAGTATTTCTAATCGAGCTTTATTGTTGGCCGCCCTTGCTTCTGGCAAGACAACGCTCAGAAATTTATTGGATGCAGACGATACGCAGGTGATGCGCCATGCTTTGCGTCAATTGGGTTTGACCGTCGTTGACCAAGAAAATCATGTCTGCATTGTCAGTGGTTGTGGCGGGCGGTTTCCAGTTCAAGAAGCAGACCTTTTTATGGGTAATGCTGGTACGGCGATTCGCCCACTGACAGCAGCATTAGCAATGCAGGGTGGACGTTACCGTCTCTCCGGTGTCGCGCGGATGCACGAGCGCCCCATTCGGGATTTAGTTGATGGACTGCGTCAAGTGGGCGCAAATATTGCCTATGAATTGCAGGACGGCTATCCGCCGATTCAGATTGGCGCAGCTGATATACGCATTAGTGATGTGGTGAAGGTGCGCGGAGATGTCTCGAGTCAATTTCTGACGGCGCTTTTAATGGCTTTGCCATTAGTTGCTAAAGAGCCTGTGCGCATCGAGGTGATTGGGGAATTAATTTCTCGACCCTATATTGAAATCACCCTGAAGCTCATGGCTCGCTTTGGGGTGGCGGTACAGTGTCCTGATGGTCAGTCATTCATCATTCCAGCCAGGACGGGAGATACGGTCTACCGTAGCCCTGGCAGCATAGCTGTTGAGGGCGATGCTTCATCCGCCTCTTACTTCTTAGCGTTGGGTGCGATTGGTGGGGGCCCTGTGCGAGTCAATGGGGTGGGTACTGACAGCATTCAAGGTGATGTGGCTTTTGCAGATGCGCTGGCTTTAATGGGCGCGAATATTCAATCCGGCGAAGATTGGATATCAGTGAGCGGTGTTCGGAACGCAAGCGGTCGCTTAAACGGCATCACTATTGATTGCACGGAAATACCCGATGCAGCTATGACATTGGCGGTGGTAGCCCTGTTTGCGGATGGTCCGACTCGTTTAAATGGTATTGCTAGTTGGCGTGTGAAAGAGACTGATCGCATTGCTGCAATGGCTAAGGAATTAAAGAAGTTGGGGGCAGAGGTTCAAGAAGGCGCCGATTACCTGGTAGTGCACGCGCCAAAGCAGCCATCGGCTTGGAAAGCGCCTGCTGCAGGAATTGATACTTATGATGATCATCGTATGGCAATGTGTTTTTCCCTGGCTGCCTTTGGGCCAAATGCCTTGAAGATCAACGACCCCAATTGCGTTGCTAAAACCTTCCCGACCTATTTCGGGGAGTTTGCCGCGATCGTTTCCTAATATTGACGCCGAGCTTAAAGCAAGTGAGCGCATCTCCATCTAGTATTCCAGTCATTGCGATTGATGGCCCGACTGCTTCAGGGAAAGGGACGGTCGCCGCGTTAGTGGCGGAAAAACTGGGATTTCATTATCTTGATAGTGGCGCTTTATATCGTTTGGTGGCCTTAGCTAGCGAACGGCAAGCTGTTGACCCTCAAAATGGCCCTGAATTGGGCAATTTAGCCCAAAAATTGATGATTTCCTTTGAAAAAGGGCAAATTATCCTCAATGGGGAGGTCGTCACCGATGCCATTCGGACCGAAAGTATTGGCTTGCGAGCCTCTGCAATTGCCATTCATCCAGAGGTTCGGCAGGCTCTAGTGGGGGTGCAGCGTGGCTTTAGGTTGGCGCCAGGCCTAGTGGCCGATGGCAGGGATATGGGGAGTGTGTTGTTTCCAGATGCTGTTTTAAAGGTTTTTTTGACAGCTTCAGCAGAAGCGAGGGCCGAACGTCGGCATAAGCAATTGATCGCTAAGGGAATTTCTGCTAAACTTGAAGACTTGCTACGGGATTTGCAAGAGCGCGATGCTCGGGATAGTAATCGAGGTGCCGCCCCCTTGTTGGTAGCAGATGGAGCGCAAGTGCTTGATACATCAGATTTATCGATTGATCAGGCGGTTCGAGCGGTTTTAGATTGGTATCAATCCAAGATTGGCTAGTGTGCTTCAGTATTGGTGGTAGGTAGTAGTTTTGGTGTCTGAGGAAACTCCACAACGCGATGATCAAATTAGCGTGTTTCCGAGGGCTTTTTTAATCTAACCCGTCAGGCCTTCTGGCGGCACAAAGTGAATACACATGTCTGAATCATTTGCAGCACTATTTGAAGAATCATTAACCCGTTCGAATATGAAGACCGGCCAAGTTATTTCGGCTGAAGTTCTTCGCATCGACCATAACTTCGTCGTTGTTAACGCAGGATTGAAATCCGAAGCGTTTATTCCTGTTGAAGAATTCCATAACGACGCTGGCGAGATTGAAGTAGCGCCTGGCGATTTCGTTTCTGTTGCTATTGATGCCTTAGAAAACGGCTATGGCGACACTATCCTCTCCCGCGATAAAGCAAAACGCTTGGCATCGTGGATGAATTTAGAAAAAGCGCTTGAGCAAGCTGAAATTGTTACCGGTACTGTTACTGGTAAGGTTAAAGGTGGCTTGACTGTAATGGTTAACGGCATCCGCGCATTCTTGCCTGGATCACTCGTTGATACCCGCCCTATTAAAGACACCAGCCCTTACGAAGGTAAGACGATGGAGTTTAAGGTTATTAAGCTCGATCGCAAGCGTAATAACGTGGTGTTGTCACGTCGCGCAGTGGTTGAAGCTAGCCAAGGTGAAGAGCGTGCGAAGTTGATGTCTAACCTCAAAGAAGGTAGTGTTGTTCAAGGTATCGTTAAGAACATTACTGATTACGGCGCATTCGTAGACCTCGGCGGTATTGATGGCCTCTTGCACATTACCGATTTGGCATGGCGTCGTGTGCGTCACCCAAGTGAGATGTTGACTGTTGGCCAAGAAGTGACTGCGAAGATTTTGAAGTTCGATCAAGAGAAAAATCGCGTTTCACTCGGCGTGAAGCAACTTGGCGATGATCCATGGGTTGGTATCGCTCGTCGTTACCCACCAAACACCCGTTTATTCGGAAAAGTCACTAACTTGACTGATTACGGCGCATTTGTTGAGATCGAAAGTGGTATCGAAGGTTTGGTACACGTTTCTGAAATGGATTGGACCAATAAGAACGTTGCTCCAAGCAAAGCAACTGCATTGGGAACCGAAGTAGAAGTCATGGTTCTGGATATCGATGAAGACAAGCGTCGTATTAGCTTGGGTATCAAGCAGTGCAAAGCCAATCCATGGGAAGAGTTTTCTCGTGCACAGCAAAAAGGTGACAAGCTCACTGGCGCCATTAAGTCTATTACTGATTTCGGCGTATTCATTGGCCTGCCAGGTGGCATCGATGGTTTAGTTCACCTCTCAGATCTTTCTTGGAATGAACCAGGCGAAGAAGCTGTGAAGAAATACAAAAAAGGCGATGAAGTGGAAGCCACTGTATTGGCAATTGATGTTGAGAAAGAGCGTATCTCTCTCGGTATTAAGCAATTGTCTGGTGACCCCTTCAATAACTACACATCCGTGAACGATAAGGGTGCTTTAGTGACTGGTACTGTGAAAGCAGTTGATGCTAAAGGCGCAACCATTCACTTGGCTGATGAAGTAGAGGCGTATTTGCGCGCTTCTGAAATTTCAACCGATCGCGTTGAAGATGCACGCAATGTTTTGAAGGAAGGCGATAGCGTTACTGCAATGATCATCAATATTGATCGCAAGTCACGCACCATCAATCTTTCTATCAAAGCAAAAGACAGCTCTGATCAACAAGACGCTATGAGCAAACTCCAAGGTGATGCGCAGTCTGGCACGACCAACTTGGGTGCTTTGTTAAAAGCGAAGTTGGACAATCAAGGCTAAATCAATATCGCCGCTTTCCATTGGGGGAGCGGCGATTTTTTATTGATAGATCATGTCAGATCAAGAGCAACAAGCCATTACTCGCTCCGAGCTTGTAGAGAGTTTGGCGGAACAATTTCCCCAGCTATTGCCTAGGGATGTCGAGCTAGCAGTAAAGACATTGCTGGACACCATGACGCACGCCTTAGCTGAAGGTAAGCGCATTGAGCTGCGTGGAGTCGGAAGTTTTGTTTTGCACCATCGCCCTGCGCGCACTGGGCGCAATCCGAAATCTGGCGAGAAAGTATTGATCCCAGAAAAGCGGGTGCCTCACTTTAAGCCTGGAAAAGAGCTGCGTGAGCGTGTTGATTACAAGCCGCTAAAACCAGCGGGCCCTAAAGAGGGTTCTGGTGCCTAGTCGCCTAGTGCATATGCAGTGGTCCATTCGGGCCATTTTTTTATATAAGTTCTGTTCAAGATGATTCAGATTGCCACCTCTTGGTTGCTCTTGCTCCCCGTTCTATTTGGGGTGGGTTGGTTGGCCTCTCGTTGGGATCTGCGTCTTCAGAATCGCCTAGATGAGCGTGAGCGCATGCGTCAGCAGCGCTCAACCTTTAAGGGCCTCAGTTTGTTGTTAAATGAGCAGCCTGATCAGGCAATCGAAACCCTGGTCAAAATTGCGCAACTGGATCCTGAAACCATTGAGTTGCATTTTTCCTTGGGCAGCCTCTTTCGTCGTCGTGGCGAAACAGAGCGAGCCATTCGGGTTCACCAACATTTGGCGAACCGCGATGATTTAAAGCCTCGTGACCGAGACCATGCTGCTTATGAGTTAGGCCGGGATTTTTTACGGGCCGGCTTATTAGACCGAGCCGAGGCCTCGTTAAGTCGAGTGGGTAGCGGGAAGTATGCTGTTCCGGCTAAGGAGAGTTTGCTGGAAATGTATCAGGTCGAGCGTGATTGGCAGAAAGCCATCACTGCAGCTACTGAGCTGGAGGAATTGCAGGGCAGTCCTCACCATACTGAAATTGCACAGTTTCATTGTGAGCTGGCCCAAGAAGCAATTAATCGCAATGATTTGCCTGAGGCGGAACATTCTGTAGGGCTTGCTCTGAAGGTTGTCCCAAATCATGCGCGAGCACAGATTTTGAAGGGTGATTATTTGATGGCCTTGAATCGGCCGGCAGCTGCGATTGAGGCTTGGGAAATTATTGCGCAAATGCACCCAGCGTATATGCATTTATTAGCAGATCGGTGGATGACGGCACATACAGCGTTGGCTAAAGCAGAAGCGGGTCTGGATCGTTTGTGCCAGCTATTAAAAACACAAGCCTCTGGCGAGTTGCTCGATGTGGTTCAGAAGTATGTGACTCAATTGCGTGGCCCTGAAGCAACTGAAGAACTCTTGGTCGAGGTGATGCAATATTCTCCCACCTTGAGCGCCTTATCCAAACTAGCACAGATTCGTTTGGCTTTGGCCGAAAGCCGCGGGACCCCTGAAAAAATATCTGAACTTCAAGCAATTCTGGGTCTATTGAAGCAGCGCACGACAAGCTTGGCTCGCTACACTTGTGGCAACTGTGGATTCCGTGCACGACGTTTTTATTGGCAGTGTCCAGGATGTAATCATTGGGAGGCCTATTCACCTAGACGAAGCGAGGGTGCTGCAGCAAGCGGACCTTCGATGTCGTAAATTAATTAAACCGTCATGGTATGCGGGTTTAATCATGAGAACATCAGCAATTAAACGGGAAAATTAAATTGAAAGTTACCATCATTGGTAGTGGTTATGTGGGTCTTGTCACTGGCGCCTGTTTAGCCGAACAGGGCAATCACGTTTTTTGCTTGGACTTAGATCCAAAGAAAATTGATATCCTGAATTCAGGGGGTGTGCCGATCTACGAACCTGGTTTGAAGGAAATGATTGAGCGCAATCGTGCTGCCGGTCGCTTACAATTTTCAACCGATATTGCCGCCTCGGTTGCTCATGGCGATATTCAATTTATTGCCGTAGGCACTCCACCTGATGAAGATGGCTCTGCTGACTTGCAGTATGTGGTTGCTGCTGCACGCAACATTGGTCGATATATGACAACGCCCAAGGTGGTGGTGGATAAATCGACTGTGCCAGTAGGAACTGCTGATAAGGTGAGTGATGCCATTGCGGAGGAGTTGGTGCAACGGGATCTTTCGTCTGAGCTTTGTTCAGTAGTATCAAATCCAGAGTTTTTAAAAGAGGGTGCGGCTGTAGAAGATTTTATGCGCCCTGATCGAATTGTCATTGGAACCTCGAGCGATGCTGCAGGTTTGCGAGCGAAAGAGCAAATGCGCAAACTCTACGCCCCTTTTAATCGTCATCATGAGCGCACCTATTACATGGATGTAAAAAGTGCCGAGTTAACGAAATATGCGGCTAATGCGATGTTAGCGACGCGGATTTCATTTATGAATGAGTTGGCTAATTTAGCTGATTTAGTTGGGGCAGATATTGAGGCGGTGCGCCAAGGTATTGGATCAGATTCTCGAATTGGTTATGGATTTTTGTATTCCGGTACTGGGTATGGCGGCTCATGCTTTCCAAAAGATGTCTCAGCACTTAGCAAGACCGCCAGTGAATACGGCAGGGATCTCAAGATTTTAGAAGCTGTTGAGGCCGTGAATGAGGCGCAAAAAACGATTTTGGTAGAAAAGATCGAGAAACGCTTTGGTGCTGATCTCACGGGCATGAAGTTTGCCTTGTGGGGGTTAGCATTTAAGCCAAATACTGATGATATGCGTGAGGCACCTAGCCGAGTGATTATTGGTGAGTTGGTGAGACGTGGCGCTCAAGTCGTGGCATATGATCCTGTAGCCATGGAAGAAGCCAAGCATTGCTTGGAATTGGATTTTAAAAATAATCCAGAGGGATTAAAAAAAGTATCAATGGTGGATAGTCACATGATTGCATTGGAAGGATGTGATGCGCTCGTGATTGTTACTGAATGGAAAGCATTCCGCAGTCCTGACTTTGATGATGTATTGCAAAAACTAAAACGTCCGCTGATTTTTGATGGCCGCAATTTATATGAGCCTAGTACCATGAAGGAACTTGGCGTTGAGTATCACGGTATTGGCCGTCATAATTAACAGAATCTACTGATTTAAAGAATAGAAAAGTCCCCGTATGGAAAAAGCCAATCGAGAGCAATTTACTAAAACACGTTTGCTAGTGGTAGGCGATGTGATGTTGGACCGCTATTGGTTTGGTGACACCAATCGTATTTCTCCAGAAGCCCCTGTTCCAGTGGTGCAAGTGGGTAAGATTGACGAGAGGTTGGGAGGTGCTGCCAACGTGGCGCGCAATGTAGCCGCTTTGGGGGCAAATACAACCATTTTAGGTATTGTGGGTAATGATGAGCCTGGCAGGCGGGTATCAGATTTGCTCAAGTCCGGCGGGGTTAATAGCCAGCTTGAGGTGGATGAAAAAGTTCCCACCACTGTTAAATTGCGAGTGATTGCGCGCCAGCAACAGTTAATTCGTTTGGATTTTGAAGAAGCTCCTAGTCAAACTGCATTGGCACATAAATTAGAGCGTTTTGAAAAGTCATTAAACGATGCCGACGTGGTTATTTTGTCTGATTATGGCAAGGGGGCGTTAGGGCAGGTAGCCTCGATGATTGAGCAAGCCCGTGCGCAGAAAAAAATTATCCTTGTTGACCCAAAAGGGGATGACTATCGAAAATATCAGGGTGCTACGGTATTAACGCCCAATCGTAGCGAGTTACGCCAAGTGGTTGGTCAGTGGATCAGCGAAGATGATTTAACACGACGCGCACAAGAGTTAAGGCGCTCATTGCAATTGGAGGCTTTGCTGCTCACGCGTTCTGAGGAGGGTATGAGTTTGTATACCGAATCAGGTGTTAGCCATGTGCATGCCCAAGCTCGTGAGGTGTTTGACGTATCGGGTGCGGGGGATACGGTCATTGCGACTTTGGCGGTAGCATTGGCAGCCCAGTGGCCTTTAGAAAGAGCGATGGCATTGGCGAATCGGGCTGGTGGAATCGTGGTTGGTAAGTTGGGTACCGCAACCGTTACTTCGGAGGAGCTACAGTGACTATTATCGTAACGGGCGCAGCTGGTTTTATCGGCGCCAATATTGTGCAAGCCTTAAATGCTCGCGGCGAGAAAAATATTATTGCTGTCGATGACTTGCGGCCTGCAGATAAGTATCGCAATTTAGCCGATCTAGACATCATTGATTATCTGGATAAAGACGAGTTTTTGGCAGCGTTTAGAAGTGGTCGATTTGGTAAGGTGAGGGCTGTTTTCCATGAGGGTGCATGTTCTGACACCATGGAGACTGATGGCATTTTCATGATGGCAAATAACTACCGTTACACCATGGATTTGCTTGAGATCTGTACCGCACAAAAGGTGCAATTGCTCTATGCTTCATCGGCAGCAACCTATGGCGGGTCAGATGTATTTGTTGAGAGCCGGGAGCATGAGAAGCCGTTAAATATTTACGGGTACTCTAAGTTTTTATTTGACCAAGTGATGCGCAAGCGATTTGCAGAAAATGCAAATACTGCACAAGTCGTTGGGTTTCGGTATTTCAATGTGTACGGACCACGCGAGTCACACAAAGGGCGTATGGCTTCAGTGGCCTTTCATCAATACCACCAATATAAAACCAATGGCCATGTAAAGCTCTTTGGTGAGTACGGTGGATATGGTCCGGGTCAGCAAAGTCGAGACTTCGTTTCAGTAGAAGATGTAGTGAAGGTAAATCTATTTTTCTTAGATCACCCCGAAATTAGCGGTATCTTTAATTTGGGTAGTGGGAGAGCGCAGCCATTTAATGATGTCGCACATGCTGTGGCTAATGCAATGCGCAAATTAGATCATGCTAACCCCGCTACGTTGGAGGAGTTGGTGAATGAGAAAGCAATTGAATACATTCCTTTTCCAGAGGCATTGAAGGGGAAATATCAGTGCTTCACTCAAGCGGATTTGACAAAATTGCGCGCTGCTGGATATCAGGAGCCCTTCCTGAATGTTGAGCAGGGTGTCAGTCGTTATATTGACTGGTTATCGGCGAATGCAGATTTTTTAGCAAACCCGTTATAGCAGGGCTTTTTTAGTCAACGCTCTGACGCTTCATTCGTTTTAGACGATCCACGCTCACTGTGTGTGCGTGGATTTTTTATTATGAATGGAGAATGCATGCATACAACATTAACAGCACCAAGTAGTAGTGGTTTCATGAAGTCTTTGATTTTTTCGTTGGCTTTAGTGGCGTCCAGTTTGGGGGTATCAGTAGCTTTGGCCTCGCCGGTAAATGTCAACACCGCAACGCAAGCAGAGTTGGAGAGTATTAAGGGGATTGGCCCTGCAAAGGCAAAAACCATTATTGCCGAGCGCTCGGATGGCGGTCATTTTCAAGATGCCAATGATTTACAGAAACGGGTGCGCGGCATTGGTATGAAATCCGTTGAGAAAATGGTCGACAACGGTTTAACTATTGAGGCACCCGGTTCGTTTCGCGAGCCCCATGGTCGGACGGTCAAGGAGGGCAGCGGCTCCGGTAGACGGGGTTCGCGCAATCAAGGTAATTCTCGCCATCATACGGATCGTTCGACCCCCTCTCGTCGAAATTAGGTCATTCTGTGCTGCGCTGTAGTTATGGCTAAAATGAAGCAATGAGTAAACCTTCCTACTTAACTATTTCCCAAACCGTTGGAAATACGCCATTGGTGCAGTTACAGCGTATTCCAGGCATCGAGAATGCAGAGCGCGGCAATGTGATTTTGGCTAAGTTGGAGGGCAATAATCCAGCCGGGTCGGTGAAAGACCGACCTGCGCTGTCGATGATTTTGCGCGCTCAAGAGCGCGGCGAGATTAAGCCAGGTGACACCTTGATTGAGGCAACTAGCGGCAATACTGGTATTGCATTGGCAATGACAGCTGCCATGCTGGGCTATAAGATGGTGTTAGTGATGCCTGAAAATCAAAGTATTGAGCGCCGCCAAAGTATGGCCGCCTATGGTGCCGAGTTAATTTTGACTGCTGCTTCTGGTGGCATGGAATTTGCAAGAGATTATGCGCTGCAGTTGCAAAAAGAAGGGCGCGGCACATTGCTCGACCAATTTGCGAATCCAGATAATCCTCGGGCACATATTGAAACTACTGGACCAGAGCTTTGGCGTGATACAGATGGGCAGATCACGCACTTTGTTTCAGCCATGGGCACCACGGGAACGATTACGGGCGTTTCAACGTTCTTAAAATCAATGAACCCAGATGTTCAGATTATTGGAGCGCAGCCAGAAGAGGGTTCGCAAATTCCGGGGATACGTAAGTGGGCTCCTGAGTATCTACCAAAAATTTATCAAGGCGATAGGGTTGATCGAATCGAGTATGTCTCTCAAGCGGATGCTGAGGAGATGGCGCGTCGACTTGCCACCCAAGAAGGTATTTTTTGCGGCATCTCTGCAGGCGGTGCTTTGGTGGTAGCGTTACGTATTGCCCGCCAAGTGGAAAACGCTACGATTGCATTTATTGTTTGTGATCGGGGCGATCGCTATTTATCGACCGGGGTCTTTCCAGCTTAATGTAGTAAGCAATCGAGTAAAGATGTGTCTTTAACTCGATTTTGCATTTTTCTTGGCGCTTCCTTTTTTGTGTTTCGGTTTTGTAGGTACGGGGACAGGAACAGCACTTTGATTTTGATATCCCAAGGCCTCTGCAAATTCGGCGACGCTTTGTGCATAAAAGTAACTTCGGTTGTATTGCACGATCGCTAAGAAGTTATTTAATCCCACTACATACTGCGCTTGATCATTGCCATCTTGATCTGGGTAGGGGAGATCCACAATAAACGCTTTGCTTTGGGGGGCAACACCACCATTGGCCAGGTCTCCTTGTTGTGGTGTCAGGATGCCCTGATTGATAAGTTCTTGTACTGTAAATTTTAGTTTTGGCTCGCCATCAGCCAAAGCGCTTGCTTGGGCTCTGGCTGATTCTGGAATTGCAAAGTAAATCGGCATTCCCGCCTGCCAACCTTGCGCTTTTAAGAAGTTGGCAACGCTGGCAATGGCATCTTTTGAACTTTTTCTAAGATCAATGTGACCATCCCCTTCTGCATCTACTGCGTAGCTACGAATGCTACTCGGCATAAATTGAGGAAGCCCAATGGCGCCAGCATAGGAGCTCTTTTGATTTAAGCAGGCATTAAATTGGTCAGGCTGGAGCCCTAAGGTGCTTTGTTTAGCGGGTAGCTTTCCACCCGCATCATTCCAACACAGCAAAATAAGCTCTTTTAATTGATCTTTAAATAAGTCTTCTCTGCTGGCTTTATTGGGAGTATCTGGGTAACTAAATGCCAGGGTGGCCAATACATCTTTTACCTTGAAGGTTCCCATTTGGCGCCCATAAATGGTCTCAATGCCGATGATGGCAACGATGATTGGGGCTGGAACCCCTGTTTCTTGCTCAACTTGACTCAAATATGTGCGGTTTTGCTCCCAAAATGCTTTTCCTGCTTTTAGGCGAATGGGTTCGACAAAACGCTTGCGATAAGCTAGCCAGTTCTTTTTAAAGCTGCCGGATGGGGGTAATACCAATTTTCGGATCGATGGAATCGTTTTAGCATCTGAGAATCCACTTTGAAGAGCCTCCAGGGGGATTTCTTGGGTTTGGGAGACTTGGGTGAGGAGCTCTTGGAGGTTTTGTGTAAAACGGGTTTGGATTGC
>Ga0316220_1002525_pt1 | contig 16859 bp, 12 predicted proteins | sample TBH18005metaG_FD_203632 | JGI IMG/M metagenome (GOLD analysis project Ga0316220, IMG submission 203632) | Freshwater microbial communities from Trout Bog Lake, Wisconsin, USA - TBH18005 | ecosystem: Environmental > Aquatic > Freshwater > Lake > Hypolimnion/Profundal zone | place: USA: Wisconsin...
GGTTGGTCGCCGAAAATTCAGCGGAGAAAAATCCGCCGTCCACCGCGCGGTCGAGCGGAATTTCCCGGCGTGAAAAATTATTTTCACCCGTCTGCACAAAAACCCAGCCCTTGCCGTCATGCCGCAAAATCGCGCTGGCCGGGATCACCACGCCGCTGACCGGTGCTTCGCCGGATTTGATGAACGCCGTCACCGCTTCGCCCGGAATAAGGCGGTCCGCCGTGCTCGGCTTGTCATTCAAAAACAAAAGACCCTGCTGCTGCGTCTGCGCGTCCATCACCGGCAACTCGCCAAAAAAACTCGCCGTGATGGGCAGCTCTCGCTTCGCCAACGGAACGATGCGCGCCGATTGCGGAGACGACAGGTGTTCTCCCGCCGGCAGATCAATGCGGATCAAGCTGCCGCCTTCAGCCAGTTGTTCCAAAACCGAATTTTCTTTTCGGGTGCCCGGCGGCACGACAATTTCGCCGGTCATTTCCGCAATTCTTTTTCCCCAGCCATTCTCGATTTTCAAACGGGCCGCCATCACCGCCGCGAAGTTTTGCCGGTAAGTCGCCTCGGCGTCCTGAAACGCACGCTCCGAGATATTGTTGTCCTTTTTTAACTGCTTGGCGCGTTCGAGTTCCTGGTGCGACGTGTCGAACGTCATTTCGGCCCGGTAAAATTCCATCAGCAAATCCCGCAGCGGCGCGGTGTCGAGCGCACGGCCAAACGCCTTGATCTCCGGCTGCCATTCGGTCGCGGCGGGATTGGCGACTTCGATCCCAATTCGTTTTTGTGTTTCCGCGTTGAGCGTCAAAACCGTTTCGCCGTTGGTGCCTTGTGTGATTTTAACCGCCTCGGTTTTGGCTTCTGTTGCCGCCTCCGCTTTCGCGTCAGTTTTCGCGTCGGGTTCAGCCGAGCGGACGGCAACCGCACTGGCGAGCAACGCCGTGAGCAAAAAAAATTGGGGAATCATTTTCATGGCTGGGATTTTGCGGGCAAAAATTTAAGGGCGTCGAAATTATCCGCCGGACGCTGCAACGCATCTTCGAGCGCGCCGATGGCGGACTGCAACTGCGCTTCGCTGTCTAGTTGCGCGAGCCGGATGGCGTTCAATTCTATTTCCGCGTTGAGCAAATCCAGTTGCTCGGAGGCACCGGCCTTGACCTGCGCCTCGACTGATTTTTGCTGCCGATTGGCTGCGTCGAGCAGCGCGCTGCCGGTTTTCAACTGCGTCCGCGCCGCATCGAGTCCGGCCACCGCGCGGTCAATCGCGCCGATGACCTGCGACTGAAGCTGGAGAAATTTCGCCGCCGCCAGTTCCCGCCGGGCTTTGGACTCGGCAATGGGCCCTTGATTTTGATTCAGCACCGGCAGTTCAACTGTGAAACCGAGCGTCCATTTGTTATCGCCCTGGTCAAATTGATAACCGGGATTGAGATGCAAATCCGGATACTGTTTCGCGATTTCCAGTTTTAGATTTTCCGCCGCCGCCGCGTAATCCGCCAACCCCGCGCGAATGTCCGAACGGCCGAGCAACGCGGCGCGGCGCGCATCGGTGCAATTCAAAACTTTCAAATTGGACAATGAAAAATCCGTTTCAAATTGAATTCCATCCAGCGCCGCGAGCGGAAGTCCGAGCGCCTGCGCCAGCCGCGAATGCGCGTCGGCCAGCTTGGATTGCGCGCCGGAAAGTTCGAGCTGCGTCTTGTTCAACGCCATCTGCGCCGGCACGAGTTCGGAGCGGGCGATGGCACCGGCGGCAAACCGCTGTTTCAGCCGCCGGGAAATTTCATTTTGCGTCGCGCATTGTTTTTGCAACAGCGCGGCGTGTTTTTGCGTGGTGGAAAAATCCAGCAGCGCGGCGCGCACGCCGCTACGGATTTGCCACGCGGTGGAAACATAATCCCACCGCGCCGACTCGGAGATTTTCTCCGCCTCGGCGATGCGTTTGCCGCGTTTGCCCGCCGTTTCGATGGGCAGATCCACCGAGCCAAACGGCATCCACGGATTGATGCCGGCCGCCGCGCTGAAATTGTAGCCTGGCCCGGCGGTGACGGTGGGATTTGGGCGGCCGCCGGCGGTTTTCACGCCGGCTTCGGCCACGCGCCATTGCGCGCGGGCCACCGCGAGGTCGGGATGAAAATAAAACGCAGCGAGCGTGAGCGAATTCAAATCCCATTTCGCCGGCGGCCAGGATTTCAATTTGCCGCCGGAACTTTGTTCGGCAAATTTTTTCAGCCCCGCGTCGGCGAGCCGGCGCGCGTCGAGTTGCGCAGCGGATTTTTCCGGCGCGAGCGGCTGCGACTCGAAATGAGCGCAACCGGTGGCGGCTGCGATCCCAAAAAGGAGCGGCCAAATTTTCATGCTGACAGACACGCCGCCAACTTACTTGGCGGCGTTGTCGTAAACCAGAATTTTAAAGCTGCCCGGCTGCAACTTGCCGCGCCGCTGGCCTTCCGCCGGCGCGTCAAACTTGGCGGAGGCGAGATAAATTTTGTGCGTGGCCGGATCAATCGTCATCGTCCGCGCGCCCTTTTCGGTTTTCAAGGTTTGCACCACCGTCAATTTGTCCCCGTCTTCCTTGACAATCGTCACCGTGCCGTCGCCGCAGGAGGCGAAGGCGAGTTGCGTGCCGGGATCAAAGGCGTTGGCGTCCACGCCGTCGCCGATGGGCACGTCGGCTAGAACTTTTCCGGTCGTCGAATCTATCATCACCATCTTACCGTTGCCGCAGCCGAGGAACAGCCGGTGTTTTTTCTCGTCGAATGCCATGCCGCTCGCCTCTTCGCCCGGTGCAATCGGCCAGCGGTTTTTTACGGTGTGCGTTTTGGTGTCAATCGCGACGAGTTCGCTTTTGTCTTCGAGATTGTTGAACACCAGCCCAGCTTTGGGATCGGCGACGGCGAATTCCGGTTTGCCGCCGAGCGGAATGGTGGCGACAACTTTTGCGGTCTTCGCATCAATCACCGTCGCCGATTCGCCGCGTCCGTTGAAGGTGTAAAATTCCTGCTGGCCCGGTTCGTAAAGCATTCCATCGGGATTCGCGCCGGTCGCGACTTTGGAAATAATCTCCAATGTTTTCAGGTCAACGATGGCGGCCTTGTTCTCGCGGCCGCAGGTAACGAGACCGCGATTCAGTTCCGGCGCGACGGCGAGGCCGTGGACGCCCGGCGTGTTGGTGATTTCGCCGACGACCGCGTCCTTCGCCAGATCAATGACGACAACTTTCGTGGCGTGCGAAACGTAAAGCCGTTGCGCCGCTGAATCCACGGACAAATAATCCCAGCCGCCGTCACCGCCGATAGGGATGGTGTTGACGAGATGATAATTCACATCGGCGGCGGCGAGCGCCGCGACCGCAGTGAAACCGATAGCCAAGGCGAGCATGGTTTTCATAAGGAGGCACATTAAACGCCCAAGCCCGGCCCTTGGGCAATAAAATCTCCGTGACAATTTTGTCATCTGCCGAAGTTAAGCTCTGATTTGCCATCGGCATTTGACTATTCCGGCGAACTTCACTAACGTCGCAGCCACAAATAAAATCGAACCAAAAAAATTTATGGCCGCCAAATCTGAAAAGTCCGTTGAAAAATCCCCCGCCGAATCCAAAGCCGCCGCGTCCCGCGAACGCGAACTCGAATCCGCGATTTCCTCAATCACCAAGGCCTACGGCGACGGTGCCATCATGCGCCTCGGCGATGCGCGGGCGCTGGTGAAAATTGATGTCATCCCGACCGGCGGCTTGGCGATTGACCTCGCGCTCGGCGTCGGCGGCATTCCGCGCGGCCGCGTCGTGGAAATTTACGGCCCGGAATCTTCCGGCAAAACCACGCTGATGCTCCACGTCATCGCCAACGCGCAAAAGGCCGGCGGCCTCGCGGCATTTATTGATGCGGAGCACGCGCTGGATCCCGGCTACGCCAAAAAACTCGGCGTGAATTTGGACGATCTGCTCGTGTCGCAACCGTCGTCCGGCGAAGAGGCGCTGACCATTTGCGAAACTCTGGCGCGCTCGAATGCGCTGGATGTCATCGTCATTGACTCCGTCGCTGCGCTCGTGCCGAAGGCGGAACTCGACGGCGACATGGGCATGGCCACGATGGGGATGCAGGCCCGGTTGATGTCGCAGGCTTTGCGCAAGCTCACCGCCATTCTCGCCAAGTCCAAGACGACTTGCATTTTCACCAATCAGTTGCGTGAAAAAGTTGGCGTCATGTTCGGCAGCCCCGAAACCACGCCCGGTGGCAAGGCGCTAAAATTTTACGCGAGCGTCCGCATGGACATCCGCCGTAAAGACCAGCTCAAAGACGCCGCCGGCAATGTTTACGGCAACCACACGCGCGTGAAGATCGTGAAGAACAAAGTCGCGCCGCCGTTCGCCGAGGCGGAGTTCGACATCATTTACAACCACGGTATTGACAAGGAAGGCAGTATTCTCGACGTGGGCATTGAGTGCGGCGCGGTGGATAAACGCGGTGCCTATCTGCAATTTGACGGCGCAATGATCGGCCAAGGGCGGGATGCCGCGAAGAAGGCGCTGGAGGAAAAACCGGAGCTCGCGCAAAAAATCATCGCCGCCATTCACGCCAAGCGCGCGGCGACTCCGGTCGAGGCTAAATAATTTTTTCCATGGTTGTAGACGCCGCTTGTGTTCAGGCGGCGTCTGGCCTTTTGCAGCCTTGCTTTCCCTGCCCCGTCAATCCATGCTATTCTGGAATAACAACCCCGCGTGACGGGGCTTTTTTTACATGAGCAACATCGCCGAACTCGACCTCAACTTGGAAAACCTCTTCCAGCCTTCATGGGCGCAGGGGAAAACCGAGTCCAACAAATTCGCAAAATTCACTGGCAACGAAGGCGTCAAGCCCGAGCGCAGCTTCAGCGGCAAGCCCGGTGAACGCCGCGCCCCGCGCCGCGATGGTGCCGGCGGCGGTGAACGTCGCGGTGGCTTTGGCGGCCCGCCGCGCGGCGGTGGTTCCAAATTTGGCGAACGCAAAGGCGGTTTTCGGGGCGGCGACCGCCGCGATGAACCGCGTGGCGAACGGCCCGCGCCGCCCGCGCCGTTGCCGGCCTTGACGGTCGCGTTCATCCCGGAAGAACGTGGCGTCGAACAGCTCGCGCGCCAAATTAAGATGACGGGCCGCGCGTATCCGCTGTTTCAGATTGCGCTGCTGATTTTGCAGAAGGCGGAACGCTATTCTGTCCTGCTCACGGCCAAGAAAAAAGCCGACGGCGCGCTGGAAAAACTGTTTGTCTGCGCGCTCGACGAATCGCCGTGGACGAACGAGGACGAAGCGGTTGCGCACGTCCTGAAAAATCATTTTGCCACGTTCTATCAGGCCGAACGCACGGCGACCGAACCGCCGAAGGGTGTTTATACGTTCGTCGCGCAATGCGGCTTGAGCGGCGAGATTCTCGGCCCGCCGAATCATCACGATTACCAAAATCAGTTGCGCAAACTGCACGCGGAAAAGTTTTCGCGGATGCCGTTCGATATGTTCAAGGCGCGCGTCAAGATTGTGAAAGATGAGGTCGTCGTCAAAAAATGGATCGAAGACCAAAGCTTCAAGACGCAATACAATTGTCTCAACGTGCCGGAGCCGCTCACGCTCGCGACGCTGGAAGAGGTGGAAAAACATTTCCGCGCCACGCACAAGGATTCCATCATCAAGCCGGTGGAGACGCTCACGGTGGCCGGTTTGCCGAGCCGCAGTTTGCGCGACAACGGGCTGCAGCGGCTCATCCGTCAGGAGTGGGAGCAGCAGAAATTTTTCCCGCTGCCCATCGCGACGAAGCTCAGCCAGCAGTTCGCGCAATACGGTTTGCAATTCTTCAAGGTCAACAAGACCGTCACGCACGTCAGCGTTGCGCGGCCGACGTTCCTCGACATCGAAAGCACGCCGGTTTCGGAAAACATCAAGCGCATCATCGAATACATCAACGGCAACGCGAAGTGCACGCGGAAGAAATTGATTGAGTCGCTCGCGCCCACGCCCAAGGTGGTGAAAGCGCCGGTCACGGAAATTCCCATCGCGCCCGCGCCGGTTGCTGAAGGCGAAGTTGCAGCCGCTCCGGCCAAGCCAGCCGAACCCGCCGCGCCCGAGGCGACGCCGGAACAGACGGCGGTCATCGTGGATTTGCATTGGCTGATCCATCAGGGTGCTGTGTTGGAATTCGCCGACGGCCGGATGGAAACCGCCAAGAAACCTTTGCCCAAGCCGGTGAAGCCGGCCAAGAAAACAGCTGTGGAAAAACCCGCCGCGGAAACGGAAGCGGCCACGACCATTGAAACGGTCACGCCGGAAACGCTCGCGGCCGAGCCGGTCACGGAAATTTCCGCACCCGCTGAAACCCCGGCAGCAGCCGTTGAAGCTGTCGCCGCACCGGTTGTCGAAACACCGGTGCAGCAGGAAACACCGGCGACCACGGAAGGAAGTGCCGCGTGAAATTCGCCGCTCTCGGTCTTTCCGAAAAAGTTCTCGAAGGCGTCCGCGCCGCCGGCTACACGGAACCGACGCCGATTCAGCTCCGCGCGATTCCGCTGGTGCTGTCCGGCAAGGACGTCATCGGCAGCGCGCAGACCGGCACCGGCAAGACGGCGGCGTTCGCCCTGCCGATTCTTTCCAAGCTGGGCAAACATAATCCCGTCGGCCCGCGCGCGCTCATCCTGGAGCCGACGCGCGAACTCGCGTCGCAGGTGGAGACGGCGATCCGCGATTACGCGCGCTTCACGGATTTGAAAGTCACCGTGGTTTATGGCGGCGTCGGCTACGGCAAGCAGAATGACGAATTGAAGGCCGGCACCGACATCGTCGCCGCCACGCCCGGACGATTGCTGGACCATCTCGAACAGGGCACGTTGCGGCTCGACAAGGTGGAATTTCTCGTGCTCGACGAAGCCGACCGGATGCTCGACATGGGTTTTCTTCCCGACGTGCGCCGGCTTGTGGAAAAATGCCCGAAACTTCGTCACACTGCGCTGTTTTCCGCGACCATTCCGCCGCAGATCGAAACACTCATCCAATGGGCGATGCACCAGCCGGAGACGATTGAGATTGGCGCGCGCCGCTCCGTGGCCGAGACGATCAATCACGTCATCTATCCCGTGTCCGATATGCAAAAGACCGACCTAGTGCTCGAACTTTTGCAGCGGGTGAATTACAACTCCGTGCTGGTGTTCTGCCGCACGAAACACGGCGCGGATCGCGTCGCCGGTTTGCTCAAGCGCAACAACCACGCCGTGGCCGTGCTGCATTCCAACCGCACCCAGAAGGAACGCGAGCAGGCGCTCGAAGGTTTCCGCGAGGGCAAATACGAGGTGCTCGTCGCCACGGACATCGCCGCGCGCGGCCTGGACATCGCGGACGTGAGCCACGTCATCAACTACGACGTGCCGCAGCATCCGGAGGATTACATCCACCGCATCGGGCGCACCGGGCGCGCGGAACATACCGGCGACGCCTTCACCATCATGGTCGCGGAAGATGCGCCCCACGTTTTTGCGATTGAACGCTTCATCAGCCAGAAAATCCCGCGCGTGAAGCTGGAAAATTTCAACTACACCTATACCGCGCTGTTTGAAGAACCCAAGGCGGGTGCGCCGGCGGGCTTCCCCGGCAAAGTGCGCGGCGGCCGCGTCCACGGCGGCTACCACTTCGCGCCCGGCGGACGGAGACGGTAATTATTTTTTCCGCGTTTGGCAGCTACTGCGTGTTAATCTCTTGCCAAATCGTTGGTAGCTTCGGAATGATTTCATCTCCTAAATCTAAAATCATGTCTTCAGACCATTCTTCAAAAGATTTTCGTCGAGGATCGTCCGGGTGGTAATTCCTCTCTAACCAAGCTTTGACAGATTTAGAGATGTCGGTGGCGTAATCCTGCCAATTTTTCCGAAGCGTCGTCCGTTCACTGGTGCGAATAAAAGCACCGGCATTGAATGAAAAAGTGATGAACCATTTCTCCGAATGAAATTCATCACTTATCATGAGTGGCGCAATATCGTGTCCTTCTTTCCATTCATCATTGAAAGCTCCACGAGGATAGACGACACGAAATCCAATCTCTTTGCTTCCCATCCAGCTGTGTGCCTTTACATCAGTCGAAGAAAATTCGATATCCTTAATTTCACCAAGGCAGATGGTTTTCAAATCCTCAATTACTTCCCCGCAAACCATGTCCATCATTCTGTGGCTTTCAGGAGCCAGCTTCTTAAGAAATGACTGAAACTTTGTTGATGGTTGTCTGAATTGGAGAGAAATGGAAGGCCCTCGGCCTCGAAGCCATCGTAAATCGGAGACACACACTTCGAATCCTTTGTAACGCAAAAGGAACTGATCTTGCTTTTGAATATTATCTCTCGTTGGTTTCGAAATTCCGATGACTTTGCCTACTTCCGAAACAACGCACGACATCGTTTGAAGCTGGATTACCGGATTGATAATCTGTCCGAGTTCATGAACCGATAATTCGTTTATCAGCATGGCAAAACCTTGAGTTAGTCACTCATGATTTACCTATTAATCCGGCATTAATTTTTCGTCTTTCCGTTTTCAGCGCACTTTAATTCAGCCGCATGGGCATGACGACGTAGAGGAACGGCCCGTTGATCTTGATGACGCCGGGGCTGAGCTCGTCAATCAGCTCGATGAACACCTCGTCCTCGGTCAACGCGTTGAGCGGATCAATGAGATAGCGCGGATTGAAGGCGATGGCGAGTTCCTTGCCCTTGTAATTGATGGCCATGGTTTCGCGGGCTTCGCCGACTTCGGGGGAGTTCGCGGTAATGGTCAGAATGTTCTTGCCGAAAGCCAGCTTGACGGAGTTGGCCTTTTCGCTGGTCATGATTTCGGCGCGGCGCAGGGCTTGCATGAGTTCCTCGCGCGCAACGGCGATGCGTTCCTTGGCTTCGCCGGGAATGACCTGGCGGTAATTCGGATAATTTCCTTCAATCAATTTCGTGATGAGCAGCACGGAAAAGCCCGTTTCGTTTTTAAGCGCAAAGGAGGCCTGGTTTTCGCCGAACTTGATTTCCACCTCGCCTTTGTCTTGCAGCAAACGGTTGAGTTCGTTGATGGCCTTGGCGGGCACGATGAATTCGCCGGCGCTTTTCTCGGCGATGTCCACTTCCTCGTCCACCAGCGCAAGCCGGCGGCCGTCGGTGGCGACCAGCGTCATCTTGCCATCCTTGAGGCTCATGAAAATGCCGTTGAGGACGTAGCGGGATTCGTCGGTGGAAACGGCAAAGCTGGTCTTGCGAATCATCGCGCGGATGTTTTCCTGCGGCTGGGCGATTTTTTGGTCATCCTTGAATTTCGGGAGCGGCGGAAATTCATCGGCGGCGAGGCCGTGAATTTTGAAGAAGGATGAGCCGCTGCGGATGCTGGCGACATTTTTTTCGTCCACTTCAATTTCTATTTCGCCATGGAGTTCGCGCACGATGCCGAAAAGTTTTTTCACCGGCAGCGTGGTCGCGCCAGGCTTGCTGACCTTGGCCTCGACTTTGCACGCGACGGTCACGTCGAGGTCGGTCGCGGTAAATTCCAAATGGCTGCCTTCGGCGCGCAGGAGGACGTTGGACAGGATGGGCAGCGTGGTGCGGGTGCTGACGACGTTTTGCACGGCTTGCAGCCCGGCGATGATTTGTTCTTTGGTGATCGTGAGGTTCATGCGCGATATAATATTCTGTCTTCTTTTAAAAATTCTATTCTTATTAAGGGCTGTGAACAAGCCGAACAACTCGCATCGGCTTAATCATCACCGGCCAAAGCTTACGTTTTTAAGTGCGACCAACTCAAGCTATACGAGCCAGAAAAATTAAAAAGTAAAAGTTACTGGCATTATCCACAACCCATTCACAAACGGCTGCCAGCTTTTCCCGCGAGTTGTGCGCGGCGGATGACTGCCGGCAAAACGGCAATGACCAAATCAATTTCCGTCGCCGTCGAATCCCGGCCCAGCGAAAAACGCACGAGGGAATTGGCCGCCGATTGGCGGCCCGTGGCTAAAACCACATGGCTCGGCTCCAGCGACCCCGCCGCGCACGCCGAACCGCTCGACGCGCAAATGCCTTCCATATCCAACCCCGCCAGCAGCGCGATCCCGTCCGCCCCGCGCACGACAAAGGCAACGGTGTTGGTCAGGCAATTTTCGCGCGGGCTGACCAGTTCACAGCCGGGAATTTTTTCAATCGCCACTAGGAGTTTTTGCGCGAGCGGTTGGATTTTTGATTGGTCAAAAACCGGCGGCTTCACAAATTTTTCCAGAGCCGCGACCAAACCGATGATGGCCGGCAGATTTTCCGTGCCGGCGCGGCGTTCGTTTTCATGGCCGCCGCCGAACAAAATCGGGTCCGGATGCAGCGGCGATTGGATATAAAGCAGACCCGCGCCTTTCGGCCCGTGGAATTTGTGCGCACAGATGGAAACGAGATCTGCGTTGAACTGGCCGAGGTTCTCAAACGGCTCCTTGCCGAACCACTGCACCGCATCCGTGTGAAAAATAATTCCGCGCTCGCGGCACCGCGCGCCGATTTCCGCGACCGGCTGCAGCGTGCCGATTTCATTGTTCGCCGCCATCACGGAAGCGAAAACCGTGTCGGGGCGAATTGCCTTTTCAAAATCCGCCACCGCCACGCGGCCCGCCGCGTCCACCGGCAGCCGCGTGACGGTAAAACCCTCGTTTTTTTCCAGATAATCGAAACATTGCAGCCCGGCGTGATGCTCGATGGCCGAGGTGATGAGATGTTTGCCCTTCGCCTTGAGCGCGCGGGCCGTGCCGAAGATGGCGAGATTGTTGGCTTCCGTGCCGCCGCTGGTGAAAATGATTTCACTCGGTTTCGCGCCGAGAAAAGTGGCCGCGCGCTCCCGCGCCTCGTCCAGCAACGCGCGCGCTTTGCGTCCGACGTGATGCACGCTCGAAGGATTGCCCCAAGTCTCGGTGAGAAAGGGCAGCATCGCGTCGCGCACCGCCGGGTCGAGCGGCGTGGTGGCGTTGTAATCGAGATAAATCGTGCGCGGCATTGGCAATTTACGAATTACGAATTACGATTTACGCGGGTTGTTCAAAGCGGAACCCATCGTAAATCGTAATTCGTAAATCGTAAATGAAAACGCAGGTAAAAATATGCGGCGTCACCAGTGTCGCCGATGCGCGGGTCGCTGCCGAGGCGGGCGCGGACATGATTGGGCTGATGTTTTACGACGGCAGCCCGCGCCACGTCACGCTGGCGCAAGCGGCGGAAATTGCCCGCGCGCTGCCGCCGTTCGTGCTGCGCGTGGGCGTGTTTGTGAATCCGACCGAGGCGCAGGTGCTGGCAGCCATCGCCGCGTGTGGCTTGAGCCTGCTGCAATTCCACGGCGACGAGGATTCGGCTTTCTGCACGCAGTTCGGCGTGATGAGCCTGAAAGCCTTGCGCGTGCGCGACGCGGAAAGCCTGTCCACCTTGGAGCAATTCCACACCGACGCCTTTCTGCTGGATGCGTATTCCCAAGCCGGACTCGGCGGCACCGGCGAAAAATTTAACTGGGAGCTGGCGCTGGCTGCGCAGCAATTTGGCAAACCGATTTTTCTCGCCGGCGGCTTGACGCCGGCCAACGTGGGCGACGCCGTGCGGCAGGTGCGGCCGTTTGCGGTGGATGTTTCCAGCGGCGTGGAAGCCGCGCCCGGAAAAAAAGATGCGGCGAAAGTGCGCGCCTTTATTCAGGCCGTGCGGGCCGCGTGAAAAGCTTACCGGGGAAGTTTGCAGCCTATCAGTCTGTTAGGTGGCGTCATGTCTCAATCTTGCTAATCCAACTGCGTGGCAAAAATGTAATGAATGTAAAGAATACTCCCAACAGGAAAAAACCTCGCCCCAATGATGCGTCTGGCTCTGTGGTCGTATGGTGTGACGGATTGGCTGGGTCATAGTAAATCGTGAACGTTTTGCCGGGATCATATCGCTCACTCGTAATACCAGAATAATCGTGGCCAGCAACCTGATATACATATTGAAATGAATACTCGTTGTGATGGCTGTAGGGTATTCCAATTCCACTAATTTGGTCATGCTTCAATGGCTGCGAAGTAACTCTCGCTGATACCGTGGTGCAAACGTGAACAAAATGGTGCTCGACCAACCAAATGACTAATCCGGCCAGTAAAATCAAGACTGACGTTGTTTTTAGGACGACATTCATGGTGCCAAGCCACCTAACAATAATTAGGCCTCAGGATTTGTGGCCTATCAGTTTTCATGAATTGGAGGTTGCGCTGGACGTAAATCCTTGTCCAGCCTGTTTTGCGCCCGCCCCAAAGCGCCAGAGGGCTGGCGCACTCCAAGACGCTCCGCGTTCGCCGGGCGTTGGGTTCCGCGCGCCAGCGTCTTGGAGTGCGGCAGCCCTCTGCCGCTTTTCCCCGCCCGCGCCCGGAACCGGTTCGCCGCCGGCGTGGACGGAGTCAGGTTTAAGCCGGGTTGAGTCAGCTTTCACCTGACTTGATTCATCCCCAAGCTGACTGAACGCACCTAAAAGCTGAGTCAACCCACCCCAAAGGTGACTCGACTCAGGAAAAAGGTGACTCGACTCATCAATTTGCTGACTCAACCCACCCGAAAGGTGAGTTGACTCACCTAAAAGCTGACTTAACTCAGGAAAAAGCTGACTCAACTCACCTTTTTCCTGACTCCATCCAAAAATGAGACACTTTCTGGCGGTTGACTTCAAGGGGTGGTCTTGGCGGCGGCGGTGGTTTTGTGTCGCGGGCCGGTGGCGAAGCGGGTTTTGATGGTGTTGATGTAGTCGTCGTAAGCGCCGGCGCGGTTGGCGGCTTTGGCAAAGGCGTAAACATCGAGGGTTTCGGCGTAGAGATCGCTGTGCAAAGCGCGGAGGGTGTCGTCGGTATCGGTGTTCAGGCTGGCGACGAGGGAGGCGACTTGTTGGAGAGGCGCGAGCAGGGCGGCGTCCTTGTTGAACTCGGCGGTGTTGAAGGTGGCGGGCAACGCTTCGGGATGCTGGGCGACGAAGTTGATGGTGGCCTGGGCGATGCCCTGGCTGGCTTCGGTGATACTGCGGAGGGATTTGCGCTGGGCGTCGGTGAGGTTCAGCAGGAACGGGAGGTTCGTGCGGATGGTGGCGATGGCGGTGGTGATGTTGGTGACGGCCTGCGCGGTGAGCGCGGCACTGATGACGTTTTGGGAGCTCATAGTTTTATTTTGATTTGGTTGTGCGGCGATGGCGGCCATCACTTCTTCAACGGTTCCGCCCCAGCGAGCGCCGGGTGTGTCCCAGCGCAAAGGTTCACCGTTGGGCAGAATCATGTCGTAACGAAGCGGAGTGGCCATGATGTTTTTTTGTTTTATCCGTAGGGGAATTTGCGGGGAGCCACGGCCTTTCCCGTGGCCGCACTAATCTTTTAGTCGGATTGAAAACGAATAGCCAGAACGGATTCGCGGGGGCGAAAGTTTTAATGGGCGATTAAGCAACCCATTAAATTTTCTGAAGCCGCGCCGGGCACCGGTCAGGCAAGCCCGCTGGGAGAATCAGCCTTTCACGCCTTTTTCCTTCTCGCGCAGACAATGCGTGAGATACGGCAGCAGTTGTTTCTTGCGGGAGACGACATCGCGCAGTTCGTAGATGCCCGGCTCCAGCCGCGGATGGTCAATGCGCTTGATGAATTTCTCATCGCCGACCACCAGCAGCAGCGAGCTTTGCGTGGTGACATCCGTGACGAGCAGCGTGGAAAACAGATACGCGCGGCTGGCGCGGTAGCTTTCCAGCGCGCCCAAAATCTCCTCCTTGCGCTTCCAGAATTGTTCAAACCCAATCTCCTCAATCTGCGCGACGCTGAATTTGACGCCGGCTTCGGCGTATTCCTTGCAGTCGGTGGTGATGGCCTGCGGCGCGGGTTTGAGCGTGAGCAGCGAGCCGCTGGCAAACAGTTTTTCCGTGAACTCGCGGGCGTTGACCTGCGCAATGACTTCGAGCTTCTTCAAAATTTCCATGTCCCGCGCCGTCGTCGTCGGCGAGGTCAGGTTCAGCGTGTCGGTGACGACGCCAGCCAGCAGCAAGCCGGCGATGGGGCGCGGCAGCTCCACGCCTTGCCGGAAAAAACAGTCGGCCACAATGGTGCAAGTGGAGCCGACCGGCTCGTTGCGAAACAAAATCGGCTGCTGCGTCGCCATGGAACCGAGGCGGTGATGATCAATGATTTCAATGATTTCCACTTCATCCGCGCCTTGCACGGCCTGGGAAAGCTCGTTGTGATCCACGAGAATCAATTTGCGCGTGACGGTCTTGAGAAAATCCGTTTTCGACAAAATGCCGACGGTCTGGCCCTCGCCATCCAGCACCGGAAACACAAGGTAGCCGGAAGCCGTGGCCTCTTCGCGCACGGCGGCGAGCGGGGCGTTTTCGCGGAAGCAGAGAAATTCCTCGTTCAACACATGGCGCACCGCGACGGCGGCGCGGCAGAGCGACGCGGTGGTGGCAGTGTCGTGCGGCGAGGTGATGACGCTGACGTTTTTCTTGCGCGCGGCCTCGATGGTTTTCGGTTCGACCTCGATGCCGCCGGTGACGATGAGCACGCGCACGCCTTCGCGGATGGCGACGTTCTGGATGTCCCAGCGGTCGCCGACGATGACGCAGGATTGTTCCGGCGGAAATTTTTCCAGCCGCTCGGCAAAGGATTCCAAGCCCATTGCGCCGATCATCAAAATCAATTCGTCCTCGCGCTCCGCGTCCACGCCGACGACGAGCTGGCCGTCGAGCGTGCGCGCGAGGCTGGCGAGCGACGACAGCACTTCGCGGGAATTTTGCTGGCCGGGATGGCGGCTGACGGCGGGGAACAAAAACTTGCTCAATTTAAACAGTGACAGCAGGCCGCGGCATTTGTGTTCCGTGTCCATCACGGGCAGGATGCGGAGATTTTTTTCGTCCATGAGCCGCAGCGCTTCCGCCGCCGTCGAGTCGGGCCGCACGCTCAAGATTCGCCGCTGCATCACGTCGGAAATCTTCGGCGAAACGTCGGCGACAAATTTCGGTGCGGGCACGCCAAACGTGTGCAGCACAAAATCAATGCGGTCGTTCGTGTCGCCGCAGCGCGCGGCGATGGCCTCGGTCAGGCCGGTGCGCCGCTTGAATTCCGCGTAGCCGATGGCGGAGCAAATCGCGTCCGTGTCGGGGTTTCGATGGCCGATGACCAGAATTTCACTCATGCAATGGTGACGGAGCCTAACCAGTTTTGGCGATGGCAGCAAGCGGAAGGCGGATTTGACTCCGCCCGCGTTCACGCGCAGACTTTTTCCATACAATGAAAAGTTTGCTTTCCTGGCTGGGGGCGCTCACCGTCGCCACGTCTGTTTTCGCCGCTGAAAAACCGGCGCTCGACGTGCGTGATTTCGGCGCGAAGGGCGATGGCATTACCAAAGACACGGCGGCGATTCAAAAGGCGCTCGATGCTTGCGCCACCGCCGGCGGCGGTTCTGTGCTGGTCAGCGACGGCACGTTTTTGACCGGCAGCCTCATCCTCGGCGCGAACACCACTTTGGAAATCGCCGCGCGGGCCAGCCTGATGGGCAGCGCGGACATCGCGGATTATCCCCTCGTGAACATCCGCTGGGAGGGCGAATTTCGTGAAGGCCACCGCGCGCTGTTATCCGCCGCCAACGCCGCGAACCTCACCATCACCGGCGGCGGCGCGATTTTCGGCCCGCCGGCGGTTTTGAGCAAACTGCGCAACCCGCGCGGCCCGGTGCTGATTGAATTGACCGGCTGCACGAACGCCGTGCTGGACAATTTCACCACGCAATACCAGCAGCTTTGGTCTATCCACATCCTGTTCTGCAAAAATCTCCTCGTGCGCGGCTTGACCATCCGTTCTGTTGGTGCCAATGGCGACGGCATTGACGTGGATTCCTGCGACGGCGTGATCGTCGAGCATTGCGACATCAACACCGGCGACGACGCGATTTCGCTCAAATCCGGTCGCGGCCTCGCCGCGCAAAATCTCGCGCGGCCCACGCAAAACGTCGTCATCCGCGACTGCCGTTTGCACAGCTCCATTTACGCCGCGCTGGGTTTTGGCACCGAAATGTCCGGCGGCATCCGCAACGTGAAATTGCAAAACTGCGTTGTCTCCGGCAAGCAGAACGCCATCTTTATCAAGAGCCGCGACGGTCGCGGCGGCTACATGGAAAACATTTCCGGCGAAAACCTCACCGTCCTGAAATCGCCGACCTTCATTGGTTTTGACCTGTTAAATAAAGGCATTGCCGCCTCCGACCCCGTGCCCGGTGACGTGGAAAAATGGGCGCGCGTGCAGAACATCAGCTTCAAAAACGTGCGGGTGCAGGATGTCACCATGCTCGTCGCCGGCAAAAATATTCCTGCCGCCCGGCCGGTGGACGGCTTTACGCTCACGGACATTGCCGGCACCTGCGCGCGCGGCATCGCGCTCGCCAACATGACCAACGTGAAACTTTCCGGCATCCACGTCACCGGCTTTGACGGCCCGCTGATCTCGACGGAAAACGTCCAAGGCACCGGCCTCGAACTCTCCGCCCTGAAGTAAACGCGGCGCTTTACGGAACCACGACGCGCAGTTTTTGCCGTTCGACGGAAAAAGTCGCGGGCAGGTGGCCGATCCATTCACCGTCCAGCTCGAACGCGGCGGGCTGGTTGCTCGTCACTTCAAATTTTTCCGCGCACAGACGGCGGACGCGATGTTCGGATAATTTTTGGCGCAGGATGAAACCGGGCGCGAGGCTTAAAATCGTCGGCACGTTGACTCGGGAAAAAACGCACACATCTAACTGGCCATTGCTCAAATGCGCGCCGGGAAAAATGTGGAACGATCCGCCGTAAAATTTTCCGTTGCCGAACAGCGCGAGTTCGCCTTCGAGT
>Ga0316220_1002552_pt1 | contig 16693 bp, 11 predicted proteins | sample TBH18005metaG_FD_203632 | JGI IMG/M metagenome (GOLD analysis project Ga0316220, IMG submission 203632) | Freshwater microbial communities from Trout Bog Lake, Wisconsin, USA - TBH18005 | ecosystem: Environmental > Aquatic > Freshwater > Lake > Hypolimnion/Profundal zone | place: USA: Wisconsin...
CCACCAGCAGACGTGGACATCGCACCTGTCGTTCCAGACCCGGCGGCATCAGGCTCACTCCTGGAAATCGAAGGTCGATACGAGGATGGGTTCCTCGAGTCCGTTGAGGGTGCCGAGGCTTCTCAGTCTCTCGATATGGAACGCCGAAAGACGCGTCCCCGCGGGAAGCACGACAAACCCGCGGTCGGAGAAGAGGTCACCAGCGAGAACCATTCCGATCCTCAGGGCCTCGAACCCAAGCAGGCTTCGCGATTGGTTTATGAATTCGCTCTTGTCGGCGTTGACCAGGGCATCCAGGGCGGCCAGCACAGCCGGATCGTATTTCCCTCGGAGGGTTTTCATCTGGGCGACCACGACCGGCTTGGATTTGCGGATATGGGACTGCTCCACGAAGTCCGTGGCGACCTTGAGGATCCGGGATTCCAGCGGGAGGTCCTCCCTGGCAATGCCATCGACGGGATACCCTTCCCCATCGTAATCCTTGGTGGAATACAGGATGAAGCGGGCCACGGACTGGAGCCTGGGGATCTGCGTGACCATGGCCCGGCCGTATTCCGGCACCATCCGGAAAACCTCAGTCTCCTGCAAGGTGAGGCGCTCCCCACGGCTCACCTTGGCATGCAGTTCCATGGGGATGGCGAGCTTGCCGATCCGGCACAGGAGGGCGGCCAATCCCAGGTCCCAGGGAGCCGGCAAATTCATCGCCGAGGCGAGCTTGAGGGCGTATTCGCGCACCTTCTGGGTGAGCCCGAAGGCTTTGGGGTCGAAGACGGAAAGCAGCTCGACCAGGATCTGGACGCTGCCGGAAAGCGTGTCCTCCAGCAGTGACTTCTCAGCGGTCACCAGCTGATACTGCCGGATCCCGACGTCGATGACCGCCCCGAAGTTCTCTTCATCGCAGGGCTTAATCAGGAAGCGAAAGACCTGCCCGTGGTTGACCGCCTCCATCGCGGTATCGAGGCGCGCGTCGCCGGTCAGCATGATCCGGGTGGTCAGGCTGCTGATTTCGGCGAACTTCTTCAGGAACGTGATCCCGTCCATACCGGGCATCATCATGTCCGCGACAACGACGGCGAAGGGCGGCGATCTGCGGACGATGTCAAGGGCCGCCGGCCCGGACTCTGCTGTGACGAGCTCGTAGCGGTTCCAGAACGACCGCCCGATCGCGGACAGTAGCAAGGTGTCATCATCAACAAACAAAACGCGGGGTTTCATGGTAACTCCTGGATCGAGTCTTTCCTGGCTCAGGGCGGCCCTTTTCAGGGCTGTAAGGGCGGCAACCCGGTGGGGGGATCGTTCAGCTCAGACGCGCACTCTCCGGCCACCGTGACGCCCGGAGGCGACGACTTGAACTTGAGGCTGGCTCCGTCCCCGAAGGCGGACGGGCTCCGGCTCTCGAAGTTACTGTTATGAGCGAGGCAGAGGGCCATCTGCATGGAGAAGGCCTTGGAGTCAGCCATGTTCCGGTGGTGGTTGCGAATGACCTCGCAGAGCGCCGTGTCCAGCCCCCAGAGGTGGAGGAGTTCGGCCCCGATCTCCGCATGGTCCGTGCCGAAGGCCTCCCGTTCGATCTCCACCAGGGGCGCGCCAAGGGCATGGTGCCGGTTCAGGAGATCCTGGTAGCCGAACGCAGGATCCTCGGCCAGGACCGCCATCCCCACATCGTGAAGCAGTCCCACCGTGTAACAACTCTCGACCACCGACCTGGTCTGGCCCATGGCCTCGGCCAGGAAACGGGTGGCGTTGGCGATGGCGAGGGATTCCCGCCAGAGATCCTCCAGATCGAGGCCCGAAGGCTGGAGGGAATGGGCCGTCTCCGTCGCCCCGTTGACCAGGACGGCTCGCCTGATCAGGTCATGGCTGAGCAGTTGAACGGCCAGGCTGAGGTCCGTGACTCTCTCGTTCACCGTCAGATAGGAGGAGTTCACGAGCTTGAGCACCTTGGAGGCCAGACCGAGGTCCTGGCGGATGAGGATCTCGATCTCCCCGAGCGGGGCGCCGATCTCCAGGTAGCTGGCCAGCTCCTGGTGTATTCGGGGAAGGCTGGGAACCCGCGCGATTCCGCTGACCAGGGCCCTGGCCCGGACGGTCTCCGGCCGGGCGTGGTCCAGATCGAAGGAATCGAGCATGGCGATGAACCTGTCCGGATCCACCGGCTTGCCCAGGAATTGATGGAAATCCACTTCGGAAGAATGGATGAGATCCCGGCCGGCGTGGCCGGATAGGACCAGCCTCACTGTCCCCGGGGAGACCTGCTTCGCCTGCTTCAGCAGGGCGCCGCCGTCCATGCCCGGCATCATCATGTCAGTCACCAGGATATCGTAGGCGTTGCCGCCCATAAGCTGGATGGCTTCCTCGCCGCTGCTGACGGTATTGACTTCCCATTGCGGCCGGTCTACCCACAAGTACCGGCTGAGGCTGTCCAGGAGCTTTGGTTCATCATCTACCAGCAGGATTTTCATTCCGCATTCCTTTCGGGCCTTACGGTGGGCGCAGCCAGGAGCGGGAGGCGGACGATGAAGGTGGTGCCCTCCCCCGGCTTGGTTTCAAAGGTGATCCGGCCACCATGCATGTTGACCACCGTCTGGTAGCTGACCATCAGGCCCTGCCCGCTGCCGACACCCACGTCCTTGGTGGTGAAGAATGGGTCGAACACCTTGCCCTGATGTTCCGGCGCGATTCCGGTTCCCGTGTCGCGTACGCGGGCTTCCACACCGTCCGGGACCACCGAGGTCGAAAGGGTGATCTGTCCCCGCTCGCCATCGGCCCTGGGCTTGATCTGGATGGCCTGGGCCGCATTGATGATGAGATTGAGGAACACCTGGTTCAGCTCCGCATTGTAGCCCTGGACCATCGGCAGGTTGGGGGCGAGGTCCAGGACGAGGTTGGCCACATATTTCCATTCGTTCCTGGAGACCGTCGCCGCAGATTCGAGGCTCCTGTTGAGGTCCAGGGGCGTTGGCGTCGGGTTCCCGGGATGGCTGAACTCCTTCATCGCGCGCACGATATGCGCCACCCGCTCGATCCCTTCCATGGATTCGGTGATCACCTTGAGCGTTTCCTTCATGACCCATTCCTTGTTCAGGTGCCCTCCGCCTTGTTCCTGGGGCGCTGCCGCCGATCCGGCGACAGGGACGGCCTGGAAGAGGCTATCGTAGGTTTTCTTCAGGAACTTCAGGTTCATGGAGAGGTACTGGATCGGCGTGTTGATCTCGTGGGCGATGCCGGCCGCTAGCCGGCCGACCGATTCGAGCTTCTGGGCCTGCAGGAGCTGAATCTGGATCAGGCGGCCCTCGGCTCTGGCCCGCCCGCGCTTCTCTTCGATGCCGGCCGCCGCGGACAGCACGCCTAGCAGTGTCCGGTCCCCCGGGAGCCAGGGGGTTTCCGCCGGCTTAGCGGCCGCCAGGATGCCGACGATCTCATGCTCCACCAGGACGGGCGCGGCAATGAGGGTCACGGGCAATCCGCTGCCCTGGCCGGTGAACTCGACGCTCACGCACATGCCGGCGGGCACCTCCTCCAGGTCAAGTCCCGACAGGGCTTCCCCATAGGCTTCAGCATCTTCCGGCGCGGCATGCGCGGGAAGGAACGCGGCTTCGCGCTTCTCCAGGTAGCAGGAACTGGCCGCCCCCGTGAGGGACTTCAGGAGGCCCACCAGGATGCCCAGGTTCGTGCGCACATCGGGACCGAGCTTGAGCAGGCCTTCCATCATGCCCGTCAGCCGGGCCTCCAGTTCGCGCCGTCCAGCCATCTCCTCCCGGAGGTTCTGGTTGGCCTGGAGCAGTTCCTCGGTTCGCTGGAGGACCCGTTCTTCGAGGTTGATCCGGGCGTGGAGGAGTTCGGAATTGAACGCCAGGCGTTCCAGCACGAACCCGAGCGCCTGGGCCGACAGGCGCAGGATCTCCTGCTCCGCCCGGGTCCAGGAACGCAGGCCGGTGCACTCCTCGAACTGGACCATGCCCCACAGGTTTCCGCGAACCAAGACGGGCAACGCGAGATATGAGCGGAGGTCCTTGTCCGCATAGAAGGCGGGTTCCTGAGGGCTGGCCGTCTCCGCCCTTCCAGTCAGCGCATGCCCGGAATACAATTCAAGCAATTTCCCAGGATCCATTTTCTGCAAAGAAAGGTGATGCTTCCCGGTCGCCTGGAGGTGGCCGACGATTTCGGCCTGGCACCACTCCTGGACCAGATCCATGCGGGTGAAGGCATGGGTGGAAAGCTCCGGATCGGTCTGGTAAAGGCAGACTCGACTGGCTTTGGCCCCATTGCCAAGGGTTTCAAGATACTGGGTGAACGGCTCAAGGTCGTTCCCGTCCATCAAGGCCACCACGGAGTGCCCCAAGGCCTCAAGGATCTCATCTCTCCGTGCGAGTTCATGCTGCAGCGCCTTCCGGACCGAGATGTCAACGTTGGTCCCGAGCATCCTCAAGGGTCGGCCCGCCGAGTCCCGCTGGATGACCGTTCCGCGGCCCAGGACCCATTTCCAGGAACCGTCCCTGCACCGGAGGCGGTGTTCAAAGGCATAGACCGGGCTCTGGCCGGTGAGACATTCCTCAACCGCCCGAGTGACGCCCTCGAAGTCATCCGGATGGACGCGGCAGCTCCAATCGGTAAGGGAATTGGTCATTTCCTCCGGGGCATGGCCGATCATTTCCAGGGCGCGCGGGGAATAGGACACATTTCCGGTATCGAGACACCAGTCCCACACCCCGTCCCCTGTTCCATCCACGACCACTTTCCAGAGTGCTTCGGCCTCCCTGGCTTGCCGGAGCGCATTGTGCCGGTCGGAAATGTCGACGAAGGTCATCACCGCCCCCACCACGGCCCCGCCGCGCCGTTTCGGGAAGGACCAGTACTCCGCCGGGAAGCAGGAGCCGTCTGACCGCCACAGAACCTCGTCATCCACGTGAACCTCGCATCCTTCGCGGAACGCCTTGAAGATCCGGCAGTCCTTTCCCTCGAAGGCGGAACCATCCTGGTGGGAATGGTGGATGAGCTCATGCATGTTGCGGCCGATCACCGCCTCCGGGCCCGGGTAGCCCAGGGTCCGGAGCAGGGATGCGTTGCAGAAGACGCATCGCCCCTGCAGATCGATGCCGTAGATAGCCTCGGCGGTGGAATCCAGGAGCAGGCGCAGGTCATCATCCTGCTCGGAAAGTGCCGTCAGGCTGGCCCGAAGTTCCATGCTCCGGTTCTCCACCATTTTTTCTGCCCGGCGCTTGCCCGTCAGAAGCTGGAAGAGATACGCGGTAAGGAGCAGGGTCAGGACGATACCGGCCGGGGCCATGTAGGACGGGAGCAGCTTCAGGTGCGATTCGCGGAAGGCGGCGCTGGGCATGTAGCTGACTTTCCAGGTCCGGCCCGCGATGGGCAGCAGTGAGTCCACGCGCCCGGCGCTCCCGGGGAACGCCCGATCGCTGAGCGCGGACCCGTTGGCTGTGGCCGGCTGCGGCCAGCGCCACGTGACGCGATGGATCCCTGAAGCCATGGCGGCGGGGTCCGAAAGGTCGACCGCCAGTTCCGGATCCTGGCCCTGGGCAAGGGCCGCGGCCAGGACATCGTCCGTGAAAAAGACCCCGAGGACCACGCCCCGGAAGACCATCCGCCGCTCTTCCTGGCTGCCGGCGGGCATCCCCTTGGCGAACACCGGAGCGAAGATCAGGAACCCAACCCGTTCCTTCTCGTCCTGCACCAGCCTGATGGGCTCGGTGATCCGGGGCTGTCCCGAATCCCTGGCCGCCTCGATGGCGGCGAGCCGCTGGGCATTGGAGCCCAGATCGTAGCCCTGGGCGGCCTCGTTGCCGGCCAGGGGTTCCAGGAAGAAGACCGGAAAATGTGCCGGCCGGGAAAGCGCCTGGCGAAGGTGGCCGGCCCCGTCGCGCTCCGTGATGGCGGCGGGCCCGCCCGCCATTCCCCGCAGCCGGACCTCGAAACCCGGCCGCTGGGCGGGAAGAACCTTGGGCGCCCACTCCAGGGCCTGGATGCCCTTGACCCTCGATCGTTCCCGGGCCACGAAGGCCTGGAAATCCGCCCTTGAAGGTGGTTCCTGCAGTTCCATGCAGCGAGCGAGATCCTCCAGGAACAGGATGCGGGCGTCGAGATAGGACTGGATGCGGGCGTTCTGTGGCGCGATCCGGAGCTGGATCGCTTCATGATATTCCTGCATTACTTGGGCCTGGGTCCAGCTGTACAGGCCGGACGTCAGGGAAAGGCCGCCGACAACCACTCCGCAGAGCAGCAGCCAAGCCGTTCCCGGCAGCTTCGGCTTCCTACTGTCTTTGTCCAACACGGCTCCTGACTGGCCCGGATGCGCCCCTTGCCAAGCATAGGTTGTGACCGGAGCTGGAACCATCGCTCAGACTAACTAGGCACGGGCGCCTGATCAGGTGAAGTCGGCCTGGACGGCCAAAGCGGCGAGGGCGGCAGCGTTATGGAGATCGAGCTTGCGCATGATGTTCCCCCGATGGGCGCTCACAGTGAAATGACTCAGGTTCAAGGCCTGGCTTATGCTCTTGGTGACCATCCCCTTGCCGATGCAGGCGAGAACCTCCACTTCACGTTCGGTCAAGACCTGGAGGAGCCGCTCACGCACCGGGTTCACCATGGGCGAGGCCTCGCGTTCGCTGCGGAGGAGCTGGCTTTCGATCGCCTTTATCAGTTCTTCCGTCGTGAAAGGCTTGGTCAGGTAATCGTGGGCGCCGGCTTCCATGCCCTGGCGCATTGAAGCGCGATCAACCCGGGCGGTGATGAAGATGAGCGGAAGGCGCGAAAACCCGGGATCCGTCCGCACCTGGGTCAGGAGGGCCATGCCGTCCATGCCTGGCATCTGGATATCGGTGACCAGGATGTCCACAGGTTCCGACTTGAGGATCCGCATGGCCTCGCCACCCTCCGAGGCGGTCAAGACGCTCCAGTGGGGACGATCCACCTGAAGCCCCCGGATGATGGAAGTCAGAAGAAATCGTTCATCGTCTACAATCAGAACCTGCATCGGTGGATCACTCAGTCATGTGGCGCTACGGGCCATTCCTGGAGGGGTCTTTCCAGGATTTGACGACCAGCTGAAAGGTCTACCTTCAGGGTTGCGAGGGGGCGGGAAGGCTCGGAGCAGCGTGATTGTCTGCGCTCATGATACATGATTCCCCGCCCGGAAGCATGATCGAGCAGCAGAGGGATCCGGCCTGGGCAGGCGCCCGGAAGGTCACACCCCCTCTTGCTCCAGGACGGACCGGAACTGTTCGTAGGCGACCAGGAACGCCGGGAACTGGGCGGCCAGGGACGCCATGCCACCCTCCTTGAGGCTCCTTCCGGCTTCCGAGGCTTGCGCCTTCAGGACCTCACCCCCAAGGGCCGCGGAGGCCCCCTTGACCGTATGGAGTTCCCTGCCGGCCAGTTCCGCATCGCCACTCACCAGGCTGTCCTGGATCCGCAGGAGGCGCCCGGGCATGTCCTTGAGGAAGGCCCGCACGGCCCGTTTCGCGGCATTCTCGTCGCCCATGACCCGACCGAGGAAGGCCTGCCGGTCGAACACCGGAAGGGCCAGGTCCGGCTTCGAGGGCTCCTGGCAAGGCGTTTTGCCTCGCTCTCCGTCCACCAGGACACGGTTCAGGACCGAGGCCAGCGCCTCCGGCGTGATCGGCTTGGCGAGGTAGCCGTCCATCCCGGCGTCCAGGCACCGTTGCCGGTCCTCCTGCATGGCGTGGGCCGTGAGCGCGATGATGGGCACGGTGGAGTCGAGCACCCCCGAATGGGGATCCCGGATGGTCTGGGTGGCCTCCAGTCCATCCATTTCCGGCATCTGCACATCCATGAGCACCAGGTCGTAATGGGCGCGCCGCAGGGCCTGGACAGCCTCGGCCCCGTTCCAGGCGGTGTCCGCAGCCAGCCCCCACTGTTCCATGATGGCCAAGGCCACTTCCTGATTGACCTGGTTGTCCTCCACCAGGAGGATCCGCACCCGCCCTGGGGCCTGGACCCGCAGCATGGGCTCAAGGGCCCTTGCTGATTCGGGCTCGATGAAGCTTCCGTCCCCGGCCTGTCTGCGGAAGCGGGCCGTGAACCAGAATTCCGAGCCCTCCCCTTCCCGGCTGGAGACACCGATCTCGCCGCCCAGGAGGGTGACCAGCTGGCGGGAGATGGCCAGCCCCAGGCCGGTGCCGCCGTATTTCCGGGTGGTGGAGGGGTCGCCCTGGGAGAAGCTCTGGAAGAGGGTGTCCAGCTTCCCGGCCGGGATGCCGATCCCGGTATCCCGGACCGTGAAGCGGACCAGGACGTCCTCGCCGGTCTCGGCCACCCCTTCCAGGACGGCTTCCACCACCCCGGAGGAGGTGAACTTGATGCCGTTGCCCACCAGGTTCACGAGCACCTGCTTGAGCCGCCCGGGATCGCCCCTCAGGTGGCGCGGAGTGCCTTCCCGGATCGTGCAGCGGAATTCCAGTTTCTTGTCCTGGGCCCGGCCGGCCATGCTGGTCGCGATCTCGTCCAGCGCGGCGTTCAGATCGAAATCCACCTCGTCCAGCTTGAGCTTGCCGGCTTCGACCTTGGACAGGTCGAGGATATCGTCGATGAGCGAGAGCAGCGAGGCGCCACTGATCCGGGCGGACTCCGCGAAGCGCCGCTGCTTGTCATCAAGCCGGGTGCCGAGCAGCAGGCTGACCATGCCGATGACACCGTTCATCGGGGTCCGGATCTCGTGGCTCATGTTGGCCAGGAAATGACTCTTGGCGAAACTGGCCTCCTCGGCCTGGCGGGTGCGGTCTTCCAGGCGTTCATTCATCTCCTTGAGCCTGAAATGAGCCACCTTAAGTTCAGTGATATCCGTGAGGGTCGATACATAGTGGGTCACGGCGCCGCTGTCGCTCTTGACCCCGGTGATCGTGAGAAGCGCGGGATACACCTCCTGGTTCTTGCGGCGGTTCCAGATCTCTCCGCTCCAGGCGCCGCTGTCCAGGATCGCCTGGTCCATGGTCCGGTAGAAATCGTCATGGTTCTGTTCGGAATAGAGGAGGCGGGAAGGCTTCCCGACGATGTCCTCCGCGCCATAGCCGGTTATGGTCATGAAGGCGGTATTCACCTGGAGCACCACATCGTTCTGATCGGCGATGAACATGCCCTCCTGGGATTCGAAGGTCGTCGCCGCGATCCGCAATTGGGTGTCCGCTTCCCGACGTTTCTCCATGCTTTCGAGAAAAACATTGAACCACATCACCAGGTCTGCAATCTGCTGCAGGGACTTGGGCCTGGACATGCGCCAGCCGGGGGTGATCTTGTTCAACTGGAAATTCCTGAAGCCCTCACCGATCTGCCCGATCGGCGCAACCACCCGCTGGGTGAACAGCCTGACATACAGAACGATCAGCACCAGGCTGACGGCGAGGAGGAACCCGCCGATCTTGCGGAAGCTGCCCATGGTCGCCAGGAGGGTCTCTTTGGGAACCAGGCTGACGATATACCAGTTCTTCTCCTCGATGCATTCGTAACTCAACAGGACATCGCTCCCGCCGATCCGCTGGATGAAGGACCCGGAGGGTCCCGTGATCAGCTGGCCGAAATCGCTGGCGATGGGCCTCCCGATCATCTTCTTGTCCGGATGGAAGATCAGGCGTCTTTGGCCGTCCAGGACCAGCAGGTAGGACTTGGGGTCGCTGCTGACGGCGCTGAAGTGGTTGTAGAGGTAGTCTGTGGAATAATTGATCAGCAAGAGGCCGATAGGTTCAGGCTTCAGCCACGACGAATCCGGATTCACCAGCAGCTTGGTCGCCGCGATCACCTTGGTCGAACTGGAGTAGGTCTGGACATTGTCTTCGACCCCGTGCCAGGTGATCGTTTCGGTGGACCGGACGGTCCGGTCCCAGAGGCTCTGGATCAGGTCCTTGCGCTCGTCCACTTCGGCCAGGGAATCACCGACGTGGAAATGGGTGCCGTTGAGCGAGAACACGTCGATGGAGACGAGCCCGTTGAGGTTCCTGTAGTTGCTGAGCAGGTAGCCGATCCGGGCCTTTGTCGCCAACAGATCGTAGTCCGAAACCTTCGCAGGGCCGTTCAGCTTGGCCAGGGCTGCGCTGATTTCGTCCACTTGGCCCAGGTTGCTCGCCAGCGCCTCAATCTGGTCCAGTTCCAGGGTGAGGTAGTCGCGCTGGTTCCGCAGCATCTCCAGACTGTGCTTGGAAGCGATGTTCAGGATCGTCTTCTCGGTGGTCCGATAGGAGACCAGGTAAAAGGCAACCAGCGGAAAGATGATCATGGCGAGCAGGATGCCTGTCAGGAGCAGGGCGAAGTGGCTTTTGTCGCTTTGCTCCTCGCGGGCGCCGGGAAGAGGATGGGTCACTTCAGGGTCCCCTGGGTGACCAGCCGGGTATCCACCTCGATCTCCGCCGGGGGGCGGTCACCCTGGAGCAGTTTCAGCGCGGTCATGACCCCCAGGTAGCCCTGCCGGTCAGCCTGCTGGTTGACCGTCACTGCCATCAGCCCGGCCCGGATCGCGGCCCTGGCCTCTTCCAGATCATCGAAACCGATGACCTTCACCCCGGTCCTCCCGGTTTCCTGCAAATACTTGATGACGCCGATGGCCATCATGTCATTGGCGCAGAACAGCACCCCGATCCTGGGATGGCTCTTGAAAAGTTTACGCGCTACCCGAAACGCTTCATCGATCTTCCAGTTGGCCGTTTCCTCGGCGACGATCTTCAGATTCGGGTTCGAATGGAACCCTCGTTCAGCACCAAGTTTGCGCAAACGGGCGTTGTCCGCGGTACGGATACCCTCGATCAGGGCGGCTTCGGTCGGGCTGCGGATCCCATCCACAATGAATTTCGTGGCCAGGAATGCGCCTTTTTCATTGTCGACGCTGATGAACGGAACCGGCTTCATGCCGGCGGCCCTGATCGCCTCGGGATTGAGGTGATTGTCGATGTTGACGATGCAGATGCCGGCGCTCTGAGCCTTACCGAGCACAGGGACCAGCCGACTCGAATCGCCAGGCGCGATGACGATGGCTTTGGCTTTGGCCTTGATTTCATCCTCCACCAGTTGGATCTGCTGTTCGATGGATGTCTCCTGGGTGGCTGTCTTGACCTGCAGATCGATATGGGTCTCCCGCTGGGCCGTGCGCGCCCCTTTTTCCATCTCCACGAAGAAGGGATTAGTCAGGGTTTTCATGATGAGCGTGATCCGGATGGTGGACTGTTGAGCCCCGGACTCCTTGGCGACCGGACCGCCGACGGTGATCTCCTTGATCGCAGGGTTGCCGGAAGTTGCGCATGCCGCAGAAAGGAGGCTGAAGAGGGCAAGGACCGCCAGGCCAAGCCCGGTCTTGGCCCGCGGCCTTCGTGCAGGCGTTCCGGAGCACAAAGTTCGGGTCATTTCATGCCCCCATTCCACGAAAAGTAAATTTCGACGTTCAAACCTTTGTCCAATCAAATAATCATGCATCCGGAGCGGAGGGGAAATAGCCTTGATTAGTTAAGGGGTATCGACATTGGCGTTATTCCGCTTCTGCATCTATGCTGGGCCTGGGAAGGGAGCCTCATGAGAATCCTGATCGCGGAGGACGATTCCGTTTCCCGGAGTATGCTTTGCTCGGTGCTGGAGAGGTTGGGCTACGAAGTGCTGGAGGTGGAGAACGGCCTCCAGGCCTGTGAGGTCCTCCAGGGTCCGGACGCCCCCCCGATCGCCATCCTCGACTGGATGATGCCGGTCATGTCCGGAGTCGAGGTATGCCAGCGGGTCCACAACCCGGAAAACACTCAGCCTCTTTACGTGATCATCCTCACCGCCCGGCGAACAGAGACCGACGTGATCGATGCCCTTGACGCCGGGGCCGACGGGTTTCTAACCAAGCCCGTGGATCCCATCGAGCTCCGGGCCCGGATCGGAGTGGGCAGGCGGATCATCACCCTCCAGCAGTCCCTGGCCAGCCACGCCGGCCAACTCCAGAAGGCCTTGAACCAGGTCATGACCGCCCAGGCCGACCTTGAGCAGCGGATCGGCCAGCGGACCTTGGAGTTGAGCCAGGCCAACCTGGAACTGCAGGAGGAGATGGCCAGCCGAGTGAAGGCAGAGGAGGAGCGCAACAAGGCCCAGGCCCACCTCCAGCAGGCCCAGAAGCTCGAGTCGGTCGGCCGGCTCGCTGCGGGCATCGCCCATGAGATCAACACGCCCATCCAGTTCCTGGACGTCAACCTGAAGTTCCTGCAGAAGACATACAGCAAGCTGATCCAGGCCCTTGACTCGGCCAGGTCTTCGGTCCCGGCAGCGCAGCCGGCCGGCGAACTTGTCAGCCTGGCCTGGATCGAGAAGGAAATCCCCAAGGTGTTGAGCGATTCCATGGAGGGCATCGACCATGTTGCGCGAATCGTGCGCGCCTTGAAGGATTTCAGTCATCCCGGAAGCCCCGAGCCGGTGCCCGTGGACCTCAATCACTGCCTGGAAACCGCTGTCACGGTATCCCGGAACGAGTGGAAGCACGTCGCCCAGGTGACCCTGGACCTCGCGCCCGACCTGCCTAGGATCCAGGGCTTCGCTGCGGAAATGAACCAAGTGTTCCTGGAACTGATCATCAACGCCGCCCAGGCCATCAAAGCCAAGGCCGGCCTGGAAGAGCCGTGCGGAAAAATCCACATCACCACCGCCAGGCTTGCCGGGGGTGCGGAGATCCGTATCCGGGATACCGGCACCGGGATTGCCATCGAAGACGCACCGAAGGTATTTGATCCCTTCTTCACCACCAAGGAGGTGGGGGTCGGCAGCGGGCAGGGCCTGATGGTGAGCTACCAGACTGTGACCGGACGCCATGGCGGCCGTATCTTCTTCGAGACCCAGCCCGGCGAGGGGACCACTTTCATCATCCAGTTTCCACTACAAGCGGCCTGCACCTGAAGCGGGACGGCTCAGGAGCCTGGCTGCTCCGGTGACCATTTCTGAATATCCCCCATGCTGATGGTCCAGCATTATTTCCCCCCGAAAATGCGTAAATCTAGCTAATCAAGGCGATTGTCCAGGGACAGGCGGCAGCTGACACTTAGTGTTAGAAAAGGCGTTGGAGGTATTAAATGGTTCCTTTCTTCTCATTAATCAAGGCTATTGCATTGAAAGACTGCCATCGGCTTCTGTCGTCTCTACACCCCAGGATTGTAGTCCAATGACCGCCCGGTCCACACTCTGCACGGCCCTGTTCGCACTGGCGGCCACCGTTTCGTCCCAGGCCCAGGAGCGCAGACAGCTGGTGAACCACTCCGGCCAACCGTGGACGATAGCCATGGTCGAGGGTGTCAAAGCCAGAATGGGCACACTGACCATCATCGACAAGGCTACCGGCAAAACCTTGAGCGTACTTTCCAAGGTGGGCGACAGCACAGTGATTCCAGCCCAGTCCTGCATGCTGGTGGTGTTCAACCGCGTCGCAGGCTACATGTACTGCAACTTCCTCCTCAAGGACATCAAAGGTTATTTCGCCGAATACGTGGCCACAGTCGAGTATCTTTCGGACTCCCGGCTTTCCATCGATATGGTGGATACCCATGTCGGCCCGCCCATGGATCTCAACGACGATTCGGACATCAAGCAGTTCGTCAGTCAAGGCATCGAATTCAGGAGCCAGAGCATCATCATCCATTGGAACACGCTCATCCCGCTTCCCAAAGTCCCGCCCAACAACCTCATGGATTTAGTCAAAGCTATGGGCTGAGGAAGAACCAAATCATTTGAGAGGCTTACGATGAACAGATCTTTTGGGCAGACGGTCATGAGTAGAGAGCGCAGTCCTGAGGCCGAATCCCGCAAGGAGCGGCGGATGACCGTGATCCATAGCTTGGCGAAGGGAATGAACTGGAAGGGCGATATCATTACCGGCGAGCAGGCTTTGTGCATTGAGGGCACGGTCGACGGCAACATCATGAGCAATGGCGAAGTGTCCATCGCCCCCTCCGGACTGGTGAGGGGCACCATCCAGGCCGTGAGGCTCATCGTCAATGGCAGGGTGGAGGGCACCTTGCGGATCTCGGAAAGCCTTGAAATCCGGAACCAGGGGTTTGTGATCGGGGAGGCGGGCTGGGGTACCCTCATCGTGGACGAAGGCGCCACCCTCCAGGGGAAAAGCCACAAATTCAATCCAACTGAGTCCCTGGAAACATCCGCCCCGGAAGGTGCGTCGGCCAAGGCGCCCAGAGACCTGGATGCAGGGGCCACACGCCAAGGCAATGGTCACCACCTCGGGGCGACTCGATCCCTGGAACCGGCGACCCCGGAAGGTGCGTCGGCCAAGGCGCCCAGAGACCTGGATGCAGGGGCCACACGCCAAGGCAATGGTCACCACCTCGGGGCGACTCGATCCCTGGAACCGGCAGCCCTTGACTTCGGACTCGCCAAAGTGCCCGACAATACAGGTGACAGGCGCCCCGCCCGTCAGGCGGATCCCATTCTCGATCGCCCAGAGTTCCGCACTCACCCTGCCATCATGCCCCCTTGGATGCAGGGCGCCAAGGAAACAGCAGGCCTTGTCAGGTCCAGCCGAAACTAATGGACAGCCCCATCCGGTTTGGGGAAAAGGACACCATGCCTGGCTTGGCGCAACAGCCGGAACAGTTCATGCCCCTATCCAATGACGAGGCCCTTGCCATGCTGGCAGGGCCCTTCATGCAGGGCATCCTTTCCAACTATCTTGCGCCAAGCGTGTCGGTTGCGGAATTCTTGGCGGAAGTCGACAAGCGCGACTCTGGGGTCTTCCCCTTGATCTCACCTGGTCAAGCGCATGGCAAGGCCCCCCTGGGCATGGCCAACCTCAGCTACCTCCCCAAGTTCCAAGGCAAGTCCATCGCGGGCATCCATCTCTCGCGGGCTTGCTGGTGCGCCGGCCAGGGCATTGCCCTGTTCGGGCCGGAGGGCCTCATCGAGTGGGCCAATCCCGCCTTCAGCGCCCTCACTGGTCGCGCCAGCGAAGAACTCCATGAACGTGGATGGGACCTCTTCAGTCCGATCCGGCCCGATTGGGCCATGCCTGGGCTGGTTTTGGAAACCGTGGGCGCCAAGGACGGCGCGCCCCTTGAGGCCTGGGTCACGAAAAAGGATGGCGGGCATGTGCCCGTCGCAATTTCCGCCACCACGATCAAGGACGGCCAGCGCCAGATCAGCCATACAGTGGCGTTCATCGCGGACATCACAGAACAGAGAAGGAAGGAGGCCGCCTTACCGGAAAATGAACAAACCCACCGCCACCCAGCCTTTTACGATGCACTGACGGGGCTTCCCAACCGTTGGCTGCTGGCTGATCGCGTGGACCATGCCCTGGTGCAGGCGCGCAGAGGCGATGGCCTGACAGCGGTAGCGTGCCTCAATCTCGATCATTTCAAGCAGGTCAATGATAACTTTGGCCATGAAGCGGGTGATGGCCTGCTGAAAGCAGCGGCGAGGCGCCTGCGCCAGTGCGTTCGCAGGGGTGACACCGTGGCCCGCCGCGGCGGGGACGAATTCACCGTGGTGCTCTCCGGGATTTCGGATATCGGAAAAGTTCGTATCGTCCTGAACAAGATCCTCCAGACCATGACGCGCCCCTATCAGGTGAAGACGGCGCCACCCACCACCATGGAGATCACGGCGAGCATCGGCATCGCCATCTTCCCGATTCATGGCTGGGATGCCGAGACCTTGTTCAAGAGGGCCGACTTGGCGATGTACGCGGTCAAGAATCGCAAGGGGGATGGATTCCAAATCTATGGAGACATTCATGGCCATCCAAGAAAGGAAGGAAAGGAGGGAAATCGAGAAGCGCATCAAGAGACCGTGCATGAACCGGCTGATGAGACAGCACTGAAGCCTTGAGCTCATTTCCCTTCAGGATCCTCGCCTATTGGGTATGGAGGCTTCCCAGGGCGACGGTAATGGGGACGGGAGGGCCCGAGGAGCCGAGGTGCCCTGCCTGAAACGCATCCAGGGCCGCAACCCCGGGTTCCGCGCCGGAGGCGAGGGCCAGGGCGACGGCTAGGACCGGCTTCGCGCCATAGACTGAAAGTGTTGCTGAGGTCTGGGCCGCCACCATGCGCAGGGCCGGGCCTTGGACACTGGCGACATCCACCAGCGGGGCCGGATAAGCCGTCTGCACAGCGTACGAGGCGCCAGCGACGAAGGCCCAGGCGGCCTTGGCCGGATCTGTGACGAGGACCAATGTGACACCCCGGCCCGAGGCGCCGGCGGGAGCCACCAGATCCAGCACCAGGTTTTCCGGGGTGGAGGCCGGGTCCCGAAGCAGTCGCCAGAGGCTGGCGTCTGTCGGATCGGTGTATACGAGCCGGGTGGCTGGAGCGCGGAAGGTGCCAGCCTGGCTGCCTCCGCCGCAAGCGGTCGCCAGCGTTAGTGCCATTCCGGCGGAGAGAATCATCATTATCCGCACATTACCACCCCAACAGCCGCAAGAGGATCGCCAGATCGATTGAGTCCACCGTGCCGTCGCCGTTGAAATCCGCGGCCACATCCACGGTCCCGCACTTCCCGGCGAGGCAAAGGATGTCGAGCCCAGTGACCGCCGCGCCGGAGCCGGAGCCCATCAGAACGCCGTCATGCACGTCCACGGTGATGGTGGCCGACTTTGCCGGATCGGCAGCGGCGGCGGCCGTGACCTGGTACACCCCCGCGGTTGCGGCCGTGAACGCGGCGCTGCTGGAGGCTGCGGTTGGCGTGAGGCTGCACCCGGCAGAGCCAGTCC
>Ga0316220_1002554_pt1 | contig 16691 bp, 18 predicted proteins | sample TBH18005metaG_FD_203632 | JGI IMG/M metagenome (GOLD analysis project Ga0316220, IMG submission 203632) | Freshwater microbial communities from Trout Bog Lake, Wisconsin, USA - TBH18005 | ecosystem: Environmental > Aquatic > Freshwater > Lake > Hypolimnion/Profundal zone | place: USA: Wisconsin...
CTTGTACTTCTCGATCATGCGGAACAGCACCGAGGGCGAGATGCCCGCCGCCTGCGCTGGGCGTGGCACCAACTTGCCGACCAAGGTCAGCAGTTGCGTCTTGCCACATGCCTTTTCCGGCGCGTTGATGAGCAGGATCGGGCAGACGTTGACATGATCCACCAGCCAGGCCGCCATACACCACAAAGCTGTCGCGGCGACGGTCTCCAGATCGCAGATGATGAAGCGCTGAATGGTGCGCGCGATCTCGGACAGCAGCGCCGCACCGTCTACCGGCTCGGGCCATGGCTTCACATCCTCGAACGGGGCAGTGTCGCGTGCCGCGTCGCCGCGCGCGTTTTTCACCATTCGGTCAAGCGTGCCGAGTTGTACACCCATGCGCTCGGCCTCGGTCTTGCGCACGCGATCGTATTCAATCCACGTAAGCGCTGCCATACGGGCAATGGCTTCCTCGTCGGTTTCTGCCGACACAGGATCAGTGCTATTGGCCGTGGTCCCCGCAGTCGGGGGGTTTTGCATTACGGTGTCGGTTTTTCCGTTACGGGCGGCCTTGATGCAGGCCATCACAGCATCGCCACCGTAGGCAATGTGCAAGTCGTTGAAGTCGGTAGCACCGTTCGGGCGCTTCGGCCCGAAGTTGGGCACCGCCAGCAGCGCGCCGATGGAATCAGCAGCAACCCGCGCCTTGGTTAAGCCAGGATTACCGTCCGTCTTGCTGTCGTCGTCAGCACAGACAATGATGGGCACATCGGGCATTTCGGCGCGCAGCGCGTGCGCCACCGCCAGCAGGTTACCCGCGTTCATGGCGGCGGCCACAGGGTAGCCGGTCGTTTCATGCAGGCTGCATGCTGTCGCCCAACCCTCGCAGATCAGCTGCGGTGTATCCGGCCCCGGCTTGCCGCCCAGGACGCAGTAGCAGTCAGAGACCTTGCCGCCACTCTTGAATTGTTTCGAACCGTCCGGTCGGATGAATTGCAGGCTATGCAGCGCGCCGGTGGTATCCCACAAGGGGATCAGAAGCGCCTTGCCCAATTGTTTCGCACCCACCGGCTTGATACCCTTACGCTTGATGTACTCGTGATCGTCTTGCACTGCGTCGGCGCGATCCCACAAATTCAAGCATTTGGCGGCGGCTTCCTGCGCTACCTTAGTGCGCGCAGCAACGGCTTCGGCCTTCACCTGTTCGATGCGCAGGCAGTGCGTTTGGCGCTCGGCGTCGGTGAGGGCGTGCTCCGGCTTAGCGCACCACGTCTTGGAAAAATTTGTCCGCCAGTCACCGAACGATCCGGCCGGCAAGCCGTCGCCGTACAGCACGTACCAAGCAGAGCACTTGCCGCGCTTTTCGTCCGGGCCATCGAAGCGGTGCAGCTTGCCATCAGCCACAATCTCGTCGGGTTGCAAACCGTATTCGGCCATAGCGACGGCGAACTGTTGTTCAAACGGAATGGAGCCGTTCATGAGCAGCTCCTTACGCTTTGTAGTCAGCCGGATTGGCCAGCCAAGCATCGATGTCACCTGCACGCCAACCGACGGCGCGAGGGCCAAGTGCTACAGGCGCGGGAAACGTCTTCTCCTTTATGCGCTGATAAATGGTGCTGCGCGAGAGCCCAGTTGCAGCCTCGACCTGCTTGCGGCGCAGGATTGCAAGTGCACTGCGTAGTTGCTCGGCCATGTTTCACCCTTAGTAAGCTGTCCGGGCCAATCCCGGAACACATGGCCATTCAACGTTTTCAGAGCAGCGGCGAATAGGCAGACGGATTGCAAAAACCCACCCCGGAATAACTGGTTTGGGGGTGGGCGGGTTCGAAGTGAAAGGGTGGGTGGATGCGGGCAAAGTTAGCGCGCCCGTAGCCGCCGACAAGACCTGGAACGTTTATGCTTCGGGGGTCTTGGGGGCCCCACCGTTCGGTTGCCAGTTTGCGACCTTCGCAATTTCATCGACGGCCGTCTCATTCGGCTTGCCCTCATCGTTGGTCAAGCCGTACTCCGCCGCATGCTCACGAAGCCATTTCATTAGCGCCTGCTTGGGGTGCATGCCTCGCGGCACCGTCACGGCTTCCCAGGCTTGCACAGCGGCCGCGAGTTTCGGCGCATAGCGCTCACTGCTTGGATCAAGATACCCTGGGCCATCTGCAGCCATCGGAAAGAAGAAGCCCGATTTGACGCCGCGTCGAGTCAACCAGCCGATCAATTCATCGCGAGTCACTGTACTCTGTGACCAATCGGGGATGGACTTGTAAAAGTAACGACCGTCGGAGGTCAGCTCTTCACCTTCCCTTGCGGTGCTGCCACGGCCGTACGGAAGGTCCATTTCTGCGCGGTCGAGCTCTTCCAAAAAATCCAAGTTCCCATACTCGCGGGCCGGATAGCGCAGCGTGGCGTGCAAGCGCCCGTTCATGATGGCGTTGGTCAGGGCATTAAAAGTGACGCTGTATTTCGGATAGGCTTCTTGAAACGATGAATCGCCCTTGCAACGATCGATCGTAGTAGGGTTGTAGCCAGCAACAAGTGCCGCAGCATGAGTGACACCGAAGTCCTCATGAAGATTCCACAGCGGATCGATTTCGTCGAGCCCCGTGCAATCGAGGGGACCGCATTCCAAATTGCTCATAGACCTTTCTCCAGTTGGTTTGTCACCTGGTTCGTACGGTCATTGAGCTGTCTCCTATTTTTGGTGAGTCTGCACGGGCAATTTCGGCGAAGCAGGAGTCCGCCACAATCGCAGTGTTACACCGTCCGTGCTGGAACAATTTGGCTTGTAGAAGAATACCGCCAACTGTAAGGCGCGTTAAGCCACAGAGTGCGGAAATGGCAACACCCGCGCGCCGCCCTTGAGTTCATCAAGGTAGTCCGCCCAGCGCTGCATCATTTCCCGCCGTTCCTTCATGAATCGGGTGCGGTTGTAGGCCGTACCCAACGCGTCGGGCACCTTGTGGGCGAGCTGGTGCTCGATGACCTCGGGCTTGATGTGCAGCTCTTCATGCAGGATCGTCCGTGCCATCGCGCGGAAGCCGTGGCCGGTCATCTCGGTTTTGGTGTCGTAGCCCATGCGCCGTAGCGCGGCGTTGACTGCGGCCTCGCTCATCGGCTTTTTCGGATCACGTCCGGGAAATACATAGCGCCCGCTTCCCGTTAGGTCGGCCAATTCCCGCAGAACGGCGACCGCCTGCGAAGCCAACGGGACAGTGTGCTCGGTCTTGGTTTTGGTAACGAAATAGCGCCACTCGGCTCGGTCCAGGTCGAACCCATCCCATTCCGCTTTCCGCAGTTCGCCCGGCCGCACAAACAACAATGGTGCCAACAGGAGAGCGCAGCGAACAACGAACGTGCCCTTGAACGCGTCGATGGCTCGCAGCAACTCACCCACCTTAGCTGGATCGGTAATGGCGGCGAAGTTCTCGTGTTTGGAAGGTTGCAACGCGCCGCGCAGATCGCCGGAGGGGTCGCGCTCAGCCCGCCCGGTCGCTACGGCGTAGCGGAAAATTTGCCCGCAATTCTGGTGCGCACGATGTGCGGTGTCTAATGCCCCGCGTCCCTCGATCCGGCGGAGCACCGTCAGCAGTTCGGGTGCAGTAATCTCGGCAATCGGGCGCCCGCCCAGCCAGGGGAAGACGTTCTTTTCAAGCCGCTGCATGATCTTGTCTGCATGACTCGCCGCCCAGGCCGGCGCCTGCTTGCAGAACCATTCACGGGCAACGGTTTCGAAACTATTTGACGCACGTTCGACCGTTGCAGCCTTCTGAACCTTACGATGCACGCTCGGGTCAATGCCGTCTGCCAGCAGCTTGCGGGCGGCGTCCCGGCGCACGCGAGCCTCTTTCAGTCCGACCGCCGGATAGACGCCCAGGGCCAAGCGTTTCTCTTTGCCGCCGAACCGATACTTGAGTCGCCAGTATTTCCCACCAGCAGGTGAAACTTCCAGGTAGAGACCAGCGCTATCTGCAAGCCGGTATGGCTTGTCGCGCGGGACAGCATTCCGTACTGCGGCGTCGGTCAGCGGCATTTGTGCCTCCTGGGGGCATCAGGTCATCGTCGAACCCGATATGCCCCCAAAGATGCCCCCTTGTGCCCCCGGAAGTCAATGGGCTCTCTTGGAATCAGTCGGCAACAAAAAACCCCGCAGACGTTGAATCTACGGGGTTCGCCGGACTTCCTGAGACTGCTTGGGAATTGTTCTTGGTGGACCGAAGGAGGATCGAACTCCCGACCTCCGCATTGCGAACGCGGCGCTCTCCCAGCTGAGCTATCGGCCCGTGGGAAATGAGTCTACCCGAACTCCCCAGGCCCTTTCAATCGGGGGTTTAACCCGCGTTTTCCATGCCCGGATTGCCCTCCATGCCGACAATGCGCGGCGTGTTCAGCGGCCTTGCGGTCACTTCGCGCTGGTCGCGCAGCCAGTCGGCCAGCACGTCCCACACGGGGCGGCCGCCCGCCTTGCGGGCTTCGGGCGATACGGCGGCCCAGCCGGCCACTTTGTAGCGGCGGTCGGCGTCGATGGGCTTGCCGTCACCCGGCCCTAAGCGCATGTCGGTAATGCGCTGGCCCATGGGCTTCATCGGGTCGATGGTGTAGCGCAGGCCGCCGGTGCGCACCATGTCGCCGCCCTGTTGGTAGTACGGGTCTGGGTTGAACAGGTTGTCGGCCACGTCTTCCAGCACGGTCTTGATGGTGGCGCCGGTCATCTCAGTCAGCGTGGTGGCCGGGTAGGTGATGGCAGTCTGGGCCATCAGCGCTTCCATGGTCAGGGCCTCGCCGGGCAGCAGCGTGGTGCCCCAGCGGAAGCCGGGCGAGAAGGCAATCTCGGCGCCCTGCGCGTGCATCAGCCCATCAACGATGAGCTGGTCGAACGTGCCGTTGAAGTTGCCGCGCCGGTACAGCAGGCCGCGGTTGGTGGCCAGCGTTTCGCCCAGCTTGTCTTTGTACGGCGCGCGCACGCGGTCAATCAGCGCCGTCATGGCGGGGTCGGGCGGCAGCAGATCGGCAAACACGGGCAGCAACGTATAGCGGATGTCGCGCACGGTGCCGCCGCGCACATCCAGATCGAGCACGCCGACAAACTTGCCGTTGGCGCCCGCGTTGGTGACGAGCGTCACACCGCCCGGGTTGCTGACCTTGACGGGCGCGGGCACGGCGTCGTGCGTATGCCCGCCGAGGATGGCATCCAACCCGCGCACGCGCGAGGCGAGCTTCAGGTCGACATCCATGCCGTTGTGCGACAGCAGCACAACCACCTTGGCGCCCTTGCCGCGCGCCTCGTCAATCATCTTCTGCAGCCGTTCTTCCTGAATGCCGAAGGTCCAGTCGGGCGTGAAATCGGCCGGGTGGGCGATGGGCGTGTACGGAAACGCCTGCCCGATGATGGCGACCGGCACGCCGTTCAGCTCGCGCAGCACATACGGGTCGAACACCGGATCACCAAAGTCGGCGGTCTGGATGTTCTGCGCGACAAAGGCGACCTTGTTCTTGAAATCGTGATCGACCACGTGGCGCACTCGGTCGGCGCCGTAGGTCATTTCCCAGTGCGGGGTCATGACGTCCACGCCCAGCGCGAGGGCGGCGTCGACCATGTCCTGGCCGTTGGTCCACAGCGCGGTGGCGGAGCCCTGCCAGGTGTCGCCGCCGTCCAGCAGCAGCGCATTCGGGCGCGTGGCGCGCAGCCGCTTGATGAGCGTGGCCAGGTGGGCAAAGCCGCCCATGCGGCCGTAGCGGCGCGCGGCCTCGGTAAAGTCGAGCGACGTGAGCGCGTGCGCGGCGCGCGAGCCCGGCGCAATGCCGTAACGCTTGAGCAGCGCGTGCCCGACCAGATGCGGCGGCTGCCCGGCCCATTGCGCCACGCCGAGGTTGACGTTGGGCTCGCGGTATTCGATGGGCAGCAACTGCGCGTGGCAGTCGGTGAAGTGCAGCAGGTGGACGTTGCCGAAACGGGGTACGTCGTAGCTGAACGTATCTGCGTGGGCGTCGGTCAGGCGCAGGCCGGCGGCTGCGGCAATCGCCAGGGCTTGAACGAATTCGCGGCGGTTCATTGCTTGGGGTTGTGTGCGTAGCGTGCGAGGTCGGCCACGTCGTCTTCCAGCATCTCGCCGACTTCCTTGCGCACCACGCGGCCCTTGGCGTCGAGCACGAGCAGTTCGGGCAGGCCCTTGCGCGGGCCGGTGGCGGCGCACAGCGCGTCGGTTTCCATCGTCACCGGAAAGGTGAAGCCGCGCTTGGCGACGTAGTCCTTCGCAAGCTGCGGGTTGGCGTCGATGCTGATGGTGAGGATGCGCAGGTCCGTGCCGCGCGTGGCGTCATACAGCTTTTGCAGGCGCGGATTCTGCAGCGCGCAGAACGGGCACCACGATGCCCACGTGGCGATGATGACGGGGTGCCCGCGCCACGCATCGCCCGGCACGCGCGTGCCGTCGAGCAGCTGCACGTCGGGCAGCGCCGCCACGTCGCCCACTTCGACGGCCTGCGCGGTGCTGGCAACGAGCACCATTGCCGCCGTCCACATCAGGAACCGTCGAAGCGTACGCATGGCGTTACTGGTTCACGGGCGAGGCCGGGTCGAACAACAGCGCCATCACATCGCGAATCTGCTGCTCGGTCAGGATGCCCTTGTGCCCGAAGCGCGGCATGTTGGAGCACGCCGCATACGCGTTGGAGTTGTAGATCTTGCCCCACGTGTAGCGCAGGATCGCCTCAGAATCGCCGCGCAGCTTGCCGTACTGGTACAGCGACGGGCCGATGGTGCCGTACGATACTTCGTCTTTCGACAGGCGGTGGCAGGCATAGCAGTTGGCACCGTTCGCGCCGCCGGCCGGGTCGGAAAACTGCATGCCGCGGCCGCTCTGCGCGGTCTTCTCGCCTTCCTTCCAGTCGCCCAGCCAGGTGTTGTCAGCCGGGTAGTGGATGGTCTTGAACTGCGCGTCTTCCAGCTTCTTGGCAACTGCTGCGGGCACGGCGTTGCGGTCGGCAAACTGGCTGCAGATCTTCTGCACGTCGTCGCGGTCGGTCACGCCTTCGACGGTGGCCGGGCCTTTGGAGACAAAGCTCTCGTGGATGGCCTTGGCGAGTGCCGCGTCGGCCTTGGCATCGGGCTTGGGTGCGGTTACGCCCTTGGCGGTGGCGTCCGCTGCGTGCGCCGTGCCGGCAGCCAGGGCCAGTGTCAGCGCCGTCAGAACGATGGGGGTCAGTCGGGTCATGCGTGGCCTCATCGTGTCATCGTTTGATGGACGGCGCGTCCATCTTGCCGCCGTTGGCGTTGCGGGCGAGGAACATCTCCAGCGCGGTAATCACCTCGCTGCCGTAGAGCGGTTCCGGAAAGCGCTGCTGGCGCAGGCAGTCGTACAGGCGGTGCTGCATCGTGCGTACCTCTCCCTGCGAGACGCGATAACCGGGCCATGTGGAATACGCAAAGCGCGCGCCGTCGGCGGTCAGCAAGTCAGGCAACTCCTGCAGGCGGATGCGCAAACCCGGCTGGGCATGGCACGTGGCGCAGGCAAAGTCGTACGCGCCGCCGCGGTAGAAGAACATGCGCCGGCCGAGTTCGTACACGCGCTTTTCTTCGGGGTGGGCGAGCGGAATGTCGATGGCCGCGCCCCGCGATTCCGAAGCCACGTACGCCATCAGCCGTTCAATGTCCGACGCCTTGCCGGGCGACGAGAACGGGCGCGCCGATGCCTCTTCCTTGGTCAGCCCTTGCAGCGTCATGCGGCAATGCATGAGGCGCTGTTCGGCGTCCATCACGCGGCCGGTGTCTTTGAAGAAGCGCGGCAGCTTGGCGTAGGCGCCCTTCACCACGCCGGGGCCCAGGCCCAGGTCGCACGCTTCGAGCGAGGCCTGCTTGGGGCCGGCGGGCTTCTTCCAGAGTTCTTCGCCGGCGGCTTCCCAGAGTTCGGCCGGGTTGCCGTCGGCCAGCATCTCGCGGTACTGCGCGATGCCGGCGGCGGTGCTGTCCTTGGCGTCCTGCGCGGATGCCATGACGGCGCTGCCGGCAACCCACGCCGCAGCCAGCACCATCGTCCATGTCTTGTGTTTCACGGTCCCCTCCGTGGGTCGCCTACGGTTTGATATAGGCGAAACCTTCTTCCTGCTGCAAGCGGGTGATTTCCACCACGCCGGCCGGCACCACCTTGGCTTCGAGCAGCAGCTTGTCTTCCGGCACCTTGAAGGCCATCAGCGAGTTGTGGCACACGCGAAACTCCACGCCCATGCTGGCCAGCGCGGCCACGGGCGCATCAAACGGGCGCCCCTGCGCATCCTTGGCGCCTTCAACGAGGAAGTCGATGCCGTGGCCCAGCGCCACCACCACGATCTTCGTGCCGGGTGCGCCGTTCAGGTGGTTGCGCAGGTTGCCGATGGCGCGCACAGCCTGGTCGATGCCTTCGCTCAACTGGTAGACCACCTTGTAGCGGGCACCGCCGCCGCCAGCGCGCGGGGCGTTCTGGGCAGCGGCCTTGCCGGCCACGCCCAAGGCCGCCAGCGCGGCGGTCACACGAAAGAAGCTGCGTCGCATTTGGGCCTCCGGGGGCTTACTGGATAGACGTTTCGTCGGTGCGCTTGTCGCCGTGGTTGTCGACCCACGTGACCGTCACCTTGTCGCCCTTGGCGCCGCCCTTGAACTTGAAGTTGAGGAACGGATCTTTCGACACGGCCGGGCCGAACTGCGCGTCGAGCACGGTCTTGCCGCTGTGCTGCACCGTCACGTTGGTGATGTGCCAGGCGGGCACGACCTTGCCGGACGCGTCTTTGCGCTGGCCGGTTTCCATGTCGTGCTTCATCAGGATCTTCACGTCGGTGGTGCCGCCGTTTTCCATTGCGCGAATGCGCATCGGGTCAGCCATGGTGTGTTCTCCTGAGGTTTAACCGCCGCAGCCACCAAGGGTGACCTTCACTTCCTTGCTCGCCAGCACCCATTTGCCGTTGGCGCGCACGGCGGCGTAGACCGTTGAGGTCTCGCCCATCTTCACGCGCGTGCTCACAAACGGGTCGGTGCCGGCCGGAATGGCGAACGTTGCGGCCAGCGTGTTCGGGTTCTTTTCGACCAGGATGGCGATAAGGTCGGTGCCGGGCAGCGTGCTGGTCACGACCAGTGGCACCACGGCGCCGTTCTCAGCAATGTCCGGTGCGGTGAGCTGGATGCCGGCGCCGCCCTTCTCCACCGCGCCACCGCCCAGTTGCTTGAGCACGTCGTTCACGCCCTTCACGGCAAAGGCGGCCTTGTTCCACTCGGCCGCCTGGGCCGGCGTGGCAATGCCGGCGGACACCAGCAGTGCCATCATGGCGCCGGCGCGCAGCACGTCGCGGCGGCCCAGGTTGATTGCGTCGTTCATCGTCCGTTCCTCACTTGGCCGGGGCGCCCGCGAGCACCCAGTCGATCACGGTTTTCAGATCGGCATCGGCAATCTTCGGGTTGGCCGGCATCGGGATCTGGCCCCAGTTGCCCATGCCGCCTTCGCGCACCTTCTTGATGAGCTTGGCTTGCGCGCCGGCATCGCCCTTGTACTTGGCGGCAACGTCCTGGTAGGCCGGGCCGACGAGCTTGCGGTCGACGGCGTGGCAGCCCATGCAGGCGTTCTGGTTGGCGATGGACAAGGCGCGGGCAGCATCAACGGCAGCCAGGGCGGGCGTGGCGGACAGCGCCAGGCCGGCCAGCACCGCCGCAGCCGCGAGCGTGGGGGCGAACTTCATGTGGTCTCCAGAAGACGAGGCTGCCCGCATGCGTGTGCGGGCGAAATGGCGGGAATCGGACCCGGTATTGTGCCCGAAACAGGCCAAATCCTATGTCGCCCGCAAATGTCGCCCGCAAAGCAAAACGCCCGGTACTTTTCGGCCCGGGCGCTGGTTTGATGGGGATGCGGCGATCAGGCCATCGCCCGCCGCGCCGCCAGCCGGCCGCCAAACACGTTGAGCAGCAGCCCGGCCATCACCACGGCGCCGCCCAGCCATTGGGCCGGCACCAGGCGCTCGCCCAGCAGCACGGCCGCCGACACCAGCCCCACCACCGGCACCAGCAGCGTGAGCGGCGCAACCTGGCTGGCCGCGTAGCGCGCCAGCAGGCGGCTCCACAGGCTGTAGCCGAAGATGGTGGCGCCAAAGGACAGGTAGACGATCGCGCCGATGCTCGACGCGCTGATGTTCGCCAGGCTGTGCGCAATCTGCTCCGGCCCCTCCAGCCAGTACGACAGCAGGAAGAACGGAACCGGCGGGATGGCCGCACCCCACACCACCAGGCTCACCACATTCACCGGCCCGATCCGCTTGGTGACGATGTTGCCGCTGGCCCACGAAAACGCCGCGCACAGCGTCAGCAAGAAGCCGGCGGTGGTCATGCCCGTGACCGAGCCGCCGCCCGCCATGCCGATAGCGGCCAACCCGCCCGCGGCCACCGCCATGCCGGCCAGATGGAACCAGCGGATCGGCTCGCGCAGCACGATGGCGGCAATCGTCAGCGTAAAGAACGCCTGCGACTGCAGCACCAGCGAGGCCAGCCCCGCCGGCATGCCCACATACATGGCGGAGAACAGGAACGCGAACTGCCCGAAGCTGATGGTGGCGCCGTAAGCCACCAGCCACTTGAGCGCAATCTTTGGGCGTGGCACGAACAGCACAGCCGGGAAGGCGACCAGCGCAAAGCGCAGCGCACCCAGCAGCATGGGCGGCACGCCGTGCAGGCCCACCTTGATGACGACGAAGTTGACGCCCCACACCAGCACAACGGTCAGGGCCAGCAGCAGATCCTTGGGAGACATGATGATCGGAAGGTTCGGACGGCCGCCCGTGCGGCCACATGACGCACTGTAGGCGCGGGCCGCTTACACGACTTGCACAATCTTGCGCATTGTTTGTGCCCGGGGCCGCACCTTCCGCCTGACATTCAACCGAGCATGTCCGACCAGATGGCGCGGCTCCAGCCTTGCGCCAGCTTGCCCTCCGCTGCGGAAGGCACGTCGGAAAGCCCGCCGGCGCCGGGCACCGTCACCATGGTGTGCTCGGTCGCGTCGTAACGGTGGACGGTTGCCACGTGCATGGCCTCGTCGGGCGTGGCAAAGCTGTAGCAGGTGTTGGTGTACAGCGGTGACGCATCGGGCGCGTGCCCGGCCAGCATCGCCACCACGGCGGCGGCGGCCACCTTGCCGTGCTGATTGGCCATGTGGCCCGACTTGGGCATCAGCGGCGCGGTCTGGATGGCATCGCCAATCACATGCACGCCCGGCGCCACCTTGGATTCAAACGACAGGAAGTCCACTTCGCACCAGCGCCCGTTGGCCGTCGCCAACCCGGCTTGCACGGCAATCGCCCCGGCGCGCTGCGGCGGGATCAGGTTGACGACATCGGCCTGCACGTCGTCCTGCACATCGAACTTGAGCACGCGGCCCGTGGCATCGATGTCGACGGCGTTGTATTGCGGGCGATATTCGATGTGCTGTGGATAACGCTCTGCCCACACGCGCTTGAACAGCGCCCCCTTGGACGTGACGTCGTCGTTGGCATCGAGGATGAGCACGCGCGAATCGGGCTTGGCGCGCTGCAGCCAGTTGGCGATCAGGCACGCACGCTCGTACGGCGCGGGCGGGCAGCGGTATGGCGCCAGCGGAATGCTGATCGCCACCGTGCCGCCGTTGGGCATGGCTTCGAGCCGATGGCGCAGCGCCAGCGTCTGCACGCCGGCCTTCCATGCGTGCGGCGCCTGCGCCGCGGTGGCCGCATTGGCGAGACCCGGGATGGCTCCGGGCACGAAATCGATGCCGGGCGAGAGGATCAGCCGGTCGTAATCAAGCGTGCCGCCGCCTGCCAGCCGCACCTGCTTGGCGCCAGGGTCGATGGCCGATGCGCGGTCGCGCACCCACCGCACGCCGTGGCGCTCGACCAGCGCGTCATACGGCACGGTGATCGACGCCATGTCACGGTCGCCCGACAGCACGAGATTCGACAGCGGGCATGAGACGAACGCGGCGTTCGGCTCGACCAGCGTCACGTCGACATGGCCGCCGGAAAACACGCGCACATACTTGGCAGCCGTCGCGCCGCCGTAGCCGCCGCCAACCACTACAACGCGCGCATTGCGCACACCCGACAGCGAAGCGCATGCGGCCAGCGGCCCGGCAAGCGCAGTTGCCCCGAGCGCACGCAGGAGTGCGCGTCGATCCTTGCGCAGCCGTTCGCTCATGGCGCCTCCTGCGGTTGGCGCGACAGCCAGCCGGCAATGGCGGCGATCTGCGCATCGTCATAACCGCGGGCGATCTGGCCCATCACCGTGGAGGGGCGCGCGCCGCTGCGAAAGGCTTGCATGGTGTCGATCAGCTCGGCCTGCGAGCGACCGGTCAGCGGCGGCAACGTCTGCGCGGGGAGCTTGGCGCCAGGGGCGGTATCGGCGTGATGGCAGCTGGCGCACGTGGCAGCCCAGGTGCGGGCCTGCAGATTGGTGGGGGGATGATCGGCCGCATGGGCCACATCGGGCGCAGGGGCCGTAAGCAGCGCCGCAAGCAGTGCTGCGGCGGCAGGGCGGTGGACGACGGGCATCGGGGGGGCTGCGAAGTCGCGGGAGCGTCATACGCTAACACGCACGGCCGGCCATGCGCCCTGTGATGCGTGCAGCCAACAAAAAACGCAGCGCGGTGGCTGCGTTTCTTGCGATGCGGTGTGGCCGCGCTGGCTTACGGCAGTTGCTTGCCCGGCGGCAGCGCGGGCGAGGTGGTGGGCGACACGGTCACGCCCGGCGCGGCCGACGTGACCGGGGCCGGTGCCTGCGTGGCCGTCGGCGTACCCTGCGTGCGGGTTGGCGTGCCTTGCGACGCGTCGGGCGCGGTCGACGGGTTGGTCGACGTGGCATTGGCGTCCAGGCGCTTGCGCTCGTCTTCGGTCACGTAGTCGAACACCTTCACGACCTTGTTGACGCCGCTCACGGTGCGCACGGCTTCGGTGGCGCGGTTGCCTTCGGCCTCGGTCACCACGCCCAGCAGGAAGACGGTCTGCGCTTCGGTGGTCACCTTGATGGAGTTCCAGGGCAGGCCTTCCGTGCCGGCCAGCACGCTCTTCACCTTGGTGGTGATGTACGTGTCATTGGTGCGCGAGCCGAACGTGCTCGACTCCGGCGTCACCACGATCTCGTTGACGACCTCACGTGCGTTCTGCAGCTTCTGCGCGTATTGGCCGATCTCCTGCTTGGTCTGCTCAGTGCCGGCTTCGCCGGTCAGCAGGACCTTGCGGTTGTAGACCGTCACGTTCACGTGGGCGCGGCCGTCGTAGCGCGAGATCAGCGTGTTCTCGGCTTCCATCTGCAGGCCGCGGTCGATGGTCTGGGTGGCGGTTGGGCGCCGGTCGGTCGCAAGCGCCACGCCGCCGGCCACGGCGCCCGCAAACAGCGGGAAGCAGGCGGTCAACTGCGTTGCGGTCATGCCGGCCAGGGCGGCCAGCACGGCGGTGCGCGTGACCGTGCGACGGAAACGGGCAAACGTAGGCGACGAGAGTTTCATGCTGTCCTTGAATGAAGTGCGGAAGAAAGAAGAGCGGGGTTCATGCGTCAACACCAAAGGCATCGCGCATCCATTCGATACGCGCGCCATCGATGGCGATGACGTCAAAACGGCAGGCCGGCACATCTTCAACCTGCCGCGCGAGAAAATCTTCAGCCGCGGCAATCAGGCGACGCTGCTTGGCGGGCGTGACACTTGCGGCCGCCCCGCCGAAGCGCTGCGTGGAGCGCGCCACGCGGGCACGCACTTCAACGAACACCAGCGCGCCGGCGGCATCGCGCATCACCAGATCGATCTCGCCGCCCTTGCAGCGATAATTGCGGCTGACCACGGCCAACCCGCGTGCCTGCAAGTAGCGCAGCGCGCGGTCTTCACCGGCTTCACCGGTGGCGGCTGTGATGGGCTGCGGCGCATGCATTCGCGGTTTGAATCAAGTAACAGAGAGAAGTTCTCGTGAGTGATCCTGACTGGACCCTGCTGGCGCACGACCAGCACTATCCCGCCGGCGCATTATATGTGGTGGCTACCCCCATCGGGAACGCTGCCGACGTGTCGCTGCGGGCGCGTTACGTGCTGGGCATCGTCGACGCGGTGGCCTGCGAAGACACGCGCAATACCGGGCAACTGCTCCATCGGCTGGGGCTGTCGCGGCCGATGCTCGCGGCGCACGAACACAACGAGCGCGAGGCCGCGGCGCGCATCGTCGCGCGGCTGGCGCAGGGCGAGCGCATCGCCTATGTGTCGGATGCGGGCACGCCGGGCGTATCGGACCCGGGCTCGCGCATTGTCGAGGCGGTGCGCGCTGCAGGCCAGCGCGTGATTCCGCTACCGGGCGCGAGCGCGGTGGTGACGGCGCTTTCCGCCGCCGGGGAATTGCTCGACACGTCCGGCGGGCAGTTCACCTTCGTCGGCTTCCTGCCGCCCAAGGCCGGGCAGCGCGAAGCGGCCATCCGCCAATGGGCCACGCACGGGCCGGCATGGGTTCTGTACGAGGCGCCGCATCGCATCGAGGCCACGCTCGCCGCGTTGGCAGAACACCTGCCCGCCCGACGCATCCTGATCGGCCGCGAGTTGACCAAGCTGTTCGAGCAGATCGTCGTGCTGCCCGCTGCGGATGGGCCCGCATGGCTTGCCGCCGATGCCTCGCACGGCAAGGGTGAATTCGTGCTGGTCGTGGAAGGCGCAGGCGCGCAGGACGCGGCACCGACCGCCATGGCGGCGGATCAGGTCTTGCGTCTGCTATTGGTCGAGCTGCCCGCCAAGCGCGCAGCCAAGCTGGCCGGAGCGATTACGGGCGCGTCGGTAGACACGCTGTATCAGAGCGCGCTGGCGTTGAAAAACGAAGGGAAGGACTGAGGCAGGACGGTGGCCGAATCAGCGGCTCAGCGGTGCTTGGCGCGGCGCTTCATCGCCTTCTTCTTCGCCGGTGCGGGTTCATCACCACCCACATCGGCATCGCCGTCGTTGCTGGCGACATCGGTCTGCGTCAGCTCAGGGCGCAGCGCTTCAACTTCCGCCCGTGACAGTCGGCGGATTTCCACCTGCGTCGAGCCGCGCTTGACGAAGTCCAGCCGCTTGGCCGCGGCATACGACATGTCGAGGATGCGCTTGCCATAGTAGGGGCCGCGATCGGTCACCTTGGCCACGACCACGCGGTCATTGGCGAGATTGCGCACCAGCACCCAGCTCTGCAGCGGCAGCGACGGATGCGCCACCGTGAATGCATGCATATCGAAGCGCTCGCCGCTGGCGGTGCGGCGGCCGTGGAAGCCGCGGCCGTACCAAGACGCCAGGCCGCGCTGTTCGAAGGTGCCGAGGTCAGCGCGCAGGCCGGGGCTCGTATCGGTGTTCTCGTCGAGCTTGAGGCTGCTCGAATCCGGCACGCCACGGAACGACAGCGTGCCCCAGGCATCGGGGTTGTCGCGCGGGTCGGCCAGCTTCAATGCAGGCGCAGCGGGTTTGCTGGCCTGAAGACCGGATTGCCTGCCCGCGGGCGGTTCGCTAGGAACTGCGGCACAGCCCGCCAGCACCAGCAGCGCGGTGCCATGCGTCAGCCAGGCACGCAGGGTGCGGCCGGCCGGAAGGCTGGAAATCGGACGGGTCAACTTGAGCATGGCCGCGAGTCTAACATGCATGCTTCGATCGTTTATTTACATTTCCTATTAAAACGATCACATCATGCTGTCATCTCGCACCAATTTTGTAATATTTTCTTTCCGATGTAACGGCGCACCCCGCAAGCCCAGTGCTGGCGCGGGCTCGGCCCGATACAATCGGGTTATCCCTGCCACGTGCAAATGCGCACATAAGATCACATGAAAGTCGTTGTCGTCCCCGTTACGCCGTTTGAACAGAACTGCACGCTGCTGATTGGTGACGATGGCACTGCCGCCGTCACCGACCCGGGCGGCGATATCGAGCGCATCCTGGCTGCCGCCAAGCAACACGGCGCGCGCATCGAAAAAATCCTGCTCACGCATGGCCACGTCGACCACTGCGCCGCCGCCGACGCCCTGCGCACGCAGCTCGGCGTGCCGATCGAAGGGCCGCAGAAGGATGAAGCGTTCTGGATCGATCAGCTGCCAGCGCAGAGCCAGCGCTTTGGCTTTCCGCCCGCCAAGGCGTTCGTGCCCGACCGCTGGCTGGAAGACGGCGACACCGTGGAAGCCGCAGGCCGCACACTGCAGGTGTTCCACTGTCCTGGCCACACACCCGGCCACGTGGTGTTCTTCAGCGCGCAAGACCGCGTTGCCATCGTCGGCGACGTGCTGTTCGCGGGGTCGATCGGCCGCACCGATTTTCCGCGTGGCAACCATGCGGACCTGATCAACGCGATCCGTACCAAGCTGTGGCCACTCGGCGACGACGTCACCTTTGTGCCGGGCCATGGGCCGGTCTCGACCTTTGGCGAGGAGCGCGCCAGCAACCCGTACGTTGCTGACCGCCTGTTTGCCAACGAGGGCTCAGCATGAGCGGGACCACCAACGACAGCGCCAAGGACAGCGCCAACGAGAGCGACGACCCCTTCGCCGACAGCGCGCCCGCTGCGCCGGCCGACAAGCCCCGCCGCAAGCGGGGCAACCAGCTGCCCGACACGCGGCCCGAAATCTACGTCAGCACAGACATCGAGGCCGACGGCCCCATCCCCGGACCGCATTCGATGCTGAGCTTTGCCAGCGCGGCGTACCTGGCCGACAAGACGCTCGTCGGCACGTTTGAAGCGAACCTTGAAAC
>Ga0316220_1002555_pt1 | contig 16683 bp, 6 predicted proteins | sample TBH18005metaG_FD_203632 | JGI IMG/M metagenome (GOLD analysis project Ga0316220, IMG submission 203632) | Freshwater microbial communities from Trout Bog Lake, Wisconsin, USA - TBH18005 | ecosystem: Environmental > Aquatic > Freshwater > Lake > Hypolimnion/Profundal zone | place: USA: Wisconsin...
TGATAAAGAAATAACAAAGGATGGTGTGTTTTACAGCCCGCCATCTTCTGCAACCAAGGCAATGGTCCCCCATATACACCCCAAAGGTACGCTTGAAAAATGGAAAGAAGTGTTTAACATGTACGCCAGACCGGGGCTTGAGGCAAATGCGTTTGCCGCATTGGTGGGTTTTGCTTCCCCCATATTCAAGTTCACAGGTTTAAATGGCGCAATAGTGAACGTAATCTACAAGCACGGTGGGTCTGGTAAAACAACTACCCTTAACATGGCGGCTAGCATATGGGGCAACCCCCGAAGTTTGGTATCTACGCCTAAAGACACGATCAATGCTAAGATGATTAAGTTGGGCATTCTGTGTCATATGCCTAATCTAGTTGACGAGATCACAAACATGACCGCCGACACTTTTTCTAACTATGCGTACAGTACGTCAGGCGGCAAAGATAAAGACAGAGCCTCAGCGCATACAAATACACTTAGACCTAACGATGTAACTTGGGCCTGCATGACTTTATGCTCAGCCAACTCTAGCTTCTACGAGAAGATGAGTTCATTTAAAAGCGCAGCGAACGCCGAACAGTTGCGGTTGCTTGAGTATGAAATCCAGCCAAGCGATGCTATTAGCGTTTCCGAAGGCAAGCAAATGTTTGACCACCAGTTATTTGAGAATTACGGACACGCTGGCGAGATTTTTATACAATACTGCGTTAACAATCTTGAGTACATCAAGGATGATTTACTCAAAAAAACCCAAGCTAGGTTAGACAAGGATGTGCAGTTCACATCAGCCGAGAGGTTTTGGTCTGCGCAGTGTGCATGTATTATTTCCGCAGGGTTAATTGCCAAGCATCTAGGGCTATGCGACTTTGATATGGCAGCTATTTACAAGTGGTGCGTAAAAACCCTTAAGAGTATTAAGGAAGACGTAAAGCCCCCACAAGATTTACCCACAGCCCCACTGGGTGAGTTTATTAATGCCCACGTTGCTAACAACATGCTCGTAGTAAATGGCGTAGTTGACGCACGAAGCGGTTTAAATTCTTTGCCGCTCAGGGAACCAAGGGGTGAATTGCTCGTACGCTACGAGCCAGATACTAAAGAACTGTATATTGCCGCAAAACCATTTAAAGACTTCTGCGTCAAAAACCAATACAACTACAAGAATATCCTTAAAGAAATGACCGATGCCGAGGTGTTTGTAGAGGGTATTAATAAGCGCATGTCCAAAGGCATGGCAGTTGTGTCGCCCCCAATCCGTGCTTTAAAGTTTAATTTAAATAAGTCTGATTTGATTAACTTGGATGTGATCGTTAACAATGAAGATAGAGTCGGTGAATTACAACATTAATTGGTCTAAGTTTAGGGTGGGTTATTCTTTTTTTGTACCCTGCATTGACCATGTGGGCGCTAAAAAAAGCGTAGCCCAAACCATGAAACGGTTGAAGATTGATTATGTTACAAAAGTAGTAATTGAAGAGGGGGTGAAAGGCTTGCGAATCTGGAGGGTCTGAGTTATACTAACCTTGGATTTTTTGCAAGTTGTTCCTTTCCTCTCTTATTTTAGCCCCGCTGGTCGGGGCTATTTTTTACCTATTGCGCCGGCGGCGTTTGATATTGCCTTAGCGGATCAGGCATCGGTTGGGGTGCTGCTTCATCCCCCATCAACAATGAATCTGTTAAAGATAGAAGTGTGGGTCTGTCAATAAACCTAGGTAAATTTAAACCCAAACCAGCACCATGCGTTGCAAGTTCGCCATAATTATTTAAATCGTACACATCTGCGTGCTCAAATAAATCAGCTCTGTTTACTCTACCCCAGTCACCCGAGTTTAAAAAGTCTGCAATGTACGGTTTATATTTTTGTACATAGTCGGGATCTTTTTCAATTCTACCCTCAGATATAGAACCTTCCCAACTGTTGCTTGGCGGTTTTATTTCAGTAACATTTGGAGGTCTTGGCCCAAATGCTTTGTTCATTTCTTCATTAAGTTGTTGAGAATCGGAAATAATACCATCAGTTACTTTGTTTAATATCTCCTCAGCTTTTGGTTCCCCCAAACGGCTAAGTAAATCATCTTGCTCCCAAGGGTATGCTGTTGTTTGAATTTGTAAATGGGCTTTACCTTTTGGGTCAACCAATGCATAAAGCTGGCGTCCTTGAGCAGAATTACCGTAATGCTTAGCATTACCTTCTTCCTTTGTACACCATCCACCGCTCACGCCAATATTTTTGCAAAATTTCATATTTGTATCAGATTCATTTGGGTCAGGCAAAGCAATCCATTTATGCCCGTTATCGTATTGTTTTACGGGCGAAGCATCTAAAACTTGTTTTAATGCGTCCTGCTTTTGTTGTTCTTCTAGTTTACGATCTCTTTCTTGCGCTTCGAAAGTTTTACGCACCGCTTGTGGTACTGAAATATTTTTTAAATTTTCAGGTGCAACTGTTCCGTTATGCAACTGTTCTCGAAGTGTATCAACCACATGGTCAAAATCAAGCCTGTTGAATAAATTTGTGTTCAGCATAAAAAACCGACTGTCGTCTGGTCTATCTTTCATCCAAGGATTATCTTGGTATGTATAAGCTCTTTGCCGATCCCCTCTTATCATGGGTGCATTTGGGTTGGAGTTAGCTACTGCGGCAGCATCTTCTAATTCTTTTTTAGTCACCGGTATAAGCATATCGTCGGTTATATTTTCCCAACGTTTACCTAAAGCAGTAGTAGCGTAACCTTCTTTTGGCAGCCCGCTTATTTTTCTTCTCGCTTCTGTCATATATGACATTGGGTGGGTTAACCCAAAAGCCGCATCAGTGTGCAATACGCCTTGATCCGCTAATTTACGAACGGGATCATCTGGTGTACCCATTTCGTTTTTAACATAGTTATATAAATTTTTTTTCACCCAATTTGAAAGTGCTTCATATTTAGGGATATTGTTTATGTGTTCTTCCATATCCCTTATATGGTGCATCAATTCTTGTTCTCTTTCAGGGTCTATTTCAGCGCTATTCCATTGTTCTTGTAGTTGTTGTTTAGCATTATTTTTTCCCCTTTCTAACATGGGTAAATCTTCTTTACTATAAGGTGGCAAATTGTTTTCAAGAGCTTTTTCAATTGTTCCAACGGGTTGATTAATACCTGGTACAAAAGCAGGTGTAGGCTTTGGTTGCACAAAGTTAGAAACATTTGGCCTCATTGCACCAACAAAACCAATATGACTAGGGTTAAACGCCGCTGCAACTTGTTCGGGTGTTGTTTTGCTAACGTTTTCTTTTAAAGTTTCCCAATACGCACGTGGATCAGTTACAAGTTGTTTCCAACCTTTAACAGTATCTGCTGTACTTTTAATTGCGCCTTGAACATTTTGGTTCCACTCCTGTACCGGGTCCCAAGGTTGTTTGCTTTGTTCTTTAAGCTCATTAATTTTTTGCTGAAGAATCTCATGCGCTGTTGGATATTTGTTAGTTGACCCACCTTCGTCAAAACGCCTAACCAAACCACCCCCAGCAAAACTCTGTACTGAACCGCCGCCAGCTTTTTTAACTTCTCTTTCGGCTTTAAGTTGTTCAGATATTTGTGCAGCTAACATAGCGTTCTTTTGGTTCAAAGCAATACCAGCATTCTCTGTTCTATTTGCTTTATCCTCCATGGCTTTGTTGAGCAGGTCGTTAATCTCTTGCTCTTCGTACCCATGCGTCGGATTCTTTTGACTCCACTCTCCAGCTTCTGTAATTGCATCTTGGAATCTTTGACCCCATCTTTGTCTTTCTGCGTCGGACAAGTTGTAATCGTTTGACTTTATAAACGTGTTCTTGAGCTTGGCGCTAATGTTAGCCCTTTCCATGCCCACGCGTCTTTCTACGGCAGTTGTTTCAAAAGCTTTGTTTTGCTGATTAGTAACTACGTCAGGTCTAAATCCAATTGCCTGCCCAGCCATTACGCTTGTAGGTACGTTACCTTTTTCGTAACCAGGAATTTGATCGCCTTGACTGGTTGTTAAACCACGCTCACGAATTCTTTCAGTAGATGCAAGACCAGCCAAAGAACCCGGTGCCAATTGCTCTACAGCCTTTTGGTAATCGCCATCGAGGAATGATTTAAACCCGCGATAGTAGCTCAGTGCTGCGTTGGGTCCTGCGCCGCCAAGTGCCAATGCCCAGTTCCACAATGTTGCGTTGTCGTTACCCCCCGGTGCTGGCTCTTTAAACCACATGTCGTTTAAAGATATGCGGCTAGATACATCAGACCCAGTTAAATAGTTAATTGGTCCACGTTCTACAAGTTTAGCCAAACCTGTATCACCAAGAAGCTCTGGCATATAAACTTCACGGAACCAAAGCACCGCGTCTTTGTCCCGCATATCTTCAGGCGCGTCTGGGTCTCTGTCGGCAAAGTGTCTCATCGCTGCGCTAACAGCGGTCACAACCAAACCAAATGCTGGCAACGCTGCGTATCCGCCTACAACCAAATGCGTAAGCAACGTACCAAAGAACTTTTTAGCAGCCGCTTGTTTTTCAACCCTTGAGTTTGTCAACGACAGCATCTTAAGCCCGTTGCCCAAAAGAATTTTAGTGGTAACGTATGGGAAAAACTTGTAGAGCAAAGTAAATTTACCTACAGGACCACGGAAAATCATGGGGCGGCTATATGTTGAGTAGTTACCAAAGGTCTCAAATGTTTCTGAGATAGCTTGATTGATAGCCGCTTGCTGGCGTTCTTTAAATGGCATCTTGGTGGTCGCCAAGTCTTTCATGCTAAGTCTGTACGCAGCCATAAATATAACTTCGCGTGACAAACGTTCTGTGTGGTGCATCATTCCACCAAACAATACATTCTTACCGACAGTCTTTGCAGTCTGCCAACCTTTAGAATCCACGTTTACGTTACCTTTATTACTGAAGTTGTATACGGAGTTAGCAACAGTATCTCTAGTTACACCCGCATCTTCCATAGCTCTAACTGCTTCTCTTTCGTCAGCAGTCAACCCTTCAGCAAACGCAATACTTGGCGCGCGATAACGCTTGGTTCCATCGGGTAGAGTTTCTATAACCCCCAATTGGTTCCACACTTTTAACATTTTAGATACTTCAGCAGTAGCAGCCGCAGTACTGTGGTTACCCGCAAGTATGGGTATACCCTTTAAGAATATATCAGCAGGTTGAATAATTGCCGACGACCAGCTAGTAAGAGAGTGCAGGAACGAAGGGCGCACAATCAAGTTGTTAACAAACCATTCCCCAGCTTTTTGTAGTCGGTCTGCTGGCACAGGAGCAACCATCTCGCTAACAAACTCAGCCATGCGGTCTACGAACGGGGTGTACTGTTCGTTTCCTTTGAGTTGTCTGTAAGCTCTTTCCAGCTCTCTACGCATGGGGTTTGCATACTCTAACCTGGCGAACTGTGACGATGCCTTTACTGAGTGAGATGCAAGGATACGAACCAAATCGCTGGAGAATCCAGGATAGCCTTCACGATGCAGGAATAATTTACGAACGCTTTGCTCGGGCATTGCCTGCAAGTAGGCTTGATAAGCCATGTCTTTCAAACGACCTTTGGTCAACTCATCCGACTTAGAGTTATTGATGCCGTCGTAAATAGTTTTGAGCAGCTTGCTGGTGCCTTCAATAGTACCCCGCATCTTTGCGCCGCCTGTGTCGTTTACAAGTGAAACTTTTTCAGAATTGATTAACGCTTCTGGCGTTGTGTTTTGTTTTTTGGCGTATTCATTAAGCGCACGCTTACGTTCCTTGCTGCTTTCAAACCGCAAAGCAACTCTATCTTTACCTTTGCCAAGGTTAAGAACGTAGTCACCAAAACGCATCAATGGGAAATAGGGGTCGATTACATCACTGCTTTCGTACGCTTCTCTAAAACCCTTAAGTAGTTTTTGACGATCTTCACCTTCAAGGTCGAGGTCGTTTAAAGATCTTTCCAGCAACTCTTGTTTGTAGTTGTTTAGATCTTTGTAGTACTGATAAAGCCTTTTGTACGCAGCCTGCCCATCAGGTCCGAGCTGTTTAAACTTCTCGTCGTACACCTTAGCTTTAGGAGTGCCCTTCTCTTTTGGGTTCAAAGGGTTGTACTTATCAAACGTCGTTGCGTTAACAAAGTCTTCAAACGGTTTCTTGAGGCTTGGGTTCTCTCTATAGAACGTCTGCAAAGCGTCGATCTCGTTTGCCGCATTGCTCAGCATCCTCTGCGTAGTGCCGTTCATCAACTGCATATTTTTATAAATATCTTGCAGCGCACTGATTTGCAGATTGGGACCGCTTCTAGCTAAGCCGTCGGCATCATAGAAAGAAGACAAAAAGTCATTGAGCTTCTCGTTACCGCTGCTAAGGATTAAATTTATCTCGCCCCAAAGATTATTGGGGTGGCGAACTTGTTGTAGAACAGAAACGGCTTTACCTAACTCATTACCCTCACGGCTAGTTTGAACTGCTTTAAGTCCTTCGGTTGTAACCGCTTGGATTTTTTTAGCTTCAGTTACTGCTTCGCTACGTTTAGCTGAAGGGCTAGGTGCTTTTACTACCCCACGATTAATCTCATTAATTACATCATCGTAATGTTCTTTTAAAGCCTCTACGTGCTTAGCTGCAAGCTGAGCCCTTTGCGCAATAGCTTGGCCTTTGGGCATATTGCTACTACCGATGTCTCTTGCCCAGTTAGCGTTGAACCTACCAGCATCGCCTTTGGCAAGCTCGGCATCCAGTTCGGCTTTAGCGTTCTCAAAAAATTTAATCTGTTGCTCTGGAGTCTTGTGACCTAGAGTGTCGGCTTTGAGTCGACTTAAATTAATTCGCTGATGATTACCAAACATTTCCCGCTGAGTTGCGGGAGACGCTTGCATAGGCGTCTCTCTGTACTTCTGCGCAATTGCTCGCTCCGCATTTGTATACTTAGCTTGCAGAACTTTGTCTGTCACCATAGCCAAGTCTGTAAACGCATTCAATCTTTCTTTGGAGCTTGAGTTTAAACCCAAGATGTTCATCAAACCACGAGTAAATCTGTTAAACATACTCTCTGTAAAATGCTTTGGATCTGATGGCATGCTCATCAAAAACTTTTGCATTTCTGGTTGAGATAAACCGTAAGCTACAAACTCGTCGTTATTGGTAAAGATGTCAGGCACATCTTGTATTAAATTAATTAAGTCCTGAGACAACAAACGATTGCGTTTACCTGCCTCAAAAACTTTTGCTGCTCGCTCACGCATATCGTCGATGCTTGCAACAGCACGGGACAACTCAGTATTGTTAGGTGAATTCTGCCCTACATATATACGCTCAACCGAAGCAGCATGGATAAGCTCGTGCAGCACGGTTGTAATATCGTTACCTCTATGCGGCCCAAAACTTTCACCACGAACATAAATGGTTTTGTTTCCATTCTCAGGGATATACAAGCCACGAGATAAGTCCCACCATGCTTGGTATTTTTTTAATTGGGGTGGTAATTCATCACCAACTTCAAGCACAACAAATTTAACGTCCTTAACAAACCCACGCAAGTGATTAGCAAAATAACGTTGAATCTCATCACCAAATTTCATAATGGTGCTGATTGCTTGAGTCGCAGTTTTGTTTCCGCTAAACGCAGGTACGCTTTGCCCAACATTACTTGCCGACATTGAGGATGGACCAAATACTTGATCGTAAGAACTAGACCCAAGCAAATCTCGTTTCTGCCTGTACAAATCTTCAATCGCTTTTTCAGACGCTGCTTTTTTAGCTCTTGCTCGCTTGATGTCTTCAGCAGTTATGTTATTGTTCTGCAAAATCTCTTTTGCTCTTTTACCGATTGGTCTGTTTCTAAGATTTCTATTATCAACAATGTCAGCCAACATGCGAGTGGCTTCATCAATCATTGCGGTCTTGTCGTTCTCATGAAAAGCCTGCCCTTTGGGGTCTTTCATTTGCTCTTCAGTTAGTGGTGCAAGACCTTCAGACAAGAACGCTTCTGCTTTTTTGACACCACGTCTAGCTTTTTCAACCTCAGCTTTAGCAGCCTGTTCATCCGCAGCTATTTTTGCTTTAGCCGCTTGTTGTTCAGGTGTAAGCTCCGCAGGTTTACGACCAGCGCCAGGTGCTCTTTGTCTTGCAGCTTCTTTAGCAGCAGCTTGTGCTTCCTCCAACGCAGCTTGTGCTTGGTCAGCTTTTAGTAAAGCATCGTCCAACTGTTGTTTGGCTTCGTCCCTTTGCTCCTGTGTAACTTGTTCTTCAGCAGTTATATCAGGGAACTTAAACAGTTGATCTAGTCGATTAAAGTTTTCTTTGGCAGCAGCCGCATCTTTTACCGCTTGGTCATACGCAGCTTGTGGGTTATCTACTATAGCCGCAGCTTGGTTTACGCCAGCATGTTCTTCTGGAGTAACTTCATTTGAAAATTCATTAGCCGCGTATAGGTTAGCGTGCTCAACTGGGCCTTCTGGAGTTTGAATTGGTTCGTTTGCATTAACCGTCGGAACAACACTCGCAGCCTGTGGAGGCGGCGTAAAGTATCCTTGAGCATCTACTAAGTTCTGAAGTAGCCCTTGAGCTTCTTCTAAATTTGCGTTTTGCCTTGGAGTTCTATCTTCAGGATCAATCTTGTTGTACGCATTGATACGCTCAGTTAAGTCCCTGTACTTTTCTTCAAACTCTTCTTTGGGCAATGGGTTTATTGCAGGTTGCTCGACTCTTTCTCCTGCAACAGGAGCTGCAACATTCTGCTGATTAGAAACCACTCCATTTCGTTCAGGTTCTCCAGCCCCTCCGGTGGTGGCAGTGGTATCGGTTCCTGTAGGTACTGAAACGCTTGTTCCAGCTGGTTCTGCGTTAGGTCCTGCAACATTTTCTTCTTCCTCTGGTTCGTTAGTTTCTTCGGCAAACGCCGCTAACGGAATGGACTTTTCAGCCATACCACGTGAAACTTCTTCACTGAAACCTCTTTGAGACATCAGTCTTTGGGTTTCTTGTTTAACTGCGGCTTCCCTGTCTGTGACAGTAGCTGGGTCCTCTACCGCACCAAAGTCTATGGGCGATATAATTTTAGGTGTACCAGCGGGTGCATTAGGGTCGGGCTGTAGTTTAGCATTTAGTCCAGTTACAAACCCTCTACCTGCACCAGCAGGCAACCCCCCTAACATACCTCCAACGAAGTTTGCAGCGGAACCTTGACCAAGTTCTGTACTTGGTAAAACAGATTTATTGGCGACATCAGAAGCTACGCCTTCTGCGGTTTCAGAAAGACCCTGTTCAGCAGCAGCAAGCCCAGTGCCGACAGCAGTGTGCGCTAATATAGATTTACCGGCAAACTTTGTTAGCGCTTTATCAAAAGCCCCAGAAACAAAACGACCAAGCACGTCATCGCCAAACATACCCACTACGCCTTGAAGCGCTGCTCCAGTCTCAGCAGCTTTTCGCAAAGTTAGATCTCTAGCTTCTTTGGCAGTTGCACCACCCTTCATCATCTGGGCAAAGAACGGGCTTTGTTGCGCTAGCTGTTTGTCATCTAAGCTGTTAATTGCTTGCACTGCGTTGCCAATAGCCTCATCCGCAGCCATGCCGCCGCCAATTAACGCACCTGTTTCAGGATTCTTGGTTACCATCGTACCGACAATCACAGGCGCCATAGAACCAAAGATGTTAACGGTTTGCAGTGCGTAACCTTCTAGGCTTGGGTTTTTACCAAAGTCAATCTCACCTTTAAAGATATTACCGGTGATCTGGGAATCTTGTAATGCCTTCTTAGCGCCTGGTGAAATACTGTTAAGTATTGACGTCTGGGCTTTATGCCCAATGTCAGCCAAAGGTTTAAGCCCGGGAACTTGAGGTATAGCCTTAAGAGTGCGTTCAGCTACAAGTTGCCTATGCGCTTTTTGTTCCTCAGTCTCTGGCCCATATACTGTTTCGTCAGTATCTACCCCCGGTATATACGCACCGGGAGCCATGACACTACTAACATCCCCTCTAGCTGCACCACGAATGCCACCCCTTACCGCTTCTTCAAGCGAACGTGGTAACGAAACAATACCCCCAACTATAGGCGCACCAAACTCTTTGAGTGGATCAAGTGCACTGTGTTGGATCAATTGCGTAACAAACCCAGGCCCTTCGGCTGGCTTTGCACCAAACTGTGTAGGGTCAAGTTCAACTGCGGGCTGGGCTACAGGTTGTGCTTCAACTGCACCGAATTGTGTTGGATCAAGTTCAGTAGGCGCAGCTACCGCACCAAATTGTGTTGGATCAAGTTCAGCCATTATTAACGCCCGTTTAATTTAGCCATATACGCATCATAGCTTGCTTTATCCGGGAATGTAAATTGTTTGCCTTGATACATAACTGTTAAGGGTGGCAGAGAAGCAGGTACGTGCCTATCCGTAACCGGCTGAGCTGCAGCTGGTTTTGCAGAAGGAGTTACGGGAGTATTTGTTGGACGGGTAGCTACAGGCTGCGCTTGGTCTTTAGCGAAGTCCGCAATGAACAATTGTTTGGCTTTTAATGGATCATTACCTGCTTGTTTCAAATAACGTTCATAAGTTGCTTTCTTAGCGCCAAACAACGCGCTTTCATATCCTGCCCAAGCTTTTTCCGCTTCTTCAGCATTTTTCTGCGTTATCTTATCAAAATTAATATCTCTGTTGGTTTCAGCGGGAACAAACTGTTTAGCCTGAGTAAGCTGCATGATGGAGTTTGCTTTGGTCTGCGCAGCTTTGTCTTCGGGATGGTCTAGTGCGTACTGAATATCTTTTTGGTTTTGCGATGTTAACTCAGCGGCAGTCATATGCCCAGCACCACCGGTCTTATCAGGTTTGCCAACAACTGCCTCCCACTTAGCCATCTCAGCTTTATCCTTGAGAATTTTTTCATTGAGCGTATCAACGTCATGGCCTTCTTTAACATAGTCCTTGGTACCTTGCATACCGTAAGTCCAGTTGCCAAGTTTGTCGGCACGCTCAGCCTCAGACAAATGCAAGTTCATTGCGACTTCAGCTTGGTCACGTTTTTCTTGGTCAGCTTTCAGAGCCATCATGTTCTTAGCGTAGTCACTAAGCCCTTGAGCTGTACCACGACCGGCTTGATTGCCAGACAAAATACCAGGTATAGCCATAAGCGCAGCAAATCCTTGCATGCGTTGATCTTCTGCGGGATGCGCAGCTATCTTAGCGGCAAGTGCTTTTTGCGCATCAGTATAAGGCGCTGGTCCGGCAGACTGTGCACGTTCTGCTGCTAGCTGTTGGCGCATAGCAGCTTGCTGTTCAGGAGTCATCATGGACGCATAACTAGTGGGCGCAGCAACGGCTTGGGACAAACCTTGAATACCTTGTTGTACCGCTTGTGGCTTAGTGCTAGCCAGCATTGGCGCTGGCGCATTAGGTGCGGGAGAAGGCGCGGGTGCTGGCATGGGTGCGTTGCTTGGTCCAGGTCCAGGCCCCATCGAAGCAGGTGCAGGTGCTTGCATTGCTGGTTGTGGGGGAGGAACTATAAAGCTAGCTTGGGGCGCAGCACTTGCTGAAGCAGCATCAGAAATGCTTTTTGCCAATGCAGCTTCTTTAGCTTCTGGGCTTTTAAACATCTCAACTGGAGTATCCAACTCAGTCAAACTTGTTTCGTCGCCAGCATAACCAGCTACGTCAGTAATACCACCACGTTTTTTAGATACAGTTGGCAATACGCTATCGCTAAGCGGTACGTACTGCAATCCACCACGAGCGCTATCCGACACGCCAGGCATTTTTAATCCTGCGGGTGGGCTTGTGTTTAAGCTAGGCACGTTGCTAGCATCTGCCGCAATACTTTGTGTGTCTGGCAATGAAGCAGCGATCTTTGACTCATTAGCCATTTGCTTCAGTTTAAGAATATCTTCTAAACTGGGCAAAGCATTAGAGTTTCCTGAAGCTGATGAAGGACTAGGAGCGCCAGAACGCCCAGCGCCTGTACCTGGTGTAATTGGATTTGCATTAGGATTAACGCCGTAGCTGCCAGCTTGTGGCGCATTTGGTGTTGCAACCTGCCCTAGCTTTGCAGTTTGCTGACCAATGTAACCTTGGGTATCTAACTCAGTTTGTAATGCTGCGGCAGTTTCTGTATCGCCACGAGCGGAAGCGTCAGTAATTGCTTTTTGTAGCGTTGATTGGTTATTTGTTGGTAAAGGGCTTAACGCACTACTAATGCTAGTGAGAGAACCATTAGAACCAGCGTAACCTTTAACAGCGCCACCTTTTTTATATGATCCAACAGCGCCACCTTCTGCAAGATTTGAAAGACCCAAAGAGTTACCAATGGAACTAAGAAAACTAGTAACACCGCCATTAGTAATACTATTTAACCCATAACCACCTAATCCAACAGCTTCTAAGTCTTGCAAATACGAAGGGCTACTTGGTTGTGTAGTAGAAGTAGAACTTGTTGTTGGATACCCATTGATCGCATTTTGAAAATACGATGCTTGTTGGTAAGGGTAATTCAGTTGGTTAACATAGTTCTGATACTGCGTGTTAAGCAAACCTTGTTGGTATGCTTGTTGTTGTGCGCCCATTTGGTTTTGTAATCCAATTGTTCCTATATTTTGAGCATAGGCATTTTGGCCTAACTGACCCAAAGTATTTGCCCCGCTAATCGCAGCTTGGTTAGCAGATTGCCCAAGGTTTGCGCCAAACTGTTGTTGGTTAATATTAGCTTGTTGCGCAGTCAAACCCGCTTGTTGATTAGCTTGTTGGGCAGCTAAGTTTTGTTGTGCGCCTAAACTCTGCACACCTAAAGCTGCGGCTAAGTTTTGTTCACCAGTCGCAAGATTAGCACCTTGGTTAGATTGTTGAGCTTGAAGACCCAAAGCCTGCTGTGTATTGAATTGGTTTTGAGCATTGTTAAACGCAGTGTTATACCCTTGACCAATTAAATTACTCATTGCCAATTGGTTAGATTGGTTCTGTAAACCTTGCTGAATACCAAAACGAGACCCGCCGAAAGCACCAGCTTGAGTAGCTTGACCTGCTAATTGAGACCCTTGTATTCCTTGCTGCTGTTGCAACAGTTGGATTTGTGGATCTAATGACTGTTGGACATAGGGATTCATTAACTGAGCAGCAGCTTCGTTGTTAAACCCTTGCGTGCCCACCATACCAGGCCCTTGCATCTGGTAGTTGTTTAGTTGGGGCGCATTAACGTTTTGATACCCGGCCTGCATGCCGTTGTAATTAGTACCCAACAAATTGTTAGTTGCTTGGCTTGCATCTTGGCTAGCCATTGCTGTCTGGGAAGCGGATCCTAGATTAGCTGCTTCTTGAAATGACTGATTTTGTAACCCAGTAAAGTTAGCGTTTTGCTGACCTTGATATGGTTGATAGGGCGTTTGAGAAAGCCCCCACATGTTCGCAAGATTTTGCGTTAACAGCGGGGTTAAATACGACGGCGTACCTGTGGTACTTGAGGTCGTAGATGGTGAGCCTGTGGTCAATGTTGTTGTCATTTATATTCTCCAATTACGCAGGTAAATATTTATCTGCTTTAGTGTCTTTAGCCACTTTACCCTTACCCACAGATTTATTGCGGGCTGCTTGAATACGATCAAGCATGGAGTAAAGTTTACGAGCCCCGGCTTCCGTAGAGCCATTACCTAGTTCAGATACGATACGAGCAGGGACAACAAACTCACCATCAGCCAAACGAGCAGGTTGCTTATGACCAATAGTAGCAGGTATCGAATCGGATACCCCATCTCCCGGGCCACGTAGTAAACGTCCACCATCTGAATAACCCCCAAGATTATAAATGCCTCCACCATCTGCGTATGCGGAGATACCCATAGCACCACCTCTAGCCGCAGTTACACTTGGGGCTGCGTTAGGGTCATTTGCAATGGATTGGCTCGCCGCAGTTTGCGCTGCTTTCTCTTGAGCAAGAAGCTGGAGCAGTGCATTGCCTGACATATTTTCACGTCCTATGTCCTGCGAATAGGGCGTATGCGTTCTTGGATCTACCGAGTAAACACCCGCACTGGGTAGGTTAGTAACAGGATCAGAACCATAATCCATTGGATCAGTTGAACCACCATCATCAAACTTCATTAAATGCTCAACACCATGCATGGTGGCTACTGTTGGACGTAACGACTCGGCAGTTGCTTTGCCTTTGGGTAAACCGCCGCTAGCCATCATTACGGGCTGCGGAACTGGTGCTTGCGCAAACGGCCTGTGGTATGCATCACTTAAATTATGAACCATAGGGGCATTTGGGTTTGGCATGTTAACCATCTGGGCTTGTGGAGTTGCTTGCAACCCACCCATAGCAGATTTAGATACGTCACCATAATTAAGCGTTGGGCCAGAATTACTATTCTGAGCAGCAAAATTTTGGGAAGCAATAAAATCTGCGACAGCTGCGGGGTTGCTATTACTTGTAGCTACTGCCTTTGCTACAGCATTTTGGTCATTTAAATTTAAACCCGTATCTTTAGCATACGACGCCATATCCGAGTTTGAATAATTTGTGTATGGGTTACCTTGTGTGGTTGAGTACGTAGGGCTGAAATAAGTGCGTTCACTTGTATCGACATTTTCCCCGGGCGTATAGTTAGCACCAATTAAATTTAAATTTTGTGCCGATACTGGGTTACGGTTATAGTAATATCCGGTTGGATTTCCCCCCGGCGTAGCTGTATATCCTGTGGGGTCTGTTATTTTACCGCCTCCAGTCGAAGTGGTATTAGATGTACCACTGTTAGTTGTAGACCCAGTCCCAGTATTGGTTGTGGACCCAATAACCGCATTACCATTAGGCCCTGAACCAGATTGAATTACGCTACCAGCCAACGCCAAAGCATCTTTACCAAGTCCACCAGGACTTGCAGCAGCTAATATAGAACCGGGATTGTTCAACAATGTTGAACCCATAGCGGAAAGATTGTTGCCTGTAGAAGCAAGTGAAGCGTCGCTTAATCCGCCAGCAGTATCACCGTTAGCTAACAAACTAGCGTTGCCATTATTAGCAGCTGCAGTTAAAGCGTCGGTTGCAATATTTGATCCACCGTAAGCTCCAATACCAGTCATTAGACCTTTTTGAAGATTACCAGTCGCAAGAGCTTCGGTGCCACCAACAATTGCAGCATCTGTAAGCGCTCCTAAACCGGGAGCAACAGCGGTTAAAGCTGCGCCAGCAAGAGCAGAAGCTCCAGGATTGGAAAGCGTTTGGTCAATAAACTTAGCAGGGTTAGTTACCAAGGTTTGAACATCTTGTGGAATCCTTGAAATGTCCTGCACAACGCCATTAACAGCATCGCTAATACTTTTTCCTGGGTTTGTCCAAAAGCTCATGATATTTCCTTAAGAGATATATTATTCATTAGGATGCTTCTCCACCGCCAATGATAATTGTGCATCCAGTAGCACTTGCGAGCCCTTGGATTGTTTGTGATGATAAAAGAATTTGCGATCCTGTCCAGTGATATGTGGTGTTAGCAGCAATGCTGTAAGACAAAAGGAACGCGTTAGCTGTTCCATAGCTGCTACCCGATGGTACAAAATACACACTGACACTGACTGCGGATCCAGTTGTGTTACAAATATTAATGTCTTTAACAAACGTTCGTGTGTTAGTCGGCACCGTATACAACGTTGCAATTGTCGTTGTTAAAGGCGTCAGAGCCAACTGAGCGGGGATTACATTTTGATAGCTCATAGGTTCATCCAAGACAAAACAGTATTAGACCCGCTTGCGTTCACATTAACTTGTACCGCATTAGTCATACCTTGAAAATACAAACGTAATACATTATTTAATTGCATTGCGTATTGCTGGTCGTAACTAATTGGCGGAACATTAAGTTGTGGTACCGCAGGAACAACGACAGTATTAGGTGCTTTAACAGCCATTATCTTCTTCCATCAGGTCTAATATCAAGGCGTTGTACGCCAGCTTGCCATTGAACATTCAAGCCACTTGTGCCTGAAGGCGATGAAATTACCAAGGCCATTTGCCGACCTCTAGCCCGCACGTAAATTTGTTGAGTAAATGTTTGAACAATATACTCTCTTTGGTTTGTGTAATCCTGCGTACTTGTAATCGGTTCGTTGTCGGAAGCACCATATGGCGCACCAGAGTTTTGTCTGGGTAAAAGCGTCATATTGACAACTGGGTTGTTACCAGTGGACCCAGTAAAGTTTATATCAGGGATAACCCTATAAATAAAACCAAAATTATTACCATCTCCAATGTCAAAGTCAGAGCTTTGAACATAAGAACTAATTGAAGTTGGTGGGTTTGTTGTTCCATCATTTACACCATTTTCATGGTAAATCAAATGCCCGTAGTAATCAGTCGCTACAGGTGTTGAACGTAATGGTGAATACAACCAAGAAGTGCGTTGCAATGCTCCATAGTACCAAGTCTGATCTAAATAGTTATAAACTACATAGGAATCAGTCAAAGTATTGGGAGATGCCGCAGTGCCAGTGCCCAATGAGCCGTCTGAATTACGCCCAGTAATTGAGGGGTAGAACCACCACACTTCATTAAAAGCTTCATTGCTACCAGAGTAAACCTGCGCTGCTTGAGTTAAATTGATGTTATCAAACACATACTGACGTACCGCACATGGTAGAGTTTGTACTACACCGTTGTAGGCGTAGAACTTATTGAACCCCATCCAATAGGTTGTATTGTTAACGTTGGTCGTAGCGTTAGGTCCAATAATTGAAATATTA